>Ga0265297_10005454_pt1 | contig 19409 bp, 17 predicted proteins | sample Munlanlwell13791_FD_192502 | JGI IMG/M metagenome (GOLD analysis project Ga0265297, IMG submission 192502) | Leachate microbial communities from a municipal landfill in Southern Ontario, Canada - Leachate well 137-91 | ecosystem: Engineered > Solid waste > Landfill > Unclassified | place...
AGGACGAAAGCACATTACGGCGCAGGCGGGAGATGCACCATAACACTTCCCATAAAGAAATCCCCATGAACTACTGGCTAATGAAATCCGAACCCGATACGTTCGGGATTAATGATCTGTATAACAAGCCTAACCAGACCGAACATTGGGACGGCGTGCGTAATTATCAGGCCAGAAATATGATGCGGGATGACATGAAGCTGGGCGACCAGGTTTTCTTCTATCATTCCAACTGCGAAATGCCGGGCATCGTCGGCATCATGGAAATCGTCAAAGAAGGCTATCCCGATTTTTCCGCTTTCGACCCGGATGACAAGCATTTCGATCCCAAAAGCGATCACGAACATCCCCGCTGGATGATGGTTGATGTTAAATACGTCAAAACCTTGTCCCGCACCATCACCCTCAAAGAATTAAAACACCAGGAAGAACTGGCAGACCTCGCGCTGGTAAGACGCGGCAACCGATTATCCATAATGCCGGTGAGCAAAGACGAGTGGGAGTTTATTCTTTCGCTGGAGTAAAGTGGATGGGGTTAAAGTTCAGGCATGATAATGTCTGAAGCGCCTCCGTTCCCCGATAATTGCTACTACATAATCCACATGGGTTGGGTGACGTATAATTTCCTGTATTCATTAGGCTTCTGATAATGGCTCAGTAAAAATAGCTCATGGAGACTTACATTCCAATTCATAAGCGGTAATTTTTAATAATTCTCGTCTTAGCTCGGACAGATCACTTGGGGATTTCAAGCTTCGCCCTAATTCTTCGTGGCTCTGAAAATAAGCGGTTACACGTATTTAGTTACACCCTTATTTAGTAGGATAATATAGATGATTTCAGCAATTGAGTGCATGGGGCATTTTTTTTCGCTTAATATTTTTTAAAAATGAAAGTAATCCACACAGCAATTCCAGATTTACTTATTCTTGAGCCTAAGGTTTTTGGTGACCAGCGCGGCTTCTTTTTGGAAAGTTACAATCAGCAAGCTTTTCATGATGTAACTGGCGTAACCGCGGCGTTTGTACAGGACAATCATTCGCGATCCGGTAAAAATGTATTAAGAGGATTGCATTATCAGATAAAACAGCCGCAAGGAAAGCTGGTTCGTGTTATAGCTGGATGTGTTTTTGATGTGGCTGTCGATTTGCGAAAATCGTCGGCTACATTTGGCCACTGGGCTGGTGTGGAATTAAGCGAAGAAAATCATCGACAACTCTGGGTACCGCCGGGCTTCGCTCACGGGTTTTTAGTGCTGTCCGAGCAGGCGGATTTTTTATACAAAACTACCGATTACTATGCTCCTGAATACGAGCGATGCATCCGTTGGGACGATCCCGATATTGGTATCGATTGGCCGGAAAACTATGCTCCACTTCTCTCCGCCAAGGATGAGCAAGGGCTGTCTTTTCAAGATGCAGAGGCGTTTGCATGAAAATCCTGCTAACCGGCTGCAATGGTCAGGTGGGGTGGGAGTTGGGCAGAGCGTTATTACCCTTGGGAGAGGTTATTGCTACCAACAGTTCGCAAGTCGATCTTTCTGATCTTGATGGTTTGCGGCGCACCGTTCAAAAATACTACGCGGATATTATTGTTAATGCGGCAGCCTATACAGCTGTGGATAAAGCTGAAACCGAAAAGGATTTAGCGTTTCTTGTTAATGCTGAAGCTCCCGGTGTTTTAGCTGAACAAGCAAAACAAACCGGCGCCTTATTAATTCATTATTCAACCGATTATGTTTTCGACGGCACCAAGAGTTCTGCTTATGTAGAAGACGATGCGCCGAATCCAGTCAATATTTACGGGCAAAGCAAATTAGCCGGTGAAAAAGCCATTCAGGCAACTGGAGCTGATTATTTGATCCTTCGAACATCATGGGTTTATGCAGCGAGAGGTCATAATTTTTTAAAAAGTATTCTGCGTTTAGCGGCAGAACGCGAAGAGCTGAATATTGTTGCGGATCAGATTGGGTCGCCAACCTGGGCGCGATTGATAGCTGAAACAACGGCGCATGTTTTACGGCAATCCCTGCTCGAAAGGCACAACGGTGACTTTAATTCAGACCTGTATAATGTAACATCAGCGGGCGAATCATCTTGGCATGGTTTTGCCCAGATGATTGTTGATTATGCGCGGCAACAGGGAAACCAAGCATTAAAAAACCGCATCATTAACCCTATACCTACAAAAGATTACCCTTTGCCAGCTAAACGCCCAGTCAATTCGCGGTTATCAATAGGCCGTTTGGAGCAGCATTTTGGCTTAAAAATGCCTGCATGGGATCAAGCTTTAAAGCTTTGTATGGAAGATATAGCTGCTACTGTTAATCATCAATGAAGCATAATATATGAAAATTTTAATCACCGGTGGTGCCGGATTTATAGGCTCAGCTCTTATTCGTTATCTACTTGCTGAGACAGCGCACAGTGTAATCAATGTTGATAAGCTCACCTATGCGGGAAATCTCGAATCGCTCAAGCCGATAGAGAGCAGTTCCCGCTATAGCTTTGAACAGGCCGACATATGCAATGCAGCTAAAATTGAGCAACTGCTCCGGCAATACCAGCCGGATGCCATTATGCATCTGGCGGCAGAGTCTCATGTAGACCGCTCTATTGATGGCCCTGCCGCCTTCATTGAAACCAACATCGTAGGTACTTATGCATTGGTTGAGTCCGCTCGACGCTATTGGCAATCTCTGGCAGAGGATAAAAAAGCACAATTTCGTTTTCATCATATTTCCACTGATGAAGTCTATGGCGATTTAATTGATGATGACACTCTTTTTACTGAGGAGACGTCTTATGCACCCAGTTCACCCTACTCCGCGTCAAAAGCAAGCTCGGATCATATTGTCCGTGCATGGCATCGCACTTACGGCCTGCCTGTTGTTGTTACTAATTGTTCCAATAACTACGGTCCTTATCAATTCCCGGAAAAATTAATCCCGGTTGTTATACTTAATGCGCTGGAAGGTAAGTCTATACCGGTTTACGGCAATGGTCAGCAGATTAGGGATTGGCTATATGTTGATGACCATGCCCGAGCACTTCTTGTCGTGTTGGAAAAAGGGAGAATTGGAGAGACTTATAACATCGGTGGACACAATGAAAAAACTAATCTTACTGTTGTACAGACTCTTTGCGATATATTGGATAAGCTTCAGCCCAATAAACCTAGCGGGATCAGCAATTATCAAGAGCTGATAACTTATGTTAAAGACCGTCCAGGGCATGATCTCCGTTATGCTATCGATGCTACAAAAATTGCCGATCATTTAGGCTGGACGCCTAAAGAAACCTTTGAGACAGGCATGAAAAAAACCGTGCAGTGGTATCTTGATAACCTTGATTGGTGTCGGCATATTCAAGACGGTAGTTACCGTCGAGAAAGATTGGGGCTTGGGGAAATATTATGAACTGGAAAGGAATTATTTTAGCGGGTGGATCAGGAACAAGGTTGCATCCTATTACCAAAGCAGTCTCTAAACAGCTATTGCCGGTCTATGATAAGCCCATGATCTATTATCCTCTGTCAGTTCTCATGCTGGCTGGAATACGGGAAATACTGATTATTACTACGCCGGAAGATCAGGTGAGCTTTAAAAAATTACTCGGTGATGGCTCGGATTTTGGCATACAGCTCCACTATGCTGTGCAACCCAAGCCGGAGGGGCTTGCTCAAGCTTTTCTTATCGGCGAGGAATTTATTGGTGAGAGCAATGTTTGTCTGGTTTTGGGGGATAATATTTTCTTTGGACAAGGATTTACAGCCAGCTTAAAACACGCTCTTGATCGGAATCAAGGTGCAACCATTTTTGGCTATAAAGTTAAAGACGCGGAACGGTTTGGTGTGGTGGAGTTTGATGAAAACAAAAAAGCAATATCCATCGAAGAAAAACCTGTCCAGCCTCGTTCAAATTATGCAGTAACGGGGCTTTATTTCTATGACAATCGAGTAATTGAGATTGCTAAGCGAATCAAGCCATCTGAGCGCGGTGAGCTGGAAATAACCGAGGTTAATCGCGTTTATCTGCAAAATAACAAGCTCAATGTGGAAATTCTTGGGCGTGGTTTTGCCTGGCTGGATACCGGCACTCATGACAGCCTTATCGAAGCAGGCCAGTTTGTACAAACCGTTGAACATCGACAGGGATTTAAAATCGCCTGCCTGGAAGAAATCGCTTTTAATCAAGGATGGATAACTCGGCAGAATTTAATAAAAAGTGCTGAAGGGCTGGGCAAAACGGAGTATGGCGAATATTTATTTGAAATTTCTGAAAATAACGACGAATAAAATATCAAATAAATAAAGTATTGAGCGCTCGTAGAAATGGCTTGATTGTGAAACAATCGGTTATTTAATAGGGATTATATGATACTTATATTCCGAGAAAGTTTGTGGGAGCTAAGCTCTGTCATTATTCTTGCCGGTGCCTGTCGTTTCTGTCCGTATTTACGTACCTTGGCCCAATTACTCTGCCGGACTAATCTGTATAGTATTAGCTGTTAGGCATCTGTCAGCTAGTCGCGGTTCTTGCGCTTGCAAGCGTCAATCACCAAATAGGCCTCGGCTCTTAAGTCATTTCGGGGCATCTGAGAATTTACCTCTCTCCCGCTCCGTGTGGTACAATTTTCGTTTTTATAGGCTTGTTGCGCTGTCGCAGTTTTCGTCGACGCCAAAATAATATCAAAGGAAAGTTTGTGCGATTGATTCCAACAATTCTTTGCGGTGGAGCAGGATCCCGGTTGTGGCCGGTCTCGCGTGAGTTGCACCCCAAGCCGTTTATACGCTTGGATGATGGGCAAAGCCTTTTGCAAAAGGCGTTTTTGCGAGGCGCATTATTGCCGGGCGTGGAAGAAGTTTTAACCGTCACCAATCGGGAGCTATTCTTCAAAACAGAAGATGAGTTTCGTGAGGTGAATGCTGACGGGGTTGCAACATCATTCATCCTGGAACCATTCGGCCGTAATACCGCTCCAGCGATTGCTGCCGCAGCTTCCCAAGTTGCCCAAAAATATGGCAATGATGCGATCATGTTGGTGCTTGCTGCCGACCATTTGATTGCTGATCAGCAGGCATTCCAACAAGCGGTGCTCAAAGCTACTGAACTGGCTGTCACAGGCAAATTGGTTACCTTCGGCATTCAACCCGACTCCCCGGAGACTGGCTTCGGTTATATCGAGGCCGACGGTAACACGGTGCTGCGTTTCGTTGAAAAGCCGTCGCTTGAAAAAGCACAGGAATATCACGCATCTGGCCGATTTCTCTGGAATTCCGGCATGTTCTGCTTTTCCGTTGGCTCCATGTTGCAAGAGATGGGCCAGTATTGCCCGCAAGTTCTTGCCGCGACGAGAGTATGCATCGAACAGTCGCTATCTGCCGAAGGCGAGGGCTTTGCGTTGCTTGAACTTGATCCCGAAACCTTCGGGAATGTTCCTGATGACTCTATCGACTATGCTGTGATGGAAAAGTCGAAACAGGTTGCCGTTGTTCCTTGCGATATTGGTTGGAGTGACATTGGTACCTGGACGGCGCTGGGTGATCTTACTGAGCCAGACGCCAACGGCAACCGAATCCAGGGCGATGCTCTGTTATACGGTACACGGAACTGCACCATCCAAAGCAATGACCGCCTAGTCGGCACGGTTGGAGTCAAAAACCTTATCATCATCGACACGCCGGATGCTGTTCTTATAGCCGATAAATCCAATGCACAGGATGTAAAGCACATTTACGCGGAATTGAAGGCAAAGGGTCACGAGACTCATAAGTCTCATCGCACTGTGCATCGTCCCTGGGGTATGTATACCGTACTGGAAGAAAACAGCGGCTTCAAAATTAAGCGCATCGAAGTCAAACCCGGTGCGAGTTTGAGCTTGCAAATGCACCGCCATCGGAGTGAACATTGGGTTGTCGTTAGCGGCATAGCTAAGGTTATCAATGGTGAGCGAGAAATCGTCATCAACACCAACGAATCCACATTTATTCCTGCTGGTCACAAACATCGTCTGACCAATCCGGGTATCGCGCCTTGTGTCATTATCGAAGTGCAAAGCGGTGATTATGTAGGTGAGGATGATATTGTGCGGTTTGAGGATTCCTATGGACGCTGCTGAGGGGCTTGCTTTGGGCTTACGAGTTCGAGGATGACTGGTAGTAGGGTAAATTCTTTTTCACCTTACATAAGGATCATTGATGTGTAAAATAAGTAGGGTTAGAGCAATAGCGCTTAAATTACCCCCCGAGGACTCGAAGTAAACAATCATTGCTCCATCCGGCCTTTATCGCTTGATCTTGATGCCGGCCTTAGATGTCTTTGGTCTTATCAGATTCAGAGCAACATACTGGATAACAGCCAAGTTTGCTGCACTATGTCCTTTCTTTGCGAACTCGATTGCTATCTATCAAAGGCTAATCAAGAACCCAGTAAAGATTGTTTTCAATAGCCCAATGCGCTCGCGCCACTCTCTCTAAGCAGGGTAGCGGCATTAAAATAAAAACGCATTTGATTGCTTGTTTGTTAAAAATTTAAAAGTCAAATTCGATTGCCCTGTAGGGAGGGACTCCTCCTCTATTAATTCTTCGCCAAATATGTAAAAATATAAAGTTTGATGTTGTTATTATCTAGGAATGAAAATAAATATTAAGTCCGATTTAGAAGAAGCGCTTAAACTTTGTAAAGGCGCATTTCTGTCCGCAGCTGGTTTCAGTCTACTCATCAATTTTTTGATGATCACGCCATCTATCTACATGTTGCAGGTTTATGACCGAGTAGTTGCCACGGGTAATAAATCAACTTTATTGATGTTGACACTGATCGTGGTAATGCTGTTTATCACTATGGCCGCATTGGAATGGGTGCGCTCACAAATTCTAGTCAAAGTCAGTACTCGCTTGGAAATGCTGTTAAATCAGCGATTATTTCAAATAGCCTTTAAGCAATCGCTGTATTCCGGCGGGCAGCGTGCAACAACCCAGCCGCTGGATGATTTGACAGGCTTGCGTCAATTTCTAACAGGTAATGGCCTATTCGCCTTCTTTGATGCGCCGTGGATGCCTGTGTACTTGGCGCTACTATTCATGTTTCATCCATGGTTTGGCTGGTACTCAGTATTTACCGCCATCTTGTTGTGCATTGTCGCTGCGTTCACTGAAAAGGCGACCACCAAAATAATCACAGAAGCCAATAATGTCGCTATGGCGACGCGTGGCGCCTTGGGCAGAAATCTAAGAAACGCTGAAGTTATTGAGTCGATGGGCATGCTGGGCAGAATAAGAGATCGCTGGATGGTTGGTGCAGTCAAAGTTTTGGATCTACAAGCGACTGCTAGTTCGCGCGCGGGCTTGTTATCGGCACTGTCCAAAATTATCCGCCTTTCTTCGCAATCGTTGATTTTAGGTTTGGGAGCCTATTTGGTAATTGAGCGCGAAATATCGGCCGGACTAATGATTGCCGGTTCCATTCTAATGGGTAGAGCGTTGGCTCCTATTGATCTTATCATTGGTACCTGGAAAGGCTTTATCGGCGCCCGTGGTCAGTACCAACGCCTTAACGACATTCTGTTGCAAATTCCGGCCGACAAAGAACACATGTTGCTTCCTGACCCACAAGGTCGCATTCAGCTGGAAAATGCCGTTGTTGTCCCGCCGGGCAGTAGGTTGCCGGTGATCAAAGGCATCAATCTGGTGATTGAACAAGGCGATATTGTCGGAGTCATAGGTCCCAGCGGTGCCGGAAAATCCACTCTGGCGCGAGCGATATTGGGTATTTGGCCTACCGCCAATGGCGCTATACGCCTGGATGGCGCAGAAGTGTTCAATTGGGATCGTGAACACCTAGGCGGCTTTATCGGCTATTTGCCGCAAGATATTGAATTATTTGAAGGTACTATCAGCGAAAATATAGCCCGCTTTGGCGAGGTAGATCCTGAACAAGTTGTTGCAGCCGCGAAAATGGCTGATGTGCATGAGCTCATCTTACGGTTCCCCGAAGGCTACGATACCGCTATTGGAGCCACTGGCGGCAACTTATCGGGTGGGCAGCGGCAACGCATCGGATTGGCGCGAGCGCTCTATGGCAATCCAGTGCTGGTGGTGCTTGATGAGCCTAATTCCAATCTCGACGAGCAAGGCGAAGCCGCTTTGGAAAAAGCGCTTCTAGAACTCAAGCAAAAACAATCCACCGTGCTCATCATTACCCATCGTAATAGTGTGTTGTCGAAAGTTGATAAACTCTTGATTCTCAATGACGGCTTGCTAGCCGTTTACGGGCCAAGAGATCAAGTTGTCGCCCATTTGCAGCAACAGCAACAAGCGGTCATGCCAGTCGCGCAACCCGCATAATTATTGAAGTACTATGACAGAAAAACACGCATTGAATAACGCTACCCCCACCCTCACTCCCGCAGGCTTGCATACGAATGATCGAGGCATTCGTAACATCGGTGCAGCAATAGTCTTTGCAAGCTTTGGTATTTTTGGCGTTTGGGCATTTTTTGCTCCTATGGATAGTTCGGCTCTGGCTCCCGGTGTTGTGGTGGTAAAATCCTACAAGAAAACTGTGCAGCATCTCGACGGCGGCATTGTTGCCAAAATACTGGTCAAAGATGGTGACTTAGTAAAAGAAGGCCAGCCGTTGCTGATGCTGGACGATACGCAAATCAAAGCTCAGTTGGAAATAGCGCGCGCTCAAAATATCACCCTTGCTGCCCAGGTAGCAAGGTTGCGCGCCGAAAGAGATCAGCTTAAAAAAATTGACTATCCTGCGCTGCTCGATGATGCATCAGACCCTAGAACCATAGAAGCCAAATCGGCTGAAAATAATGTTTTCAAGTCCAGAATAAGTTCTCATGATGGTCAAATCGCGGTACTGAATCAACGTATCAGTCAAATTTCCAGCAAGATAAAAGGTTTACAAGGCCAGGTAGATAGCAAAAAACAACTGATAGTCTCCTACGCCGAAGAAATTCACGATCTGAAAGAACTGCTAGCAGAAGGCTTTACCGACAAGCTACGTCTGCGCGAGTTAGAGCGCAATCATGCTCTGCAAAGCGGTGAAATGGCCCAGCTCAACGCCGAAATTGCAACCAATCAAATGCTGATAAGCGAAACCCGTTTGCAAATTTTACAAGTGCAAAAGCAGTTTCAGGAAGAAGTAACCGGCAAGCTCAGCGAAGCCCAAGCCCAGCTTAACGATGCTGCGGAACGCTTGGCAGCCAACCAAGACAGGCTTAACCGCATTGTGATCAAGGCGCCGGCAAGTGGTATGGTTCTTGGGTTAGCTGTGCATAATGAAAACAGCGTTATCTCCCCGGGGCGCCCTATCCTTGATATTGTTCCTCAGGATGCCGAGTTAATCATAGAAGCCCAAGTGTCGCCCATGGATATTGACCGGGTTACCGTTGGATTACAGGCGGAAGTCCGCTTTAGCGCCTTCAAGCAGTCGAAAACACCTAAAATGACCGGCAAGGTTATTCATTTATCTGCCGACCGCCTCACTGATGAGAAAGGTAATTCCTATTATCAAGCTAGGGTCGAGCTCACCCCAGAAAGCCGTAAAGAACTGGGAGATTTGCAATTATTGCCAGGCATGCCCGCAGAGGTTTTGATTAATACTGGTGAAAGAACGTTGTTTGAATACTTGGCGCAACCCGTCACTAATTTCTTTGCACGTTCATTCATAGAAGACTAACCAGCATGAATATATTTAGATATTGGCTGATAGTCATCGTTCTTGCATATACCCAAACGGTGGTAGCCGAAGATTTACTCACTGTTTACCAGCAAGCACTGCAAGCAGATCCGCAGCTAAAAAGCGCCGAAGTCAAAGTCGAAATCGGTTCAGCACAAAAAGGCCAAGCTCTAGGTCAAATGTTGCCGCAAATCAATTTAACGGGCAATTGGTCGAAAAACAGACAATCCGTTACTCAACAAAATCGAGATACAGTCAGTAATTATCCGGGTACTCGCTACTACGTTTCCCTTAATCAAACGTTGGTTGATTTTGCCAAATTTTGGGAATGGCGGCGTACGTCGAAAGTAGAAGATCAATTCGCCGCTGAAGCTATCGAAGCGCACAATCAACTGATGTTCAGCGTGGTGGATCGCTATTTCAGCGTGCTGGAAGCAGAAGACCAGCTTAACTTTGCTAAGACAGAAAAACAGGCAGCCCAAAAACAGCTTGAACAAATACAAAAACTATATGCCAAGCAACTACTAAAAGTTACCGACCTATATGCGGCAGAAGCGCGGCTTGATCAAATTGTTGCCAACGAGATTTTAGCAGAAAGTAAACGCGTGACTGCTCAAGACAGCCTTAGAGAATTAACGGGTGTAACCTCAGCTACGCTCAATAAACTTCGAGATGCAGTTGACTATCAGGAAATCCAAGGCGATCTTCAACAGTGGATTGAAATGGCGCAAAGTCAAAATCCAGCTATTTCAGCAAAAGAAATTGCCATACAAGCCGCAGAGAATAACGTGACTGCTCAAAAATCCAAATATTTGCCAGTCGCTGATCTGCAGCTAAATTATTATGACACCAACACAGGCTATCAAAGCAGCCAATCTCCACCAGTACAAGTCCAGATTGCGGCCATCAATGTTAACGTACCCTTGTTTTCAGGTGGCACCACCACCCACCAAGTATTTGAAGCACAGCATCGCTTGCAGCTCAGTAAAAATGACAACGAAGCTGCAATTCGCGCCATTATTAAAGAAACTAGCGATGCCTTTCTCAGTGCCAATGCCAACGCAAGGTATATTAAAGCCTCACAAAAAGCGCTGGAATCTACCAGTAAATCACGGGAGGCCATGGAGCGTGGCTACCATTATGGCGTAGTTACCATCAGTGATGTGATAAAAGCGCAGCAGGATGAATTTTCAGCCAAAAACGATTTCGCGCAAGCCAAATACAGCTACATAAAAAATCGCATCCGTTTTATGCACGCCATTGGCTCGATAGCAGAGGAAAATTTACAGGAAATCAACGGTTGGCTGGAAAAATCTTAAAAGTGCGTACCTTATACTACTCAGCAGTTAGAAAAATAGAACGCGGATGCCAAAAGTGGGCTCCTCTGTGACTGCATGGAGCAGTTGCCGAGGTGACGTAAGTTAATATGATGAACGTAGATAATTATAAATATTCAGAAATTACCGAACAAATTATTGAGGCATTCTACAAAGGATGCAACACATTGGTATATGGATTTTTAGAGAAGGCTTGTGAGAATGCTTTGTTTATTGAACTTGTCGCGATGGGTTTATTCGCTGAAAAACAAAAACTGATAAAAGTTTGTTGCGAAGGCAAAGAGGTGAGAGAGTATTTTGCAGATTTAATCGTTCATGGATGTGTAATTGCTGAATTAAAAACAGCAGAATCCTTATGTAAAGAACACGGATTTCAATTAATTATCTGAAAACAACAGGAATTGAAGTGGGTTTATTGTTGGATTTCGGAAAGAAGCCAGAGTTTAAACGCAAAGTTTTTTCAAACAAGAAAAATCTTATTCAATCATAATTATCAGCGTCATCTGCGTTCTATTATATTGATGGCGGAGTAGCTAATTCTATGAAACTTATAACTATATGATCATCGGCAGACTCAGGCATCTATACCAATATAAAGGTTTTATTCTCGGCAGCGTCAAGCGCGAATTTCAAAGCAAATATCAAAACTCACTGCTGGGAGCTGCGTGGACAGTACTGAATCCACTGGCCATGATTATCGTCTATACCGTGATCTTTTCCCAAATCATGCGTGCCAAGCTGCCCGGCATCGATAGTACGTTTGCTTACAGCATCTACCTTTGCGCCGGCGTATTGACCTGGGGGTTATTTGCAGAAATTGTGACGCGCGCACAAAACACCTTTCTTGAACATGCCAACCTGCTCAAGAAACTGAGTTTTCCAAGGCTTTGTTTGCCGGTCATTGTGGTCGCTAATGCCCTGTTGAATTTTTCCATCGTATTTGGTCTGTTCAGCATTTTTTTGCTGAGTTCCGGCAACTTTCCCGGTCTAGTTTATTTGGCCTTGTTGCCTGTTTTTGCCATCCTTGTCGCTTTTGCGATCGGCCTGGGCATCAGTCTTGGGGTGCTCAACGTATTTTTCCGTGATGTCGGGCAGTTTTTCGGCATCGTCATTCAGTTTTGGTTCTGGCTCACCCCGATTGTTTATCCGGTCAGCATCCTGCCCGAAGCCGTACGCTCCCTGATGAGCTACAATCCCATGGCTGCACTTATGGCGGCCTGCCAGGATATTCTCGTCACTGGACAGTGGCCGGTCTGGCAAAGCCTGTGGCCGGTAACCCTGCTTGCTATTGCCCTGTGTGCTTTCGGCATGCGCCTTTTCAGCAGGCATGCCGGCGAAATGGTAGATGAACTATGACCCTGCTCGATAAGTTAACCCGGTTGCTGCAAACCATTCCCGATCTTGAGCTGGCAGTATTGGTTGGTAGTCGGGCACATGGAAGCGCAACTGACCAGAGTGATTGGGACATTGCTGTTCGATGGAAAAAACACATCAATGGCTGGACTCGTCTGGAGAACTCAGAAATCCTGAAACAACAAATTGCCGACGCCATCGAGATACACAAAGACCAAATTGACCTGATCGACATGGTATCGGCACGGCTTGCAATGCGAGCCGTGATTGCCGAAGAGGGAATTGTTCTCAAGGGAGAGGATACTCTCTGGCGTGGAGCCACTACCTCGTCCAAACATGGGGAGAATTGGAAGATTATTACTGGAGGAAAAACCATGCGGCTTGATCTGTATCAGGCAGAAAGCGCACGTATTGCCAACGAGCAAATGGCGTTGCTTGCCGAGGCGAAACAACGCATCCTGTCGGGAGCGCCTCTTTCACGGCTTGAACAAAGTGGGGTACTTCATGCACTGCAAGTTCTTATAGAAAACGCCATCGGTAAATCAAAACATTTGCTCAAGGCTGAAGGCCAGCCGGTACCTGTATCCGCCTATGATGGCCTTTGCCAGCCTCGAACAACAGGGCGGTATAAATTTGCAGGAGCTGTAGCAGTGGAATTCGGCGATTGGATTGTGCAACAGGATTATGCATGACTACATGAATATTGATATGCAACTAGTCTGCGAACTGATTGCCAACGATCGCCTGCAATTTATCGCAGAATTCCTTCATAAACCGATTCCGGCAACGCTCAACTGAGGCTAAAACACACTTAATATATGAGCACCATCACCATTACCAATTTAGGCAAAGCCTATAAACAATACCCCACGCGCTGGTCGCGGCTAGCAGAATGGCTGTCGCCTATTAGTAAGCCCCGGCATCAACTTAAATGGGTATTGCAGGATATCAACTTTACAGTCAATCCGGGGGAGGCCGTTGGCATCATTGGCATCAATGGCGCAGGTAAAAGCACTTTGCTCAAAATGATTACCGGCACCACCCAGCCCACCACCGGCAGCGTCAATATCACCGGGCGTGTAGCAGCATTGCTGGAGCTGGGCATGGGCTTTCATCCCGATTTTAGCGGACGGCAGAACGTCTACATGGCCGGACAACTATTGGGCATGAGCGCCGAAGAAATTGCCAGCTTGATGTCAGAAATTGAAGCCTTTGCCGAGATTGGCGACTATATCGACCAACCGGTGCGGGTCTATTCCAGCGGCATGCAAATGCGTGTGGCGTTTAGCGTAGCAACGGCCAGGCGACCGGACGTTCTGATTGTAGATGAAGCGTTATCGGTCGGTGATGTCTATTTTCAGCACAAGAGCTTTGATCGCATCCGTGAATTTCGCAAGCAAGGTACGACCTTGCTGATCGTTTCTCACGACAAGGGGGCCATTCAATCCATTTGTGATCGAGCAATCCTCTTGGACTCAGGTCGTGTTATTAAGGAGGGCGAACCAGAAGAGGTGATGGATTTTTATAATGCGCTGATTGCAGTGCGTGAAAACTCAACCGTGGTGCAGAAAAAAACAGAGAATGGCCGAGTACAAACCACCTCGGGTACACACGAAGCCGTCGTTGTGGAAATCCTCTTACTTAATGAAAGCGGAATAGCGGTAGAAATGGTCAACGTGGGCGAGACTGTGACTCTGTGCATCAAAGTGCAAACCAACGCGCCGGTACCTCGCCTAGTGCTGGGCTACCTGATCAAAGATCGCCTGGGTCAGCCGATGTACGGTACCAACACGCACCACACGAATATTCCGCTGAATGACATGCAGGCGGGAGATTCAGCAGAATACCGATTTACCTTTCCGGTCAATCTTGGGCCGGGCGACTATTCGATAGCCACCGCATTGACCGACAGCGACACTCATCTGAGTAACAACTACGAATGGCGCGATTTGGCACTACTATTCACCGTGGTAAACATAGATCAGACTGCTTTTGCCGGTTGCGTCTGGCTGAAACCGAGCACATCCATACAGGTACACCGTCAAGTTTCCAATGAGACTCACTAAATTTATCAACCAAATTCTTGATCACTTTGGCGTTGTGGTCGTTCGGAAAGAGACGCTTAGTCGCTTAATGTCCACTGCGCCGCCCGAAAAATCGGCAGATGAACAATTGGCGTCGGCAGTCAGGGAAATTACAGGTTCGGCTGACTTGGGCTACAAACAACTGTTGCGCCATCAGATTAGTGTTAAGTGGGATATGGTTGACCTGTTTGAGCGGCAGCGCATTCCTGACTCTGTGCTAGTGTGTCCTCTTTGCGAATACCGGGGCGAAGTTGCTGGGTTTGGCAGGTTTGTTACAGGTTGTATCTTTGAGGGTGGCACTCTGGTTCGTCATCAGTGTCCCGAATGCGACCTTATTTTTGGTGCCGAAAAAATGCTGGGTCTGTCAGAGGCGGAACTTTCCAGGGACTATGAATGGCACTATCGGATATTCTCCGAGGGCGATTCCACGGCACAAGAGATCAGGGCATTCCAGGCACTGGAGCCCGAAAAAGACCGGGTGTATCTTAATTGGGGGACAGGAGCCTGGTCAAAAACGATAGATTTGCTACGACAAGACGGTTGGAACGTGTATGGTTATGAACCCCACAGTTCGGCGACGGTGAGCAGTCCCTATGTTATTTCAAGTATGGAGCAATTATCGACCATGCGCTTTGACGGCATTTTTTCAAACAATGTCCTGGAACATCTACGCTACCCGGTGCGTGAGCTTTCGGTTATGCGGGGCCTGCTTAAAAGCGGTGGCAAAATGTCTCATGCGACGCCGTGTTTCGAATATCTCTACGAATTTACCCGCTTCCATCTGTACTTTTATTTGGGGCGATCACGCACCCTTCTGGCTGCCAAAGCCGAACTCAGCATAGCTGACTTTGTGGTTGATGGTGACTTTATGAATATCATTCTTACAAAAGGCTGAAAATGACATTTATTTCATACGCGCAGAATTTTGAGGACGTCATGCTTTGGCGTGCCCTGAGCCATGTCGACCAAGGCTTTTATATCGATATAGGCGCTCAGGACCCGGTCATCGACTCCGTAAGTCTGGCTTTTTACGAACACGGCTGGCGTGGCGTTCATATTGAGCCGACGCAGCAGTACTCGGACAAGCTCCGGGAGGCTCGTCCCGATGAAATCATAGAGCAGGTAGCCCTTGGAAACAGTGAAGGACCAATGACATTCTACGAATTTAGCGACACGGGCCTGTCAACCGCCGACCCCGAAATTGCCAAGCGGCACCAATCCGCCGGTTATAATGCTGTCCGGATTGAAGTGCCTGTAGTTTCGTTGGATGCAATTCTCGAGAAATATATGCACAAGGCTGTCCACTGGTTAAAGCTGGACGTGGAAGGCTTGGAAAAGAGCGTCTTGGAGAGTTGGCGTATATCTGCCTGTCGCCCGTGGATACTGGTTATTGAAAGTACAAAGCCGTTGACCCAAGAACAAAGCCATGCTGATTGGGAGCCGCTTGTTTTTGAAAAGGACTATAGTTTTGTCTATTTCGACGGTTTGAATCGATTTTATGTACATCGGGATCGCCCCGAGTTGCTTGATTCCTTCATTTCGCCGCCAAATATCTTTGACGGGTTCGTATTAAGCGGCTCTGCCTCTCAACCCTTCTGTCGGCTTATTGCGGATAAAGCCCGGCAAGCCGAAGCCAAGGCTCAGCAAGCCGACGCTAAAGCTCAGCAAGCTGAAGACCAAGCCCGGCACGCGGAAGCCCATGCCCAACAAGCGGAAGCCCATGCACGGCAAACCGAAGCTCATGCCCGGCAAGCAGAGGCCCATGCCCAGCAAGCAGAAGCCCATGCCCAGCAAGTCGAGCTTGCTTTAGTTGCCATGCATAACAGTTCGTCCTGGCGATTAACTGAGCCATTGCGTAAGCTTTCTCGTCTCATTGGTAAGTAGTCGTGCAAAATTTAATCGGGGCAGTGAAACGAAATTGCCCCGGTTCTAGATTCGTAGAAAAACAGGGTTCATGAGAATTACCTCAGCATCTTATTGATCCTGCGTCCTCTCAAGTTCAAACAGCGCAGCGCTTACAAAGGCAACGACCCTGTCTTTCAGGTGCGGCGGAACCTGGATTCCATCGGTATTTAAAGCGGAAATCGTATCTGATAAAAGGCGCTGCCGAAGGGTTGCGTCCGTTTTAGCCATACTGCACAATGCCGCGAGCTTTTCGCCAAGTTCTTTTTCGGTTATTTCAGTCATGTCTTTCTCGGATGTTAGGGTGTACGGAGGGTTAAAATTAGTTCTTGAATAGCTAGCCCGTTGGTGGATTTAGTCGCGTGCAGGTCAATCTAAAGCTTTTATTATATATTCTAGGGGGCAGGGATGCCCGTGGCATAATTATATAGCAGCATCTTCCTGCGACATATCTTTAATGAATTACCAAAAGCTTAATAGCAGAGAACAAAAAACAGATAGCGTTTCTAGCCTTATGAGTGGGCTGGACAAAGCAGACCGCTACGTCTATCATAACAAAAATTTTAAACAGGCCTTAATTTCATATGTCAGTCATTATTCACGAAACACAACCGAGCTTTTCTGAACCGGTCTCCCAAGCCTGTACTCAGGCTCAATTCGATACGCCGGAATTTGAGTTCTGGTGCCGGGAAATTCGCGAACCCAAGCGTTACCATCGCAAGCTCTGGGAATACTGCTATCTGCTGCAGGTACTTTCTCGACAAGGCATGATTGCTCCGGGGCGGCGCGGCGTCGGATTTGGTGTAGGCAAGGAAATGACCGTAGCCGTTCTGGCGGCGCGCGGTGTCAAAGTGACCGCCACCGATCTTGACATGGAATCGGCCCAGCAGGAATGGGTGGAAACAGGGCAACATGCAGCCAGTCTTGCCGATCTGAATGACAAGTGGATTTGCCCTCCCGATACATTTAAAAACTTGGTCGACTTCCGCGCGGAAGACATGACCGCCATTTCCCCGGACCTGACCGGTTATGATTTTGCTTGGTCTTTGTGTGCCTTTGAGCATCTTGGCAGCATTCCGGCAGGGTTGGATTTTGTCCGTAACTCACTCAAGTGCATCAAGCCGGGCGGTCTACTGGTGCATACGACCGAACTTAACTGTCAGTCTGATGAAGCCACCTTGGACAGTGGGCCGATTGTTATCTTTCGCCGCAGTGATTTCATGAGTTTGGCCGAACAGTTGAACGCCGAAGGTCATCAGCTCCAGCTTAATTTTAATCTGGGCGATGGCGAGCTCGACCATCATATCGATGAAGAGCCCTATACGTCTCGCCGTCACCTGCGTTTGCGCCTAGGAGACCATGTAACTACTTCTTTTGGCTTGGTTATACGCAAGGCTATGTCTTAAATGATGAATCTTCCCCAGCCAGATATATTGAATCAGTCCGACTATCAACTTGCTGAATTGCTCGTCGGTTCGAACGAGCAGTTTTTAGTTAACGCGTACCGTGCCATCGTGCGTCGATTGCCCACCGAAGAGGAAGCTTTAGCTTGGCTGGCAGATCCTCGCCTGAGTGGCGACCGCCTGATGATGCTGGGTAACTTGCGATACAGCCCCGAGGGGCGGCAGTGCGATGTCGCTGTCAGGGGTTTGGCGCGCTCTTACTGGTTTCGTCGTTTGCAACAATTGCCGTTGTTGGGGCGTGCAATCGGCTGGTTTTTCCGGGTGCTGCGTATCGGTCGTCTTGAGGCCAAGCTGAATCAGACCAAACTTCGGCTGAATCAAGCCGAAGTTCGGCTGGATAAGCTTTCACAGCAGCTTGCCCAGTTAGGCCCGCGCTTGCAAACGCGGATTGAAGAACAGGAAGATCGTCAGGACTCCGCCTTGCAGTGCTTGAAGGTAGATTCGGATTCTTGGCGCGGTGAAATAGCTTACGCGATCGCAACCCTGCGCAACGAATGGAAAGTCACACTCGCCCGCGACAGCCGCGCCATAGAACATGCTGCTCGCGCTTTGGCGGAAGGACAGGCGGTGTCGGCATGGGCGCCGCCTGCTTTGGCGCGCGAGCAACTCTATCTCGATTTTGAAGATACATTTCGGGCGCGTTGGCAAGTAGAAGGTCATGCGCATTGGTATATGCCGTTGATTCGCCAAGTCTATGACGAAACAGCCACACTTAAGCCGTGTCTGGACATTGGCTGTGGGCGTGGTGAGTTTCTTGTTGCGCTTAAAAATAACGACTTTCCCTGTGTTGGTGTCGATCTTAATCCGGCCATGGCTGACGCTGCCCGGGCCCAAGGCTTGGAAGTTGTCGTCGCCGATGCGATAGCCCATCTGCGTGGGCTGGATCCCGGCTCGGTAGCTGTGGTGAGCGCTTTCCACCTGGTTGAGTATCTGCCGTTCGAGCTGACCCTGCATTTGATTGAAGCCGCCAAACGAGTGCTGATTCAGGGGGGCTTGCTGATTCTCGAAACACCCAATCCGGAAAATCTCGTCGTAGGCGCTTGCACGTTCTGGTACGATCCCACCCGCCTGAGGCCATTGCCGCCAGCGCTGCTCAAGTTTTATGTCGAATCTGCGGACTATGAGTCGGTGCGTACGGCCCGTTTTACCCGGCAGCAACCCGGCCCGGACACGGTGACCATTGATCAGCCTGTTCTGCCTTCAGTCGATGGGCCGCTGGACTATGCTATCATTGCCCGCAAGGCCTCCTGATGTCGGTTTGGTAGAGGCAACCCCTTGTGCTTGCCCTTTGTAACCCGATATTTTGCGAGAATGTGGTGGGTTAGGCCGATCCCAACCTACGGGACTATAGGGTATTTTGATCGCCCATCGCAGTCGGTGGTCCAGCCCTCAGCTGCATATATAGTATCTGACATAGACAATGAACCGAATTAAAACCAACGAAAAATAATATGATCTTCACCTTGCGCAGAATATTGCGCGTACTCGTCAGTCCCTCCCGTCTGAAACGCGCCATAGCCGTACGCCTACAGCTGCGTTTGCGCCGTCTGGTAGCTTGGTTACTGCCGGAGGCCGT
>Ga0265297_10005455_pt1 | contig 19409 bp, 14 predicted proteins | sample Munlanlwell13791_FD_192502 | JGI IMG/M metagenome (GOLD analysis project Ga0265297, IMG submission 192502) | Leachate microbial communities from a municipal landfill in Southern Ontario, Canada - Leachate well 137-91 | ecosystem: Engineered > Solid waste > Landfill > Unclassified | place...
TCGGCCTCCCACTCCGCCGCCACCGAAGCCTCCTCCTCCACCGAAGGAACCCCCCCCGCCAAATCCTCCGCCGCTCCCGCCACGCGAGGGGGGGGTGAACGCGAGGACAGGAACAAAAGCACTCCGAACCCCGGAGGCAAGGGGAACACCCGCCTGTGGAAGGTCAATCTGAAGAGCCTCCATGGCACTCTCAACCTTCTTCCCCACACCGAGTGCCGTCCCGTACACGAGCCATTCGCCCCACATGGACATATCCTGCGGGCTGTACTGCCTGATGAGCGCCAGGTCGGAGAGGAACCGTGCAAAGGCATCCCATTCCAGTTTCTCCTTGTAGCGGTCATCTTTCCAGTGGCCGAAGAGAGTGGAGGGGAATGAGAGTGCAACCGCAGACTGGACTATCATCCCTGCGAAGACTATGACCGCAGGCCCTAGTACCCCGGCAAGGACCGGGAACAGGACCAGTGCCAGGACCGAGATGCACGCACATGCAATGCCGATGAACAACAGGGGGAACAGATGATCCCTTCCATCGACAACATACTGGGAGATGAGACGGGGATCCGATTTCCTGGTAATGCTCGAGAGTTCCTGCTGATGTCGGAGGATCTGTGTCTCGAGAGTCGTATCACTCCGGGCCCGGGCCGCCATCTGCTGCAAAGACCCGGAGTCAACCACACCGTTCTCCTCGATCCCCTTCAGGAAGTCAAGGACTTTCTGTTCATAGGGCTCCCCGGAGTGCTGCTCTTTCACGGTGATGGTGATATCCTTATTTCCTGGTTTCTCTCTGATCGTGATCATACCTCGCCTGTGCAGGTCGAGAAGAGTGGCATAATACCCGTCCTGGTCGAAATCAATCGCATCCCCCTTGAAGAGCAGGTTGACGGCCCAGGGTTTCATCGCGGGATCCGGAGTGAAACTCAGGTATTCAGGGACGGTAAACGCTTTCTCCATCCCGTATTTCCTGTAAAGGAGAATGAGGAGGACTGGCGTAAGTATCACCATCAGGATTCCGATTGCATATAATGCCCATGCGAAGTAAAGGGGGAAGAGAAGGTACGGCGGATTTACGGCAACGGTCTCCTTTCTCACATTCTGCACAACGGTGGGGAATCCCGGGAGAAGTCGTGCGTCTGATGCAGCGAAGAGTGTCTCAATTCCGACGACCTCGTCCGCTGCTGCTTTCCCTCGCAACACCACGATTTCTCCCTGCCGGGTTACAGAGAGCGAGGGGGGATGCGGGAATACCTCGCGTGCATACCGGGACGGCAGCACTATTTCAAGGTCACGGTAGGGGACATGTCTGTCCACGAGGCGAAGGTTGAGGTGTGCATCGTTCTGGTCATATTCGATAGGCGGGTGAAGCACATACTGGTATGAGACCGTGTAGGTTCCTGCCGGGAAATAATCCGGCTTGTAGATGCCCACCTCGCTTGGTTCTGCCATGCTCCTGACGAATGCACGATACTCGGAATTGTCTTCCCCGGCGAGAACCACCGATCCCGATGCATCTTTCATGTAGCCCACGGTGCCGGGGGGAGCTTCCATCCCCACGAATTCGATGTACGGGGAATTTTGAGGTCGTGAAGAGAGGGGGTCATCCCAGTACCGGTACAGCATCCTGTATTGCCCGCCACTTTTCACTTCGTAGGTGTAGACCTCCGTGAACGTTCCATCATCCTGGAGGGTTGCCTGGTAACGGGTGATCGCCAGATCTCCCTCAATCAGGGCAGGGATGCCCACTGAAATGAGTAGCGCTGCAGCTCCCAGAACGAATGCCAGTACGACCAGTATCAGCAGTTCTCTTGTCTCGCCCATTGGTCCCACGGTCAGAATGCAATCTTCGGGGGCGTCTCAATCGCCTCTTCAAATTCCAGGTACTGGAGTTTTGACAGCCCAAGGATGCGGGCTATGAAATTGGAGGGTATCACGTCGCAGAGTGTGTTGTATTGCTGTGATATGTTGTTGTAGGTATACCGCTGCCGGGCAATCTCGTCCTCGACTCCCCTGACCGAATCCATGAGAGTCAATACGGTCGTGTTTGTCTTCAGGTCAGGATACGCTTCAGCAACGGCAAAGAGCCTCCCGAGGAGAGAACGGGATTCCTTCTCGATGGAGTTGAGGTCTCCGGGGTCTGCAGTTGCGACACGTGTCCGCATGGCGGTAACCTTCTCGAGTGTCTCCCGCTCGAAGGTTGCATAGCTCTTGACCGCTCCCAGGAGCTGGTCGATCATATCGAGTCTCTTTTTCATGGCAACCCGTATCTGACCGAGGGTCGCTTCCGATGAGTTCTTCAGGCTGAAAAAACGGTTGTATATCCCCACAAAGTAGAGCACCAGCCCACCTAGTATGACGAGGATGATACCCCCCGCTATCCAGGGTATGAGATCTCCAAGTGCCATAGCTCATCCTTTCTCTCCAATGCATATTTAAGCCCGATGCCATCGCATACCGTGCAGAATAAAGTAAAAATGTGCTTCTCCAGATCCTCCCTTGAAACCCCATGTTCTGCTATATGGGTGATATTCAGGAGATCTCCTGTCTTTACCCGGGGAGGACTTTGTCACATTCCGAAGAGTTTAACACCCTGAATACAAGAGGGGTGGGGTTTCCATGAACCCGGCGTTCTCATGCCGGAATGAGCCTTCCCACGACCCGGAGTTTTCCTCCCTCCAGATAATGGATGAGGATCGTGGCACCGGGGGGATAGACAAGGTCCTTCTCAGACTTCAAGGTAATTTCAGGTCTCTTCCAGTCCCCGGCGTTGTTCACGAACGCTATCCGGGCGGGCAGGAACTGCATCCAGTGGCCCAGGTATACGATCATCTGCTCTTTTAAGGGAGCCGGCCAGTACCGGACCAGTTCGGCCCTCCCGTTCAGGGTTTTTGAGGATACAAGTGCCGGGTTGTTCGAGAGGACATATCCCCTGTCGAGATCTTCGACCTCCACCCCTTTGAGGGCAAGACCGACCCGGTCACCCGCATACGCCTCGGTCACATCGTCATCGTGTTTCTGGATCGAGCGCAGATGTGCAACTTTGGATGTGGGGTACACTTTCATCTGATCGTGTGCATGGATCGTCCCTTCAGCCACACTGCCGAGTACTACAATTCCCACACCTTTCACGGGGAAGTGATGATCGACGGGAACAGATCCGCACTTTGAGACGTCATTCTCCGTGTTTGCCTTTGCCGCCTCGTCAAAGAAAAATTCCCTGAGTGCCGCGTGGTCATCTGTCATCAGAAGGTAGTGTTCAAGGACAGTCCCCTTCAGCAGGGGGGCTACCTGTTCGGGGGCGAGGTAGTTCCGGAGCACCAGGACGCCCTTTTTTATCCCCGCCATATCGAGCATGAGCACACACTCGCCGAATACAGGGGTGATCTCGTCAACAACAATGAGTGCCATTCCTGCCATCGAGATCGAGAAGAAGAGCGAGGACAGCTTCTCAGGGTACCGGTTCGGTTCGATATACGTGACGGTAACATCGTCCCGCTTCTGGTTGTAAAACGTAACGTCGGATGCGGTTCCCTTCTTCCCAAGGTGCCCCGCGTATCCCTCCGGGCCGATGACCGCAACGGTGAGGTTTGGCATCCCTGAAGAGTGAGACGGTATCAGATATTAGTATTAGGGAGCCTTATGCAGGCTTCGCCGGTTGAGTCACCTGAATATTGCATATTTTATAATCGATTTCAGGATCCCCGCACCCCCAGAAATCGGGTTCAGTTTGGTCTCTCCAAGCCTCGGCCGATACAGGATGGGTATTTCAATGACCCTGTAATGATGTGCCGCCGGGCGAAAGAGCAATTCTGCAGAGAGCCCGACATTCTCAGTCCAGTCAAAGGCAGTAATAACCTGTCTCCTGTATGCTCGCATTCCTGTAGTCACATCAGTCACTTTCACTCCATACAATAACGACGTAATCTTTGCGAACAGTGCATTTCCAAAAAGGTTTAAACGTGTCATATTCTCATTTTCTGAGAGGAGCCTGGAACCACTCACCACGTCATATCCTTCATTAATTTTTGAGAGGAATTCAGGGATTTGCTCGGCGGGATACGTGTCGTCACAATCAAGAGTAATCACAATGTCTCTGGTTGACGCCAGAAGAGCTGCCTTCACTGCGATGCCATATCCCTGTGGTTTTTGCCTGATCACCCGTGCTCCCAGTTGTTCTGCAATATTAGCAGTATTATCCGACGATCCATCTACCACGACGATTTCGGCCTGATTATGTGTTGCGTTTTTAATATCTGTGATGACTTTTCCGACCGCTTCCTCTTCGTTCCGGGTTCCCATCACTACGGAGATATCGGAGAGGGTGAAGACGGGGGGTGGTGTTTCAGGGACCATGTAAAATACTGACTATTATGTGGAAATAAAATGAATGATTCGAAAGGCAACCGAATCCTTTAAAAAAAAGCGAGACAAGATATCCCTGTGATTCCTGGAAAACAGAATGCTATCTATAATGTAGGATGGTATGTGGTAATTCCAGTAGCATGTATTCTAATTATATTTTCAACGTATTTTTTGGAAACCGGAGTATTCATTGGAGCCAGTCAGGACACATTAAGCAATATTATACGATATGTTTTTCTTGAGCAGAATCTTTTTGCAAAATGGAATAATCAGTGGATCATGGGGGGTTTCCCCGAAATAGCAAGTCCCTTCTCAGATCGATATTATCCCTTGTCTTTTCCGTTTTATTATTTTACAAAATCAATATACATACTAAATTTTGTTATATTACTCCATCTTTTCATCGCATATTTTTCATCTTTGAAACTGGGCAGTTTAATCTCCCGGGAACGATATCTCGTCACAATCGGGGCTTTATTTTATACTTTTTCAGGAATACTCATGAGCCGGGTAAGTGTAGGCCAGAATTATTATATTTTTGCTCTGGCATGGTTGCCATTGTTCTACTACTTTTTCCTTGTCATCGTATGGAAACATGACATAAGACTGGAAAACTTTGCCTTTTTAATAATTATTGCAATTCTTATGTTTTTTTCGGGCGGTTTATACTATTTTGTTTTTTCACTCATGTTAACGGGAATTTTCTTACTCTTTTACATACTGCGGAAAAAAATTGCATGGAATATTGGCATTGCTCTCTTCATATCGATGGTCGTATTTCTCATGCTGGTTTCATTTAAATTAATCCCTGATTTTTTCGTATCGGGAAATCTTATTCGGCTTGACCCGATTGATCCTCTTTCCGGAGGGGGATTCATTGAGAAGGGCATCGCCAGCTTCGCTTTTGGTATGCCAATAGAGAATTTTTATGGAGTGCATGAGAGTATGGCCTTTCTTGGCCTGGTCCCCTGCATATTTATCACTATAGGATTCATTTTTGGAGACCGAAACCTCACTATCCCTGCCTTTCTTACAATGATTTTTTCTTTTATCTGGGCGGCCGGAAGCAACTCAGTCCTATCATTTATCCATCTCATGCCATTTCTGGATACACTCAGGTGCCCCGGACGAATTTTTGGTGCGATCTTACCGATACTTGTCTTATTGCTGGTCTACGGAATCCACCTTACATTGCAATGTATCCACAATGAGAGATCAATCCAACTTGATGCCTCACAGAAAAAGGGAGTGGTTCTTGCTCTGGGCATCCTTTTCCTTGTAAAATTGCTTGAACTGCCTGCACAATCTGAAATTTCGCTGATTTCAGTATGTGCGGTCACGATTCTGTGCATTTTTATCTGCCTGCTCTATCTGAATAAAATGACACCAACAAACCTGATCCTTTTCTTGGCAGTTTCAGCGTTTTTCAGTCTATTCATGGCACTATCAATGTTCAATATTGTTCGTGTCGAAATAATGGTAAAAATTCTTCTTATTGGCGTAATTATGGCTGGATTATTGTTATATTCAAAGAATGTTCACAATATCCAAAAAAAAGCGCTTCATCTAAAAATTCTCATACTCTTTGCCCTTTTACTCACAATCGCAGTGAACATTTCGTACATCGCACCAGTACAAGCCGGTCTTGAAACAGGTCCCGCAAAAGAAGTCGCAGCAGGCCTATCTGGAAATGCATCGCCAAATCACCAGATATGGATTCTGGAGACAGGATGGCCTTACATGCACCTTGACTTTACGTACTGGGATACGAAATACAATATGGCCCCATTCACGGGATATTACGCCTATTATCTCAACGATCATCCCTCGCTGGTATATGAACTGGAGGGTAAGGCCTATTCTTCTGTAGATTATCTTGTTGATACAAAACAACTCGAGAATGGGCAGCAGAATATACCAGAATATTCATTCTCCCTATCAGGTATAGGTATTCAAAAACCCGGTCTCGTCCTTCCAAATGCGTTTGTGATCCGGGAAAACAGGTTTGTCACATCAAAAATCATGAAATTGACACCAGATTCAGTAGCATTAGCCGGGGATTTCAAGAAAGGAGATGTGGCAATTTTGAAATCAGCATATTATCCCGGATGGGATGTGAATGGAAAGTCCGGCATGAATATAAATAATCTGGTGGGTTCCCCACTCATTCAGGATACGCAGGAGATTGTGTTTACCTTCGATCCTCCTGACTTTAAAATAGGGTGTATCATTTCAGCACTTGGAGTGGCAATATGTGGAATCCTTTTTGTATATCGGAAGAAGGCCGTGCAATTTCTTTCTCTCGCCCCCCCCAAAAAAATGCAGCAATAGACAAATACCGTGTTTTTTATTCAAAATCCACCTGCCTCTCCAGAATCAATTTTCATTACTATAAGTTTATTCAAGTTCTGGCATGAATATTTACCAGGTTTAACTCCAGGGGAAGAAGCCAGAAAATGGATCAGGATTGGAAGAAGAAACTGGTATTCATCATCCAGATATGTGTTGGAATAATCCTCATCTTTGCCATTCTCAAGTTCATTTCAGCAACAGAATTTTTAAGAATTCTCGGCTCACTTGATATCCGTTTTTTCCTTCTGGCACTCTTTTGCTATTTTCTCAACAATGTGCTCATGGTATTCCGGCTCAAACGGCTCCTTGCTCACCAGGGCCAGAAGATACGGATAAAATTCGTGTTCTGGGCACATATGGCAGGGATGATCCTCTCGGATTTCACACCGCTCCGGAGTGGATATCTCTATACTGCCCAGGCGTTGCGAAAAAGAGGCATTCCTCTCGATGCCGGGACAGCCACCATCACTTCGACCTATATCTACGATCTTCTTTTCAAAATCTCTGTCGCTCTTATCGGTATTTCCTACCTCTACGCAAGCCTCCTGTCTCCTCAAATCAGCTCTATCCTCATTCTCACGATTCTCCTTATCGCGATAATTTTGGGAACTTACTTCCTTCTTCTCTATCTCCCCAATTCTTTCAAAGTGTTGGTTTCAGGATGGAAGACCGGAGAAAAAATCCTCGGTTTTGGAATCCAGGCAAGAAGAATACAGCAATTCTTCCCGATGATTCTTGGAATCTCCTTTCTGGGTTGGCTGCTCCGGGGACTCCAGTGGTTCTTTATCGGCCTGTCACTCCATCTTGTCTTCCACTCCCCGCTCGATGCCTTTTTCCTCTCTCCCCTGCTCACGCTTTTCTCTCTTGTCCCTCTCTCACCCGCAGGAATCGGCATCCAGGAAGCAGCGATTATTACATTCTTCGCATTAATCGGTATTCCTGTCGCACTTTCCGCGTCTTTTGCCTTCCTAGTAAGAGGAAGTGAGATCCTGGTTGATGCTATAGGTACCAGGGAATTTTTCTTCAAATTGAAAGAACAGTCCTTCCTCGTTGACCATTACCAGGCAACTCCAGGCGATATCGATGACCGGGCGTTCCATTCGAATCTCTTGGTACAGCGCTATTTTCAACAGAGGAAAACCAGGGAAATTTCCGATTCATTCGAAACCGGGAGAGATGGCCTTTTGATTGACATAGGATGTGGAAGCGGTGTACAGGTTGCAGAACTCCAGAAGCAAAGACAGGGTATGGCTCTTGGAATTGATCTCAACCGCGAAGCCTTGCGTTATGCCAATGGAATGCGTATCCCGCGGGCCTCCTTCATCCAGGCAGATGTTCATCATCTTCCGATCCGTGATACCTGCATCGATCACGTCGTAAGCGCAGAGATCATCGAGCATCTTCCCCGACCGCATGAGATGCTCAGTGAAATCCGGAGAATCCTTGTCCCTGGGGGTGAGGTCGTTATTACTACCCCGAATGACCATTCAATATGGGGATTATACGAGGTTTTGTGGGACCTCTTTGGACGGGGAAGGAATTACGGCGAGACCCACCTCATGTTCTTCTCCCCGGGGGAATTGTGTTCATTTTTCAAAGATTTCTCTTCATGTTCGACAAAGACCATATTCTTCCTCTCCCCTCTGTTTGCCCTTACCCAGAACAGGTCCCTGCTTAACCTTGGTATCAGACTGGATTCATTTTTTGAAGCCCGTGGATGGGGAGTCTCAATTATCCTTTATGCGAGAAAATAAGGACATTCCCCTCTCTTTTATACCTTGCAAAATTCCAAAATTTATTATAATCTTGGGTGCTGATCCAATAGATACTGAAACATGGGCAAGGATTGGAGATATTGAGCGACATTTTTGGTTATTTGTCAAAGACCCCAAATAATAGCGAGAATTTCGATCTGACCATTCTGATACCCACGTTCAACGAGAAGGAAAACATTCGCCGGATGATCATGGCAATCGCTGACATTTTGGTCCGGGCGGGAGTTCGGGGTCATATTCTCATCGTTGATGATAATTCCTGTGATGGAACGATTGAAGAAGTGAAAACTCTCCTGAATTCAATGAGAAATATGAGTCTTCTTGTCAGGTGTGAGAACCACGGTCTTTCTCCTTCCCTTTATGAGGGATTCTTTGCCTCCCCCACTCAGTTTGTCCAGTGTATAGACTGCGATTTTTCCCACCCTCCCGAATTGATACCTGTATTTCTCCAGAGGCTCCGTGATGATGGAAATGATATCGTCATCGGCTCTAGATATATTACAGGGGGCGGCTCTGTCAACTGGCCTCTCTCAAGAAGGATACTCTCCTTTGGAGCTGCAATGATGGGGCGGTTGTTGATACCTGTAGCATCCGATTCTGGAAGCGGATTCTTTGCCATCAATACAAGGGTTCTGACAGATGCCGACCTCACGCCCCGGGGATTTCGAATGTGTTTTGAGATCCTAGGGAAAGGAAACTGGAAAAAAGTGAGTGAAATCCCGTTTGTCTTCAGGAACAGGGACAGGGGAAAGAGTAAACTCAAGCCGCTTATTATTCTGCAATACATTGTCCAGACCCTGGGAATACTCCGTGATAATCTCATTCTAAAAAAAAGCGACAAAATAAAATATTCCTGGCATCTCCATTTCTCTCAATGAGAGGTCTTTACGAAATAAATGTGTAAATATTTGTATACTGCCCCAGGTACTGAGCATTCTTGTTCAACCAGTTGTAGGTATCACCTTCAGGATTCGCAGCGGTAATATCGTTTGTGACGACGTAATAGACGGAATTATTTCCCCTTTTTGAGATGATCCCTTCGATATCCTGCGGTGTGACGGCACCAAATACTTCGGTACGATCTGCAGCCCTGTTGTAATAATACTTAAACGGTAATTCATTATATCCGGGAATGAGAATGATGAAATCCCCCTCCCTCGTACTTTCTGCAAGAGCATTGGAATAGGTCCTCCAGTCGTCCTTCACAACTGACTGATGGTATCCAAGAATCATGGATATGTTAAGTGCAATAATCCCCATAATGATAAGAATCACTCCCCATTTCTTCGAGGATAATTTTGGAAGCATGCAGCAACTGCATGCAATACCAGTATAGAAGATTGCCATCAGGTAGAGAAGGTACCGGGGATTCATAGTCATCCTGGGGGATATGATGACGCTGAACAAAAGCGGAAGGGTTATCATAAGGATAAAAAACGAACAGTAGGTTTTGTTGGTTTTGTAAAGCGGGATCAATCCAATGATGAACAGGGACACGAAAAGAATGGCAATCAATCCGTTGAGAGCCGAGAAGCGGGTGAATGTTTCCGTAATCAGCGCAAGTCCAAATACTCCATAGGTGGGGGGTTTTGCCGTGAGAGTAAAAAATCTCTCAATGACGATGTAAATAAGCGGAGATATGAATATCAGGAAAAGAACTATTGACAGAAGGGGATTCTTCAAGGTTCTTAAGTCTATTTTTTTACGAGAAACCTTTGTGATGAATGCATGGATGAATAGTACTGCAATCGGTATTGCAATATAATAATGAACCCAGAATCCAAGGGCTGACAGCAATCCGACAATAATCCAGTCATTTCTCCTGTCATCACGGAGTGCTCTGATATAAAAAATGAGAATGAGTGTGAATATTAACACTACTAGAGAGTACGAATATGCCTCCTGGGAATAGTAGAGGTGAAACGGGGAAAAGGTAAGAAGTGCAGCGCTGATTAATCCGACCTGTTTATTCATGACCTCTTTACCAAAGAGGAAAAAAAGAGGGATTGAGAGACTCCCCGCAACAGCGGGGACAAAACGGAGAACTGTCTCATTATTCCCAAAATACAGCATAATATGCTCGATCCAGTGGAAAAGCGGGGGATGAAAATCCCCGGTTTTTGTAGTTTCCCAGATCTCAAAGATTGATCCCCTCGATGCGTTATAGGTAAACGCTTCATCAAGCCAGAGGGAATTAAACCCCAGATTGTAAAACCTTAAAAAAATTCCGATAATCGTAAGAACCAACAATACCTGGAGATAAAAATCTGACCTTACTGCATCGGGTATCCCCCTGATCGTGCCCATCGCACCACTTTCCGCTGGAGGGCTTTCCTCAAACAGGATCGCTACATCCTTTTTTCCAGACATATGCTTCTTCGTGGTTTTCTCTCTCTTTCCCATCGCTCATTTCCTCGTTTTTTGACTTCTGCCTTTTCCCGTTACTCATAAAATGTGTTCTACAAGGCTCGATTCACGTTTTTCGAAAGGGATCGCAGACTGATTCAGACGACCACAAACACATACACGCCCCTCTGGTTTCCCGCAAACTGCGCATGCTCTTTCATCCACTGGATCGCCTCCCCTGAAGGATCCGCTGCATTGAGGTCGTCGGTGAATGCAATAAATATCTTCTCTTCCTGCTTCTGTGTCAAGAGCGAGTGAAGACCCTCCGCGCTCGACAGCCCGATCTCTCTTGTCCCATCGGTCACGTTGTCATAGTAAAAATCGAAAGGATTGGTCATGTACGCCGGCATGACGACTACTGTATCCCCGGGTCTGGTGCTCTGCGCAAGAAGATCTGACACGTATCTCCAGTCTTCCTTCTCAACTACCGTGTAATGATGCACAATGCCTGGAACGCTCACAAGAACGATCAGCACGAGGCTCAGGTAGATGATCCTTCGATCTGGTAGAAAACGTGTCAATGCGAGATAGGATGATGCAATTCCTATGAAAAAGACAGGGAGAATACCAATGAAATACCTGGGAGCCATCGACATGAAATATGAAAGCGCAACATTCCCTCCCAAAAAAAGTATGAAAAGCCATGCAAAGAGTGAACAGGTATCACGCTTTGTGAGCCAGATCATATACATACCAATGAAAAAAAGAGCAATGAAAATAACTGCAATTGGTGCAGAATACCCGGAGAGGTGAGAGAGTGTCGTTGTCAGGACTTCGAAGCCCCGGTTGCCCCAGGTGGGAGCTCTTGACGTCATCCTGACCATAGATCCCAGCGATATCACAAGAAGAGGCAGGCAGATCACAACAAGGATAGCCAGGGAGCATGAAACTCCCTTCAACTGAGAGAGCTTCACTTTTCTCTTCAGCGACATTCCCAGGTGCCATATGTATACCCCTGCTATGAGTAGTCCAGAGTAAAAATGTGTCCAGAATGCCAGCCCTGAGAATAAACCGAATACCAGCCACCATCTGACACCTTCTTCCTTCACTGCCCGGAAAAAGAAAAGAAGGGCACAGGCCAGGAAGAAGAGCATCAGTGAGTACATCCTTGCCTCCTGTGAATAGAAGAGGTGGAATGGTGAGAACGCGATGAGCGCTGCTGCAAGGAGACCGGCATTCCTGTCTACCGCGTAACTGCCAAGGTAATACACCACTGGAACGGTAAGAATGCCGAAGACTGCCGGCAGCAGCCGGAGCGTAATCTCAGTATGGCCAAAGGATAGCATGGCATACTCCATCCAGTAAAACAGTGGAGGGCTCACCTCCCCGCCGGTGCTGATCAGCCCCCAATATTCAGAGAACGGATGAAGCGACCAGCGGTAGGTGAGGGCTTCATCGAGCCACAAAGGGGAGAGATCGAGCGCATAAAGCCTGAGAACTGCAGCGATGAAGATCAGGACAAGGAGGATCTGAAGGTATCTGCTGGAGAGAAGAGCATTTTTTAACTCCGAAAAAAGACCGGCATTTTTCTGGTGTGAATGTATATTTTTCATCTGGTCAAGATCAGGTATCGTCAATTCCCTTTTTTCATTTTCCTTTCCCATTTTTCTTCCTGGCATCTTCATCTTCGGCATATCCTGCCTTCACATTCCCCTCTGTTCAAACGCCTCAATCAAGAAAGAATGGCGAGTGTAATGCCTTTAACATATCCTCCTCTCCATGCACGACGCATGATGACTGCTCAAGCATCAGGTTCACGTGTTCATGCACACCGGCTCTTCGAAAATCGGTCCTGAATGAGATAACGGGGATATTCCTGGCGAATGCATATCCCATCTCCCAGGCGGTCCCGGAATCAGCATCTGCACCGTCGATCACCGCGACCACGACGTCCATATGGGATAAAGCCTCACAGTGTCGGGTGAAGATCGCATGCTGGGCATCTATTCCCCTTTCACACCCATCCTCTCCCGCCTCCTGGGGGAGATATACCTCGAAAAAATGACGGGCAAGAACCCCGGAGAGCCATTCATTAAAACGCCTCTCAGCGGCAGAGAAAAGCGGTGCTGCGAGATATACATGGTACCGTGAAAACACCTGAACATCAATTGCCGGGATATCGGTGAACCTGTCAAGAAACACCCCCCTTCCCAACCTTTTCGCTGATCCGTCGTCATCGGAACCGTAAAAGGTTGTATCCACTCCGCAGGTGGGAGAGGAATTCACGCCTATGATGCAGAGGGGGGGTCCCTTCCTTGCGATTATATCCCTTATATCTTCCTCAAGCTCCTTGAGGATCAGGGAAAAGTCCCCAGTATTGAGCCTTTCCAAGAACGTCCCGGGCTCCCTGTCCTTCCCCAGGTACAATGTCTCGGGGCATGGGAGTGGAACAATCTCAATTCCGAACGAGCGACACCGCTCTATTGCCCTCCCGAATGCGTGAAGATCCGATTCCCTCGTGATACCCCTGGCCCTGAGTTCAGGATTCAAAACACATGGGCACATCAACACGTACATTGATAAAAGTAGAGACGTAGAGGAGATAGATGATTCCCCTGTTTGCGTTCAGGGACAACAGCTGCGATCCCAGGAAGTGCACGGTAAAACGTCTGGAACGTGCGGGCATGATACGGGTGCTCTCAAATTTATCGCGGATTCACCGGAACACCCTTCTTCTCGATCCAACCGCAGAGCAGGCATTGTCTCCCGCCGACAGAACCACACGGTCCATAACCGCACTTGACTGCTCGTGGGAGGTCCTGGAAGGCATCCAGTACGGGTCATGGAGATACAGGAGAGCGCTCCCATTCCTTGTTGCCGCAAACCCTGTAAATTTTGGGAGACCCTGGCGTCTCTCTTCAGTCGAGGCTCTCGCAGCTGCACTCTATATCCTGGGGGAGACTGTGCAGGCAGCACAGATCCTGGATACCGTGCCCTGGGGAAGACGATTTCTTGAACTCAACGAAGAACCCCTGGGTCTCTATGCAACAGCAAAGGACAGTAGTGAAGTCGTCCGAATCCAGGGATACTATCTCTAGATCTGCACCGGGGATGTCCTGACCAGGACAACCATGTGCCCGAGATAGGTACCTTTTGCATCCTGAAGTGCGGATATCTCGGCATCGAACGGCTGGATCGCCTGCCCCAATCGTATCCGGATGATCTCTGTTATCTTCAGGTCCTCCCGCGTTCTACCCAAAACATCGCTCACCAGGGACTTATCATCCGGGTTGCATACACTGACAAATTCTTCTCCCTGTATTTTGTCACTGTCGAAGTGGAGAAGGGAGATGAATGAAGGGTTCACTTTCTGGATGCGTGCATTGCTGTCAAGAATTGCGACTCCTTCAGTGAGATGATCGAGAGCTGATTCCAGCCATACACTCCCGTTGGAAAAATCCCAGGATGTTGGATCGGCAAGATCTCGGGGGATTTCTTGTGCATTCCTCTTCGGTTGCATCGATTCTTTCGCTTTTTTCCATTCAGACATATCTCTGAAGGATTCGATGGCACCTATCGTATGCCCCTCGCTATCAAAGAGTGGCGTGGCTTTCCCCCACAAATAGATACCTTTCTCATCAGGCCTGCCGGGAATTAACGCTTCCACAAAGATGCTATCCCCGAACCTCCTTACAGCCGGGTACGACTTTGCCAGTTCGTGTGCCGGCAGATCTAAAATATCAACGAGGATTGGTCTCCTGCCTTCCAGAAAGCTGAATGCTTGTGAATAGGATGTGGTTCCGAGCACTTCGCTGCTCCTGACACCCGATATTCTCTCAAGAGCCCGGTTCCATGCAATCACTTTCCTGTCTCGGTTGATGATAAAGGTGGGATCCGGCATGAATTCGATGGCGTCCTGTAATTTTTCATAGGTGGTCTTCAGGGCCTTTTCGACCACCTTCTGGTCAGTGACATCCATGAAGATTCCCACGCCGCAGAGAATGTCTCCCTTGTTATCCCTGACCTTCGTTGCGGAGACCTGTAAAAACCGAACGGTGTTATCCGGCATCTTTACCCTGATCTCGCCCCCCCATCTGCCCTGAACCTCAAGTGCTTTTTGAATTTCATGAAGTGGCGGCGAGATGTTTTGGGCAATCCTTGAAAAATCCTCGAGATGGTTCTTCAGCATGTCTTCAAGGCTTGCAGCCCCCATGATCGAGCATACTGCCTGGTTCGCGTAGATCAGATTTTCTGCGGGATCAAAGATCATGATCCCGTTCATGGCCGCTTCGATAGCAGTGTTCATTATCTGGATCTCCCGTTGAGCCCCCATCTTTTCGGTAATATCAATGATTGAACACATCATCGCAATAGGCACGCCATTGGTATCCCGGATCATGTTCGCGGTCACATGAGTATTGACCTGGGTACCATCTTTCCTGATGAGGAGGGCGTCGCCATTCCAGACACCCTTCTCCCGAAGTGCCCGCACCACTTCCTTGACATCCCGGCCGGGGTTGTTCGGATTTCCTATCGATTCCATGGGTTTGTGAAGAACGTCGGAAAGGCGAGGGATTCCGAAGATCTTGAGGAATGCCTCGTTCACATACGTAATCTTCCCTTCGAGGTCGGCGAGGCCTATCCCGTTGATAGAGGAGGCTATCGCCATGTTCATAATAAGAAGGTTCTCCTCTGCAGCCTTCCTCTCGGTGATGTCGCGTCCCACACCCTGATATTCTACAATATGGCCGGATTGATCGAAAATTGCCCGGTTCGTCCACTGTTGCCACCGGATATTCCCTTCCCTGTCAAAAACCCTCTCTTCATGGGTGAGCACAGGGCATTCCCTGTCAAGGGAAAGGATATTCTTCTTCACATAGTCCCTGTCACGCTCATATACATTGGACAGGAGGTTTTTACCAAGGATCTCCCCACTCTGCACACCCAGATATGCGCAGATCGCCTCGTTCACAAACGTAAAATTGAAGTCCGAGTTATAACGACAGATGAACTCTGTCTGGTCTTCCACAATAGCCCTGTACCTGGCTTCATTTATCTTCAGTGTCTGTTCATATTCCCGTGAGAGGGTCACATCCTCGAAGATCAGGGTGGATCCTTTACTGCCGTCATCAAAGACGGTAGAGACAATTTTTAATGAGAGAGAGTGTTCCTTGTTCTCCCGCACCACGGACAGCTCAATATTGCCCTCTTCCAGCCGACCGGGTTCAGCTGCCAGCATATCGAAGGGAATCTTCTCAAGTCCAGGGATTTTTTCAGCAAGGACGTCGTTTCCCATCAGGTTCTCTTTTTGAAGGCCGAAAAATGAGAGGAAGTTATCGTTGACATCAATGATCTTCAGATCCGAATCGAGGATGAGGATCAATTCAGTGGCAAATTTCAGCATTGAGGAGATAGGAACCCTCTGCGACAGGTAGTAGACTTTGGCATTTCCATACAGCCGCATCTCCACCTGTCCTGTGATGAGGAGGATTTCCAGGTACTTTGCCACCGAATTCCGGTTGAGTTTGAGGATTTGCGAAATATCAGAGATGGTCAGCCCTTTTGGCCGGCCCTTCAGCAATTTTTTAATCCTCGTGATCTTCTCCTGATCCAGGATCATAACAGTGATGTGTTCCCATCCACCCCCCTATAAATATTTGCCAATCAATGCAATTTTGATGCATTATTCTTCATCCTGGATTTTATCGGATTTTCAGATTCTATTTTCTGATTTCTTGTATCTTAAGCCACCACTCAGATGATAATTCTGTCTCCATAACCTTTTTCTGCCCCCGTGGATTACAGATGATCAATGGAGCACCTGGGAAAACCGGCAGAGATCCTCCTTGTCGAAGACAACCCGAATGATGTAGAACTGATACTTCACGTCTTTCAGTGGTGCAACCTCTCTGACAGGGTCCACGTTGCGTGGAACGGTGAGGAGGCTCTGGATTTTGTGTTTGGAACCGGCCCGTACCGGGGCAGGGATATCAGGAGCCAGCCACGAGTCATCCTACTCGATCTCAAACTTCCCAAGGTGGATGGAATTGAGGTCCTTCGGCGCCTGAAGAACGACCAGCAGACAAAGAATATCCCCGTCGTGGTGTTGACCTCTTCACGTGAGGAGCGGGACATCGTGGAGAGCTATAACCTTGGAGTCAACAGTTATATCGTAAAACCTGTCCAGTTTGATGAGTTTGCAAATGTGATCAGGGAGATGGGGCTTTACTGGAGAATGATCAACCAGCCGCCGGTCAAGGACGATAAAGAGGATTGAGGTTTCCTCCGCGTTCTCCAACCCCTCCCGGTTGATGAAGGGATCCGAAAAAAGGATACTGATTTTCCTGGATTATATCTCTGTGTTCACTTCCCTGATTCTTCTTCGTGTATGTATTGCTGGATCTTCTTCTCTTCCCATTCCCTGGATACTATTTTTCCCCTGCCAAATACCCCTGCGGCATGAAACGCAAGCCCGATTCCCCAGAAAAGGGTTACCCGAAAAATCTGCCGGGGATTTTATCCATTGAAATGATGGCGGTCAAAACAGTTCCGGATGTATTCCTGTTTGCGGTGTTCGCTCGCATGGAGTGGAGGTTTGAGGTATCCTGCTTCTGGTGTCTGGAGGGCCGGGCAGTATGGGCAAAGGGCCGCATCAACATCGTTTGCCTTGGTACGCACAGGGCAGTAATACGCGCCATCAATGCTTTCCACCTTGTCACCCCCGGGAAAGGGCATCCCTACGGGGTGACCCGGCCGGTTCTCGACAAGCATGCAGAACCCTGAAAGGAGGAACTTCAGGAACCGGAGCCGTGCTTCTTCCTCGTCCCCCGTTCTGCATTGGGCAACAACCATGTGCCAGTACCCTGGCGAGTCTTCAGGAACCGGATCCCGCATGGATGAAAAATTCCCCTGCTGGTTCATGAGCCTCACATTCTGGTATGTGCCATTGAGGTGGCTGGAGACCGCTTCCTCGAGTGCCTTCCTGTATGTGGGGTTGAAGTCGCGGATTTTTTCGGAGAAGTTCCCTTTCATCCTCATGAGATCCCTTGGCGAGTATGAGAGGACGATTTCTGCGATGGCACGTCCCAGATCCCCCCGGGTCGTTATGGACGCAAGATCATCACACCGTTGCGCAATCATTGACACCGGGTTCGTGCCTTCTTTTTCTGTCGAGTGTCGAATGTTGAACATGATCATTCGCCAGATCCCTGGAATGACTGGACTTGTATTCTCTCAATGGAGCCGGTGTTCCTCCGGCATTTTTTACCGGGAAAAATATCTTTTTTCTTTCTCAATAATGCCTGCGGTCACCCAGAATGTCCATTGTAGGATCTCTCCCGGATGCCCTCGCCCTTCAATTGGTAAACTTTAATGCCCACCATCCCCACTCCCTCTCCATATGATCAACGTCGCCATCAACGGATACGGCACGATTGGGAAACGTGTCGCAGATGCAGTGGCCGCCCAGAAGGACATGAAGGTGATAGGCGTCTCCAAGACAAGGCCCAGCCACGAAGCGTTTGTGGCAAAATCGAGGGGATACCCCCTTTATATTGCTGACATGTCCAAGAAAGCCGCCTTTGAGAAGGCAGGGCTCCCTGTCGCAGGAACGGTAGAGGAGATGCTGAAGGGTGCAGATATCGTGGTTGATGCCACACCCGGAGGAGTCGGGGAGAAGAACAGGGCCCTCTACGAGAAGATGGGAATCAAGGCCATCTGGCAGGGAGGAGAGGAGCACGAGGTTGCCGGTTTCTCCTTCAATTCGGACTGCAACTACAAGGACGCCATAGGCAGGCAGTTTGCCCGTGTCGTATCCTGCAACACTACCGGGCTCTGCAGGATCATCAACACCATGGACAAGGCCTATGGTGTTGAGAAAGTCCGGGCGGTCATGGTCCGCAGGGGAGGAGATCCCGCAGACATCAAGCGCGGGCCGATCGATGCAATCGTGCTGAACCCCGTGAACATCCCGAGCCACCACGGGCCCGACGTGCAGAGTGTGCTCCCCCACATCAATATCGTCACCCTGGCGATGATCGTTCCTGTGACGATGATGCACATGCATGCCGTGCAGATGGATCTCAAGAAAGAGCCTGACAGGAAGCACGTACTTGAGATCATGGACAAACATCCCCGGATAGGCCTTGTCAAGAAAGAGACCGGGATTACCAGCACCGCCGAGCTGAAGGAATATGCGATGGATCTTGGCCGCTTCAGGTCGGACCTCTGGGAGAATGGTGTCTTCGAAGAATCGGTATCGTGCCTTGGGAAAGAGCTGTATCTCTTCCAGGCAATCCACCAGGAAGCCGATGTCGTGGTCGAGAACATCGATTGTATTCGTGCGATGACCGGGATCGAGAAGGATCCTGCAACATCAGTTGCCATGACCAACAAGGCATTGAACTTCATCGCGATCACCTGAATCCTTTTTTTATATGAAAATGGCCTCGCCATTTTCATCCTGTATGCCTGTGTCCTAACTGTAGCGTGCCAGAGTTTCTGTCCTAAAATAGTGACATAATTTATGTCCGCTTTCCAGAGCATCGAAAAGGTGCTTGCGGGTGAAAGCGACCATGGAGA
>Ga0265297_10005456_pt1 | contig 19403 bp, 29 predicted proteins | sample Munlanlwell13791_FD_192502 | JGI IMG/M metagenome (GOLD analysis project Ga0265297, IMG submission 192502) | Leachate microbial communities from a municipal landfill in Southern Ontario, Canada - Leachate well 137-91 | ecosystem: Engineered > Solid waste > Landfill > Unclassified | place...
GCAACATGAAGTTCACCATCTGGTTCATTCGGCATATCAAGAATGTTTGATTTGAATATTTCATTGATTTTATAAATAACTGTAGGATTTAATTCATTATCAGGATCTTGAAAAGGATCATCGACATATATAAGATCAGCATGAATTCCTCTTTTAAATTGAACTAATCCGTGTGGAGTTAACGTTGTATAATGTTTTCCATCCCAAGAATATCTTAAAACTGATTCTGCAGTAGGTTTTTTATCAACTAATTCATCAAAAAAGGGATTTGCTTCTATACATGCTTTGATTTTACCAATATGATATCCTGCCAAATCAGCGTTAAATGAAAAATAATGCCCTTCTATATTCGATATAGCGCCTTCGAACATTAATTTCCACATGAAATGAGCATAAAAAGAGAAAGATTTAAAATGATCTCTTGCAGAGACCCTAATCGTTTTTCTATTTTGACTTAGGAAACGAGCAGTCCAATCAACATATTCTCCACCAACAAAATGTTTAGTGCTATATTTGAAAATGTTATTAACAAAAAATGGAAAATCATTGCTCGATTTTGTTAGAATTTTTATCTGTTCGGGGGTAAATGCCATAATTTTATATATTGTTTACAAACTCAGAAGAATATGGTATAATATGGATATAATAAAAAGTTAATTTTCAGTATTATTTTCGGGTATATCAGCAGCAGCTTTAATTAAACCAAGTACTTGTGCTGATGAAAGTTTAGATTCGTCTTTTACGTCACTTTGAATAAGTTTTTCTAATTCGTATATAGTTTTTTCATCTTCTCTCATTTCTTTATTCAAAGCAATTATAAACGCATTATCTCTACCTCTTTTCTTTTTTGTTTCGATATCATACAATTCTTTATTTTTCTTAAGTCTAACATTAATAGCATCTATTGCTCCACGTGTCATGTGTTCTGGCAATAATTTAATTCTATTGTCAATAGTCCAATGTATGGCAGAACTAATTTTATTTCGTGTACAATTATGATATCCTCCAATCGTTGCCCAATCCCATTTCAATACAAAATATTCATGATAGATTGCAAGATATTCCCTTTGTAATTCTGTGAGTTTAAATGTTTCTTTAGAGTTTTGCATATAATAATATTATAATACTAATACATATTTTTGTAAATTAGACCAACGAGTATGTTAATAAAGAAAGAAAAAAATGATTTAATCTTAGAATTTGATTATAATCCATACGTTATAGAAATAGTAAAACAATTTGATAATAGAAAATTTAACGCAAAAGAAAAAACATGGTCTGTGCCTATTATTCATGTCAAAAAAGTGTTAGAAACATTAACTCCTCTTGGTTTTTCATCTACTCAAGATGTCTTGTATGAATATCGCAGATTTTTGCAACGTGAAAAAACGATTGAAAGAATATTAACAGCTGATTTTAAAGAATCAGAAAAAGAACTTTTAGACAATGTTAACCTTCCTTTGTTTCCTTTTCAAAGAATTGGAGTGGGTTTTCTTTGTGCTACTAAATCATCATTACTTGGAGATGAACCCGGTTTAGGCAAATCTATACAAGCATTAAGTGTGACTAGAATAAATCAAGCAGAAAAAGTATTAATAGTCTGTCCTTCTACATTAAAGCTTAATTGGAAAGATGAAATTTTAAAATGGTTCCCAGAAGAATATATAACTGTAATAACGGGTTCAAAAAAACAACGTGAAGAACTATGGAAAAAAAGTTCAAGATATTTTATAATGAATTACGAACTTCTTTTGAAAGACATTGAAACAATAAAAAAGAATACTTGGAAACATATAATTTCTGATGAATCTGTTAGAATTTCTAATCCTAAAGCAAAACAATCGAAACTAATTAAAACAATAAAAGCAGAATATCGAACAGCTTTAACAGGGACTCCTTTCAATAATGCTGTTCAAGACATATGGAATATTTTAGATTTTTGTCAACCAAATTTACTCGGATCATATTGGCAGTTTATGAATAAATATTGTATTAAAGACAGATTCGGTGGTATCGTTGGATATAAAAATTTGAGTGATTTAAAAATACATCTTGCTCATTACATGCTTCGAAGAAAAAAAGAAGAAGTTCTTACTGAACTACCAGAAAAAATGTATGAAACGATATATATTGAATTATCAGATGAAGAAAAAATGATATATGACGCAATCAAAGATGAAATTGCTCAAGAATTACAAAATTATCAAATAACTAAAGTATTAGATGATAAACATTTGAAAAATATTTTAGTTAGAATGATAAGACTGAAACAAGCAGCAGATAGCATGAAATTAATAAGTGAACATGAATATTCTTCAAAGACAAATGCTTTAAAAGAACTACTTAAAGATATTATGCATGATGGTGATAAAGCATTAATCTTTACTCAGTTCGCAGGAATGGCTGAAATACTAATCAACGAATTACAAGAATATAATCCTTTATTAATTGCTGGTAAAGTAAAAAATGAAGTTAGACAAGAAAACGTCAAAGCATTTCAAAAAAATGACACGAATCGTATTTTAGTTTCAACTGATGCGGGTGGCATAGGATTGAATCTATTTAGAGCAAAATATGTAATACATTTTGATTTACCGTGGAGTATTGCAAAATTAGAACAAAGAGAAGATAGAGCTCATAGAATAGGACAAGAAAACAAAGTGACTGTCTATAAATTAATAGTTCAGAATACAATGGATGAATATGTATTAAAAACTTTACATAAAAAGCAAAAAATGATAGAAGACATTTTGGGTGAAAAAGAAAAGATTAAAAAAGCGAAAATATCAAAAAGAGACATCAAAAAAATGCTTGAATAAAAAAATATTTACAAGGATAGAAATATATGGTATAATGTATACATATGGTTGAAGAAAAAAAACCAGAATTATGTGAGATATGTGGAAGACCAGTCGATGAATATGATCAATCTTGGCCTTGCAAAAAAAATCATGAATGGAGACGTTGGATCAAAAATACTAAATCTGAAAAGTTCAGACAGTATAAAATAAAACACGATAAATCTTATGAGCAAGCTGTTCGTCGAAGGCTTGATAAATTAAATAAAAAACCTCCAGAAGAATACGTAAAAAGACCAAGTCGAAAACGAATCAAATAACGTATTCGGAGAAAAAGATGAATATGATAACACGAGAAAAAGAATTATTCTCAGTACATGAAATCTGGAAAATGAAAAAAATATACTGGATTCAGACATACAAAACTCTTTTAAAGTACGTTTCAAAAGACTATAAAGAGATATTCAACCCAATCGTTAAAGGAACGAAGAGTGGTAAAAGATATTTTGTTTCCTTAGAAAATTTGAACAAATTCATCAAGAAGTTCGAAAATAATGAACTTTCTGAATAATAAAAACGTAATCAATAAATATGAACAAAAAAGTAAAAGGATATGTTTGTAGTCAGTGTCATAAAGATGTAGGAACAACATATTATTTCAAGAAAAAATGGTTATGCGAAGACTGTTTAAAAAAAGCTGAAAAAGCTGATAAATCAAACAAAGAAGACGAATAATTTTACAAAATAAAAAAACAGAGGTATAATACGAGGTATCATAATAAAGATTATATAACATGAAGAGAAACGTTGGAATTTCAAACTTAATATTTTTGATAAAAAGCAGCAGGTTTTTGTGCATAGCAATATGTACAAGCAGTTTTTCAACGGACTGCGTTCATGGGCCTGTTGCTTTTTGTTAAGAATAAAGTTTAAAAACATGAAATACTCTATTAACATAAATCAAAAAGAATTATCAAAAACTAATCTTGACATGTTAGAATGTGCAATTTTAGATTATCTAATTGTTTATTGTAATAGTCTAAACCCAAAAATACAAAAAAACAGAGTAAAAGACGAAAGTTTAAAAATCTGGTCTTGGATAGATTACAAATCTTTACTTAAAGACATGCCTTTGTTAAGAACAAATTCAATCAGTGTTCTATCTAAAAAGATACAGAAAATCAAAAATGCTGGTTATATATTAAAATTAAGATCAAGTAATCAAAAATTATATATAAGACTCACTGAAAAAGTAGATGAATTATTTTTTGAACAGAATATATCAGAAGCTGTTTCTGTAGAGAAACAGGTATTAAACGCTAAAGCTGTTTCTGTAGAGAAACGTATAGATAATAATACTAATATAGATAATAATACTAAAAAAATATCTAGCAAACAAGTTGCTAGTACGACTGAAAAATTCATTTGGGCAGATTACTTAAAAGAGATGTTATCAGATTCCAGAGAACATATAAAATTCATTGCACGTTTTTTCAAATATAGAGATTTGACATATCCAACAAAAAAAGCAGCAATCGAAGCAATTAGTAGATTTTCAAGAATAGCTTCAAAATTAGTTAAAACTTATTCTGAGGAAGATCTACAATGGGCAGCTAAGTATTGCAAAAATGCATATCCAAATATTCAGTGGACTCCAGAAACAATGTTAAAGGCATTAACTTCAGGTAAAAGAAATTCAGACGGTTTAATCGAAGCAGCATCTTTTGGAAGAACAAAGATTAAACAAGAAAACAAACAAAAGTCGACAAAATATGATAACATAGGTTCAAGTATATAAACAAACAAAAATGAATAAAGTTAAAGTATTTTCAACGCCTACTTGTGGATATTGTTTTGCTCTTAAAAAATTTTTAGAAGGGAACAATATTGAATATATATCAGTTGATGTTTCTTCTGATCTTGAAGCGCAGAAAGAGATGATGTCAAATACTAATCAGATGTTCGTACCAGTCGTAAAAATAAATGAAGAATATATAGTTGGATTTGATAGAAAAACGTTATGTTCAAAATTAAATATTAAAGAATAAACATTATGTCAGACAATCGTGATTTCTTAGATACTTTATTAGATCAATATCAGTTTGATATTAACAGTGAACCGACAAAAGAGCAAATACGAAAAAGAATAGAAAGAAGAATACCAAAACGTTTTCTAAATTCTGATCTTTCGAAAACTTCTCAAGCGATTCAAAAATACGCTGAAAAGTATGATAGAAAAGAAAACAAAGGAATATATCTTCATGGTTCTGTCGGTACTGGTAAAACATATTCTATGTGTGCATTAGCGATTGATCTATTAGCACAAGGATACGATGTGCAAATGTTTAATTTACCGAGATTATTGAATATTATACGTTCTAGTTTTACGAAAGAGACTGTTTTAAACGATAATACAGGAGATACTTCATATGCTTTTATACATAATATGTCAGATATCGAACAAATAGCAGACGTTGAAATATTAATAATAGATGACATAGGAGCAGAAAAAGCATCAGATTGGGTAGCTGAAACATTATATCATTTAATTAATACGAGATATGAAACAATGAAAACAACTATTTTTACTAGTAATCTATCATTAAGTGAGTTATCAGAAAAAATAGGTGATAGAATAGTTTCGAGAATAGTTGAAATGTGTGAAGTATACAAATTAGAAGGAAAAGATAAGAGGTTAAAAAACTAAGATGAATGTTTACACAAGAAGACATTATAATGTAGTTGAGACAATGCAATAGAGCCTCTAGATAAGTTATAGATTAACAATAAACATGAATAAAGCACTCGAATTTTTAAAAACAACAGACTGGGAATACAAAGAAGTACCGAATGATCAGTATAATATTAAAGTCTGCCCGCTATGTAAAGACGAAAGAAACAAGTTTTATATGTCTAAAGAAGGGCTATGGGATTGTAAAATATGCGGAAATGCTGGTAATTTATACCAACTAAAAACAAAAATTGGAGGCATAGATGACATTATGAATACTGCAAAATTGTTTGCAGATAAAAAAGAATTAGATTCTTCAATCATAAATGAATATATCGAGGAATTAAAAGAAAACAAAGAAGCATACGAGTATTTAACTAAAGTCAGAAAATTCACTGATAAAACTATTAATTTTTTTAAACTTGGTTCTGAAAATGATTGGATAATGATACCTCATTTTCAAGACGGAAAACTTTGGAATATAAAATCAAGAAATTTTAAACAAAAAGATTTTAGAAGAATATCTGGTCAACCATCTATTCTTTTCAATATAGATAATATCAATCCAAAACGCGAAACATTAGTAATCGTTGAGGGTGAAACAGACTGTATGGCTACTTGGCAACTTGGAGTTGAAAATGTAGTTGGTTTAACAGTGGGTGCAGGCACTTTTCTTCCTGAATGGATACCTTATACTTTAAAGTTTAAAGAAATCATAATTTGTCTTAATTCGGACGTACCAGGACAAAGAGGAGCAAGAAAAATTGCAGAGAAACTTGGAGAAACAAAATGCAAAAACGTTGTATTGCCTACGAAAGACGTAAATGATTTCTTGTTAGAACGTTCTCGTGAAGAATTTATAACTTTATTGAAAGAAGCAAAACCGTTTGATATTCAAAATATTTCTTCAGTTTCAGAATTTATTAAAAAGATTGATGATTGGTTTATAAAAGATGGAGCTTTATCTGGAATGAGTCTTCCTTTTCCTGCTATAAATAATATGGTGAAAGGATTCAAAGAAGAAGATTTAATATTACTTACTGGAGACACAAGTGTAGGAAAAACGACTTTATCGTTAAATCTGCTTCATAGTTTTCTTAATCAAGGGAAAAGATGTTTAGGTTTCTTTTTAGAAGGTAAAGTAATGTATTATCTTTTAAGAATGATGTCTATGGAATCGGGTATTAAAATCGAAGAATTAAATGCTGATCCAGAAAAATGGGAAAATTTAAAAAATAAATTCGTTGATTATCCCATGTTCATATATTCAGGAACTCAATCTGATTTAAACATTACGAAACTTTCAAAATTATTGCAAATTGCAATTCAAGCGCATGATATTGATTTTGTTGTGATAGATCATTTGCAAAAAATAGTAAAAGATGATAGAGATGTAGTACAAGAATATAGTAGAGTAGTGTCTACATTAAAAGATTTAGCTGTAGATTTAAAAATACCAATTTTATTAATTGCTCATATTAGAAAACCAGATAATGAAAGAAAAAGAATAAATATGCATGATGTTAAATCAAGTTCGACGATTTATCAAGAAGCAGATATATTTTTAGCATTATGGAATAAAAATAATGAAGACGCTGAACCAGATTTATATTTATCTATATTGAAAAATAGAATGGGTGAAAGTGGAGATTTTAGAATAGTGTATGAAAAAGAAACAGGTGTTATAAGAGAAAGAATAGAAAATATTGACAAAGAACCGATCAGAAAAAAGATAAAAAAAGAACAACCAAAAGACAAAGCAGAAGAATTAGATGTTGAAATCGATGAAACAATCGAATAAAAGATGACATATTTACAAAATGTCAGGTATATGGTATAATATAAACCAATATAACAAATAACAATATTTTTTAAAACATGATCAAAAAAACTACTATTAAAAAAAATAAAAAAGTAGAAGAAAAACAATTAGTTAATGCTACTTTTTTAGATAAAAAAGGAGAAAGAATTAAAGTGACTGATATTGTTAGTAAAGAAGACTGTTGGTTTTTAAAAAGAGAAAACAAATATGTTCTAACTCATAAAGCAATCGAAGAAATAGCACATGTTGCAGGTATTAGTTTAAATTATGACGTTGAAGAATCACCTAATATAGTGCCTGACTATAAAAATGAATTAGAACATGTCGTTAGAATAACAATTCATTGCAAAGCAAAACATCCGACATCTACAAAAACAGAAGGATGTGTTCATTCAGACGAAGCAGAGCTTACGATTACTGGTGAAGCAAACAGAATGAGTGCACCAAATAGAGGAAGAGGATACTTAAGAAAAATGGCTGAAAAAAGAGGATTCGACATTGCTGTTTTAAAACATTTAGGTTTATATTCTTCTGTTTTCTCAGAAGATGAAGCAGAAAAATTCGAACAAAAAAGAGAACCCGATATTATGCCTGGTACAAAAGATTTTGAAGATATTATAAAAGAGATAAATGCAATTCTAAATTGTAAGTCTTTACAAACTCTTCAAAAAATAGGTAAAAAGATTAAACTTGGTGTCAAAGAAAACAAATATTCAGACAAACAATTAAAATATTTAAGAGAATTGTATCAAAAAGAATATGGCAAAAAAAATAATGAATTTTAAAATATGAAAAATCATAGTATATACGAATTTACAAATGTTGCGATAATGTATAGAACAATGTCAGGTAGAGAATTTTTTGTTAAACCAGATAATTTTAATAAAATATCTTCTTTTTCACAAAGATTGCATGCAGCATTATTAGTTCTATCAGGCAAAGCATGTGCAAACAAATGGTATACTACTTCTTTTTTAAATAAAAATAAAAAATATTAATAAAATGGAAGAAGCAAAAATAACATTAGATAGTTTAGAAATATTTAAGAAAAATCTCGAAAAAAGAGAAGAAGAAAAGAAAAAAGGTATTTTCTTTATTAATTCAATTTTTGATGATATTCTTTTAGAATTTATTTTCTTTGATCTTAAAAAAGCGATCGAAAATAAAAATATCGAAAAGATAACATTATATATCAATAGCAATGGTGGAAATACTACTGTTATGTTTCCTTTTTATGATTTAATTAAAAGCACATCAAAAACAATTAAGACAATCGTTATTGGAAAAGCGTATAGTGCAGGTGCAATGATATTACTTGCAGGCACAAAAGGTTCAAGATTTGCAATGAAAAATTCAGAAATATTATTACATGAAGTTGCAACAGAAATGAATTGGTCAAAAAATTCACAGATAATGGAAAATGCTAAAAACATAAATCTTATTAATAAAAAATTAAAAGAAATAGTTAAAGAAAATTCAAAAATGACAGATAAAGAAATCGATCTTTATTTTGCTTCAAACAAAGACATATTCATAACTTCACAACAAGCATTAAAATACGGTATAATCGATAAAATATTATAAATATGGATTCTGTAGAAAAATCAACATTAAAAACGATTAGTTGGAGAATAATAGCAATATTAACAACGTTTGTTATTTGTATGATATTTACAGATGACATATCTTCTTCTTTTAATATCTCTGTTATAGGAGCAATCATATCAACTATAGAATATTATATACACGAAAGATTATGGAATAAGTTTGATAAACATATATTTAATAAAAATATATTTGAAAGAACAGTTACGATCGAAATCTCATATGATAGTTTTAAATTATTACGAACAGCATTCAATGATGAATTAATAAAAAAAGGAGATACTATTACTTTAAATGCATATGATTGTAATATTATATTCATAATTAAAAAATAACAAAATGGAAAATCAAATAGACAAATTTTCACCGAGTATGATTCTAGATTATATTAATTGTCCGAAATGTTTTTATTATAAATATATTGCTAAAATACAATTGCCTCAAAAACAAATACATCTTTTGTTTGGTTCTGCTGTTCATGCTGGAATAGAAGAAATGTATCACAAGAAAGATCCACTTCCCATGTTTATTCAAACGTTTGATAAAAATAAATTATCAAAAGAAGAAAAAGAACTTCATAAAGAATATTTAGAATTGGGAGAAGAAATGTTAAAAAATTATTCAGAAATTCATCCAGTTTTAAATAATCTTTACGATTTAGACGAAGGCAGATCTGAAGTCTATATAAGAAGAAAACTAATCAATCCTCTTACGGGTGAAGAATCATCATTGCCTATTTCTGGTAGAATCGACAGATTAACGACAAATACGAGAATAATAGAATATAAAACGTCAGCACAAAAATGGAATGAAGATGATATTAATTATAAAGTTCAGACTCTTTTATACAATCTTTGGTTTTATTCAGAATACAAGTCTCTTCCTCTCGAAACTATTTATATTATTTTGTTAAAAAAATTCAAGAATATCGGAAAAGGAGAAGTGCATCAAGTATTTTCAAAACATTGTACTCTTACAGAATTAGCAAGTACTTTTGAAGAAGTTGAAATGATATTGCATCAAATTAGAAATGGAGAGTTCGAAAGACCTTTAAATAATCATCCACGTTGGTGTGACTGTTATAAATATGAAGAAGCATTAAATATTAATCAGAATACTTAATATGAAAATTAATATATATAATATATTTTTCGTTATATTGTATATTTTTATTCTTTTCAAAATAACAGAATTTTTAAATAATTTATATGTTTATCAAAATATAAATATAATAAAAATATTAATATATTAAAAAATATGTCGATATCAAAAGTAGAAACAACAAGAGAACTTTGTGAATTTATAGATGCTGTTTTTCAAAAAGAATTAGAAAAAGAATTCGATGATATGATTAAAAACTTAAACGAAAGAAAAGGAAAAATATTAGCGGGTATACTTTTAAATGTTAAAAAAGAAATAGATATACAAACGATTGGAGAAAAATTAATATTTACGATAAGAGAAATAAAAAAAGAAAAGGTCGAATAATAATAAAATTAATATATTAAAAATATGGAAAAAATAACAATCGTTAAAATCGGAAGAAAAGAACAACCTTCAAAATTCAAACCAGGCGAAACATACAACATTACTACTGTGTTAGATGAAAAAGGAAGAAAATTAGTAGCAATGGGTGGTTGGGCTGATGCTTGGAAAATAGGTGATGTGATCGAAGTCGAAATAAACGAAAAAACATGGAAAGACAAAGAAGGATTCGATCAAGTAAGTTTAAACTTAACAAATCCAAATAAGAAACCTTGGACAGGCGGACAAGGAGGAGCAGTAGTTAACACTACTATTATTTCTTATCAAATTGCTGCTCAATTATCATCTATTCTTTTCGCAGACAGTAAAAAGAAAATCAAACTTGATGATATTAGCGCTTTAGCAGATGAAATCAAAAAAAGAATTTCTGTTGCTGCACCCGCTGAAAAAATTAAAGAAATTGATGTTGACAAACAAGATGCACCTGCAAAAGCAGCATCAAAAGCAGAACCTGCAATAGATGAAGAAGAAATCGATGATGAAAAACCTTTTTAAAATAAATTAATAACAATATGACAGTAATAGGTGCACAATTTAATAAGATTTCTGGACCAGACGCTACTTCATCTTATAAAATAGAATTCGTTGTTGACGAAAGTCAACGAAGTGGTGTTTTGAATTTAGCAAATCAAATGAAAAAAGGCACTGAATTGTTATTAATGATTTTTGAATCTGATGTTGATTCTGAAGAAATCAAAGAGATGGCAACAGAAACAACAGAAGAAACAAGGTCAAGACTCAATAAAAGAATGTATGCGATGATGAATGATATAGCAGCTGACAAGAAAATAGATTTGATTGAAGTTAAGAAAACATTGAAATCTTTTTTGATAAAAAGAAAATACATTGTCAAATCTACAAGTGAATTAGATATTAAAGGTATCGCAGCTGCTATATTCTATCTGCAAACAGAGTATAATATACAATCTGATAAATAATATGTTAAACATAACAATTCAACCAGACAAACAATATTCTGTTAGAGAAGCTGCTAAATGTTTAGGTTGGACACATAGTCTGCCTACTTTTCAAAAAATAGTTAGAAAAGATTTTGATGAAAAAAATAATATTTTTAAAGCTATTGTTCTAAAAAGAAATAAAAGAAAAAGATATTATATAAATGGTAAAAATCTGATATTATTTCAAAATAGAAAAGATTATAAACAAATCATTGAAAATGGACGAATGTTTTAAATATACAATCATACACGATGAAAATGGAAGAAAAGGAATCTTTCAAGCTAAAGAAAAAGTGTATCGAAAAGCTTGGTTTCATCGAGGAATTCCAAGATGGAATCCTGGAGAATATGGAGAAGAAGGACAAAACTTTTTTGCAAATCTTTTTGATGATCCGACTGTTCAATTCATGAAGTTTCAAATGTTTGATAAAAACTATAGAGGTACTTATATTTTAGAAAGAAAAGACTTTGAAGAGTTTTATTCAAAAAATAGAAATATCAAGGATGTCATTTTTAATAAAACAAAATTTTTATTTCCAATCAAATTATGTCAAAAAATAGAAATGAAAAACATAAAATAATAATAGGTGGAGGCATTGCTGGTTTATTATATGCTTTTTATAATCCTGATTATCTTTTAATAACAGATAAAATAGGAGGGCAATCAAAAAGTAAATTCCAGCTTGGTCCAAGAATATTGCATAAAGATGAGTTTTCTACTAGACTTTTGACAGATCTTAAAAGATATATTCCGATAAAAAAAATAAAAGTTGGTTATTTTTACAATAATAAAATAAATAACGAAAACACAGAAGAGAATAAGAAAAAATATTTTGAAAAAACAAGAGGAGAATCTTCACAACCTTATTCTTCAGTGATGTCTTCAAATCAGAATGAATATGATTCTTATGATATCGATCTTTCTGATATAATTGAAAATCTTGAAAGAAGGATAGAAAATAAAATTATATTAGGCACTGTTTCAAAAATAGATACTACAAAAAAAAGTCTTATAGTAAACAATGAAGAAATAAAATATTCAGAATTGATTTCAACTATTCCTTTAAATGTCTTTTTATTTTTGACAAGTGAAATAGAAAAAGCAAAGTTATTTAAATCTTTTTCAACTCAATTTGTTTTGATGAATAATATAAAAGACTGTATTTTTACAAATTTTGATGAATATGATTATGTTTATGACTCAGATGAAAAACATTCTTTTCATAGAGTGTCAAAAACAAAAAATGGATATGTTTTTGAATATAAAGGCGAAAAAAATATTTTACCCGATTTAATAAAAGATATAGAAGTGATTAAAGTTGGACAATTGATAGAAAACAATATTAAAATCAATTTTGATAAAGTTAAATTTTTTGGTAGATATGCTGAATGGAAACACAATATATTAATAAACGATTTATTAAAAAAAATATATACAAAAAAATGATATATTCAGACCAAAACATAGAAGCTGCAATAGCATTAAAAGAATTAGTTTTTATACCTAATCTTTCAAAAGATCAAATCGGTCCTGCTTCAATAGATCTTAAACTAGGGTCAGTTTTTAAAAAGTATAATAAAGAAAAAGTAAAATGTTTAGATTTAAAAAAGACTAAGTTAACAGATAAAGATTTTATTATTTCAAATCATACTTTAAATAGTTGTTATGTTTTAGAACCCCAAGAATTCATATTAGCATGTACAAAAGAATATGTCAAAGTACCTTCGCATTTGTTATTAAGAATGGAAGGAAAAAGTACTTTAGCTAGAATGGGTTTAATGATTCATACAGCAGGGTTTATTGATCCAGGTTTCGAAGGAACTCTAACATTAGAAATTTCAAATCATTCGAATATACCGATCGTATTATATCCTGATATGTATATATGTCAAGTTGCAGTAGAAGAACTTAGAACACCTTCAGCGATACCATATAATAAAAGAAAAAAATCACTTTATTCTCATTCAAAAAAACCAGGACAACCAAACATAAACAATTTATTTGAAAAGAAATGAACAATAAAATATTAAAAGATATATTCGAAGAACAAAAAGAATTTCAGAGATATTTTTATGATCCCGATAATCTTTCAATTGAAGACAAGATAAAGTTTACTAAAGAATACATATTATCAATACACAGAGAATTAGGAGAAGTGTTAAATACTTTGCCTTGGAAATTACATAGAAAAGAAGACAAACCTATCTCAGAAGCAAATCTAACTGAAGAAATCATCGACTGTTTTAAGTTCTTATTAAATCTTTGCATAATTTGGGGAATAGATGATGAAAAATTCATTACCGAATTTTTTAGAAAAACTGGTGTAGTAAAACAAAGATTTCAACAAGAAATACTTAATACTATTAAAAAAAATGATAAAGTATGTGCTATTGATTTAGATGATACTTTAGCATGTACTGATGAGTATTTTACTAAACTTTATAATGAACAGAAAGGAACTAACTATAAGAACAGAGATGAAATCAAGGAAAAAGAAGATACTTTAGTTTATGAAAATTTTAAACATTGGTATAGAGAATCTGGTGAAAAAATTAATATACCTCTCAAAAAAGGAGCAAAAGAATTAACTGATCATCTAAAAAAAATAGGATTTAAAATTGTTATTATTTCAGCAAGACCAAATGACGTATATAATAGAATCTTTCCAGATACTTTAGAATGGTTAAATAAAAATGAAATACAATATGATGCTCTTTATTTTGAAAAAAATAAACATTTAAAAATTCTTAATCAATTGCCTTTTTTATCTTTTTTAATCGAAGACAATGCTGAATATGCTAAACAAATAGCTAATCTTAATTATACTGTATTTTTATTAAACGAAAAAGGTGATAAAGAAATAGAAAACGTATTCAAAGATATGCATAACGTATTTGTTGTTAAAAATCTTGAAGAAATAAAACATAGATTTAAAATACAAAATGAATGAATTTCAAGAAAAATTAAATGAATGCAAAGAATGCCCATTTGAAGAATATGATATTAACTGGTATGACGAAAACACAGGATGTGGAAAACTTGGAGCATATTGGGATGAAGGAAGTACTAAAAAAATAATGATAGTCGGACAAAATCCTTCACATAAAAGATGGAAAGGAACTCATTCTCTTCAAGGAACACAAGGAGATGAATTTAGAAAAATATTCGGAAAAGAAAATCTAGTATATACAAATTTTATACAAGTTTCAACTCCAGATAATAGAGTAGATTATTTTTCAGAAGAACAAATCAAACACTGTTTTAAACATCTAATGTATGAAATAGAAAAAATAAAACCAGAAATGATAATATTTTGTAGTAAGTTTGCAGAAAGAAAAATAAAAGAATATGGATTGTGCGAAAGGTTAAAACAGACTAAAATTTGGATTTATTTTATTCATCATCCCGATTATTATTTTAAATATGGAAGAGGAACAAAAGAAGAATATATTAATAAAATTATCGAAATAAAGTCAGAAGCTCAATATTTACAAATATTGTAAAGTATGGTATAATTGTATTATAATAAAAACATGAAAAAAATAAATAAAATACTATATATTATATGGGAAGGACCCGATGAAGTAGGTAAGACTACGACAAGAAAATTAGTTGAAAAAACTAGACAAGGCAGAGATATAATGATTGATAGATTTATTGGTTCGAATTTAATATATGGCAAACTGTTTAAAAGATACTCTGAACGAGAACTTAAAGAAATAAAAATAGATGAAAATCTATTTAATAGAATTTTTAATCCTATTTTAATATATTTATATGCTCCTGTGAAAACGATTGCAGAAAGAATTAAAAAAGACAAGCATGAAAAAATAAATATTTCATTATTGAAAAAAACACTTAAAGAATACGATGAATATTATAATAAAAGTGAAATTGTCGATAAAATAAAAATAGATACTTCTAAACACAATCAAGAAGAAGTAGTACAGATTATTAATACTTTTTTATTTTTAATAAGCTAATATGAATTTAATAAAAGACGTAAGAAAAATAAATGAAATATTTTTAAAAAAAGCTAAAGAAGTAGGAAACACTTTAGAACTTGTTAATGTTTATTTTTCATTTGATGAAGATTATATTAAAACGTTTGTTGCACCTGTTTCAAAAATAGATAAAGGAGAAAGAACATGGTTATATAAGGAAGTAAATAATGCTATAAGTATTCTTAAAAAAGACAAAAATACTCGTAAAGCAATTTTTTATAATTTACATAAATCAGATTTAGAACATAATTGTTTAAGTTTATTTCATCTTTATTTTAGAAATGATTTATTGAATATGAATGTTTATGTTAGAAGTATGAATTTCGACGTTAATTTTGAACAAGACATGTATACTTTTGATATAATATTAAATAAAGCATCAAAAAAACTTAAACTAAAAAGAGGTCTGATTAATGTATATATTATGAGTCTTCATAAATACAAACATGAAATTTTAGCTGAAGTCAAAAAAGTTAAAATTGAAAAAGGAGTTCTTAAAGCTTCAATAGAAATAAAAAAAGGCAAAGTACGAAAAATAAAAAGATTAATGAATTTCTAAATATGAAAAATAAACTAATATTTATAACAGGTTCACACGGTGGATTGGGAAGTGATTTAGTAGATCTCTTCAAAGAAAAAAAAGTTAATTTTTATGAATCAGAGTCAGACATCAATGAAAGAGATTCTATATTTGAAGAAATGAAAATAGTTAATCCAGATATAGTTATTCATTTTGCAGCTATGGTAGGCACAAAAGACTGTGAAGAAGTACCAAGACAAGCAGTAGAAACAAATGTCATGGGAACTCTAAACGTAGTTGAAGCAGCAAAATCGATCGGAGCAAAATTTGTTTATTTTTCAACTACAGCAATCTATAAACCTGGTATTAATCCTATAAAAGAAGATTCGCTCATTGCACCATATACTATTTATGGAAAAACTAAACTCTGGGGTGAAGAAATAGCTAAAACTTATATACCAAAAAATGATTTATTAATCGTTCGACCTTGTTTTGGTTTTGGAGGAAGAACAGATGTTTCAATGTTGGGAGCGTTAATTAGATCTCATTATACACACAAACATATCAATCTACTATTAGATATGCATAATTATAAAGACTACACTTACGTCAGAAACATAACGAATTATGTATATTTGCTTATTGAAATGAATGCATTCGGTAATGATTTCAATATCAGTCAAGGCGAAGCAAGACCATATATAGATGTTATTAGAAAACTAAATAAGAAAAAAATATATCCTCATTTTTATAATTTTCCAGATCTTGATTATATGGGTTCACATGTGGTCGACAATACTAAACTAATAAAATATACTGGTAAGAAACCATTATATTCTTTTGAAGAAGGTTTAGACATAATAATTAGACAGTACGAAAAAAATAAAAAATAATAGTATGATTAACATTTCTAGAACTTTATATTCTTTTAATGGAAATGAATATCTTAATAATGCTACGACTAATTCTACTTTTTGTATTGATGGTTCTGCAGTATACAGTACAGATTCTTCTTCTTATACTGTCGAAATGAAAACAGATAAGCAAAAAGGAATACATCCTGTATTATATTTTAAATATATCAAAAAGAAATTTAAAATGATTGAAAGAATGAGAATAGATAATCGTTTTAAAAAATTAGAAAAAGCTTTTTATAAAGCAGTTGATAGTGGACAAGAAGCGCTTGGTGAAAAACTTTTAAAAACTTTAGCTATCGAAATGAGAGAAACTCAAATGTATGCAAAAGGTTTTAAATATTATATTGAAAAAGGAGATCTTAACAAACACAAAGGAAACATAAGAGGAGGTCATATATCAGATACTCGTTTAAAAGACTTTACAAGAGATATACCAAAAAAAGATAAAGACAAATACAATGCTTCTTTAGGTTTATTTGATGATTATGTTGTATATCATTATTGGAATGAAGGAGAAGTAGAAAAAGTCGAAAAGAAAGAAAAGATGGATCCCGAAGAAAAATCAAAAATGAGAGATCCGATTTTGTTTGGTATAATAAAAGAAACGAATAAATTATATTTTATTGAAGAATGGGAAGACGAATACTGTGATTTGACATTTGAAGAATTAGTCGATAAAATCGGAGTAAACGATGAAGATATCGAATTAAAAAGAGAACCATCTCTAATATAATATCTATGAGTACAATAAATATAAACACTAAACGTATGAGTTTTAAACTAAAATACATTTATATTAATTTTATTTTTAAAATAATCGATATACCTTTGCACGGAGAAGAAAGAAAAGAAAGAGATCATTTTATGAGATTTTTACTTACAAAAATGGATGAATTAGAGCGTGATAGATTAGCAATTGTCAGAGATTTAGCAGAAAAGGACGAAAAAGGAGAACCAAAAATAAAACCAGATAAAAATTATGATCTTACACCAGAAAATTTATCTAAATTTCATGAAGAGTATACAAAAATATTAGAAAGTGATTTTATTGTAGACATTCTTGATAGTAATAAAAAACAAATTAAAGTAATCAGAAATATTTTAGATAATACAAATGCTCCTTTGAATTTCACTGATAGTAAATTATTAGAAGAAATTATAAATTGTTTTGATACTCAACAAGAGATAAAAGAAGAAGAAGTTAAAAAAGAAGAAACAGAAGAAAAGAACGTTGAAAACGAAGATAATAAAGAATAATCAAATTAATATTTAATCAAATGTTAAACGATCAAGAAAAAAATGAATTACGAAAAGTAATAGGAACCTTACCAGAACAAGTTCCTTCAATCGAGCCAATCGAATTTTTAAGAGCTTTAGACAAAAACAATTGGATTAACAATGAAATGGGTATAAAAGCTGGACCTTTTCAATTTTATGAAGGAGTCAGAGGTATCACAGCAGAAATGATAGACTTTCCAAAAAACCCATATAAATTGTTGTATGAATTTGCAGTAGCAACCTGGGGAAATGAAGAATATCCAACGATGTGGGAAAGAACAAAACCAGAACATAGATTTTTTGTTGTTAAAAACGTATTAGCTAATAAAGCACTTCCTCTTGGAAATGAAGCTCTACAATTTAGTTTTATTATTAGAAAACCAAGTAGAGCTGCATTTGATCAACATTCACGTCAAAGAATAGGTGCTACTTTTGCTAGTCAAGGAGTCAGAGATAATTCTAGATTGATGGCAGGCTTCAGAGTGCCAAACGAAATTTGGAGAGACGAATCAAAAAGAAACATGATAATTTCAACAGCAATTCTTGTTAAGAAAGCATATTATGAAATCGTTTCAAGCAAAGAAGGAAATTCTTATCAAGCTGCAAGATCAATAATGCCAATGGGATGGACACACAATTATAAATATTCTGTCAATTTTATGGCTTTGAAAGGATATATGGCACAAAGATTAGTTGCTTCAGAACAAGAAGATACTGTTGCTACAGCAATTATGATATGGGATCAAATAAATAAAGTATTCCCATTATTAGCAAATAATCTTAGACCAAAATGTGATTGGGCAAAAAGATGTATGTGTCACCAAGGAGATGGTGGTGATATGTTTGGTGCTTTGTTCAAAGGATGTGGAAGATTTCCAGAAACAGAAGGAAAATATGCAACATTCAATTATGCATGCACTGATTATCCAACATTAGATGCACAGTTAGGAGTTCATCTTCCTTCACCGGACGAATGGAAAGAATACGACAGTCTTGAAGATCTTGATCAAAAAGATAGAATATTATTTGAAGAATAAAAATATGAATGTAGATTATTCACCTCGGAATTGCGGAAAAACTACAAGAGCAATAGAATGGCTTAGACAAAATGAAAAAGGATTGCTTTTAGTTTTTTCAAAAAAAGAAGAAAATAGATTAAAAACAAAATATCCTGATGTAGAAAAACAAATAATAGACTGGCATTCTTATATAGATGGGATAAC
>Ga0265297_10005457_pt1 | contig 19399 bp, 20 predicted proteins | sample Munlanlwell13791_FD_192502 | JGI IMG/M metagenome (GOLD analysis project Ga0265297, IMG submission 192502) | Leachate microbial communities from a municipal landfill in Southern Ontario, Canada - Leachate well 137-91 | ecosystem: Engineered > Solid waste > Landfill > Unclassified | place...
CTATGGAGTCTACCGTGAGCTGCGAGCCAAGCGTATAGCCATAGGGGATGACTACATCGATGGAGCTAACTACACCTGGCAGGATACTGAGAGCGGCTCTGGAGAGGTTGACTTTAACGCTGACCTGGTAGTAGAAGGCAATGTGGGGATAGGGACGGTGAATCCGGGCACCAGTTTAGATATAAGAAAAGATGTCAATATAGGTCTTGCCTGGCAGACTGCTCAACTTACCATAGGCGGCGTTGCCAACGCGAATGAAAAAATAACAGTTGGTTTTGATACCACTAACAATATAGGCATGATACAAGCCGGGGAATCCGGAGTGGATTTTAGGAGTTTAGCTCTCCAACCACTCGGCGGCAACGTCGGGATAGGGACAACCAGTCCCGGAGGAAGATTACACGTCCATCAAGATTCAACTAATGCTAATCTGGTTGTTACTGGAAACTTTGCTCCTGAGCTGCGTATTGCAAGTAGCGCTAGTGATCTTTCCACTTCTGTAACTTTTGGCATGGCAACAGGAGCAGGCCATTACTTAGGTAATGCTGCTAGTGGAGATGCCATTGTTCTCTCTAGAACCGGAAATATCCTGTTTGGGACTGATAATAGCACAGAAAGAATGCGGATTAGTAAATCATCCGGCAACGTCGGCATCGGGACGACGAATCCCTTAGCTCTATTAAATGTTTTAGGTAGTAAGACGGGAAATTGGGTGGCTAGAATTGAGAATACAGCTAGCTCAGGACATGGTTTGGTAATCCAAGCTGGTAATAGTGCTAGTGATTATAGTTTTGTCGTTAATGACGGAGCTAGTTCTAAAACTTTTTTTGCTGTTTTGGGCAACGGCAACGTTGGGATAGGGACGACGCCAACCAGCGCTAAATTAGAAGTCAAGGGCAGTGGTACTACAAGCGCCACTTATGGACTTATTGTCGAAAAATCAAATGGCACCAGTAATTTTCAGATTCGGGACGACGGTTATGGCTATTTGGCGGCCGCTACTTGGGCTTATGGTTCAGACCGACGCATGAAAGAAAATATTAGCTATCTGAAAAACACCGGAGCACTGGCAAAAATCATGCAGCTCAAGCCGGCGCGGTTTGATTACATTCAGGGAGCAAAAAATCAACTGGGTTTTATCGCGCAGGACGTGCAGCAAGTTATACCAGAGGCCGTTTCTATCGCTAATCCCGATACCGGAATGCTTGGACTCAAAACGGATTTCATTATTCCTTATTTGGTCAACGCTATAAAAGAGCAGGAAAACAAAATATCCATCCAGGATGCAAAGCTCGACGAGTTAGAGAAAGCGAATAGAGCGCTGAAACAGCGTTTATCCTCCATCTGAAGGAACCAGTCGAACTATAAAAATCTTTTCTTATACCATACCTATTGTTGCCTCTTGATATAATAATAACCAAAATAATTATATACTGCATTCCTAAGTGCCTTTTATTGCCTGCGTCTGCTATAATTTATTTTAATAAATTGCGATTTCCCAAAATTTGGATATAATAAAGCTATGCAATACACCCAAGGAAATATAGGCAGGATTTTCTTGCTGAAGTTTGAGGATGACGATATCCTTCTGGATAAGCTTTCAGAGTTCCTGAAAAAAGAGAAGGTCAAAACCGCTGCTCTGGTTTTTATCGGGGCGCTTAAAAAAGGGGATTTGGTTACCGGCCCCAGAAAACCGGTCATTCCCCCCGAACCCAATCAGGTTTACTTTAGCGGCGGCTGGGAAGTGATGGGGATTGGAACGGTCTTTACCAATAAGAAAGCTCCGCAAATCCACATCCATAGCAGTATGGGCAAGAAACAAAAAACTCTTACCGGCTGCGTTCGCGGAAAATCCCGGGTTTTTCTGGTGGTAGAGGCGATAGTCTTCGAGCTTAAAGGAGTCAAGGCCACCAAAGATATAGACCCGCGCACAGGCTTAAACCTCCTGAAAATCTTAAAATAAGGAATACGCTATGCCTAAAAAATATACCGCTTTACTTCTAACCTTGACAGTCATATTCTCATCCGGCTGCGTTCATCTTAGCCAGCAAAACAAGTCGATAATCTATCAATATTCCACCAGTAGCGCTTTTCTGGCGGGCGCTTACGACGGCGGGCTTAGCGTCGGGCAGCTAAAAGAACATGGCAATTTCGGGCTCGGCGCCTTTAACGGTATCGACGGAGAATTAATCCTCGTCGGCGGGGTTTGCTATCAGGCGAAATCAGACGGTAAAATCTCCCGGGCCTCCAATAAACTGAAAGTTCCCTTTGCGGTGGCCGATTTCTTCCGGTCCTCTACCGAGGCGGTCCACTATAATTCCTTAACCTACAAACAATTGTTGGAATATCTGGATTTGCTTATACCCGACAAGAATTCCATTTTTGCCATTAAAGTCGAAGGTGATTTCGTTGCTGTTAAAACCCGCAGTTTCGTAAAACAAGATAAGCCCTACAAGCCGTTTTCCGAAGTTGCCAAGTCTCAAAGCGTTGCGGAATTCTCTGGCGTTAAAGGCGTGTTAGTCGGATTTTATTTTCCGGGCTATATGAAAGAACTCAATTTCAGCGGGTATCATTTTCATTTCATCAGCCGCGACAAAAAATCCGGCGGGCATCTTCTTGATTGCAGCTTGTCGCAAGGCATAATCAGAATACAGAAGATGAATAATTTCTTTATGGCCTTGCCCGATAATCAGGAGGCTGTCAGCTAGGGAGGGGAAATGGCAAGAAAAGTTATATCGGTCATAGTCGCTCTATTTTTTATCAATCTATTTATCAAAGGAGTCTATAGTATGGATAACGATATCGTTGTGCTTGAAACTAATCAGGGCGCGCTAGAGATTAAACTTATGCCTGAAACAGCGCCCAAGGCCTGCGAAAATTTTACTCGGCTGGCCGAACAAGGCTACTATAACGGATTGATTTTTCACCGGGTAATCAAAGGCTTTATGATTCAGGGCGGAGACCCTACCGGAACAGGCGCGGGAGGAGAGTCGGTTTGGGGAAAGCCTTTTGTAGACGAAGTAACTCCCAGCGTAAAATTCGATAAACCCGGGATTTTAGCTATGGCCAATGCCGGCCCCGGCACTAACGGCAGTCAGTTTTTTATTACCACTGCCTCTACCCCGTGGCTAAATATGCGCCATACTATTTTCGGCGAAGTTATCTCGGGTTATGATGTCGTGCAGAAAATAGAAAATACGCAGGTCAACGCCTCCGACAGGCCGCTTGCCGAGCAGAAGATTATCAAAGCATATTTGAAAAAATAAGGAAGGGGCAGATGCAAAAAAAGAATTTTCTTGCGGCTGTTTTTTTGTTCGTTACTTTATTATTTACCGCTGCGGCGCAGGGCGGGGAATTTCCTTCTATCGAGCCGTTTAGCCAAGCTGACCGAGTTTTGATCCTGGCGCCGCATCCTGACGACGAAGACATCGGCTGCGGCGGCGTAATCCAGCGGGCGGTTAAATCCGGAGCTCAAGTCAAGATTGCCTACCTGACTAACGGCGACCACAACGAATTCGCTTTCATTGTCTACAAAAAATGGCTGGTTTTACGCAACTCCGAATTTATCGCTATGGGCAAGGTCCGGGAAGAAGAAGCCAAAAAGGCGATGAAGATGCTGGGCGTGGATGAACGCAACCTCATTTTTCTGGGGTATCCCGATTACGGCACCGACACTATGTTTTTTTCTTCCTGGGAGAAGAACGCGCCCTTTAAGGATATTCTTACCCGTCAGTCTTACGTGCCCTATAAAGAAGCGCCTTCTTTCGGCGCGCCCTATAAGTCCGAAAATATCCTGTCCGACTTAAAAAGAGCGCTCCTTGAGTATAAGCCCAATAAGATTTTCGTTTCGCATCCGGCCGATGTCAACGGCGACCACTGGGCATATTATTGTTTCCTGCAAATTGCCCTGCAGGATTTAAAGAAAGAGTTTCCTGAGCCGAAAGTCTACGCATATTTTGTACACACTCCAGGTTGGCCTTCTCCCCGGCATTACCATCCGGATTTAGAGCTTATCCCTTCGGAAAAAGACTTCCCCGACGGATTGATTAACTGGTTCAGCTTTAAGCTGACAAAAGAAGAGATAGAGAATAAATACAAAGCCATGCTTTGCTACCGCAGCCAGACTTGTGTAAGCGCGTTTTACCTGTTGGCTTTTGTGCGCGGCAATGAGCTTTTCGGGGATTATCCGGTTATCAGCTTAAAGAGGCAGGATTCGGGTGTGACGAAAACCGCGGAGTTATTCAACAGCGATAAGCGGGTTAGCTACGCCGTAGCGGATGACAGCTTGTGGGTAAGGGTAAGAAAGCCGCCGGAAGTAAAAGACAGGTTGTTTTTCCGGTTCTATTTCTTCGGGTATAACGACGGCGTTCCTTACAGCAAAATGCCCAACATCCGCGTGCGCACCAAAAAAGACAAGGTAACAGTCGAAGAGCTGGCCCTGAAAAAAACGCTGGAGCCCGCAGGAACTACTGCTTTGTTGCGGGGCAGTTATTTTATCCTGAAGGTGCCGCTTAAGCTCCTGGGGAATCCGGATTTTATCCTGACCTGCGTGGTTACGGATAAAACCTTTTTGCCGCTGGATTCCGCGGGTTTTCGTAAGCTTAAAATCTTGGATCATTAAAATTGTTATTCGAACGATTATTTGGTATAATTCAGGAGAGAGGAAGGGCAAATGGAATTCTGTAAAATTCGGGACGGATTAAGCGATATAAACTTTGAAACCCTGCGCACCGACAGGAGCGATTATTTCGAAGCGGTCATCACTACGGAAGAACTGCCTAAACTTATCGCCAGATTCAAGAGCTTCTTCGGCGAGCCCGCGTCTTCATCCACCAGCGATTTACCTGCGGATTTACAGGAAAAAATAAATGATTTCGGCGGGATTATGCCCGGCCAGGCCCTTTATTTTAAAAATGAAAAAAATGAATCCATCTTCGCTATGCTTTGGCCCTGGCAGGATGGTAAGCGCGTAACCGTCAAAATGGCCTGTCACATCTCCTCAATTTAAGAAGGGATAACTATGAAAGGCATCAAATTCGATTTTAACAATATGTTTAGCGCAAATGTCGGCAGCGCCCATGGCGTTGAGGAAAAAGACATCCTTGAGTTTTCCGGTGGCGCCCTTAAAGCCCACGAACACTTAAACAAAATTCTGGCGAATCCCGCCAACAGGATAAAGCTGAATTTGGAATGGGCTGTTTTGCCTTATCAGGATGGAAAAACGATCAAAGAAATTCAGGATTTAGGCAAAGAAATCGCCGCAAAATTCGACAACGTGATTTCTTTGGGTATTGGCGGCTCTTATCTTGGTTTAAAAGCGGCGCAGGACGCGCTTGCTCCGGCCTACTTCAACGAGTTTTCCCAAGCAAGGAAGGGGAGGCCGCGGATTTATTTCGAAGGAAACAACCTCGACCCCGACACCCTAAGCGTCCTTTTGAAAAACCTCAATCCCAAAAAAACCTTCGTTGTGGTCATCTCCAAATCCGGCGAAACTACCGAAACCAAAGCCGCCTTTATGGCGGTCCAGCAGTGGCTTAAAAAAACAGTCGGCAAAAAATACGGCCGCCAGATTATCGCCATCACCGATCCCGCGGGCGGGTCCTTGCGTAAAATAGTTGCCGCGGAACAGCAAAACGACGCTTTAAGTTTTCGCAGCCTGCCTTTATTAGAAGGAGTGGGCGGCAGATTCTCGGAATTGAATATGGGCCTTTTGCATCTGGCTATTTTGGGCGTTAGCCTGAAAGAAGTTCTAGCCGGCGCCAAAGATATGGCTGCTCAATGCAGCCTTGGCGATTACAGTCAAAACCCCGCTTATATGTATGCGTTATTGCACTACATTCTTTATAAGAAAAGAAATAAATCTTTAGCCGTAGTAATGCCTTTCTCGGAAACTTTAAAATCAACCGCGGACTGGTATGTGCAATTATTGGCCGAGAGCTTGGGCAAAAAATACGCCCGCAAAGTCGAAGTTTCGGCTGACGGCGTTGAAACGTGGATTCAGGACAAGAACGCCGTGGTCTGCGTCGGCAGGACACCGATTCCCTGCCGCGGCACCGGCGACCTGCATTCGGTCCAGCAGAACAATGTGGAAGGCGAAAATAATAAGGTTATAACTTTTATCCGGGTGGATAAATTTAAAAACGAGATTAAAGTTTCGGGTAAAGGCGGTCTATTGTCAGGCAAAAGTTTTTCCGCCTTGATTACGCTGGCCGAAGAAGCCACTGAATGGGCGCTGGCCAGGGAGAACCGCCCGAACTGCACGATTATCCTGCCGGAAGTTTCCGGCTATAACTGGGGCGCGCTTTTATTTTTCTTTGAAGTGGCCACGGCCTTTGAAGGCGAACTGCTGAATGTCAACGCCTTTGACCAGCCCGGAGTAGAGGGGTATAAGAATTATATGTATTATAAATTAGGCAAGCCCGGCGTCTCTCAGGAGATAGCCAACGAAATTAAGAATAATCCTCTTATTAAAAACCCCAAGTATATTATTTGATTAGAAAAAGATCAATATCCAAATCCCAAATCCGAATGAAATTCCAAATTCGTCATTGGGGCTTGGATATTGGGATTTTTGTAATAAATAAATATTATATATGTTAAGAATAGGCGGTCTCAATCTAAAGTCAAATTTAATCCTCGCCCCGATGGCCGGCGTCAGCGACCTGCCTTTTCGCCTGCTTAACCGCAAGTTCGGCGCAGAACTGGCTTTTGTCGAAATGATTAACGCCCGCTCCATCAGCCATAAAAGCAAGCGCACGCAGGATATGCTTAGTTCACATCTAAAGGATAAGCCTTTAGGTGTGCAAATTTTGGGGTGTGAAGAAAAATTTATTCTTAAGGCCTTAGATGTGCTGAAAAAATATAAGTTTGACTTATTTGATTTTAATGCCGCCTGTCCCGCCAAAAAAGTTGTCCGCCGCGGCGAAGGCTCAGCTTTACTCAAAGACCCCAAGAAGCTGCATAAGTTGCTTAAGTTAGTAGTGAAGAATTCTCAAATTCCGGTAACCGTAAAAATCCGTTCGGGCTGGGATAAAGATAGCCTTAACGCCAAAGAAGTAGCGCTTTACGCCCAGGATGCCGGAGTAAGCGCGTTATTCATCCACGGCAGGACCAAGGCGCAGGAATATGGCGGAAGCGTAGATTATGCGGCAATCAGGAAAGTAAAGCAAGCCTTAAATATCCCGGTTATCGCCAGCGGCGACGTTTTCTCGGCGCAACTGGCCCAAAAAATGCTTAGCGAAACCAATTGCGACGGCCTGGTGATTGCCCGTGGTTCATTTGGCAACCCGTGGATATTCCAGGAAATAAAAGAATTCTTAAAAACCGGTAAAGTCATCCTGAAACCCGCAAAACCAAAAGTGGTTAAGATAATGCGGGAACATTTGGATGCTTCCATAGTTTTTTATGGAGAGCGAAACGGGGTGGTTTTGTTCCGCAAGTTCTTCGCTTGGTATACCAAAGGTTTTCGCAACACCCGCCCTTTAAGAGAGAAATCTTCCCGGGCCAAGACGCGTCTTGATATGGAAGAGATAATTAACAGGATATCAGAAGAGGTCATTTTCCGTAGTAGTCTATCTGCGTAGGCCAGAGAGGAAAGTGCCCCCTCATGGTCCCACACTAGGGGACATTTTCCGCCAGATCTGTTCAAAGCTCTAAAAAAAATGAAAGTGCCCCTACAATTATACGCTAGGGGACATTTTCCGCCGGAATAATTCCGAAACTGCAGGAAAGTGTCCCCTGGTTTAAATATTATGAATCTCATCGACTTCGGCTTTCAAAATTCCAACCTCTTCCAGCATATGCCGCTTTTTGACGAAATCTCCTATGTCGGGCATAACGAAGATAAGGTTCGCCAATACCAGGCAGTCCGTGAAGGCCAGGCTTGCGTTCTTTTAGCCTTAAACTTTATCCGCAACGATGAGAAAATCCTTTGGGATGCGGTAGAAGATTTTTTAAAGCGCAGCACAATCAACGCCGCAAGCGGCGTGCGCGGAATTTTTATCTTTGACCTCCTGACTATCGACATTCACAAAGAAATCAAAACCTTTAAGCACGCGGAGCTAACCTCTCTCATTATGAATACGGCAGTCAAATTATCCCCCGGCCAAATCCGGATGATTAAATATTCTTCTGCTTACGTCCTGCTGCATAAAACCGTGGCTTACGACTGGGGAAAGATTGCTTTTAAAACCGCGGTCAATGTATTCAAAGACAAACCGGATTATCTGGACTTGCTTATCAAACAGCTCTTAAAGGATTTTATCTTTCCGCACGATCCGGTTATCCTTTTGTTAAACGACCTAAGCCAAAATCCTGTTTTTGATTTGCAGAATTCCACTCAGCAGATGCGGATTAAAAAGGTTATGGACGATCTTATTCCCAATTCCGTGGAATTTATCCCCGAAGTCTATATCCAGGACAAGAATGGCGCCAGAGAGCTTCTTTCCGGTTCAAATTTGGAAAATTAGAGGAATACCCTATGTTTAATATTAAACCAGATTGCAGGGGCCGTTAATGCCCGCTATAAAACTGCATTTAAAAGAAGGAGGGATGGCCGAAGTTTTGGCTATTTCTCTGCCGATGGTTATTTCCTATGCTTGCGATGTGGTGATGGTTTTTACCGATCGGCTCTTCCTGGCGCGCCTGAATCCTGAATTGATGAATGCGGTTATGGCAGGAGGCTTGGCTTCTTTTATGCTGATGTCCTTTTTTGCCGGTTTGGCCGGTTTTACCACTGCGTTAGTGGCTCAACACCTGGGCGCTAAGAGAAAACGGGACTGCAGCGTAGTCTTGACGCAGGCGTTAATTTTTTCCTGTTGCGCGTATCCGCTTATACTCATTTCCCGGCCGGCAGTATATTGGCTGTTTTCTTTTATCGGCGTGGAAAAAGAACAGCTTGGCCCGCAGATTACTTATTTCAATATTCTGCTTTATGGTTCGATTATCAGTCTAATGCGGATGAGCTTGAGCGGTTTCTTTTCCGGGATCGGCCGCACGCGCATCGTTATGGTCGCTTCGTTTGCCGCCATGCTCGTCAATGTGGTTTTGGGTTATATCTTTATCTTTGGCAAACTGGGCCTTCCTGCTTGGGGAATCCGGGGCGCGGCCTACGCCGCTATTCTAGGAAGCTTTGCGGGTTTGCTTATTTTGCTGGTTGCCTATTTTAGCGCGCATAACCGCCGGGAATATAATATTGAAAATTCATTCCGTTTTGACCGGAACTTGGCCGGAAAACTTTTATACTTTGGTTCTCCCACCGGATTTGAGATGTTCTTGAATATTATCGCCTTCAATACCATGGTAATGATATTTCATTCTTTGGGCCCGGCAACGGCAACCGCCGCGACCATAGTTTTTAACTGGGATTTTGTTTCTTTTGTCCCGCTCATCGGCATAGAGATTGGCGTAACCAGCTTGGTGGGAAGGCATATGGGCGCCGGGCATCCGGAAAAAGCCCACCGTTCAACTATGTCCGGTTTGAAGCTAGGAATCATCTATTCAACTTTTATTTTTATTCTTTTTGTCGGGTTCCCCGATATGCTGGTGAATGTGTTTCAGCCGGCTGCTGCCAGTGCCATATTTGCTTCGGCCGCTCCTACGGCCATTTTCATGGTGCGCCTGGCTTCCATATATGTTTTGGTTGAGGCAATGCTCTGTATTTTTGTTGGCGCTCTGCGCGGGGCAGGGGATACTCTTTGGGCTATGCGGATGTCGGTTATTCTGCACTGGTTGCTGGTAGCTGTGCTGGCGCTGGTCCTGCGCGTCCTGCGCCTATCTCCGGAAATCGGCTGGGCAATGGTAGTGTTTTTCTTCTTAGCCTTCTCGGGTTTTGTGCTTTTGCGCTACCGTCAAGGCAAGTGGAGAAGCATGCGCATAGTGGAACCGGTTGTTCCGCCGGAAATAATTCCTGAAATCGGGGAAGTTTGATTAAGCCGGTTGCTTTATCCCGGAAAAGGTGTATAGTAGCTAAGCGATATATAGTAACTTAACCGTAGTAAAACGATGGGAGCCTAATGAAAAAAACATCAAAACGCAAAACAGCCGCCGCAGCTGAAGTTATTGCCCAACCGGATAATTTATCCGCCGCAATTGGCAGAATTCAACAGCAACTAACCTTCCTGGAGAAGAAGATTGATGCTTTGATTGCTCAACCTTCCTCTGGGCCTTCGGGATCTTTTCGCCGCGATAGAGGCGGAAGGGATAATTTCCGGGAAAGAAGTTTTACTAAAGCTATTTGCGCGGAGTGCCATACTGAATGTGAAGTCCCCTTTAAGCCCACCGGAGACCGTCCGGTATACTGCAAAGATTGTTTTTCCAAGCGTCAGGAAGGCGCTGGCGAAGCCGGCAGAGGTTCTTTTAAGCCCAGATTTGATCATGGCCCCAGAGAAGACCGTGGGTTTGGCGGCGGCAAGAAAAGACCGGTTTTCCGCAAGCGCAGCCGAGACCGCGCCTAAGTAATTCTTTTATTCCTTTTTTAGTCATACTTAATGGCAGGGGGCATTTTCCGTTAAATCTGTCCGCCATCTGGTCATGAAATATTTTTATTTATCCCCTATAGTCATAAAAATAGTCATTTTATCTTGACAAGTTTAGAATTATGATTTATACTTTAAATGTTGAAAAGAGAAATATTTAAGGAGGTAAAGGTATGACTATATTAACTGTTACCGAAGCAAAGGCGCATTTTTTGGAGCTTATTAGAAACTCTGACAAAAGGCTCGAAAGATTTACAATAACTAAACAGGGAAAGCCGGCAGCGGTAGTAATGAATGCTGATGAATTTGGGGGGTGGCTCGAAACTTTAGAAATAATGTCCGATAAAAAAGCTTTAGGAGAAATTAGAAAGGCAAAGAGAGAATTGAATCTTGGTAAAACTAAAGGCTTTAAAGAAGTGGTTGGCAGGCTGCAAAGAAATTAAGATGAGCTATCCTGTCAGATTCTCGAATATCTCCTCAGGCCAATTCCAAAAACTCAAAGATAAAAAACTTAAAGAAAGGATTGCTTCAGCATTAGAGTATATTGCCAGCGCTCCCCTTATAGGTAAACCTTTGCAGGCAGAATTCAAGGGTTGCTATTCATATCGCATTGGTGATTACAGAGTAATATATTCCTTTTCAAAGACAGAAAAATATATTGGTATAATTAGAATTGATCATAGAAGAGAAGTTTATAGGTAAATAAAACTAGGAAAAATCAGGGGGCGCTTCTAGAAGCGCCCCCTGATTTTTCCACCCTTCAGCAAGATTAAAAACAGCTTTATCACTTGGCAGGGGACATTTTCTGTCCCCTTGGTTATCCTCACTTAGAAACGCAGACTGGACAGGAAAGTGTCCCCTGCGTATTACCGAGGTTTTATGGCACTAATCAGTTTACAGGAACTTAATTTAAAATTCAGCGGCCCGCTTATTTTCGACCAGCTAAGCTTGCAGGTAGAGCCGGGAGAGCGGATTGCTTTGCTTGGCCGTAACGGCGCAGGTAAAACTACTCTAATGAAAGTGATGGCTGGCGAACTTTCGCCGGATAGCGGCCAGGTAGTCCTGCAAAAAGGTATTCAAGTCACGCATCTTCCTCAGGAAGTTCCGGGCAATATCGAAGGCAATGTTTATGATATTGTTCTCTCCGGCCTGGGAGAGCGGGCAAATCTGTTAAGCCGCTACCATCAGCTTACCCATCGTCTGCATACCGAACACTCCCAAGAATTGCTTCGCCAGTTGGATGATTTACAGGCAGAGTTGGATCATACTGCCAGCTGGGATGTGAATAATCAGGTTGAAAATGTTATCTCCAAAATGAAACTGGACGCCGATAGCGATTTCCAAAGCCTTTCCGGCGGGCAGAAACGCCGGGCGCTCTTAGCCAGGGCGCTTGTGTTAAAACCGGAAGTTTTGCTCTTGGATGAGCCGACCAATCACTTGGATATCGATTCAATTAATTGGCTGGAAGGATTTTTAGCTGATTATCCCGGAACAGTATTTTTTGTTACCCACGACCGGATGTTTATGCGGCATTTGGCAACCCGGATTGTTGAACTTGACCGGGGCAGGATTTTTAGCTGGTCCTGCGATTATAAGACTTTCCTGGAGCGTAAACAAGCAGCCTTGGATATGGAAGAATCCGAATGGAAGCATTTTGATAAGAAGTTAGCCGAAGAAGAGGTCTGGATTCGCCAGGGAGTCAAGGCCCGGCGTTGCCGTAATGAAGGAAGAGTCAAGGCTCTTGAGCGTTTAAGGCAAGAGAAGAAGACTCAACGCAAGGAAGAGGGTTTGGTGCGCATGCGCGCCCAGCAATCTGTTCTCTCCGGGCATAAGGTAATCAAAGCCTTTCAATTGCATTTTAGTTACGGCGCCAAATGTCTGATCCGCGATTTTTCTACCACCATTATGCGCCACGATAAGATTGGCGTGATTGGCTCCAATGGCAGCGGCAAAACCACACTTTTACGTATTCTTTTAGGTAAGCTTGATCCGCAGAGAGGAAAGATTGTCCAGGGCACTAACTTAGAGATTGCTTATTACGACCAGTTGCGCGAACAATTAGACGAAGAAAAAACCGTGGCGGAGAATATCAATGATTCCAGCGAAACTATAATTATTAACGGCAAGCCCCGGCACATCTTGGGATACTTGCAGGATTTTCTTTTTTCACCCGGCCGCATCCGGACCAAGGTTAAAGTTCTTTCCGGAGGCGAGCGTAATCGTCTGCTTTTAGCCAAGCTTTTTTCCAAGCCTTCTAACGTGCTGGTGATGGATGAGCCGACCAATGATTTGGATATCGAGACTTTGGAGCTTTTGGAAGAATTACTCGCGGAGTATGACGGCACTTTGCTTTTGGTTAGCCACGACCGGCAATTCCTGAATAATGTAGTTACCTCGACTATTGTTTTGGAAGGGGATGGGGTGGTTAATGAATATCCCGGAGGCTATGATGATTGGTTAAGCCAGCGCCATCCTGAAGCAGCGCCTGAGCCGCCAAAAGCTAAGATTAAGAAAGAGCCAATCAAAAAAGAAAAGCCGATTGTTCCGCGCAAGCTCACTTTCAAGGAACAGAAGGAATTAGACGAGCTTCCTTTAAAAATAGAGAAGCTGGAGGAGGAGCAAAATGCGCTCTATGCTTTATTCGCGGATATCGGTTTTTATCAAAAAAGCCCTGAAGAGAGAGCTAAAGCCGAATCCCGCTCCGCCGAACTCTCTGTTGAAATCGACCAAGCCAACCTCCGTTGGGAATACCTCGAAACCCTCTCTGACCTGTAAAACAGGGGCTGTCCCCTGATTATTTTTAACATAAAACCCTTCCTTTGATAATCCCCAGGGAGGGGGTAACGATGTATGGTATCATTCCCAAAGGGATTTACGATTATGCTTGACAATAAATTTAATAATAGTAAACTAAATCATATATAAGATTTTATAGTAAAAAATAAGGGTTCAGGAAAATTTCCTGAAGGTTTAGATGGTCGGGCCGCCATCTGCTATTGGCAGTGGCGGTCTTTTATTTTTGTGCAGTTACAGAAATTAGAAAGGAGTTGTTTATGGATTGGCAAAATCCCCCTAGTCCTGATGAAATAATTGATATAGGCAAAAAGAAGTTTTTTAATTACAGTAGGTATATCCCTTGGATAGTTTTGGGCCTGGTTGTTATTATGGGGCTAAAAGGTGTGGTCTATTCAATAGGGCCAGATGAGGTAGGCGTAATACAGAGGTTCGGTAAATATCTCGGCTTAAGTTCGCCAGGGCTACATACTAAGATTCCTTTTGGGATTGATAAAGTAACCCCTATCAAGGTAGAAAAGATTTTTAAGGAAGAGTTTGGGGTTAGAAACACAAACGCAGGGTCAAGAACAGGGTATTCTTATGGATCAGACCTTGAGGAGTCTCTTATGCTTACAGGGGACCTGAACATACTTGATGTGCGTTGGATTGTGCAATTTAAGATAAAAGACCCTATAAAACTACTTTTTGTCGTGCGTGACCCCCTTAAGGTTATAAGGGATGTTTCTGAAATAGTTATGCGCCGATTTGTGGGAGATTATACTGTGGATGAGGTATTGACTATTAAAAGAGAAGAAATAGATCATCTAGCTCAAATCGAGATGCAAAAGATTCTGGATGATTACCAGACAGGAGTGCAGGTTATTACAGTGAAATTGCTGGATGTAAATCCTCCTGATAAAGTAAAACCGGCTTTTAACGAAGTAAATGAGGCAAAGCAGGAAAAAGAAAAAATGATTAATCAGGCCTGGGAGGCTTATAATAAAACCATACCGAAAGCCAAAGGAGAAGCGGAACGGACTATCCGCGAGGCAGAAGGGTATTCCCTTGATAAGATAAATAGGGCTAAGGGGGAGTCAGACCGGTTTTTGGTGACTTTAGGGGAATATAAAAAAGCTCCGGAGATTACCCGTAAGAGGCTATACCTTGAGACACTCGCTGAAGTTTTACCTAAAGCAAAGGAAAAATATATCATTGACCCAAGGCAATCTTCCATATTGCCGTTATTAGATATAGGCAAGAAAGGAGAGCTTAAACAATGAAAGAAGGCAAATTAGGGACAATTTTGGGGTTAGTTTCTTTCCTGGCTATAATTATTTTCCTTGCGTTTGCAAGCGGGGCATTATTTATTGTAGATGAAACCAAGCAAGTAGTGATTACCCAGTTTGGCAAGCCAGTGGGAGAGCCGATAATATCCGCGGGCCTGCATTTTAAAACGCCTCTTATTCAACAGGCGCATTATTTTGAGAAGAGGCTTCTGGAATGGGACGGTGATCCGAATCAGATACCTACAAAAGACAAAAAATATATCTGGGTAGATACAATGGCACGCTGGAAGATAGTGGACGCGTTGAAGTTTTTACAGTCTGTAGGTAATGAGTCAAGCGCTAGCAGTCGCTTAAATGATATTATTAATTCAGCTACCAGGGATGCTGTTACGGGGAATCTTTTGGTTGAAGCGGTAAGGGACTCAAACCGTATACTGGAAAGTAAGGATCTCGGGGATGATGCTATTGTCAGCGAGGAAGCTTTGGAACGTATTGAAACGGGAAGGCAAAAATTAACTCGTGCCATATTAGAAAAAACAAAAGTTCTCGCTCCGCAATACGGGATTGAGATTATGGATGTGCGTATAAAGCGTATAAATTATGTAGAAGAAGTGCGCAACAAGGTATATGACCGGATGATTGCTGAAAGAAAGCGCGCTGCCGAGAAATACCGCTCAGAAGGATTTGGCAAATCTGCCGAGATTGAAGGCCAGACCGGTAAAGAGTTAAAATTGATTACTTCGGAAGCCTACCGGCAGGCGCAGTCTCTCATAGGGAAAGCTGATGCTGAGGCAATTAATATTTACGCCAGCTCTTATTCCCAGAATCCCGAATTTTACTCGTTCCTTAAGACATTAGAAACATATAAAGGTACTATTGACGAAAATTCGATACTGGTTTTGACTACTGATAGCGATTACTATAAATACCTTAAGGCTCTGGATAAATAAAAACTTAAAATCCCGCCGCTATAGATAAAAGGATATACCATGTTTGTTTTGTCTAACTTCTTAATCGCCTTAGCGCGAATTCTGGATGTCGGGTTTTCTATACTTTATTGGTTAATCTTAATCCGCGCTCTGATTAGCTGGGTTAGCCCCGATCCGCATAACTTCATAGTTCAGTTCCTATATAAGGCAACCGAACCAATACTTTATCCGATTAGGAAGATATTGCCTTTGAACTTGAAATTCGGTATAGATATTTCACCGATAATTGCGTTTTTGGCAATCATGTTTTTAAAATCCTTTTTAATAAGATCTCTGATTGATTTGGCGGTAAGGCTAAGGTAGCGTGAACCTGCCGGTGGTTAGGGCATGATTCGGTTATTTTTTTATCGGAATACTTGTATTTAGTATTTATAGGAGGAAAGCTGTTATGAATTTAAAGATTTTGGAGCAGGTATTTTTCGGCAATCGTATCTTGGATTACATCATCGCTTTATTAACATTAGCTCTGGGCATACTCTTTGTTAAAGTTATTGTGCGTTTCATTATAGGACGGCTTAAGAAATTTGCCAGGATGACTACTACAACTTTTGACGATTTATTAGTGGAAATTCTCGAGAGAGTTGTTTTGCCTGCTTTATTCATTAGCTGTTTCTATTTGAGTCTAAAGACTTTGAAAATGCCCTTGGTGATAAACGGGGTAATTAATGTTCTGCAGTTAGTATTAGTTACCTTTTTTGCCACGCGGGCGATTGTTATGTTTGTTAGCCACAGCCTAAATATCTATTTAACAAAAAAACAAGAAGATGCCACAGTAGTGCGAAGTCTCAGTGGAATGTTAAATGTGATGAAGTTCTTAATTTGGGCAATGGCGGTTATAATTTTATTGGATAACCTCGGCTATAAAGTCTCCACAATCATTGCCGGTTTAGGAATTGGTGGCATTGCTGTGGCTATAGCTGCACAAGCCCTTTTGAAAGATTTCTTCAGTTATTTTTCTATAGTATTCGACCGGCCATTTAAACTGGGAGATTTTATTATAATCGGTGACTTTATGGGTACAGTTGAGTATATTGGAATTAAAACCACGCGCATACGTAGCTTAGGAGGGGAGCAAGTAATATTTTCCAATACGGATCTAACGGATTCACGGGTCAGAAATTATAAGCTTATGGAGAAAAGGCGCGTCTTATTCCGGCTAGGCGTAACTTATCAAACTTCTCTTGGACAGTTAAAGGAAATGCCCAAAATTATTGAGCGTATCATTAAAAACACTAAGGATGCTGCTTTTGACCGCGCGCATTTTTTTAGCTACGGCGATTTCAGCCTAATATTTGAAGTCGTGTATTTTGTTTTGAATCCCGATTACAACAAATATATGGATATTCAGCAAGAGATTAATTTTGCGATTAAAGAGGAGTTTGAAAAATGCGGTATAGAGTTTGCCTATCCTACGCAGACGCTGTTTGTAGCTAAGCAATAATTAGATAATATTTATTTTAAAGTTGTCCAAAGGCATGCAAAATCTATGAAGAAAATACTTCTTATTTCATTTGAATATCCCACCAGCAAGTCGTACTGTGGCGGAGTGGGGCAGATTGTAGAGCAGAGCAGGAATGTTCTATTGGCTATGGGCTATGAAACTTATGTTCTTATAAGCCCTGATTTTGCCAGGAAATATCCTGTTAAATTGTTATTTCCGGATTATTCCATAAAGCATTACCACAATCTCGGGGCGTTCTTAAGGGAATATGACTGGTGTAAATTTGGCCACATAATCCATCATTTTGTGAACTGGACTAAAGAGCTTAAGAAAATTAAGACACAAAAAGGAAGAAAGCCTAAAATTATATACCATTTTCATAGTATATTAAGAAGAGAGAAAGAATCCGGGTTTAGGACGTTAAACCACTTTTTGCATAATCAGGAGAAGATGATTGAATTGGCGGATAGGATAATTTGTCCTTCTGCTTATGAATACGATAATTTTATCAGGTATTTCCCCTCTTTTATAGATAAGGTGGTTGTTATTGAGAATGCGGTTGAAACCTTTAGGGTAGACAGAAAGAGGGTAGAAGAGATAAAGGATATGCATAATATCAAAAGGAATGATATTGTTTCGCTTTATGTAGGTAGGCTTGAAAGAATAAAGGGGGCTCACATTTTGCTTGAAGAAGCGCCTAAAATACTTGAGAGGCACCGGCATCTTAAGCTATTTTTTGTGGGTAGGTCGCTGGAGAAAGACTTATATAAGAAATTGTTAAGCGTGTGCAGGAAATTCCACAGACAGTTCTTTTATAAAAGGCATCTGGATAAAAGCGAATTGTTCCAGTATTATTATTTAAGCGATATATATATAAACAGCTCTTTAAGCGAGTCGTTTTCTTTGAGTACCCACGAAGGAGCATTTTGTGGCAGTGCCCTGCTTTTAAATCGACTACCGGTTTTGGAAAAGTTCAAGGACGCGGCGTTATTTTTCGAAGCAAATAACGGTAATTTTTCCAATAAATACGAGTCTTTGATAAGAAATCGCGCTTTAAGAAAGAAGCTTTCAGGTAGAGCAAAAGTAATTGCCAATGCATTTATCCATGACAATAGGTTTAAAAACAATTTTTGTAAACTTATTAATAGTTTTGCGGTTGAGAGTAAAATTTAAGAGCATATGCCTTTAACCTATCTATAATTATTTTATACAGGAGGTGTATAATGAAAAATAGACTATTATTTTTTGTTTTATCCGGAGTTTTTCTTTTATCAGGCTGCACCTATATCCAGAAGGCTCGTAGGACCGATGAGTTGGAAGTTGAAAATGCCAATCTAAAATATAGAATATCTCAACTGCAGAAAGATAAAGTTGAAGCAGTCGAGCGTGTGGCTGAAGAAAAAGACAGGGAACTTTCTGAGCTCGAAAAGGCAAAGCTGGAGCTCGAAGAATCTCTGAAAAAAGAGATCGGGGAATATAAGGCAAGGCTAAAGATGACTGAGCGTGGTCTTGTCATAACTTTTGTATCAGAAGTTTTTTTTGATTCAGGAAAGGATAAAGTAAAAGAGGATGGTAAGCCTGCGCTTGGAAAAGTGGCTGAAGTTCTAAATAGGGATGTTCCGAGTTCTGATGTGGCAATCGAAGGACACACCGATAATGACCCGATAAAGCATTCTGGCTGGAAATCCAACTGGGAGCTGTCTTCGGCCAGAGCTTTGGCGGTTTTGCATTATCTCGTTGACGAATGCAAGGTGAAACCGCAGCGATTATCCGCTAATGGTTACGGTGAATTTCGGCCAGTAGTCCTTAACGATTCAGCGCAGAATAAGCAGAAAAACAGAAGAGTGGAAATTGTTATATTACCCTCTAAAGTAAGCAAGGTAAAAGCTAATTAAGATTAAGAAAGGAGAGGTAAAATGTCCGGAAAGATAAGAAATACTTCATTGAAGCAAAAAGAATCTCTTAATAAGTCGGAGGTATCTCCTGAGGAAGTACAAAAGAAAGCACATTCTATTTGGGAAAAAGAAGGTCAGCCACAAGGTAAAGATTGGGATATTTGGCTTAGGGCAGAAAAAGAGGTTCTTGGTAATTTAAAGAAATAAAACAAATGTCCAGCTCTTTTAGAAGGATAAGAGCTGTCTCTTTATTAGTTAAAGAATTACGTCAATATAACTCAAAAAAGACCGGACAAAACGGACAAATTAAGTCAGGATAAAAAAGCGATAGGCTTCCATATAACAATAGACAAGATGTCAAAGAAGAAATTTAAAAATAATCATTCCCAAAACTATCTTGCGCTAATCACAAAATAGGGATTAGTCAATAGATCCTTACCCCCTTGATCCACAAAAGCAAGGTAGTTTTTAAGCAATACATCAAGGTCAATAGCAGCTGTCATAAGTAATCGTTTATCTAGGTCAGGCTTTTTCTCTT
>Ga0265297_10005458_pt1 | contig 19398 bp, 15 predicted proteins | sample Munlanlwell13791_FD_192502 | JGI IMG/M metagenome (GOLD analysis project Ga0265297, IMG submission 192502) | Leachate microbial communities from a municipal landfill in Southern Ontario, Canada - Leachate well 137-91 | ecosystem: Engineered > Solid waste > Landfill > Unclassified | place...
CCCTTGCCCAATGCTCGAGGGTGTGGACCGGCTGGAGACAAATACATGGTGTCAATGCACTACCGGTTATAGTAAAGTTCTCTTTGAAAAGGCATTCGAATGCCAGGTTGATGTCGAGTTGCTCAAAAGCGTGAAAATGGGAGATGAGATTTGTTTGATGAGAATTGATATTAATGAGTGAAAAGTGAATAGTGAAAAGTGAATAGTGAATAGTGAAAAATTAAAAGTTAAAACAGAAAAGATTATGCCTGATAAAAATTTAGTATATCCTCGTAGTAATGACAAGCTTATAGCTTATCTTAAGAGTTGTGTGAAGAGTCCTTTTATTGAGGTGGGAGATTACTCTTTCTACCACGATTTTGAAAATCCTCTCGATTTTGAAAAAAAGTGTGTGTTGTATCATTATCCTTATGTGAATAATGACCGTCTGATAATCGGGAAATTCTGCTCGATTGCCAACGGAGCAAAATTTATATTCAATGGTGCAAACCATACATTGGGCTCACTCTCCACATATCCATTCCCGGTACTGGGGGAGGAGTGGGGTTTGCAGACTCCGATAACCGAGGCTTGGGACAATAAAGGAGACATTGTAGTCGGAAATGATGTGTGGATTGGATATGAGGCAGTCATAATGGCCGGAGTTACCATCGGTGACGGTGCTATTATAGCTACAAGGGCTGTTGTGACAAAAGACGTTGAGCCATATTCAATTGTAGGTGGTGTGCCGGCCAGGTTGATACGCAAACGTTTTTCAGAAGATAAGATAGCTCAGTTGCTGGAGATGAAATGGTGGGATTGGGATGAGGAGAAAATCAAAAGTAATTTGAACAAGATTATGGATGTCAACAAAATGTCCGAGCTGACAATTTCATGCCGATAAACAGAATCACACCCGAACAACTCTGGTCAAGACAGCAGATCCGGACTCTGGATGTCGATTATGACCTTTGGGAAAAAGAGAGAGAATCCATAACCGGATTTGCCGAACTTAGCCGGAGTTGTATTTTTACCGTTGATACCTTCAAGCGGAGGTATGACTATGCTTCTGATTTCTTCGCGGAACTCTTCGGTTACGATATCTCTAAAATCAGAACCATTAGAGAGCAGGGAGACCTGCTTGAAGAGCGTATTCATCCGGACGACAGGTCGCAATTGCTCGAATATCAGATAGAACACGGCAAATTTATCTATTCGCTGCCTCCGGAGGAGCGAAACAACTACAGGCAGATATTCCAGATACGTGTTTTGAATGCTGCCGGGCGTTATGTCAATGTAACCAGCCGTCATCAGGTGTTGAGGGAGGATTTGAGTGGAAAAGCATGGATAATTCTTGGCATAATGGAAATTTCACCTGACCAGTCATATACTGCAAAAGTAAAACGTTCGGTTATCAACAGGGTTACGGGTGAGATTCTTATGAACGAAGTAAAGCCGGAGGGGAGGCAGCTTACCTCAAGGGAGAAGGAGATTTTAATGTTAATCCGCGAGGGGCTGCTAAGTAAGGAAATTGCAGCACAGCTCAATCTCAGCATTTATACCGTAAACAACCACAGAAAAAACATTCTGGTAAAACTGGATGTGGATAATATTATGGAGGCGATTAATACTGCAAGAGATCTGGGTATTGTAATTTAAGGAAGCCACTCGAGGCTGTTCTTCAGAGGATTTGTCCTCCGCCACTGTTCCAATTCTTTATAACTTTTTACATTGCCGTCAAATACGGCATGGTATATCTCTATGCCCGGTATACTCTCTCCATCCGGGACCTGAGCCTTGATCCGAAGGATGGTTTCTCTTATCTCCTGTGTCAGCTTACGGGATATCTCCTCTGTCGCTCTCTCCACAACCCCGTCATATTTCGACCCTTTGCAGATATGAATCATGTCGAATTTCCAGATCTTCCCGTTCCGGTCTTTGTATCTAGTATGCCATTCAATACACTCTTCATCTGTATCTGTCAGATTAATGTAGTTTATCTCTTTCAGAGACAGACTCTCTGCCAGTTTCAGCATGACAGAGAAACTCTCTTCAATAACAACCTTATCTGTGTAAATATGCATGTCAATATCCAGGTTCTTCATCATGAGCCCGGATTTGAGTGAGCCCACAATGTTAACTCTAGCACCAATGCTTTCCCATGCAGAAATGATTCCTGTATTGTTTAATATCTCCCATGCAGCCCGGCAGTTTCTCCCGGCAATTTCCAGAATATCCATAATGTAAAATATGTACAAAAGTACAAAAAGCGGGACGATATAGCTACTTATAGCCATTCTATGCTCAATACCACTACTGTAATTTTGTAATTCTATTTTTTTCAAAACTTTTTAACTTCGGAAAATATGATATTCAATCAGACGGAAGAGCAGGAGAGGGAGTATCTGCAGAGTGTGATATCAATTGTCAGAGGTGTTGTTGCGAACACGGATCATTCGGTAAAGGAACATGTTGACACGCTGCAGGAGTACAAGGAGTATTTATGGAACAACAAAGATATTGATCCCCAGGAGATTCGCTCGATGCGTGAGTCGATACTGAATCTCTATGCGTCCGGAGAGAGCGTGATCTCAAAACGGGCCAGGATCGCCAGAATCATTGACAACCCCTATTTCGGTCGGATCGATTTCAGAAAAGAGGGTGAAAAGGGGAGTGCGACACCTATCTATATAGGTGTTCAGAATTTTTATCATCGGAAGAAATGTGCGAACCTGATATATGACTGGAGAGCACCGGTTGCGGGTATGTTTTACGATCAGGAGACAGGAGAGGCCGGATATCAATCGCCCTCTGGAGCTGTCAGGGGTGAGATATCACTGAAACGCCAATACAGAATCAGGAGAAGCTGCCTGGAGTTCATGATCGAGAGTTCTGTCACAATACAGGATGATATTCTTCAGAAGGAGCTCAGTGCAAATTCTGACGAGAAGATGAGGAATATCGTAGCAACCATACAGAAGGAGCAGAACAGGATAATACGCAACATGGATGCACAGGTTCTGATTATACAGGGTGTGGCAGGATCCGGAAAAACCTCGATTGCACTTCACCGGATTGCATATCTGCTCTATGCAATGAAGGGCGGACTCAAATCTTCTGACGTTCTTATTATCTCCCCCAATAAAGTCTTTGCTGATTATATATCAAACGTGCTGCCTGAACTGGGAGAGGAGACGGTCCCTGAAAGTTCGGTCGGTGAGATTTTTTCCGGGGTACTTAATAACAAATACCACTATCAGACCTTTTTCGATCAGGCTGAAGAGTTGATTTCAGATCCTGAGCCGGCTTTTGTTGAGAGGGTTATATACAAATCGTCATTTGAATTCGTAAGCCTTTTGGAGCGTTTCATAATTTTTGTCGAGAATAATTTTTTTAATGCAGTAGATCTTAAACTTACCGACCACATAACAATACCGGCAGAGTATATTGAGGCGCAGTTCAGACGTTTTCACCGTTATTCCATGCGTGGCAGGTTTGATGCTATGGCTGATTACATTGTAGAGATGGCTTACACGGATTGCGGGATAGCAGTCTCTTGTTCCGACAGGCGTAAACTGAGACAAAAAATTAAAGGTATGTTTGCCGGGAACGATGATATTGAGGTTTACAGGCAGTTCTGTAAATGGATAGGAAAAGCGGAGTTGTTCAAACTGGGAAAAGGCAGGTCTCTGGAATATTCAGACCTGGCTCCCTTGGCATATATACATCTGGCTCTTGAGGGCAATGTCAATGTATCAAAGGTGAAACACCTGCTTGTGGATGAGATGCAGGATTATACACCTATACAGTACAAGGTGCTGAAGATGCTCTTCATCTGCAAAAAAACCATTATGGGAGATATGGGACAGACGCTAACTCCTTATAGCCGCTCAGATGCGGATATGATTAAAAAGGTGTTTACCGACGGAGTTGTTATGAAGTTATGCAAAAGTTACCGTTCTACTTATGAGATTGCTGATTTTGCCCGCAAAATAAAGGTTGTGCAGGAGATGGAGCCTATAGCGAGGCATGGAGATAAGCCTGTAGTTGTAAAGTATGGCAGTTATAAGGAGGAGATATCCGGAATAGTGGGATTAATTAATGATTTCAGAGGCTCTTCATACGAATCCCTGGGTATAATATGCAGGAGTGAACATGTTGCCGCCGAGATGTCAGAACAGCTGGGGGACTTTGTTGATGACCTGACTTATATATCCACACAATCGGCATCCTTTTCAAGAGGAGCTGTGATAATGTCAGTGTGTATGGCGAAAGGACTTGAATTTGATGAAGTTATAATCCCTTGTATGGATGGTTATAAGTCTGATTCAGACTCTGGGCTGCTTTATATAGCTGTTACAAGAGCCTTGCACAGAGTCACCCTGACGCATTCCCTTGGAAAAAATGATTGAAATCAGCTTCTGGATTGACTTTCCGTTAATATTTATAATATATATAATAGGTACATTGTAAATATCACATAATGAGGAATATAACCAAGGGGTGCGTGGCTGTTTTGTCTCTTATATTGTTATTTATCAACAAATTCTGAATATTTTTCATTGCAAAAGTTCTCAAAACAGGAAAATTTGTAGAAATATTTATATCTTTGTTTTCAGAAATATGAGAAAATAGTTGCATTTATGTGAGACATGTCTTGCAGATGTTAAAATGTTTATATACATTTGCAATGATATAGCTATGAAAATGAAAAAATCAATTACCTATATTTGCCAATCAAAAATTATGTTTAACAAAAAGAATTTTTAACTTAAGAATTAAAAAATGAAAAGAAAATTCACATTTTTCGGTATTTGTGTACTTATGTGTGCACTCGTGCTCTCTCTTGGTTCTTGCCAAAAGGACTATTCAGAGGACATCGATCAACTGAAAGCTGATGTTGCTGCAAATAAACTTGCTATCAGTGCTTTGCAGACAGCTATCAATGCTGGTAAATTAGTCACAAATGTTACAGCTAACACTGCTGGCTACTTAATCACTTTCTCTGACAACACCACTATCCAGGTTAATCATGGTGCTGCTGGTGCTACCGGCGCAACTGGTGCCCCTGGTGCAACTGGTACTCCTGGCGCAACCGGTGCAACTGGTTTCACTCCAATTATAGGCGTGGACGCTCAGGGTTACTGGACAGTTGTTACATCACAAGGTGGAACTCCGGTTCGTATTACCAATCCTGCAGGTGATCCTATCAAAGCTGACAGTGAGCTTACAGTCGTAGACGGCGTTCTCTATGCAGGTGGCGTTGCTACTGAAGTTGAGATCCCTGAGATTGTTTATAACTCAACTACTAACCAGATTTATGTTACTGTAGAAGGTGTTACATACAAACTTCCTTTGTCAGAAGATGTAGTATTCGGTACAGATATCCTTAGCCTTACTTCACCTATCGGAACAACTACTGCTATCGTAAGCTACGGTCAGGTTCCTACAGCTGCAAATAAGACTCAGGTTAACCCTGTTGCTGCTACAGCTGATGCAGCCGTTGCATGGGCAGGTCTTTCATACGGCCAGCTTATCCGTTCTGCAGGTAAGGTTCCTGTAATCATTAACCCTGCTGCTGCTTCTATCGCAGGTTATACTTTTGAAATTATTAAACAAGACGGTTCTCTTTATAGAATTCAGCCATCTTCTGTATCAGCAGGTTATACTGGCGACTTCGCTCAGTTCCTTACTGCTTCTACAACTAATGGCCTTTACACTCTTAACCTTACTCCTGCTCTTGCTGATGCAATTGCTGCTGTTGGTACAACTACACAGCTTGCTATCCGTGCAGGTAAGAATGGTCGTGAGATTGTTTCAGGTTACCAATATAGTGTAAGAGTTCAGGCTGACGTTGAGACTACATTTGGTATGAAAGCTGCTTATGCAGGTACTTATCCTCCTGTATATATCAAGATAGGTACTCAGAAAGATCTTCTCAGCTTCTTTGACAGAACAGACTTAACTCCTAACAGGACATTGATTCCTACAGATTTCTATAAGAGCGCTGCTGTTATCGACCCTATCCCTGGAAACTCTGACGTTGAGGATCTTATCAGCACAACTGCATACAGCACAACAGTAAGTACTGCTACTACAACTGCTACTGTATCTAACCTTAATGATAAGGCTGTAAACTTCAAGATCAGAACTTTCGACTGGATTGCTAAGTATAAAGAGACTGCTCTTCAGACAGTATTCTATTCAGCTCTTGACAACGCTATCAGCGCTATCCCTGTTGGTACTTTCACTCTTACAGCAAGTACTACACTAGGTGCTGACACAAAGACTATTATGTTGACCTCTATGTTCACTGAACTTGACGCAGTTGGTAAAACTGAGCTTTGGAGAAACCAAGCTACAAACGTTAAGATCGTAAACGTTCCTGCAGGTGTTTCATATCAATTCCTTGATGCAGCAAACAATGCTGTTGGTGCTGTAAATGCTACTCTTACAGCTGTTGCTGATGTTCAGGCTATCCGCAAGGTTGCTTTCATCTTCGATGAGACTGTTGCTGTTCCTAATACTTACAGCACAATGAAACTTACTTTCGCTGATCGTCGTGCTTATTCAACAGATGTATTCTCAGTTAGCATGCCTGTAACTATCGTTAACCCTACAGTTGACCTTTCAGCTGCTGCAGCTCACAAGGCAAACATGTTCAACGGTCAGGTTCTTACAGTATACGGTACACACCCTACCAACCCAGTTGCTCAGAGTGCATACCCTACATACTATGACCTGTACAAGGCTTATGTAAATCTTACAGCTAACGCAACTGAAACTCTTCCTGCAATTGGATACAACAACTACAGGTTCGTTTCAACCGATGCAGTTACAGCTCAGCACCCTAATCCACTTTCAGGTGTACTCAGCGTTAACAGCAACGAGCGTTTCGCAGTAACTAACCTTACTATCTACGATAACTATACTGTAGATCTCTACTACTATTACTTCGGTAATACTGACAATAAGGTTAAACTCGAGACTATCACTGTAACTTCTAAGAGTGAGGTTAAAGAAGGTAACATGGTTGCCCTTACACCTGCATCTCCTGCATTGCCTATACTTCAGGTAACTAACGGTGATCTTGCAACTGTTAAACATTTCGCTCCTTACTACAGGATCAACGATTACCTTGGAAACAACCTTGGCGTATTCGCTACAAGAGACGTAAGAGTAGCTGCTGTTACTGCAACTCCTCAGGCTGACCTTGCTCACCTTGTAAGTTTGACTCCTAACGGAACAGACTGGGATATCAAGGCTACCAACGCAGTTGCTGAGCTTCCTACAACTTACGTAGATGTACCAGTAGTTGTAGAAATTACTGACCTCTACAGTGTTAAGAAGTCTTACACTCTCAACATCAGAGTTGTGAAACCGTAATTAAACATACATTTTTGATATTAGGAGCACCTTTCGAGGTGCTCCTTTTTTTTTGTGTAAATCTGAACAATCATATCTACTGTCTGTTTATACCTCCATATAGTGAACGTTATGAAAAGAAGCTATCCTGTAAAGAATCTAAGTTGTGCAAACTGTGCAATTGGTGTAGAAAAGAAGTTAAATCAGCAGAAAGGTGTAAAAAGTGCAAATGTCAATTTTGCTTCCGCCATTGCTTTGATTGAATATGATCCGGCTCTGACCGGACCCGAAAAATTGAGAGACGCTGTAAGGTCGATTGGATATGATATGATAGTTGAGGGAAATGAAGAGGATCTGTTAACAAAGCAAGATGAGGAAGCCGAAAAGGAGTTCCGGATATTAAAGAGAAAAACCATATACGCATGGGTATTCTCTATATTAATAATGGCGATATCTATGAGTCATCTGAGCAGTTGGTTTAATTATCTGCAGCTGGCTCTGGCAATTCCTGTGATTGTGGTGTTCGGAAGAGACTTTTATATAAGGGGGTGGAAACATGCTGTCAACATGAGCCCTAATATGGATACTTTGGTCGCTTTAAGTACATCAATAGCCTTTCTTTTTAGTCTTTTCACAACATTTTTCCCCTCTTTCTGGGAACAAAGAGGTATGGATGTAATGCTTTACTATGAAGCCTCCACAATGATTATAGCTTTTGTCCTTTTAGGGAAGCTATTGGAGGAGAGGGCCAAGGGAAAGAGCTCCTCTGCAATCAGAAATCTTATGGGTTTGCAGCCGAATGAGGCGACTGTTGTGCAGAAAGCTGACGACGGAACTCTTGCTTATGTTATTAAAAAAATGGCTGATCTTAAAATTTCAGATATGATTCTGGTAAAGCCAGGTGAGAGGATTGCTGTTGACGGGGTTGTGGCAGAAGGTGAGTCTTTTGTGGACGAGAGTGCTGTTACTGGAGAATCTGTCGCTTTAGAGAAAAGAGCGGGGGATAAGGTTGTTTCAGGCAGTATAAACATTAATGGATCTTTAATATTTAAAGCTGAAAGGGTCGGGAAGGATACTGTACTTTCGCAAATTATAAAAGTTGTAAGGGAATCCCAGGCAAGTAAGGCTCCTGTCCAGAGGATCGTTGACAAGGTGGCTTCTATCTTTGTACCTGTGGTTGCTTTTGTGTCTATTCTGACCTTTGTGTTATGGATTACACTAGGGGGAGGAGAGATGTTTCCAATGGCATTGGTTGCTTCTATCTCTGTTCTTGTAATTGCATGCCCGTGTGCAATGGGTCTGGCTACTCCTACTGCTCTTATGGTTGGAATAGGTAAGGCAGCACAAAATCACATTCTGATTAAGGATGCTACGGCAATAGAACAGATGAGAAGAGTTGATACCGTGATACTCGATAAAACTGGCACTATAACTACAGGAAAACCGGTCGTTACGGACTGGATGTGGATGGATAATAGTGAGTCTGCCTACTCCGGATATACAAGAGAAGAATTCAGATCTGCAATTGCATCAATGGAGAAAAGATCTGAGCACCCTCTTGCTTCAGCAGTTGTGAGTTTTCTTGAATCCGAAGGTGTATTGCCAACAGAAAACCTTGAATCATTCGAGATTACAGTTGGTCACGGTGTATCTGCATCTTTCAGAGGAAAAAAACTTTGGGCAGGCAATCTCAGACTGGCTCTGGAAAGATGCGGTGAGGACTATATATCAAAGAAGGAGTCATTCAAAAGTGAGGGAAAGAGTATTCTTTTCATGGGGATTGAGAATAGATGTGTTGCAATTGCTGCCATTGCCGATGAGGTTAAAGAGAGTTCGGCAGAGGCTGTGAAAGAGTTGAAACGTCTCGGAATCGAAATTCACATGCTTACCGGTGATAGTGAGGCAGTGGCTTCAAATGTGGCAAAAAACACCGGGATTTTGTATTATTTATCAGGAGTCCTGCCGGCAGAGAAACAGGCGTATGTGGCAGATTTACAGCGACAGGGAAGGGTAGTGGCTATGGTTGGCGACGGGATTAATGACAGTCAGGCCCTCTCTGTTGCCGATGTGAGCATTGCAATGGGAAAGGGAACCGATATTGCCATGGATGTTGCTATGATGACACTTATAACCTCTGATTTGAGACTTCTTCCTGCTGCATTTGCCATATCCGGCAGGACAGTCAGGCTTATACACCAAAATCTGTTTTGGGCCTTTTTTTACAATGTTGTAGGCATTCCGATAGCGGCAGGGTTGCTATACCCGTTTACGGGAATAATGCTAAACCCCATGATTGCAGCGGCAGCCATGGCGTTTAGTTCTGTATCGGTTGTACTTAACAGTCTCCGTTTAGGAAGATTCAATTACCATCCAAAAGGATGACTAGCTAAAGGTAGTCTGGCAAAAGGATGATAGTCTCCCTTCAAGCCTATAGGCTGGGCCACTTCGATGTCGTGCACTATCTCAATAGATGGACGAGCATCTGAAATTCCGAAGCCCTCTCCTTTGAGTATCTTCTTGTATGACTCTGTGTGAAGATCTGCAAATCCATCTGTGAAATCAAGGGTTTTACCATCAATGGTGATTGCCCTGTAGATTCTCTGTCCGGTTGCGCTGATTTCAGGCGGCAGGGTATCTGAATTTATGCTGAGAAAATATCTTACTCTTGCTTTTTCCAATTCAAGGTATCCGGCTACTCTGTCATGTGTCTTGATGTGGACTACATTCTTTGATACTTTGCCGAAAATCCACTGGAACATATCATAGAAGTGAATACCAATGTTTGTGGCAATACCGCCGCTTTGAAGTGGATTCCCCTTCCAGCTTGTATAGAACCAGCTTCCGCGGGATGTTGTGTAGTTAAGATCAATATCGTAGATCTTGTCCTTAGGACCCTCCTCTATCTGTTTTTTGAGACCAAGTATGATTTCGTGGTAACGTAGCTGTAAAATGGTGTTTACCCTCATTCCGCTGGCTTTTTCCGTTAACTCAAGGTCATCGAGATTTTTTGGATTGAGTACCATTGGTTTTTCAGTAATCACATTGGCTCCGATCTTCAGACCGTAGCGTATGTGTGCATCATGCAGGTAGTCAGGCGTGCATACTGACAGATAATCAACACCTTTGCCGGCACTCTTAAGTTTTGAGAGATGACGGTCAAAAAGTTCGAATTGGTTGAAGTATGAGCACTCCGGGAAGTAACTGTCCAGAAGCCCGACGCTGTCAAAAGGATCAATGCATGATACCAGATTGTTTCCGGAATTCTTTATTGCTTTCAGGTGTCGTGGAGCTATATAGCCGGCAACACCCATTAATGCGAATTGTTTTACTGTTTCCAAGTTGTTAATTTTTTCTCTTTTATTACCAGCCGAATGGATGAGGTGTCTTTTCAAGACGTGCATACGGGTGATAGTCACCCTTAAGGCCAATCGGTGTGGCGTTCCGGATGTCGTGTACTATCTGTATGCATTTACGGGCATCTTCCAGCCCGAATCCATTGCCATTGAGGATATGTTTGTATGATGTGGTGTGCAGTTCAGTGAATCCTTCAGAGAATTCAACCTCCTGACCCTCCATCATAAGTGATCTGTATGTCCTTTTGCCGGCATCCTTGGCTTCCTGTGGCAATGTATTTACGTTAATGCTGAGAAAGTACCTGACACGAGCCTTCTCGAACTCCAAATATCCTGCCACACGGTCGTGGGAATATACATGAACAATATTTTGTTTTACCTCTCCGAAAATCCAGCCTAGCATATCATAAAAGTGAACGCCGATATTGGTTGCAACACCACCGCTCTTGCGGGGATCTCCTTTCCAGCTTGTGTAATACCAATTTCCCCTGGATGTTATGTATGTAAGGTCAACATCATAGATCTTATCTTTAGGGCCTTCATCAACTCTTTTCTTGAGGGCAATTATGGCATCATGAAGTCTGAGTTGAAGTATATTGTATATTTTATGTCCGGTCTCTTTCTGTGCAAATTCGAGTGCATCAATGTTCCATGGATTAAGTACCAGCGGTTTTTCGCAAATTACGTCTGCCCCGGCTCTGAGGCCAAACCTGATGTGGGCATCGTGAAGATAGTTGGGAGTGCATACAGATACGAAATCAAGCTTGCCTTTTGGATAATCCTCTTTCACTACTCCGCTTTCAGAGACAGCACGTTTTTTTGAAATGTGTCTCTCAAAAAGTTCATATTGGCTGAAAAAGGCACATTTAGGAAAAAAGGAGTCAATTATTCCTACGCTGTCATTAACGTCATAAGCTGCGATCAGATTATTCCCCGTATCCTTTATTGCCTTCATGTGGCGAGGAGCGATATATCCGGCTGCGCCTATTAATGCAAAATTTTTCATTATATTTTTTGTAAACTGCGGCAAAGATAAGTAAAAATAGCTATTGATGGCTGTACATCTCCTGGTAGTATTTCTGGTAATCACCGGAAGTCACATTATCCAGCCACTCCTGGTTGTTGAGATACCATTGAACAGTCTTTTCAAGACCCTCTTCAAACTGAAGTGAAGGCTCCCATCCGAGTTCATTGTGTAGTTTTGAGGAGTCAATGGCATATCTGAGATCGTGGCCGGCCCTGTCTGCGATATATGTTATGAGAGAGTCGCTTGTTCCCTCTTTTCTTCCGAGATGCCTGTCCACTATGCGAATAAGAAGCTTTATAAGGTCAATATTCTTCCACTCGTTGAACCCTCCTATATTGTATGTTTCTCCGTTTTTTCCCTTGTGGAAAAGAAGATCGATTGCTGCCGCATGATCATCTACATAAAGCCAGTCACGCACATTTTCTCCTTTTCCATACACCGGGAGAGGCTTGTTATGACGAATGTTGTTTATAAACAGAGGAATCAATTTTTCCGGAAATTGGTAGCTGCCGTAATTGTTTGAACAGTTAGAGATTATTACTGGTAAACCATATGTGTCATGGAAAGCCCTTACAAAATGGTCTGAAGATGCTTTTGAGGCAGAGTAAGGTGAATGGGGTTCGTAACGGGTGCTTTCTGTAAAAAGTGTTGTATTGTCACTAAGAGAACCATAAACCTCATCTGTGGAAACATGATAGAAAAGTTTCCCTTCATAACTGTTTTCCCATGATACTCTGGCAGCCTGAAGCAGGGAGAGTGTGCCGACAACATTTGTCATGGCGAAAGAGAACGGGTCCTTGATAGATCTGTCAACATGTGATTCTGCTGCAAGATGTATCACTCCGTCAATTTTCATGGTGTCGAAAATGCTCTTTATATGGTCAAAATCGCAGATGTCTCCCTTTACGAATGTGTAGTTTTCTCTCTTTTCTATGTCTTTAAGATTGGCAAGATTGCCGGCGTATGTCAACTTGTCAAGGTTGATTATTCTGTACCCGGGATATTTGTTAACCATAAACCGGGTAAGATGTGAGCCGATAAAACCGGCTCCTCCTGTGATCAGTATGTTTCTCATCACTTTATGTTATTTAATGAGTTTATACATTTTTCAAGTGAGCTTTTCCAATGTGGTATGTTCAGGCAATAGATGCTTTTTATTAACCCCTTGTCAAGTACAGAATATGCGGGACGAGTGGCCTTTGAAACAAATTGTTCACTCGTAACAGGCTCTACCCTAACAGTTGAAATGTTGCTCATTTCAACGATTTCGAGGGCGAAGTCATACCAGGAACATACCCCTTCATTTGAAAAATGATAAATTTTATTCTCTGCTTTTTTACAAAATTCTGAATCATCCTTATGCGAGACAATTTCTGATATCGCATTTGCCAGGTCTCCTGCATAGGTAGGCGTCCCGGTCTGGTCAAACACGACGTTGATTACATCTTTCTCACCTGCAAGTCTGATAATGGTTTTTAAAAAATTATTACCATCCTCGGAATAGAGCCAGGCAGTACGTATTATTATGTAACGGCATCCTGATTTCTCAATGGCCTTTTCACCGGCAAGTTTAGTCTTGCCGTATACTGATGCAGGAGCGGTCCCGTCCGACTCTTTATATGGTCTCGGACCTTTACCATCGAAAACATAATCTGTTGATACATGCAGTAATAGCGCCCCGTTATTTCTGGCAGCCTCCGCAAGTATACCTGCAGCACCTGAATTAATCATTGCAGCCATTTCAGGCTCATCTTCGGCCTTATCTACTGCAGTGTATGCGGCACAGTTGACTATAAGGTCAATATCCCCGGATTTTATATAATCGTTAACAGCATCTCTGTTGCAGATATCCAGCTCCTCTATGTCAGTAAAAAAAAGTTTACCTGGCATCTTGTCTGCAATCTTTCTGAGACTCTTTCCGAGCTGTCCGTTGGCTCCTGTTATTAAGGTTCCTGCCATATCTGGTTCTTAGTAAAGGTTTCTCTGATAATCAAATAGATCTGCTTTTTCAAGTAATGGATGACATTTGTCCTTTTCACTCAGCAAGATATCATTCTCCGGAATTTTCCAGTCAATTTTTAGAGACGGGTCGTTCCATAAAATTGCCCTCTCATGTTCCGGAGAGTATAAATTGTCTGTCTTGTACTGCACAATAGTGTCGTTTTCAAGAACAGAGAATCCGTGTGCAAAGCCTCTCGGAATAAATAATTGTCTTTTATTCTCTCCTGAAAGCTCAATAGCAACATGTTGCCCGAATGTGGGTGAGCCTTTTCGTATATCAAGTGCTATGTCAACAATCTTCCCTTTTATTACTCTTACTAGCTTTGATTGTGCGAATGGCTCTGTCTGGTAGTGCAATCCTCTGAGTACACCGTATTTTGAGCAGGATTCATTCTCCTGAACAAAGTCTGTTTTTAAAATGGATGTCTGAAACTTATCCAACAAGAAAGACTCCATGAAGTATCCTCTTGCGTCTCCATGTATAATCGGGTCTATAATAAATACTTCTGGAATCAGGGTCTTAATAAAATTCATCTTTTCTTCTTTATCAGGTTGATCAGATACTGTCCGTACTGATTCTTCAACATTGGGGCGGCCAGTTCTGCCAGTTTTTCATCATCTATCCAGCCGTTTTTATATGCGATCTCCTCGAGGCATGCAATTTTCAGGCCTTGTCTTTTCTCTATAACTTCAACGAATGTGGATGCATCTGAGAGAGAGTCATGTGTTCCGGTGTCAAGCCACGCAAAGCCACGTCCGAGAAGTTGAACATTTAACCGGTTTTCTTTGAGAAACTCCTGGTTTACAGTGGTTATCTCAAGTTCTCCTCTGTCTGAAGGCTTAATATAAGAAGCCACTTCAACAACCTTGTTCGGATAGAAGTACAGACCTACCACTGCATAGTTGCTTTTAGGGATTTTGGGTTTCTCCTCTATACTAAGGACCTTACCGCTTTTATCGAATTCTGCCACGCCGTATCGTTCGGGATCACTTACCCAATAACCGAAAACAGTAGCCTCAGAATTATTCTCGGCACTCTTTACAGCAGTTTTGAGCATCCTTGAAAATGACTGGCCATAGAATATGTTGTCTCCAAGAACAAGACATGCCGAATCATCTCCTATGAACTTCCTGCCTATTATGAATGCTTGTGCAAGACCATCCGGGGATGGCTGTTCCTCGTATTCGAAGCGTACTCCGTAATCACTGCCGTCTCCTAGTAACCTTCGAAATCCAGGAAGATCAGCAGGTGTGGATATAATAAGAATCTCCCTTATACCTGCAAGCATGAGAACAGAGATAGGGTAGTATACCATCGGTTTGTCATAGATTGGCAGCAACTGCTTTGAGACCCCTTTTGTAATAGGGTAGAGCCTGGTACCCGACCCTCCTGCAAGGACGATTCCTTTCATTGTCAATTTTTTTACTTTGTTACTTAATCAAAATTAGTAAAATAATTGCAAAGCTATCTGAACAGCCCTCGTTTTTTTATCTTTGGTACGATATCTTCGCTCTGATGGAAGATATCTGTAGTAAAACACTCTGACGGCCGGTTTTTAAGTGAGTTATATATGAACCCCCAGTCAGGCATGCCTCCGAAGTTTCTGTCATCAATGAACATGTCTGCCATCAGTTTACGGGGAGAGTCTGACATTGAACTCTCCGGATGATTCTGGTTAATTGCATAAAACTCAAGACCTCTGGATCTGCAATACTCCACGGCCTCATCCAGAAGATCCCCCTCCCTGACTGTCCAGAGTATAATATGATGTCTCAGCTCGGATTGGATCATCCTGAGAGTCTGGATTGCAAATGGAATCTCTTCCCCTATTTCGGGGTATTTGTGTTTGACAATTGTCCCGTCAAAGTCTACGGCAATAAACATCGGCTCTTTTTTTAACTTACAAATATAACAAAAAGGGGGTTGATTTGTTATATATAAAATACTATAAAACCAATCATATATGAAAATCAATCCACAAGTAGAAGAGGCCTTGAATAAACAAATGAATGCCGAATTCTGGTCGGCACATCTTTATCTTTCAATGTCAGCATATTTTGAGACAAGAGCACTCAAGGGTTTTGCCAACTGGATGAAAATTCAGTATCAGGAGGAGTTGACTCATGCTATCAAAATATTTGACTATATAAACAGCAGGGGTGGTGTTGTCAAGCTAGAAGCCATACCTGAGGTTCCTGTAAAGTGGAACAGTATTCTTGAAGTCTTTCAGGAGACTTATAATCAGGAGTGCAAGGTTACTGCCAGTATTCATGAGTGTTATGAGGTTGCTCTTGCGCAGAGAGATCATGCGGCAGCAAATATGCTGCAATGGTTTATAGATGAGCAGTCTGAGGAGGAAGAAAATGCTCTTCAGATTGTAGATCAGTTAAACCTTATCGGACAGGAGAATGGTCAGGCAATTTATCATCTTGATAAGGAGTTGGGGACAAGAGTTTTTGTTGATCCCACTCAGCCTGCTGTATAAAGAAAAGCTCATTTTTTGCTATGAAGCCGCAATGTGATTGATATTTCATATTGCGGCTTCTTTGTGTGGTGAAAGATTTTGTATATTTGTCTATCAACATCGTTTTAAATGGACTATTCTATAATACTGGGGCTAATCCAGAATATTGCAATACTAATTTCTTTTACACTGATATACGATTTATTATGGGAAAAGAACCAGTATTTTACATTGTTTTTGTACAAGGTGCTTATTGGTGTTGTAATAGGAGCCATCGGTATCGTTCTGATGCTCTCTCCCTGGGTTATGATTCCGGGGCTTGTTTTTGATACAAGATCTGTGCTTCTTGTGAATGCCGGCCTTTTCTTTGGCCCGGTTGCAACAATTGTGGCAATAGCAATAGATGTGGCATTCAGGGCCTTTCAAGGAGGACCTGGAGTGTGGATGGGAATAATTACAATTGTTTCATCCGGATTGACGGGTCTGGTATGGAAGAAATTAAATCCTGAGTGGAGAAAGGGTAAATATATCTATCATTTGTTTATTGTGAGCATAATAGCTCATTCTTTCATGTTTTTGAGCATTTTGGCATTACCGGCACCTCTGATAATACCGACAATGAAGAATATTGCCCTTCCGGTTATAACAATCTATCCTTTGACAACAATCCTTCTGGGTATAATATTTATCAGGAGAATGAGATACTGGAAGACAAGAAACGAGCTTTCATTTAGTGAAGAGAGAAATCGTATGTTCATGGATGCTAACAAGGACTGTATGTTCGTGAAAGATGAGAATCTGCGTTATATCTTTTTTAATTCAGCTATGCAGAAATTTCTTGGAAAGAGACCGGAGAAGATTATGAATAGCACGGATTCGGAACTGATTGAGCCGGGACATGCGACAATGTGTTCATCTACAGACATAAGGGCAAGAGAGGAGAAGAGAATGATAACCGATGAGGAATATGTAGGGAAGAAAATATATAAGGTTATAAAGTTCCCGCTTAATTTCGGAAATGACCGGGTTGGAGTGGGAGGAATAATAAGAGATGTTACCGAGAACAGAAAGAAAGGCAGACTCCAACAGGCCCTTCTCAATATTTCTCAAATATTTCTGGAAAACATTACATTAAATGAATTCCTTAGACGCTCTCATAAAGAGTTAAGCAAGGTTATGGTTGCAGACAATATCTTTATTGCAATATATCATGAGAGAGAGGATAAATACACTTTCCCGTATTTTGTTGATGAATTCGACAAGGTGGATGGGGACACATTAATTTCACTTGACCATACTCTGACAGATTATATTAGAAGAACCGGAAAAGGCCGGCTCATAACAGAAGATATTGAAAAGGATATTGATAAGGAGTTTGGCTTGTCGAAATTGGGAACAGAATCCCCTATATGGCTTGCGGCTCCTTTATTTGATATTACCCATAAAAAAGTTCTTGGGGTTGTCGTACTGCAGGATTACCACGATAAAGATGCTTATAAGACAGAAGATCTGGTTACACTGGAGATATTTGCTGCATATATCGGTTTGTATTACGACAAATTGATGAAAATTGAAGATCTCAGGCTGGCAAAGGAGAGGGCAGAGGTAAGTGACAGGCTAAAAACCGCTTTTCTGGCAAATGTCAGTCATGAAATAAGGACTCCTATGAACGGAATTATCGGTTTTTCCGACTTGTTAATGAATGAGGTCAAAGAGGAGCACTTAAAAAATTATATTTCAATAATTAGTAAGAGTGCCTACAGATTGCTTGATACGGTAAACGATGTAGTTGACATGGCAAAGCTTGAGGCAGGTCAGGTCGTAACTCAATGTGAGAAATTTAACCTTGGAGATATCATCAAGTATATATATGTATTTTTCAGTCATAAGGATTATCCGGCCGAACTAAAGGTATTCCCGTCTGAGGATGTTGACCTGATAGTCTATTCTGATAAAGCCAAGCTGACTCAGATTTTTGTAAATCTTGTCAGCAATGCGTTGAAATTCACAATGAGTGGTTTCGTTGAGTTTGGTTTCTATTTCGACAAAGATCATGATGGGGAAACGGATCATTTAATCTTTTTTGTAAAGGATACGGGTTGCGGAATTGCTGAAAGCGAACAGGAGAAGATTTTTGATCGCTTTTATCAGGTAGAGAACTCGCTTACGAGAATTTCGGAAGGGACAGGCTTGGGACTTGCTATTGTTAAAGAGTATGTATCAATTCTTGGCGGTAAAATTTGGATTGAGTCTGAAATTGATAAAGGAACTACATTCTTCTTTAATGTTAAACTAACTGATAATTAAAGGCTCCAGTATTTCATCTGCTTAATCTTCCCTTTGTAAATCCCTTTAATATCAACTAACACTGAATTATCTGCAACGATCGGCAAGAAGTAATTCTCGTCAAGGTTTCTGTATTCATTGTGCGCAACGGCAATGACAACTGCGTCATATCCTCTTGCCTTCCCGTATTGAGTAATCTCTTTCTGGTCAGAGAGTTTTATGTTGTATTCGTGCATAACCTCATCCGAGGCTGCATAAGGATCCGCCACATCGACCCCGCAGCCGTAATCCTCGAGCTCTCTTACGATATCTACAACCTTTGAATTTCGTATATCAGAGACATTCTCCTTGAAAGTTATTCCCAGTACCAGTATTCTTGCTCCAAGGACACTCTTCCCTTCGGCGATAATCTGCTTTACTATTTTCTTGCCAATATATCCTCCCATGGAGTCATTTATGAAACGGCCGGCATTTATGATTTGCGGATGGTATTTTAGCTCTTTGGCCTTGTGAACGAGATAATAGGGATCTACGCCAATGCAGTGCCCCCCAACCAATCCGGGAAAGAATTTCTGAAAATTCCACTTTGTACCGGCAGCCTCGAGTACATCGAATGTGTTTATATTCATTCTGCTGAATATAATTGAGAGTTCGTTCATAAGGGCAATGTTCACATCCCGCTGGGTGTTCTCTATAATTTTTGCTGCCTCGGCAACTTTTATCTCAGGGGCTTTGTGAACGCCGGGTATAATAATTGACTCATAAACAGCGGCAATGTTTTCAAGAGCCTGATTGTCACAACCTGAAACAATCTTGATTGTGTTTGTGAGGGTATGTACCTTGTCGCCCGGATTAATCCTTTCCGGAGAGTAGCCGAATTTGAAATCTACTCCGGCTTTTAGTCCGGAGTACTGTTCCAGTA
>Ga0265297_10005459_pt1 | contig 19397 bp, 18 predicted proteins | sample Munlanlwell13791_FD_192502 | JGI IMG/M metagenome (GOLD analysis project Ga0265297, IMG submission 192502) | Leachate microbial communities from a municipal landfill in Southern Ontario, Canada - Leachate well 137-91 | ecosystem: Engineered > Solid waste > Landfill > Unclassified | place...
AATTATAACTACATAAGTTGACAAAATTTATATTTTAATATATATTTATATTAACCATTCTAAAAAATTTAGGATGGCAAAAATAAGTACTTTAAAAACTAAAAAATAAAAGGAGGTGAAATATGGAATGGTTTAAACGTCTTTATATGGGTACTTGGCAGTTTGGCGGACAATTCAAACAACTATCGCGTTCGCAGATAGAAGCGCTTTTGAATTTCGCTCTACAAGCCGGTGTACAACGTTTTGATACGGCGGCCGTATATGGAGACGGAAAAGTGGAGGAGGTTCTAGGGGTTTGTTTGCCACCAACAGCAGTAGTGGTAACTAAAATTCCAGCTACATCTAAACCACCATTGCATTTACCAGTTTCGATTTATAACTTTTATACTCCAACTTTAATCCATCGGAGTATAGAAGTATCATTGAAAAGATTACGACGTAATTCCATTGACACTGTGCTTCTACATAATTGGCATTCTTCGTGGTCATTAGATGCTATTGAGATCATAGCAGTGCTTGATGATTTAAAAAAAAGTGGTTTGGTAAAACGAATTGGAATTTCCTTACCAAACGGCTTCAACACATGCATTGATGATGCGATACTGCCGTATCTTGATGTGATAGAAGTCCCTTTTAATTCACAAGAACGGTGGATTCTTAATCAGCTGCCAAAATTGCTTCAATTAAAAAAGGAGGTTCTACTTCGCAGTCTGTTCTGTCAAGGAAAACTTCTTAAAAAAGGTTATACCGCAAAAGAAATTTTACAGGAGGTCCTACCACTTAACACATCTATGGTTATCGGTATGACTACGGAAGAACAAATTAGAGAAAATATCAGAATTTTGAAAGGAGGTGAATAAAATGCACTGGTCTGAAGTTGTTGCACAACGTGCGCTCGAAAGAGTGCATCCGGGAGAAGTAGTTGTGATAGGATCTGGTATCTCATTGTCCGGTCCGGTTCACGTCGGGCACTGTCGTGAATTTATCACAGCTGCACTTATCGATCACGCGGTAAAAAGAAACGGTGGCAAGACAAGGTTTATCGCTTTTGCCGATGATATGGATCCTTTGCGGAAGGTATACCCCTTCCTCCCACCTGACTACAGTCGCTGGGTTGGCTGTCCATTGTACAGAATACCAGACCCTTGGTGTTGTCATAAAAACTACGCCGATCACTTTCTACAAGAGCTCCTTGATGGATTTACTAGACTTAAAATTACGCCAGAGATAATCCGTTCAAGCGAGATGTACAATTCAGGAAAATTTTCAGATCTTGTAAAGAAAACGCTCGTCGCTCGCGAGGAAGTTGGAAAAATACTCAACGAAATTATGAAAGGTCCACGGAAAACTAAAAATGTTTGGCCATTCCAGGCGGAATGTCCAAAATGTTTTTCCCTTCAACGCACACACATTATCGCAATGAACGGTAGTAATCTGGTGATTCATTGCGAAAGGTGCAACGAAAGATTTGAAGTTAATCTTCAAACTGGTGGTGGAAAGCTTATATGGCGATGCGACTGGCCAATGCGATGGGCTTACTTGGGCGTAACGGTAGAACCATTTGGCCACGATCATGCCACAGCAGGCGGTTCTTATGAATCTGGTCAGGTTATTGTTGAAAAAATTTACGGTATCAAAGCGCCGGTGCCAGTTCCCTACGGCTGGATTCATTTCAAGTCTGGTGGAGCGATGCATTCTTCATCTGGCAAAGCAGTTCCTATCACTCAACTCACGATGGCATATCCGTCTGAAATTATCTGGTGGATGTTTACAAGAAGAGACCCAAGAGTAACTATTCCATTTGATCCAGAGACTACTTTGTTAGAGGAAGCCTGCCTTCTTCGCGACACTATGAAGCGAGGCGGTGTTTATGCCGAGAGCGCGACAATCGTTGAATCTATTGTTGGTATCCGACCGTCTCTTGTGGCTTATCCATTTGATCATTTGACAGTAGTTGCTCAACTTTCGCAGTTTAAGTTGGAATCTTTTTTTAAGATTCTAAAACGGTCACAAACATACCAAAACGCAAATGTTCCGGTAACACAAAGTGATCTCGAGTACATCAGAAAATGGCTAGAGCTTTATGGCGAACATTACCGCATTCGGATACGAGAACCGGGTGAACCTGTCGTCAATGCTAATGCAAATCTTCGTTCAGCAATTGACGTTCTTAGGTCTAATCTTCAACAGATAGATTGGGAGGCTCAAGCGATCCACAACACCATTCACGAGACAGCAAAGAGCATCGGTGTGAATGCTAGCAATCTCTTCACCGAACTCTATAAATATACGATTGGACAAGATCGTGGACCCAAAATTGGCTGGCTTTTCGAAACCCTAGGAAAAAACAAAATCATCCATCTTCTTTCATAATCTAGAGGCGGAGCATAATGCTCCGCCTTATTTTTATTCTATAATTTTTTGCTTCGTACCGGTTATGATAATAGCTTGGGAATTTGAAATTCTAATTACTTTATTTGGTGTTGTCTTCTCATAAACAACCAATTCTTTATCGAGAGCTGGATTATAGTGAGGACAGATTTCAAAATTAATTAGACCGAGTCCTTCTAAATTTTTGATACCAACTTCATTTGGGTCTGGGTCTACAGAAGCAGCAATTTGAATCGTTGGAGATAGTATAATTGCTCCTGCGCTTACGCCAATATATATGCCGTTACGTTCTAATAATTTAATTATTACGTCTTTAAAATTCGCTTCCCGAGCATAGTTTAACAGTTTGAATGTGTTTCCACCACAAACGTAAATTACACTATACCCACTAAAATCAGCTTGTGGGTTATCTTCAAGATCGATAAAATCAATGACATCAAAACCTAATTCTCTAAATTGAGATTCTGCTAATTTCGAATATTTGTTGTTCGCTTTACCTTCAGCTGCTGTAGTTACAATAGCAACTGATTTGTTCGGTAATGAATCAAAAAATTTTTCCGCGGCGTGCCTGATGGGTTCAGCTGATAAACCAGTTGAAGTAAGAATAATTATCCCTTTTTTTGTAATATTCATAAAACTTATTTTTATACTTGTATAATTATTATAATATTATAACAATTTTTAAAAAATTCAAAAAGAGGCACGCTTTTCGCATGCCTCGAATTAAAAGATGTTTTTGAATTTTCTTTATATTTTTTTTCTATTCTTTTCGCCGTCATCACCTTTCCACTTTAATCCTACACCGATTAAAAAGTCAAAAATGATTAGCGCGAAACATAACGTTTCGGCTGACAAAAATGACCTCCTTGTTCATAATTTTTAACTCTTTCCATTGCTAGATGCTTGAAAACGGTTTGCTTGATGGCATAGGTGAATTTGTTAATCTCAGGTTGAGTTATAAGCCCATGCTGCAGATCCCAGCTAATAGCAGTAGCTGGAATTCCAAGTTGATTTAATACTTGCTGAGCACGTTCAACAGTCATTCTATAGATAGGACTCTGCGCGCAGATTTGTCGCTGAGTAGTAGGACAAAGTGACATTTCGCATGCTTGTCGAGCAAACGCTTGCACTGAGATAATATTTGGGATCTGAAGCATTTTTGAAATAGCACAAGAAGATTTAAAATAGAGAGGAATACTAGGAAAATATTCTTTACTTACAGAGATAATCGTTTCAAGTACTTCTTGGGGTAAAAACTTCATATTGTCGTTACGTGGGATATTAGGCATCGGTAGATTATGAATTTCTGTTAAGCCGTATTCAATTCCTTCTGTCCATCGTAGACCGCCAGGCACGATCATATCAATCACGTCGCCGTAGTGTTTTTTAACCCACGACATCATCATTTCTATCCTCTCGGGATTACCGCTCCACTCGGAAACAATAGGACGCATATACCAAGCGATTGTCGCTCCGGCTTCTTTTGCTTCTTCCGTGTTGCTAAAACGATTGTTTCTAACTGGCTCGATTGTAGAAGGATTGTCTGCCCAACATAACGAGAGCATTAATCCGCGAGTTGCTTTTACAATTCTAGCAAGGTCAGACTTTCTTCCTTTCGGAATGCCGGCTTTAGTAACAATCCAAAAAGGATTGTGTAATCCCCGCTTAATAAAAGCGTTCATTATTTTAAAAGTGCTATCAGTAACCGGTCCCGGCGCAAACGGTTCGGTACTTGCTGTTCCAATACTAATAACGGTTTTATCTGGTATAAAGAACGGGTGTTTGATTAGTTCGTCTAAAATTTGTTCCACCGAAAATGAATTGCGACGGCACGGATTCTTAGACATAGCTCCTTCATCTACAAGATCTTGATAAGTACCTTGGACGTGACAATACCTACATTGCCATGCGCAACCGACCCACAAATCTATAGAGAGAGAACTGTTCGAGACGCTAACCGTTGAAAGAGGATGGTTTGGATTGGGGACAAGAACGCCGTAGGTAAATTGACGTAGAAAAAATTCTCGTCCTGTTGTTTTTCCCTTAATTCGAATAAATGGCTCAGTATTCGCCGCTTTAAAGTACCAATTTTTAGATGCCATATTTCACCTCCTTTTATTTTTTAGTTTTTAAAGTACTTATTTTTGCCATCCTAAATTTTTTAGAATGGTTAATATAAATATATATTAAAATATAAATTTTGTCAACTTATGTAGTTATAATTTTAAAAATTAGTTTTTAAAAAATTCCAAGTGGGCTCGCTGCGAAGGGGCGAGTAAAAAAGTCGCGAAAATTTTTGGATGTATACGGAGTAAATCTTGCCTGCCGAATTTCAACTTTTAAGACCCTTCCTTCTTAATTTATGCATTAAATTTGTTAAGATAATAAAGAAAATTTGAAGGGGTTTAATTTGAGTACAAGGGAGAATTCAAAAATAAAATCGTCATTCTAAGGCTGAAAGCCGAAGAATCTATCAATTTATTTGAGGTACATTAATCCATTAAAGTATCTGAAATAAACTCAGATAATTTAGTCGCTTACGCTCTCTGCTTTCCGCCGAACAGATTAAAAATAACACCCAGCGTCAGATTTTAAATTTTAATCTCCCTTGTGCCCCTGGTAGGAATCGAACCCACATCTCTCCCTTAGGACGGGATTGCTCTATCCTTTGAGCTACAGGGGCAATAATTGTTTCAAAAAATTTTATTCTATTTTTTATCTAATGTTTTATCTAATATTGATAAACATCAACAACCAATCCCTCATCATCGCGCAAAACTATTCGGTCATGAGTCGTACTGATAAATTGATCTCGATTCACAAAAACATACCACTCTTTTTTAAAAAAATCTGGCGCAGATTGATAGCGATCAACGCAGGAAGAATAATGATAATAATCTTTGATAAATTGCTGGCAGGCAGGATCGTTGCTAAAACGATTGATATCATTTGAAGAGGGAATCTGACAGGTATCTAAATTATTAATGAATTGCTGACAGGCTGAAGAAAAATATGAGATGTCGGTGTAGCTGGGACGCGGACAGTTTTTAACAAAAAGCGAATTAAAATTATACTCGTTGGTTAAATAACCAAAGCACCGATTCAAATAAAAATTAAAACTCAAAGGACTTGATCCCTCAACAACAACTAATGAATCACCGGTTTTTAAAATAATATTTTGATGAATGGTTTGACTATCCGGCCGGAACAAGCGCACTCCGGTGGTAATCGTAAAAAAGCCTGCTGATGTTTCGATTGTCCAATTAGTTAGATCAATGTCTGGTCCTGAATTTAATATGATTATTTTTTGAGGCGTGGCGTAAGGAACAACCGAATTAACTTTAACTCTGGATGCCTGCGAAGAAATATTACCTCTGAAAATTCGCATTGCCGGCGTATAATCATAAATGCCGTCTTTTGTTGTTGCCCGAACTTGAAAATGATAAGTATGTTCTCCTGGTAAAAGTTGAATTGCTCGGCTATTGCCGGAACTCCGCTGCCAATCTTTATCAATTTCATCTACTTTGGTTTCAAAAAGAATGTCTCGAAAATCTCCTTCCCACAAAGCAATATATTGAAAAACAACGTAGGGTGTAGTAGATACCTCTTCCCAATCTTTTGGTCCATTGACAATGACTGTTTCCGGTCGCGGTCCGGTATAAGCTGTTGGCTGAGGCGTTGTTTGAAAAGTATTTTGCTTATTAGAATCAGCCCCGGGCAAAGGAACAGGCACGGGGCTATATCTTAAAACAAATAGCACAACCACTAATGTAATAAGAAGAAAAACGATAGGTAAGGTTTTGGACATTAGTCTTTGGTTTTAATCGGAATCTTTTTGGTTTGGCTTGAAGACGTTTTCTTAGGCATTACAATTTTCAGAACACCATTTTTATAGACGGCTTCCACATTGTTTTCATCTACCTCTGCTGGCAAACGAACCATTCGTTCAAAAGAGCCTTTTCGAATCTCTTTTCTCCAATAATCTCTTTTCTTTTCTTCTTCAGTTTCTTCTGTTTCGCCCTTAACAGTTAGAACTTGATTATCAATAGAAATGTCTATTTTTTGTGGATCAAAACCAGGAATATTTAATTCAGCGACCACATCCTTGTCTGTTTGATAAATATCCATTGCCGGCTCTTTAAATGCCGAAGAGGGAACAATGGGCAATGCCCAATTTTCGTCTTCAAACCACTTTTCTAAATCTTCAAATGGATTACGAGGAATCAGTTTCATAGTGGTAACATTTTATTTAAACCGACCTTTAGGATAATTTATATAGATATTATACCAAAATGTTATCTAAAAATCAAGTCAACCGAACATCAACCATGCGGGTTTAAAAACAAGCAGCAGTCCAATAATAATCATCAAAATACCACCAATTAAATGAGAATATCGCGTATACTGACTGGATTTAGCTGTTATTTTGAGCGCCATCATTGCTGCAACAAAAATAATCACATCATCAAGCATATACATCATAATATAAAGTAACATATAAAGTACGTATTGCCCGCTTGATAAATTACTCATGGCTAAAACTTGAGTAAAAACCACAGGCAATCCAGCTGAACAAACAAGCTCTACCAGATTAACCGAAGCAGCCAAAATAATAATGCCCAGGATAGCCCAAAACAAGGATTGTTTACTCACCGCTGCTTTCATCCGTTCAATCGTCTTTCTTTTTTGTTTTTCATCAACCACTTCGCATGTAATATTTATTTTGTTTTTTTCTTGAATGAATTTTTTAATATTATAAGCGCCACCTATTACTGCAATCAAAGCAATAATCAGCCTCACCCAAAAAATAGCGCCTACAAAAAGAATTAGTTTTAACCAAGCGGCCATAAAGAGCAAATAAACAATTGCAGAAGTAAACAGAAAAACAAATCCCAAAATCCACATCCGTTTCCTGTCTTTCATTCCTAAAAGTAAACTAATTAAAAAAACTAAAACCCACATTGCGCATGGATTAAAACCGTCTATTCCACCTAAAATAATAGCTAAAATTGGCAAAGACAAATTTTTAATTTTTACTTCACCGATTAAAGGCACTTCCACAACCTCAGGCAAAATAGAATTACTCGTCTCCAAATTAATAGACGACATAAGATTGCCTACAACGTCTGGACAGCCCGTTTCAATAGCGCAATTTATAGCGTCTTGAATGGCCCTACCCGTTGTTGATTCGTCTTTCCATCCTAAAATATAATTTTCTCCAATAACCAAAAAAGGAACAGCCGCATTTTCTAATTGAAATTTATCCAATGTTTTTTTAAAAATTTCGAGATTTTCTTTTTGAGAAAGTTCTAGATATTCCAGTTGCAAATTTGGATATTGATCCGTTAGGCTCTCTAAATATTTTTTTTCTGCCTTACACAAAGGGCATCCGCTACTTTCAAAAAAATAGGCCTTGATCGTAGGAAGGGGTGATAATGTTGGCGTCGGTGATGATTGCGGAGTAATTTGAGGTGTAACACTAGGAGTTATTGAAACAATTGGCGCTAAACCAACAAGTAAAGCTACTGGATCAGCACACTCTTGACTTAGACATTCTTTCACATAATTTTCAATTTGCACACCAGTTGTTTTTTCATCATAGTAACCCGAAATTGCATGTGGACCAATAACAGTAAATGGCACGCCCTGAATGTCTGTTTTTAATGTTTGACCTACTTGAATAAGTAAATCCTGATTTTGCGCATTATACCAAACTTCATAGGAATAAATTTTTACTTCAGGATATTTTTGCGTTAATTGTTGCAAAAAAATTTCCTCTTTGGCACAATGCGGGCAGCCATTGCCCCAGAAAAAATAAAGATTAACTGTTTCATTGCCGGCAGCCAAAATATGAGAAAAATTTAAAAATAGATTCCCTATAACAAAACTGCAAAATACCAAAATGAGGACGAAACGTTTCTGTATTTTCATGATGTTTTCTATTTTATTGCATTTTAATTTTTTAATCAATTATCCCAAGGAAAATTTTGACCAAAGTGTCCCCAACGAGCCGTTTTTTCAAAAATGGGTTTTCTTAAATTTAAAAGTTTAATGATGCCCATTGGAGTTAAATCATAACCCTTAATTTCATCTTCCTGGCCATCAACAATTACTTCTTTCATTAATGGTTTTTCTTCTCCAATCGCGTAAGCTAATTTAACAAAAACTTCTCGCGCTTTATATTTTTTTAAATAATCTATGGCTATTTTGCGTGTCATATAAGCACCACTGCGATCCACTTTGGTCGCATCTTTGCCACTAAAAGAACCACCGCCCACTGGCACATTGGGGCCATAAGCATCAATTACTAATTTCCGACCGGTCAAACCACTATCAGCTTCAAATCCGCCAATCGCCCAATCACCAGCGGGATTAATATAATATTTTTCTGCTTTAATACTTGAACGCACCAATTTTTCTAATTTATTTTTTGGCACATTCTGAAAACTCGCCACCACACTAATAACTTTTTCCCCTTCAATGGTCACTTGAGTTTTTCCATCATAAGGATATTGCTGAAAGATTTTCCGACATAAATTTCGAGCCAATTCATATTCCAAAGGCATCAGAGATTTTGTTTCCGATGTAGCATACCCATTCATGATACCCTGATCTCCGGCGCCGCCCTTTTCAACGCCGCGAAAAATTTCTGGACTTTGCTTTACTAACTTAATCTTTAATTCAAAATTTTTGCCCACCAATTTTTGAAAAATTTTTTTTATTGCCTCTTCGCCCAGTTCAAAGCAACTTTTTATTTCTCCCATCACCACTACCAATTGATGACCAGCTAAAATTTCAATAGCTGTATGAACAAATGGGTCTTTTTTTAAGTAGGCGTCGAGCAAAGCATCGGCCATTTGATCGCAAATTTTATCCGGATGTTTGGGTGAAACAAACTCTGCTGTTTTAATTAATTGTTTTTGATTCATATTTTAAATTAAAAAACTCTTCCTGAAAAGAAAGAGTTCCGACTTGTTATCTTCCCCTTCATGGGTCTGGATTTGGCACCTTCTTTAAGAAAAATTCTTAAAGGGTTGTCGGCGGATTATCGGGCCAGGTCCCTCCCCGCACTCTTAATAACTCATTATTTGATTTTATTTCATTATATCCAATATACTATTGCTGTCAAATTTATTTTTCTACTTGATATCTTAAAGCAACATACTGACAATAATCGCAATTCTTACTAGCTAAAGGAATTTTGTCTGAATCTAAAGTTTTTTTCATTTCAAAAATAGTTGGCTCAATCCAAGAATCTTGACCCTCATAAGGTAAAACTGAGATATCAAATTCTAATTTCCCGTCAAAAGCCGCGCGATCGGTTTTACCATTGCAATAAACAAAATAGCCGGTATTGGACACGTTAAATCCGTTTTGACGAAAGAGCCATTGATAAATTTCCATCTGCCTTTTGTAAGAATCTTTCCAAGCGTCATCAAGCGTTGGTTCGTTTTGCGAGCTTGTACTTTTAAAATCAACGATATAAATCATTCCATTCTCATCTACCCAAACATCATCAATGGCGCCGTAAATTTCTAAATTGGTTGGCTGATGATAATAACGAATTCCAATGCGATTATTACGCCAATCTTTGATGCGTTCGTCGTTAAGCGGTCGCAACTTCATCCCATAACGTTGCAGTAACGGATAAGCAGCTTCAGCAACACGATGAATATCAAATTCTTTTTTTAACAAAGAATCAACTGCTTGATTCAGAGTAAAAGGAAAACCCGGCGGTCGAGCAATGCCTAATCGAACATCTAAATAAAAACAGCGCGGACATTCAATAAAAAGTTCTATTTTGGAACGACTCAAAGAAAATGAATCATTCGCATTTGGCTGATAAAGATTATATTCTCTTTGATGCATCATTTTATTATTTTAACAGATTAATTAATTTTTCCAAATTTTTGAAAATAAAAAGGCGACGCTTCGCGTCGCCTGCAGAAATTTTTCATTCAATTAAATCGATTATCTTTTTAATTTCAGCGCGTTCCATCTGCGGCCGAGATTCGGAAATCAAATCAATTAACTGACTTTTACTTTCCACTTCAAATCGGTCTTTCAAAAACAGAGCCGTTGTCAAAATTACCAGATCATCAGAACATAATTTCCCGTATTTTTCTACCAGCTGTTCAATCAATTTTTTATCTTCATCAGAAACTTCTTGAGGGCATTTTAATAATTGAATATAATGCCCGCTTCGCTGATAAGGATAAATTCCGATATTTCCCGCTGATTGGGCCCGAATGAGTATTGACTCAACCAACTCGGAAAATGGTCCTCGATGATTAAGAGAAAAACCGAGGTCCCATTTTTTCTCCTGTTCAAAAAGAAACATCATTTTCTGCAAAATCAATGAACCAACCTTTTTATGGGGAAATTTTTCCGCAAAACACTTCAAGAAACCACAAGCAATAGCCAGCATTTCTTCAAACGATTCCATTCAAACCTCCTTTTATTAAATTATTAAATTTTGTTCTTAAAAACTATCTCTGATCTTAAATGACATTATTTCTTTGTCAAATAAAAAACACCTGGATGAGTAATTTTTATTTTAGTCGGGCTGCCGGGATTTGAACCCGGACTAAATCCTCCCAAAGGACTCGTGCTAGCCATTACACTACAGCCCGTAAGCGCCGCCACCGGGAATCGAACCCGGATTTACACCTTGAAAGAGTGTTGTCCTAGCCATTAGACGATGGCGGCCTGATTTTATTATGCTAATTTTTTTATTTTTTTCAACTTGTTTTAAATTTTTTTTCTATTAGAATAAGTGTAGCATTTTTAAAATAGTCCCCGTAGTTCAACGGATAGAACAGCTCCCTTCTAAGGAGCGGATGGGGGTTCGATTCCTCCCGGGGGCACGATAAAAATTCAAAATCGTCATCCTAAAACTTCTTTTTTGTCATCTTATTTTTTCGTCGTCATCCTAAGCGAAGCCCCGCCTGTTCGACGGGCAGGGAAGGATCCCTCCGCTTTCAGCTCTCTTTTGTCATCCTGAGGACTTTAGTCCGAAGGATCCCATGGCTTTTAGCAATACGCAACTATTACTGCATTGCGTGGGATTCTTCGCTGACGCTCAGAATGACAACTTGTTTCCATTGTCATCCCGAGAACGAAGTCCAAAGGATCCCATGGCTTTTAGCAATACGCAACTATTACTGCATTGCGTGGGATTCTTCGCTGACGCTCAGAATGACAGAAAACAAAAACGCTCAGAATGACAACAATAAAATAATCAGAATGAAGCGAGACTGCAAAATTGCCAAAAGCAATTTTGCAGTCTCGCTTCATAATTTTAACTTTTAAATTTTTATTTGCATCTCTTTTCGCTATTAGTTATAATTAAATTAAATAATTAAGGTCGTCTAAAAAATTCAATAATATGCGTTTAGAAAATAAAATTGCGATTGTCACTGGCGCCGGATCAGGCATTGGTCGCGGCATTGCTCTTACTTTTACCAAAGAAGGAGCAAAAATTGTAGTGGCTGATTATGCTGAAGCTGGCGGCAAGGCCACGGTTGAAGAAATTAAAAAAATGGGCGGAGAAGCCATTTTTGTTAAAGCAGATGTTAGCAAGGCCGATGAAGTGAAAAATATTTTTAACGAGACGATGAAAAATTTTGGCCGTGTTGATATTTTAGTAAATAATGCCGGCATCTTCCGCACTGGTAATTTTCATGAAATGGCAGAACAAGATTGGGATGCAATAATAAATATTAATTTGAAAAGCATGTTTCTTACCATTAAAGAAGTCGCCCCAATAATGTTAAAACAAGGCAAAGGAAAAATTATTAATATAGCTTCTATTGCCGGCCTCGTTGGATTTCCTTTAAGCGGCGCTTACTGTGCTTCAAAAGGTGGCGTAATTGCTCTTACTAGAGAATTATCAATGGAGTATGCGCCAAAAAAAATTAATGTTAACTGTATTGCGCCGGGCGTTATTCAAACAGCAATGACAAAAGATATGATTAATGATCCGAATACAAAAAAATATTTGGAAAGCTCAACGCTTTATCCTCGCTTGGGCGAACCAAATGATATTGCGAATGCCGCGCTTTATTTAGCTTCAGATGAATCAGATTTTGTTAATGGCGAAGTTTTAGTGGTAGACGGAGGCTGGATTGCTCAATAAATGCGGTTGATATGGATCTCAAAAAAATTTATCCCCAAAGAAATAGGTGGAGCCACAAAGGTCAATTCGGCTATGTTTTAATAATAGCTGGCAGCGAACTTTATACTGGCTCGCCTATTTTTAATTCTCTTGCTGCCTTGCGCAGTGGAGCTGATTTAGTGACTGTCATTGCTCCTTATAGAGCTGCCAACCTTGCCAGTGCCTTTCTACCAGATATTATCAGCTACCCTTTAAATAAAAATCTCAGTCGGAAACATATTCCCAAAATTATTCAGCTCAGCAAAAATTTTGATGCTTTAATTATTGGAGGAGGTTTAAATCGCGATAAGGACACATTCAATGTTGTTCGAGAGCTTATTAAAAAAATTAATCTGCCAATGGTGATTGATGCTGAGGCGATTCGCGCTTTGAGCCAACATCAGCAGATTCTTAAAAATAAAACAGCAGTGATGACACCACACAAAGAAGAATTTCGTATTTTAACCGGTGAAACAGTAGCCGATGATATTGCTGATCGCAAAATAAAAGTTAAAAAATGGGCTCAAAAATTGCATACTGTTATTCTATTAAAAGGGCATGCTGATGTTATCTCAGACGGAAAAAAGACAGTGATTAATAAAACCGGCTCGCCTTATATGACTAAGGGTGGTTTTGGTGATACTTTAGCTGGTGTGTGCGGTGCTCTTTTGGCAAGAAATATTAACCCTTTCCAAGCTGCTGTTGCCGCTGTTTTTATTAATGGTAAAGCTGGCGAACTGGCAGCTCAAAAATATGGCGAAAGCGTTTTAGCCAGTGATATTTTTGAATTTATTCCACAAGTAATTAAGAAATTTACTTGATACATTTTTCCCTTTTGTCATCTTATTTTTTTATTGTCATCCTTTTTTTCGGCGTCATCCTGCCTTTTTATTGTCATTCTAAGGGTAACGCCCGAAGGATCTCATACCAGCTATTCGGGGGATTCTTCGTTTCACTCAGAATGACAACTTGTTTCCGGCGTCATCCTGAACTTTAGTGAAGGATCCCTCGGCTTTCAGTACTAATTAATAAAACAATTAAATAAGAAATTTTTTCTACTTTAATTTTTCAGAAAATTTAAAAAATCAGACAATCTTACTAAAATAAAGTAGACTTTGTATTTTTATCTTATAAAAAACTTTTTGTAAAATTTTTATAAGACAAGAATAAGAACAGCAGTTTCTTTAGGCACGGTTTTTAAATCCGTAAATTTAAAAAATCGGGCCCGTATAAAATATTTATTTATTTTATTGACACTTCGAAGGAGACACCGAAACCCGATATTGTTGTTCGTGTTGGCCGGCACATTATTCACATTCAAAGCAAATCGCCCTGCACTAGCCCCATTATTCCAACTACCACTCCGGAGAAATTTTTTTCTTATCCTTTGTTTATCTTCTAAAGATAAACGGCTTAATTTTTAATTTTTTAAAAACTAGGCTGTTTATCTTTTAATTTAAAGATCTTAACCAACCGCCCAACATTTTTCCAATTTCATCTATTTCTCCAATGATAAATCGATATTGTCTAATGCTAATAAAATTTAGGTCTTTGGCTAATCTTATAATGATTCTTAATTTATCTAATTTAACACTAGCTTTTGCCAGGGCTGATATTTTTATTTTAGAACTTTTAGCTTCAATAATTAATTCTAAAAAATCCAACAGGGTATTTTCCGTTCTTTGCCCCAAAACAAAACGCTGAGATTTGGGAAATTTATTAACAATAGGCCAAAGCCACAATATTAATTCGTAGGTTTTATGAAAAATTGGCGGTTCGTTTATCATAAAAATCGCAAAAAGAACGGCTATAAACAAAAACTATTTTATTTTCAATTTTCTTTTTTAATCCCCACCAATCAGCAAATTTTAAATGTCCTACATATGACCAAAAAGATTCATAACTCATTTTGCCTTTTTTAAATTTTTCCCAAAACCGCCTCACTGTGCTTTTTCTAATTAAAATATGAGAATGAAAAACGTGAAAACCTAAAAAATCAACACCTATTTTGGCAGGCAAAATTTCTTGTTTTTGAGGATGAAGAATAAGTTGTAGGTGATTTTGTAAAAAATTTTTTATTTCTTCTCGCCATATTTTTAATTGATTTTTATCATCTGATACAATAACAAAATCGTCCATATAACGAGTATAATATTTAATCCTTAAATGATGTTTTACAAATTGATCTAATTCATTTAAATAAATATTGGCGAAAAGCTGACTAGTTAAATTTCCAATAGGAATTCCTTTGGGCCCATTGGTTGAATTCAAAATTTTTTTAATCAACCGTAAAATATTTTTATCTTTAATTTTTTTCTTTATTAATTCAAATAAGATTTCTTTATCAACGTTATCAAAAAATTTAGAGATATCACATTTCAAAATATAAAAATTATTAGAACCGCACTTAAAATACAAAATTCTTAAAAATTTTTTTAAACGCATTACAGCACAATGCGTTCCTTTATTTTTACGACAAGCATAGCTATCATAAATAAAACCTTTATCAAATATTGGTTCAATAACATTGCATAATGCATGATGGACAATGCGATCTTTAAAAGAGGCAACATAAACTAAACGTTTTTTAGGATCAGAAACATAAAAATTTTTATAAGAACCCGGCTGATATGTTTTTTCTTGAAGTTCTTTTTGAATTTCTAAAAGTTCTCGCTCTAAGTTCCATTCAAAATCAATCACATAAGTTTTTGTATTTTTTCTTTTTCGAGCCAAATAATAACTTTTTAAAATATTTTTAAAATCCCAGACATTATTGTAAACATTTTTATAACTTTTCATAATTTTTAAAACCTGCCGCCGCCATTCAAAAATATCATTTTTGAATGGCGGCGAACAAAAACCAAATTTCCAAAGATCTAACATCCAAAGATCAAAGACCAAAAACGAAAGAAACTAGCGAAGGAGACACCGAAACCCGATATAGTACGTTCGCGCAGGCCGGCACATCATTCACAGACAAAGCAAATCGCCCTGCACTAGCCCCATAATGCCAACTACCACTCCGGAGAAAACCATAAGTATTAGCAGCAACATTAGTCCAGTAATAATCATTACTGAATTGAGCTGAACCAGTAGTTAAAGGAATGCCTTCATTATTAATGGAGGTAATATATCCCCCAGCGGGCATGGTTATGCCTTGATAAGTACAGTTGGTGCCATTACAGGTTAAGGTATTATTAGTCCATTCCCAAACATTACCAATCATATCCATGGCACCAACTATTGATTGACATTGAGTGGCAGTGCCAGTTTTAATGTTGGGGTTAGTATCAGAACCCCAAACATAGCCATCAGTTGTTTGAAGAGAACCCTGGGGTTTTTCTACCATACCATCAGAACTACTAGTATTCCAAATCATGCAAGGCTCTGGACCTTCAGCACCAGATATTCTTGCTGGTTTAGAATTGTAAGGATCAGGAGTACCAGCTGCTGCTAACCACCATTCAAAATCAGTGGGTAATTCTTTACCCATGTTTTGACAATAAGTTATAGCGGCGGTTTGAGAAACAGATGGCATGGATGATCTTGTTACCCAAGGATTAGTATTATACTGTGATATTGGACAATTAGATGAACAGGCGTCTCCATTGGGTTTGGTAGCTGAAGCAGCATAACTGGCTTCGTATTTATCAATACAGAATCTACCCGGAGCTGGCACCCACACCATACCACTAGGACATAAACCACCAGAATCAGGCATCAAACTAAGGATTGTGCCTTTTTCGTATAAACCATTATCACCACCATCAGCTAAAGGAGCATTGTCATTAGCGGCATCTTTAACAGGATAGCCATCCCGATCAGTAAAGCCAAAGTTGTTAGATTCTAATTTAGTATTGATTTCATAATCATGACCATCTGCTGATACTGTATAAGTATAAAAGAAGTCATTCTTAGCATTAAGATCTTTGTTGTATTGATTGGTGGGATCAACAGGCAAAGAAGAGATCGGTGCGCCAATATCTAAATTAGTGAAGTTAATAGGCAGCCAACCAGTGCCATTGATTTTCCGATAGTTTTCTAAACTGGAACATTTGTAGGAATAACCAGAGGGTAAAGCAGGAAGATTTAAATCAGAACAATTAGTATTAACAGCTGGTAAAGAAACATAGACTGTTTTATAAATTCCTAATGAAGTATCAGGATTACTAACTTGATAAAGACTAATGATTTTTGGGATAGTGGCTAGATCAGAGATGCGATGCGTGTCGCGTGTTTTTTTAAGCATTTCGGCTGGATTCAAAGTAATCACAGTTATGCTCATTAAAATTGCCAAAATACCAATGACTATTAATAGTTCTATCAAAGTAAATGATTGACTATTGTGATTGTGAGAAAAACGAGGTGAAATCATTATTAATATGAAAACGTCAATGACTGATGACTGATTAATAATATTATACCTGATTAGGATATCAGAGGCAAATAAAAATAGATGATAAATACTATTTAATTACTATCATATCTTTATTAAACACAAAGACAAATAAAAATTGGGGAAGGGGGTGGAGTAAGAAATAGGTTGTTTCCATTGCCATCTTATTTTTTCAGTGTCATCCTGTTTTTTTATTGTCATTCTAAGTGTAACGCCCAAAGGATCTCATGCCAGCTATTCGGGGGATTCTTCGTTTCACTCAGAATGACGTTTTGTTTTGTCATCCTATTTTTTATTGTCATCCTAAGTGTAACGCCCAAAGGATCTCATGCCAGCTATTCGGGGGATTCTTCGTTTCACTCAGAATGACAAACCAATACATTGTCATCCTGAGGGTAACGCCCGAAGGATCCCATGGCTTTTAGCATTGTGCAACTATTACTGCTGTGGGTGGGATTCTTCGGGCTGAAGCCCTCAGAATGACACACTAATACATTGTCATCCTGAACTTTAGTGAAGGATCCCTCGGCTTTCAGCAATAATAAGCAATCTTTGCTGTGGATGAGATTCTTCGGACTTCGTCCTCAGAATGACCGTGGGGATTTTGCTGTGGATGGGATTCTTCAAGAAAAATTTGAATTTTAGATTCAATTTATTAAGATGGTATTAATGCGCATTTTGGGAATTGAAACCAGTTGTGATGAAACAGGAATTAGCATTTTAGAATTTAAAAGAAACCAATGCAAAATTTTGGCGAATTTAGTTTATTCGCAAATCAAAGTGCATCAGCCCTATGGCGGCGTTGTGCCCAATTTAGCCAAAAGAGAGCATCAAAAAAATTTAATTCCCATGTTGCAGCTTGCTTTACAAGAAGCTCAATTGAAAAAAAACAAAAGAAAAAACAAAAAAAACAAATTACCAGCTTCAAAAATTCAAGTTTTAGAAAATCTTCTCGCCAAAGATGAAATTCTTAAACAAGGCCTTTTTTCGTTTTTCCAAATGATTGATAAACCCAAAATTGATTTAATCGCTGTAACGAAAGGCCCGGGATTAGCGCCGGCTTTATGGCCAGGAGTCAATTGCGCTCGGGCTCTGAGCTATTTCTGGCGTATTCCTCTTTTGGGTATTAGTCATTTAGAGGCGCATATTTTATCTAACTGGCTGCCAAAAGAGAAAAATCAGTGGACTACTCTTCAAATTCCCCAAAATTTATTTCCGGCAGCTGGTTTAATTATTTCAGGTGGCCACACCCAACTCATATTAATTAAAAAAATTGGATGTTATTGCTTAATAGGTGAAACGCGTGATGATGCCGCGGGCGAATGTTTTGATAAAACAGCGCGACTGCTTGGGCTATCTTATCCCGGTGGTCCGGCCATTGCCGCTGAAGCAAAAAAAACAAAAAACCTGCCGCCACCATCTTTTCCCATCTCTTTACCCCGACCAATGATTAATCAGAAAAATTATGACTTTTCTTTTGCTGGTCTTAAAACCGCTGTCCTTTATCTAATTGAAAATCTAAAAAAGCAGAAAGTTTCTTTAAATTTAATTCGGCCATTTTTAGCAGCAGAAATTCAGAATAGTATTAATGAAGTTTTAGTAACCAAAACCATTCGCTTGGCTAAAAACTTTCACACTAAAAGCATTATTGCTGCTGGCGGTGTAGCTGCTAATGAAGCGCTCTGTGAGTTATTGCAGCAAGAAGCTGCTAAGAAATTGCCCGGCATTAAAGTTATAATCCCTGCAAAGCAATATACCGGCGACAACGCAGCGATGATTGCTCTAACCGCCTATTTTCATCAAAAACAGCCAATCCATTGGGAAAAACTTAAAGCTGATCCTAATTTAAAATTATAAAAAAACCTCGCGAAGAGGTCTTTTTTTTATCTTAGATGAACGAAAGATTGCTATAGCAGGCGGTAATTAATCCAACATCGGTAAAATTTTGATAGTGTTCTATCATAGATTCAAATTGCATTTCAATAAATCTCCGGAAATGGCCAACTTGAATAAAATATTTTATAGGCACAACATCTTTTATTCCAAAATAATAATTGGTTCGGACAAAATAATCTCGGAATAATCGCTGTTTGGTTTTTAGATAATAAGTAATCATCGAAAAAATAACTTCACGCGCGTCAGGAATATATTCGCCTGAAACATATAGAAATTGACTCTGCTGAACAAAATTTTGATTTAAAGAATTTTTGACGGCTTGTTTGCGAATCAAACGCCATTGCGGTCTAGCGGAAAGATTAAAAAATAGCTCTCGTTGATACCACGGTTTAGCTGGAGCGATATTAACGAAAATATCATCAGCTCGAGATTACCAGACTTATTTTCTTAATTTTTTTTATTGACCACCCTAAATCGAAAATCAAAATGTGTGTTCTGCGGTGTTTTTTTAATAATTCTTGAGAAAAAGGAATTGGATAAAATCGTTTGAAACGCTTC
>Ga0265297_10005460_pt1 | contig 19388 bp, 23 predicted proteins | sample Munlanlwell13791_FD_192502 | JGI IMG/M metagenome (GOLD analysis project Ga0265297, IMG submission 192502) | Leachate microbial communities from a municipal landfill in Southern Ontario, Canada - Leachate well 137-91 | ecosystem: Engineered > Solid waste > Landfill > Unclassified | place...
GGGATCAAAATGTTTTTCTTAACCATTTAGTTTTCTCTGTATCCTTTGGATCGACCTCGCCTTGCCGGACTCATCATCTATATCCAAGACCGCTCCCTGCAATTGGATATTCCCTTCCGCTACCTCAAATCTGACAGGCACCCCCGTGACAAACTTCTCGAGGACGTCTTCTACCCTCCTGCCGATCACCGAATCTAACGGCCCGGTCATGCCAACGTCAGAGATATAAGCCAAGCCCAAAGGAAGGATCCTCTCATCGGCGGTCTGAACATGCGTGTGAGTACCTAGTACCGCTGAGGCTTTACCGTCTAAATACCAGCCTAAAGCGACTTTTTCTGAAGTAGCTTCCGCGTGGATATCCACAACGATAACTTTTGTCTGTTTTGCCAGTTCTTCTATGGCGCGCCTGCTCGTTTTAAAAGGGCAATCCAGCGCTTCCATAAAAACCCTGCCGTTTACATTTATCACGCCTATCGGCAAGCCGTTCTTTGCGTTATAAACGGACGCGCCCCTTCCGGCAACGCCGGAGGGAAAATTTAACGGCCTTAAGATCCGTTCATCTTTATCGATAATTTCAAATATCTCCCTCTTTTTCCATATATGGTCTCCCGAAGTAAGCACATTAACGCCGGATTCGAATAGTTCCTGGGCGATCCTCGGCGTGATCCCGGAGCCTCCCGCGGCATTCTCGGCGTTGGCGATCACAAAATCAAGCCTATGCTCTTTTTGCAGTCCAGGAAGAAGCTCCTTTACCGCCTGCCTTCCCGGTGAACCTACAATATCTCCGATGAATAATATCCTCATTTATAATTCATTCAAAGCCGCAAGCATTGACTTGTGGCTTGCGACATGTGACTATTTCGCGTATTCAATGGCCCGGGTTTCACGAATTACCGTTACCTTGATCTGCCCGGGGTATTCCATACCCTCTTCTATCTTTTTACGGATATCCCTGGCCAGATTGACGGCGTCGCTGTCTGAAATTTTTTCCGGCTGCACGATCACCCGTATTTCCCGGCCTGCCTGTATAGCGAAAGATTTTTCCACGCCCTTAAAAAGGTTAGCGATGGATTCCAGCTTATCCAGCCGCTTGATATAAGTTTCCAGCGTTTCCCGGCGCGCGCCCGGCCGTGCCGCGCTTATCGCGTCTGCCGCCACCGCCAGGACCGCGTAAAAGCTTTTGATCTCCGCCTCTTCATGATGGGCCTCGATGCTCCCTATTACTTCCTGGCTTTCATTATATTTTCTCGCCAGGTCCGCCCCTATCTTGGCATGTGTGCCTTCTATCTGATGGTCCACCGCTTTCCCGATATCATGCAAAAGCCCTATCCTGCGCGCCAATTTATAATCCAAACCCACTTCGGAAGCCATTACCCCAAGGAGAAAAGCGACTTCTTTGGAATGCTGCAGCGCGTTCTGGCCGAAACTGGTGCGGTATCTAAGCCGGCCGATCAGTTTTATAAGCTCCGGATGCAAGCTGTCGACTCCTGCCTCAAAAGCCGCCCGCTCCCCTTCTTCGCGTATCTTTTCGTCCATCTCCTTTTTTGTCTTCTCTACTATCTCCTCGATCCTGCCGGGATGGATCCGCCCATCACTGATAAGTTTCTCCAAGCTCAAACGGGCTATTTCCCTGCGGACGGTATCAAACCCGGACAATGTCACCGCTTCCGGGGTATCGTCTATGATCACGTCGACCCCTGTCGCCATTTCCAGGGCCCGGATATTCCTTCCCTCTCTGCCGATCACGCGTCCTTTCATGTCGTCATTAGGCAAAGCAACCACGCTTACCGTAGATTCAACGGCGTGCTCCGCAGCGCACCTTTGGATGGCCAGGCTGATGATCTCCCTGGCTTTTTTATCCGCGAGGCTTTTCAATTCTTCTTCCTGCCTTTTTATAAATACTCCTTTTTCCGCGTTCAATTCTTCATTAAGGCGGCTGAGCAAAATCTGCTTTGCTTCTTCAGCGGAAAGGGATGATATTTTCTGCAGCCTTTCTTTTTCTTCGGCGATCAGAGAATGAAGTTGCGTCTCCTTGGCCTTTATGGCCTCTTCCTGCTTCCTTAAATTGTCCTGCCTCTGCTCCAGCTCCTTCTCTTTTCTTTCTAAAAGCTCGAGCCTGCGCTCTATATTTTCTTCCTTCTGGGAGAGCCTTTTCTCCGAATTTTGTATCTCCTGGCGCCTATCCTTTGTCTCCCTTTCAAAATCCTGGCGCATCCTGTAGAGAAGGTCTTTAGCCTCCAGTTCCACTTCCCTGCGCTTATCCTGCGCCTCTCTTTTGGCCTGATCCAGGATCACCCCGGCTTTTGCTTCAGCGTCCTGAATCTTTTTTTCCGCTATATACCGCCTTATAACATAGCCCGCATATAGCGAGATCAAGGCAGTAGCGGCAAATATAACTATGTTTAACATAGACAAATCAACCTCCAGTCTTTAATGTTTCCGCTCTTTTAGTTACGAACGTTCAAGAGGTTAAGAAACCTGGATCACCTTTCGCAACCCGAAAAATACTTTTTTTGGAACCTAAAGAAATTTTAGTTCGAAATTACTCTGCCGACGCTTACGTCCGTCGAGGTGGAGGGTAGAAAAGGCAAGATTTGGAAGTCGAATGCCAGGCCGATGGTAGGAACTCCCCTGGGAAGCCTCTTTAAAAAATGATCGTAACAGCCTTTGCCTCTTCCCAAACGGTTGCGCTTATCATCGAAGGCGACCCCGGGAACGATCACAAGGCCTATATCTTCCAATTTGATGTATTCTTTAATCGCGGGCTCGCAAACTCCGTAGGGCCCCTTCTCGAACTTTCCTTTTTCTCTGAATAGACAGGGCCTTATGGTTATCTTGCCGTTTTTGCAAACGGGAACCGCGACTATCTTACCTAATCTGTGTGCTTCTCTTATCATCCCTTGAGTATTCACTTCACCGTCAAACGAGACGTAAAACATCACCACTTTTGTTTTTCTAAAAACCGAAGTCCTAAAAAGTTTTTCTTTTATTTTCTTACTTTTTTTGTCTCGGTCTTCCTCCTTCTGTATTTTTAATCTCGCGAGTATTTTACAACGTATCTGCTTCTTTGTCAATCCGACGGGTCGCAGGGCCCAAACCGCCTTAATGCTCTTCGTGGTGCTCATGAGGTTTCTCTTTGGGCTCAAAGGCGCTCGGATCGCGGCCTGTTTTCTTGTAATAATCGGCCAGGGCCGATCTTAAAGCTTCCTCCGCCAAGACGGAACAATGCATTTTAATCGGCGGCAGGCCTCCCAAAGCCTCGGCGACAGCCTTATTGGAGATCTTCAGCGCTTCCTCGACCGTTTTTCCTTTGACCATCTCGGTAACCATAGAGCTTGTGCTTATCGCCGCGCCGCATCCGAATGTCTTGAATTTTGCATCCACGATCACTTCGTTTTCGACCTTGATGAACATCTTCATAATGTCCCCGCACACCGGATTCCCGACCGTGCCTATCCCGCTGGCATCGGGAATTTCTCCGACGTTTCTCGGATGCATGAAGTGGTCCATTACTTTTTCAGAATAGGGCAGTCCGGCCATATCAGTGTGCGGCTTGTGACATGATTAATTTGCGCGGCTTCAGGGACTTTTTGAAATCCCTTGGCGCCTGTACTTTCTTTAAGCCCGAAAGCTTATTTTTTTTCTCCAATTCTTTGTAAATCAAGACCCAGGCGCAGTCCTTTTCTTTATCAACTTCGCATTTGCCCTTATCCATCCCGCCGCAGGGACCGTTCAACAACCCTTTAGCGCAAAGCGTGATCGGGCAGATACCGCCGGTTATATCCAGGACACATTCTGCGCATAAAGAGCACTTTTCGCAGAAATTACCCTGCGCATCCACTACCGCGCCAAATAAAGTGTTGCATCCGGGTAAAATCACAAGGCCCAGCCTGTCATTATCCTTTACTGACTGCGCTCCCAGCCCGCAGGCTAAGACCAAAACCGCTTCCGCTTGACGCAGAAATTTCATATTTTTAGCTAATTCGGTCTTAATCTGGCTGGCTATGCAGGGCGCTTTGGGGACAGTCATGCCTAAAACGGTTTTCCCTTCGGTCTCTAGCTGCCCTTTTAACTTAAGAAGCTCCGCCTCTCCTCCGGTCTTGCAAGTAGTGGCGCATTCGCCGCAGCCAACGAGAAAGATCCGGGTGTATCCTTTTAGATTATCTATAAGCTCCACAAAGGGTTTTTGCTCTGTTATAATCATAAGAAAATTCTATCACAATTCGGAAGCGCGCTCAAGGAAAATAGCTATCGCTTTTTTAGGCTCCCCGCAATTTCTCAAGGCGCTGTTTTATCTTTGCTTCATGCCCTATATCCGCCGGTTCATAATAACGGACTGTTTTTCGGGTATATTTCTGTTTTACGTAGTGGCCTTCGTAATCGTGGGCGTATTTGTAACCTTTGCCGCGGCCCAGCGTTTCGGCGCCGGCATAATGGGTATCCTTAAGATGGTCCGGCACTTCCTGAACCTTATCTTTACCCATATCAGCCATGGCCTTATCTATGGCCAGGTAACTCGCGTTTGATTTCGGCGCGCAGGCCACATAAATAGCCGCCTGAGCCAGGACGATCCTGGCTTCCGGCATACCCACGAATTCAGAGATCTGCAAAGCGGCGTTTGCCAGGACGACAGCCAAGGGGTCGGCGTTACCCACGTCCTCCGAAGCGGCGATACAGATCCTGCGCGCGATAAAACGCGGGTCTTCTCCGGCATAAAGCATCTTCGCCATCCAGTATAAAGCGGCGTCGGGGTCAGAGCCGCGCATGGATTTTATAAAAGCGGAGGCGGTATCGTAATGGGCATCTTCATCCTTATCATAGAGCACCGGCTTCTTCTGGATCGACTCAGAAGCCGCCTCTAAATCAAAATCAATAAAGCCCTCCTTATTTTTGGGCGTGGTCAATACTCCTACTTCCAGCGCGTTCAGCGCCCTGCGGGCATCCCCTTCGCTTGTCTTAGATAAAAATGCCAGCGCCTTTTTATCCATTTTTACTTTAGTTCCGCCGAAGCCCCGTTCCTTGTCTTTTAACGCGGATAAAAGTATAGCGGAGATCTCGTTCTCTTGGAGGCCTTTTAACTCTATTACAAGAGAACGCGACAGGAGCGGAGAGGATAAGGAGAAGAACGGATTATGCACAGTTGCCCCGATCAATACAGGGTTGCCCTCTTCAACGTCCGGCATCAAGACGTCCTGCTGCGCTTTGTTAAAACGGTGTATTTCATCGATAAAGAGTATGGTTTTTTCTCCGGCAGCGGACTTCTTATGTTTTGCCTGGGCGATAACCTTCCTTAATTCTTCGACATTGGAAGTAGTGGCGTTTATCGCCGAATAATTGGCCCGGGTAATATTCGCGATACACCAGGCAAGAGAGGTCTTGCCGCAGCCAGGCGGCCCATACAATATGAGCGAGCTTATCCGGTCCGCTTCTATCGCTCGGCGCAAAAGCTTGCCTTTACCCAAGATGTGCCCCTGGCCGATAAATTCATCCAGTGTCCGGGGGCGCATGCGCACTGCCAGAGGAAGGTCTTTGCCCTTCTCTTTCTCTTCTTCTTTAAACAGGTCCATAAAGGCTAAAAGTAGTTAAAAAAAATCCCCGCCTGTGCCGTTGGACTAGATGGCGTGTGAACCGGTTTCGTTAAAAGTGGGTGCCCTCCTCCCAATGCCAAGGCATCCGGAGAGCTAGGCTCCCTCTGTCGTAATGTTGGTTCACCAATTATCTCGCATCCAACGCGCACTGCAGGGATATTTAAAAGAACACTTTGATTTTCCAATCAAAATATAACACATATCCGCAAAAATTCAAGTGTTATCTGATCTGGGCCCCGAACTTCTCGTACAAGCGCTTAAAAACAGCTGAATGCAAAGGCTCGATCTCTTCCTCTGTTAATGTCCGCTCGTCAGAACGATAAAGACAGGAAATTGTCAATCCCTTGAAACCCGCGGGGATCTGTTTGCCTTGATAACAATCCGATATCCTGGCCTGCCTCAGAAGGACACTGCCTTCTTCTTTGACAGTCTCCAATATTTGGCCTGCGGTTATTTCTTCTTTTATAACAAGGCTGATATCCCGGGATATGCCCGGATACGCCGGAAGGCGCGAAAATTTTTTCTCGGGTTTATAATAAAACAGGAGCCTTTCCAGGGAGAGCTCAGCAACAAACAAGTCTTTATTCTTGATATCCATCCTGGCCAGCGCCGGTTGATCCAGTTTCTGCATCATGCCTATTTTTTCTTGGGCCAAAAGTATGTCTATTACGGAAGGCCTTTCGGACGGCCTGAAATCATGCGCCTTTAATCCAAGCCGCTCAAAGACCGTCTCAATTATCCCCTTCAATTGCAGAAATCCGGCGGTGTCTTTAACCACCCCGCGATCTAAGAGCATGGATTTTGTCCCGCATAGGGCGATGCATAAGCGCAGCTCCTCGGAAGGAACTCCCCCGGATAGCCCAAACGCCTTGGCCACTTCAAAGATATTCACATAATCCTGCTTCTGGTTGAGGTTGCGGGCGACACATGCCGAGACCCCCGGAATAAGGGCCGGCCTTAAGATCTCCTGTTCAGCGCTTAGGGGGTTAAGGACTTCCAAAGCTTCCGCGCCAGCATACATGCCGAATTCCCGCAGCAAGCTTTTGTCCATCAGGCTGTAAGTAATTACTTCGTTCAGGCCCAAACCTGTCAAGATATCCTTGATCAGGGCAACCTTATCGGGCTGTTCGCCAAGGCGCGGTTTTGGCTTTACGCGAGGAAGGGTCATGGCGATATTTTCATAACCATGCACCCTGGCTATTTCTTCAACCAGGTCAACCGGGGAATTGACATCAAAACGAAAATGCGGGACCTTTACCGTAAATACATTTCTTGCCCCGGATGTCTTAAAACCCAGGCTCTTTAAAATCGACTTCATCCTGGCGGCGTTGATATTTGCGCCCAAGATCTTATTTACCGAGAATAAATCTAACTTCACGGTCCTCTTCTTTGATTTGGCTAAGCCCGCAGTTCTTGCCCCGGTAAGATCGCCTCCGGCCAGACCCAGGATTAAACCCGCCGCTTCTGACGAAGCGCAGGTGACTTTCTCAAGGTCCACCCCTCTTTCAAATCTGTAAGAGGACTCGCTTTGAATCCCGGCGCTCCTGCGGCCCCTGCGCACAACAGCCGGATTAAAAACAGCCGCCTCTAAGAGAATATTCCTTGTGGTTTCGGTTACCTCTGTCTCCCTGCCTCCCATTACTCCGGCGATAGCTATGGGCTTTCGCTCATCAGCTATGATCAGAATACCCGTATTAAGCGGCCTCTCTTGAGCGTCGATAGTAGTTATTTTTTCTCCGTGTTTTGCCCTGCGCACGATTACGGCGTTACCTTGCAGCTTGTCCAGGTCAAAAGCATGCAAAGGCTCTCCGGTTTCAAATAAGATATAATTAGTGATATCCACGACATTATTCACGCTGCGGCATCCGACAAGCTCTAGCCTCTTCTTTAACCACTCCGGGGATACTCCCACCTTGACGTTCTTTATGATTTTAGCTGTATACAGCGGGCAGTCCTTTTTATTCTCTATTTCGATTTTAACTTCCGCTTTGTGATTTTGTGACTTTGTGACTTTGTGACTTTTTTCTATTAATTTCTTACCCGTAATTGCCGCTACTTCTCTGGCCACGCCGGCCACGCTCAGCCAGTCAGGCCTATTAGAGGTGATTTCGATCTCAAAGACAAAATCTCCTCCGCGTTCTTCGACGGAAGTTACCTCCAGCCCGGCCATGGTAAGCTTGTCCGCGAGAGCTCCAGGCGCGACTTTAATATCCACAAAATCCTTTAACCAGTTATACGTGACTTTCATTAGAATTGTTTTAAGAACCTGAGGTCGTTTTCAAAAAATAGCCTGATGTCGTCTATCCCGTATTTCAACATGGCTATTCTTTCTATCCCCATGCCGAAAGCAAAGCCAGAATATTTCTTCGTGTCGTAGCCTACGTGCTTAAAGACATTCGGGTGTATCATCCCGCTGCCTAGAATTTCCAGCCACCCCTTCCTGCCGCAAACCGAACACCCTTTCCCTTTGCAGATGATACACGAGATATCCACTTCCGCCGAAGGTTCGGTAAATGGGAAAAAATGCGGCCTAAAGCGCATTTTGATATCTTTGCCGAAGACCGCTTTCGCAAAAAGTCCGAGTGTTCCTTTCAAGTCCGAAAAGGTGATCTCCTCGTCGACCATAAACCCTTCTACCTGATGGAACATAAAAGAGTGGCTGGCATCGGTCGCGTCTGGCCTATACACCTTGCCCGGGACGATAGCCGCTAAAGGAGGCTTTTCCGACTTCATTACCCGTATCTGGACAGGTGAAGTATGGCTGCGCAGGAGCAGCTTGGAGTTTGACTTTAAATAAAAGGTGTCAAAAGCGTCGCGCGAAGGGTGGTCCAACGGGATATTCAAGCCCGTAAAATTATTAAATTCGGTTTCTATCTCCGGGCCTTCCACAATGGAAAAACCCATACGGCTGAATATTGTGCAGATCTCATCCATAACCTGACTGATAGGATGCAGGCGGCCTAACTCCCGCGCTATGCCGGGCATGGTGATATCGCACCCGGAGCCTTTCTGTGTCATAAGCTTCTCTCCGGAAAGAGAACCCTGTTTTTCTTTAATGATCAAAAGGATCTTTTCCTTTAAAGCGTTAACCTGCTGGCCGAAAGATGCGCGCTCTTGAACGGGAAGGGTAGGGATCACTCCGGTTAGCTGGGCAAGGACACCTTTTCTGCCCATATATTTTACCCGGAATTCTTCCAGGCCCTGGGGCGAATTCACGCCTTGTATTTCGGATTCTATTTGAGTTTTAATCGCTTCAATATCCATACCGCGCACAAGACTCCTGATAAAATAAAAACCATATTCCTCTTGCCGGTGTTTAATCTTTCCGACACAGCCCTGCCCAGCCTCACTTTTCGTATCGCTTGAGCGTGAATATCCAGGTCTCCTCCGTGCTCAAGGCAGGCGCGATTGAAGATCCCGGTTATTTCCAGCCAGTCGCCTCTTGATTTATAACTGCCGGTAAAAGAAACTTCCCCGGCTAACTCCTTCCCCATCCAGATCCCTATCGCGTTCTGGCCGTCGTTCACATTCAGCCAGGCGTATTCGCCGCGCGCCATAACGTCTCCGATTGCCTCACCTTCAAAGGTTACCACTTTGCCTTCATAAAGCTTGGCGTTGTTGATCAGTTCTGAGCTGGAGATGGATTGGGCGAATAAGTCACCGGCCGCAAGACACAAGACACAAGTTAAGAATAAAACAAGCCCCTTAACTTTGACTTGTGACGTATGACATGTGACTTGTGACCTCATCATCATTTTTTGCCTTTTATCGCCGCGACAATGAATCCGATCAAAACGAAAACCGACATAAATTCGAGACGGCCGGCCCACATTTGAAATATATAGGTAAATTTTAAAGCCGCTGGCATATTTACGCCGGTTATCCCGCAGGACAGACCGACATTGGCAGCCGCTGAAGTTGATTCAAATAACGCGTTCGCGAAAGAATGGCCGAATAGCATACCGACGATCGTTCCAAGAAAATATAGCCCTAAGTAAGCCAGTGTTATCAACAAGGCAGACCTGGCGATTTTATCTTCCACAAACGTCTCTTTTATGTGGTGAAATTTCTCGATTATTACGGCCCTTTCCGGCATAATTATCCTTTTCAAATCCTCTTTTAGCGCTTTAAATACGATACCTATGCGCAGCATCTTAATAGCCCCGGTGGTTGAACATACTGCCCCGCCTAAAGCCATGGCGCAAATCATCCCAACCAGCGCGATCTGGCTCCATTCATTCGCGAACTGGGCGGCGTAAATAGTCATAAACCCTGTCCCGGAGTGGCCTGAAATAAGTTGATAAAACCCTTTGCGGAATAAGAGTGCCGCTTTAGGGTAGCTGCCGACCTGCATTAGTCCGAATGCCACCACGCCGAAAATGATCAGGACCGTGGCAAAGAATGTCCTTGTCTCAATATTCTTGAAAATTTCACGGCGGTTGCCGGCCCAAAGGTGATAATGCAGCCTAAAGTTTAGGGCGCCTAAAATCATTATTACGATCGTTACAATTTCAAAAGGCAGGCTGTGATAATAAAGGATGCTCTGAGATTGCGGAGAAAATCCCCCCGTATCAAATGCCGTCATAAAAATGCAGGCGCCGTGAAAAAGGGCGTTAAAAGGCTTGATCCCGTTGAGCATGGCCACAATGCTCAAAGAAAGAGTGCCTAAAACAAAATAGATAGCGCTCACCAGCCATATAAAACGGGAGGTACTGATCACGTTTGGCAATATCCTTTCATCCCGCGCTTCTCCTACATACATCCTGAACGCGCCGGAGGCACCCCTGACAAAAAAAGATATAGCAACGATCACGATACCCTGGCCTCCCAGAAACATGATCAGATGGCGCCAGAAATTATGCGCATAGGAAAGGTGGTCCAGATCTTGGGCCAAAACTAACCCGGTAGTGGCAAATCCCGACATGGAATCGAAGCAGGCGTCCAGATAAGACTTCCAGTGGCCGCTTAGATATAACGGTATAGCGCCCAATAGCATCGCGACCAGCCATGACAGGCTGACCACGATCATACCCTGCATCCAGCTTAGGTCTTTTTCTACAAAACAGAGCTTGATCAAGATCAAACCAAAGACCAAGGAGATCTCCGCTCCGATCAGAAAGTCAAATATCGGATTTATTTCGCCTGCCGACATCCCGATAATAATGGGCACCAGCATGGCAAGGCCTAAAGCCAGGATGATCCTTCCTAAGTAATAACCGATTGCTTTAACGTCTTCCAGGCGGGGTCTTAAGATCATATCCTTATTTAAAAGATATAATTAGACAGATCAAAAATGCTGCCAGAATTATGCACGCGGAGTACAAAATCTCAACTCCAATGCCTAATCCGGGATTCAGGAGGGATTTGATCCTCATAATTTGCCTACAAATAAATTCAGAAGCAGCTGTTCGTTGCCTACTATGGTCAAGGCTATGATATCGTCACCCGCTTTTAAGACTGTGTTGCCTTTGGGAACGATCACTTCTTCGCCTCTGACGATAGAAACCAATACCGAATCCGCGGGGAGTTGGACTTCCTGAATCTGCTTGTTTATAATCGGAGAATCCGTGGGCAGATCGATGCGCACGATAGCGAGTTTTCCGCGCTTAAAGCTCATCAAGTTCACGAAATCAGAGAAAGAAACCTCCTCTTCTATGATCTTGGAGATTATTTTTGTGGAATCGACCGGAACGTCAACCCCCAATTCGGCAAAGGTATGCTCGTTATCAGGATCATTGACCCTGCCGACAGCGCGCTTGATCTTAAATATCTCTTTGGCCAGCTGGCAGATGATCAGGTTGTCTTCGTCGTCTCCGGTAACCGCCGCGATGACATCCGCCCTAACTATGCCGGCCTCTTCCAGTATCTTTGGGTCGCATCCGTCGCCATTGATCACCATAACATCGAGTTCTTTGGCTATCTCTTCGCACAACTGCTTGTCTTTTTCTATGACGCTGACCGTGTGCTTATTCAGGCACAGCCTCTTTGACAGGAAATAGCCGACTTTCCCAGCGCCCACGATCACGATGTACATTCTCTCCTCGCTTTATAAATTAAATTTCTGCTTTATCTTCTTGAGGCTCTCTACTTTTACCGCGCCCATTAAAATGTCTTTTTCTTTTACGAGAGTCTCTGACTGAGGCAGGATTATTTCCCGGGGCCTTCTTATGGTTACCACCAGAAATTCTCCCGGGATATTTATATCCTTTATCGCCTTGCCGGCCAAATCACCTTTTACTTCTATTTCGAGGACCCCGAGGTCCTTCGTTTCGATCAGATAACTGGAGAAGCGGCTTTCAATGATCTTATCCCTGAGCATGGCCGCAAAGAGTATCGTCCCGCTGATAATATCCAAGCCCAGCGCTTTATATATGTGCGCCCTTTGCGGGTCATACACGCGCGCGATGACCTTGGGTACATTGAATATCTTTTTCGCCGCTTGCGCCGAGACTAAATTGGTGTTGTCCCCGTTCGTAACGGCGCAAAAGGCGTCCGCCTTTTCTATACCGGCCTGTCTCAGCAGATTCAAAGAAAAACCATTGCCGATAACGGTTATCCCGTTAAACGCTCCTCCTAATCTTTCAAAGGAAGCCGGATTCTTGTCTATGATGACTACGTTATGTCCTTCTGCGGATAAAAGCTTGGCCAGTTCTGAACCCACCCTGCCGCAGCCGACTATTATTACATACATAGAGGCGCCCCGCTTATTGTTTGGCTATTTCAATCAGTTTTTTAAAGGCATGCGTATCTTTCACGGCCAGATCCGCCAGGACTTTTCTATCCAGGCCAACCTTTGCCTTTTTGAGCCCGTTCATGAACGCGCTGTAAGTTATACCGGCCTGGCGACAGGCTGCATTTATGCGCGCGATCCACAAGCGCCTGAATTCTCTCTTTTTTACCTTCCGGTCGCGGTAAGAGTATACCAGGGCGTGCATCAGCGCCCGGCGGGCCTGGCGGTATTGCTTGCTCCTGTCCCCCCAGAAACCCTTGGCCTTTTTTAATGTCCTCTTTTTTCTTCTGCGCGTTGCCACACTATGCTTGATCTTTGCCATAACAATCGCTCCTTATCGCTTGCTTACCGTTTATCCATACGGCAGCATTCTTTTTATGTATTTTATGTCCTTCTTTCCGGCGACGATCCTGCGCCTCCTAAGCCTGCGCAGCCTTTTACTGTTCTTGCTGGATAAAAGGTGGCTCTTGCCGCAAGCCGGATATTTTACTTTTCCTTTTTTTGTCAGTTTTACCCTTTTGACCAAACCTTTTTTGGTTTTTAATTTTGGCATGAATTTACTCCTATATTATTATTTCGGCGCGACCATAAACGATATTATCCTGCCTTCCAGGACGGGCTCTTTTTCCACCTGTCCTTCATTTCGCACATCCGTGATGAATTTATCCAGGATCTTCCTGCCTATGTCCAAATGCTCCATCTGCCTGCCCCTAAAAAACAGGCTCACCTTGACCTTGTCTTTCTTTTTCAAAAATTCAAGCGCGTGCTTCACCTTGATCTCGTAATCATGATCATCTATATTCGGTTTAAGGCGTATCTCTTTAAGGCGGGATTGCCTCTGGTGTTTTTTGGCTTCCCGCTCCTTCTTCTCCTGGTCATATTTGAACTTGCTGAAATCGATGATCCGGCATACCGGAGGGCTCGCCTGGGGCGCGACTTCAACCAGGTCCAATTCGTGCTGGTTGGCTATGTCAATGGCGTTTTGTATCGGTACCACGCCCAACTGGTTACCATCCGGCCCTACCAGGCGCACTTGAGGTACGCGTATCTTCTCATTTATGCGGATATATTTTTTTATAGCAACCACCCCCTTCTTATTTTTTGTCTTTTATATCCTGCACTATGGTTTTTGTGAATTCATCTATAGTCATTGCACCGAGATCCCCCGACCCTCTTTTTCTTACGGAAACCGTCTGCTGTTCAGCCTCGCGTTCGCCGACTATCAGCAGGTAAGGTACCTTGTTTATCTCTGCCTGCCGTATCCTTTTATTCAACGTCTCGTTGCGGCTGTCAACATCGGCGCGTATGAATTTATCCATCAAAGAAGACCTTGCTTTCTGCGCGTATTCGTGCACCGAATCCTTTATGGGAATTATCAATGCCTGCTGGGGAGCCAACCAAACAGGCAGCGCGCCTTTATATTGCTCTATCAAGGCACCCATAAAGCGCTCAAGGCTTCCCAATAAAACGCGGTGGAGCATGATCGGCTGCCGCTCTTTGCCTTCCTGGTCGATATACGAAAGGCCAAATCTCTTCGGGAGCGCGAAATCGCACTGAATGGTGGCGCACTGCCAGCTGCGCCTTAAGGCATCCTTCAGTTTTATGTCGATCTTGGGGCCGTAGAACGCCCCTTCCCCGGGATTTACCTCGTAAGATAGCCCCTTCTCTTTCAAAGATTCCTCAAGGGCGGCGGTAGCCATCCGCCAGTCTTCATCGCTGCCAATATATTTTTCCGGGCGCGTACTTAATTCTATGCCTACATCGCTAAACCCGAACACCTTCATTGTATCAAAAACAAAGTCAATAATCGATTTTATTTCTTGCTTTGCCTGTTCCGGCAGGCAAAATATGTGCGCGTCATCCTGGGTAAAGCCGCGCACCCGCAGCAATCCGTGTAAGACGCCGGCCTTTTCGTGGCGATAAACCGTTCCAAGTTCATACAGCCTGACAGGCAGTTCCTTATAGCTCCTGGTCTTGGATTTATAGATCAGGATGTGGCCGGGGCAATTCATCGGCTTGAGCACAAACTCCCTGTCTTCTATCTTCAAAGTGTACATATTCTCGCGGTAATAATCGTAGTGGCCGGATATTTTCCAAAGCTCCGCCTGCATTATATGCGGGGTAATGACGATCTCGTAACCGCGCTTCAGGTGCTCCTCTTTTTCGTAATCCTCTATTATTTTCCTGAGCAGGGCGCCTTTGGGATGATAAAAAACCAGCCCGGCCCCCGCCTCTTCATGATATATATCGAAGTATTCCAGCTGCGGACCCAATTTTCTGTGGTCGCGCAGTTTCGCTTCTTCTAAATTCCTTAAGTATTCTTCTAATTCTTTTTTTGTTTCAAAGCAGGTGCCGTAAATCCTTTGCAGCATGGGATTGGTTTCGATCCCATGCCAATACGCCCCGGCAACAGACAGCAATTTGAAGGCCTTGATCTTCCCGGTCGATTCGATATGCGGGCCGCGGCACAGATCCGTAAAACCCTTGCCCGTCCTGTACACCGATACGTTCGCATCGGCAATCTCACGGATAAGGCTCACTTTGTAATCCTCTCTCAAGCCCTCGAATAGCTTAAGCGCCTTATCTTTAGGGAGTTCTTCCCGGGTAAATGGCTCGTCTTTCGCGATGATCTGGCTCATCTTTTTTTCGATCTCCGCCAAATCTTCGTCGATAAGTGGCTCTTTTTTGTCGAAATCGTAATAGAACCCGTCTTCGATGGACGGCCCTATGCCTAACTTGGTCTCGGGCCAGAGCTCCTTGACCGCCTCAGCCATAATATGCGAGCAGGAATGCCTAAGAATATCTATATCCATGTGTTTTGCGGCTAAAATGGGCCCATGAGGATTCGGACCTCAGACCTTTGCGATGTCAACGCAACGCTCTAACCAACTGAGCTATGAGCCCAAAAAGTGCCGGGAGAGGGAATTGAACCCACAAGGCCTTGCGGCCGCGGGATTTTAAGTCCCGTGCGTTTGCCAGTTTCGCCATCCCGGCGATAACAATCAACAACCGTTTTGCTTTGAGTCCAACCCGAATACGATCTGCAGCAATCCCGAGCTAATTTTATCTTTCTTTTTAAGCCAAAACAATTTTTATAATAACACCTTCTGATTATTTCTCTCGCGGCCATTTTGCCGTACTTTAATACCCATAAATTTTCTCTGCTGTTATAAATCTTGCCAAAAACCTCTAATAATCCTGCTATTTCGTCACTTAGCCAGCTGATAAACTTCTCCGAGCCAGAATATATCCTCAGGCTCCATTGTTCCCTTCTATTGGTTGGATGTATCCAGTTGCGGATACATCCGTCGCCATCGATTACCCCTCTTAAAAAATCCATAAAATATCGATTCGGAACATGTAACGCGCCTAAAATCAACGATTTATTTTGTCTAAGGCCGATTGACAAAAGAAAATCGTAGAAATTTTTATTCGAGATTTGAAGTCTGTGCGCCTCTTTGTAGGTGTCCTTATTCTTTATACCGATTTTATTCGCCAATCCGAGCTTCGCTGTTATGGTCCGTAAAAAATATCTATCTTTCGCTGTTATGTCGACATGCCTTCCGTCTTTTGAAAGATTTCCGTCACTTGTAATCAACCCCACCAAATACCAAAGGTTTGTTCCCTCAATATTTAATTTTTTTCTTTTTTGCGGCATCGAAATTTGGAGGCGCGGAGCGGATTCGAACCGCTGTATAACTGTTTTGCAGACAGTCGCCTTGCCACTTGGCTACCGCGCCAAAGTCAGCTTAAAATTTTTTTCGCTTCCTCTACTATATTTTCTACATCTGCCAAGCAGCCTATCCCGACGCTGCCGCAGGCAAGCCTACCCTCACGCGGCTCCACGAACTTATATCCCAATGACTTTAATTTCTTTATGTTATCCTGCGTAATGCGGTTCTTGAACATATTCTTATTCATCGCCGGACAGATCAAGACAGGCGCCTTGGTGGCGCAGGCAACGCAACTCAAAAGGTCGTCGCAGATCCCCGAGGAGATCTTGGCTATTATATTAGCGGTTGCCGGAGCGACCAGAAGCAGGTCCGCTTTTTCGGCAAGAGAAACGTGCTCTATCCCCCAGGCCTCGGGGGTGTCAAAAAGGCCGCAGAAAACGTTATTCCCGGTAAGGCTTCGAAAAAGCGCGGGTTTAATAAATTCCGCCGCTTCACGCGTCATGACTACCGTTACCTGAAAACCGCGGTCTTGCAAACGCCGGACAATATCGCATGCCTTATATATTGCCACGCTCCCGGTCACTCCCAAGACGATGTTTTTCCCTCTAACCATGATTATTTTTCAGATTTTGGCTTCTTGTAGCGTATTTTGCCTTCGGCGATCTCATAAAGAGCCGCCGTTGACGGCTTAAACGAAGGGTCCACATTTACCAGCTTTGGCTGGCCCTCAGCGATCTCCAGCGACCTTTTTGAGGCCAGGATGACCAATTTAAAAATAGAGAAGTCGCTTTTATCCAGCAGTTTTTCCAGCGCTACGTATGGCATCTTTTTCTCCGATCTTTTTTAATATAATACCCCTTAACTTTTCCGTCGCTTTTTCCAGGTCTTTATTCACTATGCAATAATCATACCTGCGGCAGACCCTAAGCTCCCTGCGCGCCAGCTCCAGGCGCTGTCTTATTTCTTTCTCCCGGGTCTTATTGCACCTGTTCGTGATCCGGTGTAAAAGCGCATCTATCGACGGCGGCATAACAAAAAATATTACCGTATTTTTTGGGTAAAGCCGCTTTATTGTGGAGGCGCCCTTCAGGTCCAGGCAAAGGATAATGTTCTTTCCTTTTTCCAGCCGCCCCTCGATAAAATCCCTTGGCGTGGCGTAATAATAGCCGAGGTATTTGGTCCACTCGAGGATCTTTTTTCTTTTTTTCTGCTCATTAAACCGCTCTTCGCTGACAAAAAAATAATCTTTTTTATCTTTCTCTCCGGACCTTTTCGGCCGTGTGGTCAGGGAGATGGGCCGGTTTAATTTGCCTTTCAAGCTTTTATCGGCCAGCAGGTTCCTTGCCAGCGTCGTCTTACCCGAACCCGAAGGCCCGCAAATTATGAATATTATCCCATTCGCCTTGTGACTTGTGACTTGTGACTTGTGTCTTGGCTTCACTCTATATTCTGCAATTGCTCCCTGATTTTTTCCACCTGGCTTTTTATCTGTACGACCTTGGCGGATATCGACACATCCACGGATTTAGCGCCCATGGTATTTGCCTCGCGCTGCATCTCCTGCGCGATAAAATCCAGTTCCTTCCCTATCGCCCCTGCCTTTGAGAGCTTGTCTTTGAAATTCTTGATGTGGAAACTTAAACGCTCGACTTCCTCCGTTATATCCGAATCCTTGAGAAAGCTGCAGCGTTCTTCCGCAGTAGCAAGCTCCTTCAGCTTCTCCTTGACCATTTTTTTGAATTTTTCTTTCACGCTATTCAAGTCTTCCGTAAGCCCTTTAGCGCCCTTTTTGAAATAAACGCATAGCGCCTCTCCTTCCTTACGGCGCATAGCCGAAAGGTCAGCGAGTGTACGGTCGAGCAGGTCTTTAAGATGAGGCCAAAGCTTGCTCTCCCTGCGCCTGTCTTCCACAAGAGACAACACGCCCGGCAAATTAACCAATGTGTTCAGGCTTATATCTTCATTTAACCGGCTTTCCCTGCTTATGGCGCGCAACGCGGAAACATAATGCCTTAGAAGAGGCTTATCGATGAAGATTTTGTTAGACCGGCTGGCCTGTATGTTCATCACGCATACGATCCTGCCCCTCTTGAACTTCCCCTCTATCTCCTTTTTTATCTTATCCTCTAAAGCCAAAAGGCCGACGGGCAGATGGAAAACCACTTCCAAAAATTTGTGGTTGGTGCTGCGAATTTCCAGGAAAATCTTTCCGAAAGGCCTCGCGGCCAATTCCTTACTGGCAAAACCGGTCATGCTGTTCATTTTAGGCCCAAACCTTTATTTTTTTTTCTTTCTCCACCGCTTCTTTAGTAGGGTATAAATTCACTATTATTTCATCCGGATGGAACCAAAGCTTGATCTCCCTTTCCGCTTCCTTATCTTCAGAAGAAACGTGGATTACATTCTCGTAAACCCCGGAAGTGGTAATCCTGCCGTACGAACCGCGGATACTTGTGGATTCCGCCTCTTCAGGGTTAGTGCTTCCGGCCAGCTGCCTGCATTTTTTGATGGCGTCTTCCCCCCAATAAACCAGCGCCATGACTTTACGGCGGTTATGCAACTCTCCACGGAGATATTTTATAAGATCGCTGAAAAAAGGCTTGTCTTTCAGGTGCCGGTAGTGCTCTTCGGCCAGCTCCCTGGATACGGTGGCAATTTTAGCGGCCACAATTTCCAGCTTAGTTTCAGAGAGCCGGGTTAAGATATTTCCGGTTAGAGATTTTTTCAACCCATCCGGTTTTATAAGTATCAGAGTTGCCTGGTTTGCCATTAAGCCCCCTTCAGCTTTTTAATGATCCTCTCCAATTCCTCGTGTGAAAAAAACTCGATCAAGATATGCCCCCTTTTTTTCTTCCTGCTGATCCTTACCTTTGTCCCTAGAATATGTTGCAGTTGTTCTTCGAGGACCAATATGTAAGTGTCATGCGCGCCAAGGCCGGCCTTATGCCTGGGAGCTTTTCTCCTCTGACTCTTGATCAAATTCTCCAATTCCCTAAGTGACATGCTCTTGGCAATGATCTCAGCGGCCATCCGGCGCTGCTGTTGCAGGTCTTCAACCTCCAATAAGGCCCGGCCGTGCGCAAAAGGAATGCGTCCTTTCTTGATCTCGTCCTGGATCTCGACAGGCAGGTCCAATAGCCTCAATGTATTGGTGATAGACGCCCGGGCTTTGCCTAGAACTTCGCTGATCTTTTCATGAGTCACCGAGAACTTATCAATAAGAAATTGATAAGCGCGGGCCTCCTCAATGGGATTCAGCGATTCCCGCTGAATGTTCTCGATCAACGCTATTTCCAAAGAATCCAAATCATTGACGTCTTTGACGATAACAGGTATCTCTTTTAAATTCAAAGAGCTGGCAGCGCGGAACCTTCTTTCCCCGGCGATTAATTCATA
>Ga0265297_10005461_pt1 | contig 19384 bp, 18 predicted proteins | sample Munlanlwell13791_FD_192502 | JGI IMG/M metagenome (GOLD analysis project Ga0265297, IMG submission 192502) | Leachate microbial communities from a municipal landfill in Southern Ontario, Canada - Leachate well 137-91 | ecosystem: Engineered > Solid waste > Landfill > Unclassified | place...
AGCGATCTCCTCTAACACCACGCTAAAATGTGATGACCGCTTAAGCTGCAGATCAGCCGAACCGTGTGACCGATACCAATACCGTCTACTGCGGGGGCCTTCGTCAACTTGTAAAGTTTTGATCTTGAGGTTATCCGCCTTGAGGTTGTAGTTGTTGGTCGCGTTAGCCATGGCCGAATGGATCAACTTGTACAACAACTGGCCAGCTTTAGTGGTAGAAAATTTAAGAGCAGCCAAGGCCGGGACGACCTTTTTTCCGCGCAGATCTTTCAAGAGAGGGCGAACCTTCTTGGGGCTGATCCGAATGAATTTAGCGCTCGCAGTAACTTGCATAATTATTTAGAAGACTTAGCTTGCTCTTTGGCCATCTTACCGCCGTGGCCTTTGAACTTACGAGTAAATGAGAATTCACCTAACCGATGACCAACCATATTTTCGTTTACTAACACCGGGATATGAAGATGGCCATTGTGGACCTCGAAGGTCAACCCAACCATATCGGGAGTAATAGTCGAAGCCCGAGCCCAAGTTTTGATGGGACGTTTTAACCCTCCGGCCAACATCTTATCCACCTTCTTTTGGAGCTTGGCATCAACGTACCAACCTTTTTTCAGCGATCTTGACATTACTTTCTCCGCTTCTTAGTCCGAGGTTTGATAATATACCAGTTTGGCTTATTCTTCTTGCGAGTCTTATAACCCTTGGTCGGTTTACCGGTCGGGGTCTTAGGATGTTTGAGACCGATAGGGCTGCCGCCCTCACCACCACCATGAGGGTGATCAACTGGGTTCTTGGCTTTACCTCTAACGATCGGGCGACGACCCATGTTCCGTTTGCGGCCAGCTTTACCGATACTGACGTTACTGTGATCAGGATTAGAGAGTGAGCCGATGCTGGCAAAGCAGACTTCGGGGATCATGCGCACTTCGCCGGAAGGAACCCGAACCTGCGCGTAGCCCTTATCAAAACCGATAACCGAGGCGCTGCCGCCTGCTGAGCGGACCATCTGGCCACCACGACCAGGCTGCAACTCGACATTGTGGATCGGAGTGCCGGTAGGGATATTCTTGAGCATTAACCGGTTACCCGACTTGATCTTGGTATTAACATTGTAAACTACCTTGTCGCCAACCTTAATATCGACTGGCGCTAAAATATAATTCTTTTCACCATCTAAGAAACTAACTAAAGCAATGTAGGCGGTCCGACCGGGATCATACTCGATCGACTTGATAGTGCCGGGAATACCCAACTTGGTCTGCTTTAGATCGACTAACCGCATCCGCTTTTTGGCTCCGCCACCGCGATGCTGAACAGTAATGACGCCCCGAGAGTTACGGCCACTCCGACGCTTCATTCCCCAAGTTAAGCTCTTAAGCGGCGAGGTCTCGGTTAACACGCCAGTTCTAACAACCTGGCTCATGTTCCGACGACCGGCAGTAATAGGTTTAACTTTTTTAACTGGCATCTTTAGCAGTTTCCTCAAATAGTTTTATCGACTGACCAGAAGCTAAAGTAACGATCGCCTTCCGCCAATTAGCGCGAGTGACTTTGCGTCGACCCATCCGCTTAGGCTTACCGGCTACGTTCATCATATTAACTTTGGTTACCTTTACTTTAAAGAATTTTTCCACCGCGGCCTTAACTTGAGTAGCGTTGGCCCGTTGATCTACCACAAAAGCATACTTACTCACTGCACCCTGCTGGATGCTTTTTTCGGAGATAACTGGATGTTTGATAATTAAACTCATTTAGACTCTTTCTTGTAAAACGGCTAATGCTCCAGGCAAAAAGATAATGCGACGAGTAGCGGCGGCCGATAACGCGCTCAACTGCTTGGCGGATACCACTTGAACGTAGTCCAAGTTTCTGACCGCTAACCGCACCACGGGCTGATAGTCCGCTACCACTAATAAGTTGCTGTGAGGATCTAACACCCCACCCAATAAAGTTAACCAGGTTTTAGTCTTATTTAATTCGGCTTTCGGCAGATCGGTAACTTCGAAGAGCTCGCCCCGTTTGGCCTTGCTCGATAGTACCGCCACCAGAGCCGGCAGAATTAGCTGCCGATTGATCTTCTTGCTAAAGTTCCGCTGATTGGTGGGACCAAATACTGCACCACCACCGCGCCAAACTGGGTTACGCCGAGTACCTACCCGCGCCCGGCCAGTCCCCTTCTGACGCCAAGGCTTTTTGGTAGTACCAGCTACTTCACCCCGATGCTTGATGTGAGCAGTCGCTCTCCGTTGATTGCTTTGCTGACCGACCAACACCTGCGCTAAGGTCTTTAAATTCATCTCCGGATCGGTAAAGGTACCTTCCGCGATCGGTTTAATTAAACCATCCACCGAAGCGGTGATGTTTTTTTCAACTGATGTTTTGGTAACTGCCTTAGCCATAATCTTACTTACGGATCAATAACCAGCTCTTATAAGCGCCAGGGACGGATCCTTTTAACGCGATAGTATTAGATTTAATATCAATTGCCATTACCTTTAAACCGTGGGTAGTAACTTGCTCGGCGCCCTGATGGCCCGCCATCCGCTTACCCGGCAAAACCCGAGCGATACCCATCGGACCGATAGATCCAGGCGCGCGATGATGATCGTGACCATGGCTCATCGGACCGCGGCTAAATCCATGCCGTTTAACTGTACCGGAGAAACCTTTACCTTTTGAGATACCGGTAACAGAAACTATTTCACCTACTTCAAATATTGATAGATCGATCTTATCGCCCCGCTTTAGCTCGGCATCACCGTTACGCAGCTCTTTGATCAATCGGACGTCTAACTCTTTAAGATGGCCCTTGGCCGCGCGGTTTAACCGCTTCGCCCGACCAGTCCCGATCTGGACTGCTTGATAACCGTCGTGATCGGCGGTTTTAACTTGAGTTACCACATTAGGTTCGGCCGTTAACCAAGTAACCGGCGTAGCTTCACCGGTCGGCAAAACCAATTGGGACATATTCGATTTTTGGGCGAGTAAACCTTTCATCTTGGTTCAAACAATAACGTTTCTTCGGAGGGATTATCGGCCCTGCCGCAGAATTAAATCGACTAGCTTTAAATTTATTACATCTTAACTTCGATGCTGACGCCCGCGGGAAGATTTAGGTTGGTGAGGGCATCAATCGTCTTGGGACGCGGGTCAGTGATCTCGATGAGGCGCTTGTGCACCCGCATCTCAAACTGTTCCCGGGAATCTTTGTGAACAAAAGTGGAACGAAGTACGGTGTAGACCTTTTTATCAGTAGGAAGCGGAATCGGTCCCACCACATTGGCGCCAGTTCGCTCAGCAGTCTCGACGATCAGTTTAGCTGATTGATCGATGATCCGATGATCATAAGCCTTTAGCTTAATCCGGATCCGCTGCTTGGCGGTAGCAGTTTTGCTGTCTTCTGTCTTTTTAGGAGCGATTTTTGGCATCAATATTTCAATTTAAACGAGGTACGAGCTGCCCCCCGATGGTGATCGGGGGGCAATCGTTAATTAGTTTATTTAAGGATCTTAGTTACGGAACCGGCACCGACGGTCTTACCACCTTCACGAATAGCGAAGCGAAGACCTTCGTCCATGGCGACCGGGGTGATCAATCTAACCACCAACTTAACGGTATCACCCGGCATAACCATCTCGCGATCGGCAGGCAATTCTACATCACCAGTTACATCAGTGGTCCGGACGTAGAACTGTGGCTTATAACCCTTGGTAAACGGAGTGTGACGGCCACCTTCCTCTTTGCTTAAAACATACACTTCGCACTCGAAGTCGGTATGAGGAGTGATAGAACCGGGCTTGGCCAAAACCTGGCCGCGCTCAATATCGTTACGCTCGACTCCCCGGAGCAAGGCGCCGATGTTGTCACCAGCTTGGCCTTGATCCAAGAGCTTTCTAAACATTTCTACGCCGGTAACTACGACCTTCTTGGTCGGCTTGATACCAACGATCTCAACTTCTTCGTTGACTTTGATGATACCCTGATCAACACGGCCAGTGGCAACGGTACCACGACCCTTGATGGAGAAGACATCTTCGATCGGCATCAAGAACGGCTTGTCGAGGGCGCGTACAGGATCCGGAATGTAGGTGTCCATGGCCTTCAACAGATCCAAGATCGGCTGAATAGCAGTCGGATCAGTAGGGTTCTCTAAGGCCTTTAAGGCAGATCCTCTGATAACAGGCACATCTTTACCGGGGAACTCGTACTTGGTAAGCAGGTCGCGGACCTCTTCTTCGACCAGATCAACCAATTCTGGGTCGTCGACCATATCGGTTTTGTTAATAAAGACAATCATCTGAGGCACACCAACCTGGTGAGCTAACAGGATGTGCTCACGAGTTTGAGGCATCGGACCATCAGTGGCAGCTACTACCAAAATGGCAGCATCCATCTGGGCGGCACCGGTGATCATGTTCTTGATGTAGTCGGCGTGACCCGGACAGTCCACGTGGGCATAGTGACGAGTATCAGTGTTGTACTCCTGGTGAGAGGTGGCGATAGTAATACCGCGCTCCCGCTCTTCAGGGGCGTTATCAATATCTTCAAACTTACGGGCCTCGGCCAAACCTTTAGCAGCCAAAACCTGAGTAATCGCGGCTGTCAAAGTCGTCTTACCATGATCGACGTGACCAAGGGTCCCGACGTTGACGTGTACCTTATCCCTCTTAAAAGCTTCTGCCATAACTTTCTCCTTTAAACGTTTATATTCGATACTTTTAGAAAATACACTGTTAAAAGGTATAGCGCAAGGGTTTTGAGAGAGTTGGGGCAAAAAATCCCCCACCCCTGTAGACCCTACCCCGGTTACCTCTGGGGAAGGCGCCTAACCCTTGCGTTTAGTAATTAACTCTTCCTGGACGTTATTGGGGGTCTTTTCGTACTGGTAGAATTCCATGGTAGAGCTGGCCCGCCCCTGGGTCAGGGACCGAAGATTAGTGGCGTAACCGAACATCTCCGCCAGAGGGATAAAGGCGTGAATCACCTTAGCGCCGCCCCGTTCGTCCATCCCCTCGATCCGGCCCCGCTTGGAGCTGAGGTCGCCCATTACATCACCGGCGTACTCCTCTGGGGTAACTACCTCCACCTTCATGATCGGCTCTAAGATAACTGGATTACCCTTTTTGACCCCATCCTGGAGACACATAGACCCAGCGATGCTAAAGGCCATTTCGGACGAGTCGACATCGTGGTACGAACCATCATGGAGAGTAGCCTTAATGTCGATAATCGGGTAGCCAGCGATAGCACCCTTGTTCATGGCGCCAGCCATACCCTTTTCTACGGCCGGAATATATTCCTTGGGGATCGACCCACCAAAGATCTTGTTTACAAACTCAAAGCCCTTGCCCCGCTCTAATGGTTCGAACAGGACCACGACGTGTCCATACTGACCACGACCACCAGTCTGACGAACGTATTTGGTCTCCACGTCAGCTTCTTTGGTAATGGTTTCGCGGTAAGCCACCTGCGGCTTACCCACATTGGCTTCTACTTTAAATTCGCGACGCATCCGATCAACAATAATATCCAAATGCAGCTCGCCCATACCTTCGATAATTGTTTGTCCGCTTTCTTCATCGGTATGAACACGGAAGGTAGGATCTTCTTCGGCCAATTTACCCAAAGCGATGCCCATCTTTTCTTGATCGGCTTTAGATTTAGGCTCAACGGCCACAGAGATAACGGGCTCGGGAAATTCGATAGATTCGAGCACGATCTTATCGCCCTCGTTAACTAACGTATCACCGGTAGTAACACTCTTTACGCCCACGAGAGCGCCGATCTCACCAGAAAAGATCTCATCAACTTCTTCGCGGTGGTTACTGTGCATCCGCAGAATGCGGCCCACCCGTTCTTTCTGGCCTTTGCTGGAATTATAAAGATAAGAGCCGGCTTTTAATCTACCGGAGTAAACTCGGAAATAAACCAATTTACCCACAAACGGATCAGTCGCCACTTTAAAAGCTAAAGCGGTAAACGGCTCTTCGTCCGAAGCGGGGCGTAAGATTGCCTCTTCAACACCGGGAGCATGGCCTTCGATCGGCGGGATATCAGTCGGGGCCGGTAGATAATCAACCACGGCGTCGAGTAATTTTTGAATACCTTTGTTCTTTAAAGCGGTACCACACATGACCGGGACGATCTTGTTTTCGATCACCGCTACCCGCAAAGTTTTCTTTAATTCATCAATGGTAATCTCTTGGTCAGCGAGGAATCGTTCTAACAATGCGTCTTCGGTCTCAACGATCTTTTCTAATAATTTGTGACGATATTCTTTAACTAATCCCTTCATATCTTCGGGGACATCTGTCTCTAATACATCCTTACCTAAGTCATCTTGGTAGATGTAGGCCCGCTCTGTTAGCAGATCGATCAAACCTTTATAAGTATCGGAAGCACCGATCGGTAGTTGGATCGGGACGGCGCTCTTAGTTAACCGTTCGAGGATCGTTTTGTAGCAGAAGAAGAAATCCGCCCCCATCCGATCCATCTTGTTCACAAAACAGATGCGCGGAACATGATACTTGTCGGCCTGGCGCCAGACAGTTTCGGATTGAGGCTCTACACCAGCGACACCGTCAAATACTACTACCCCGCCATCCAGCACCCGCAGAGAACGTTCGACCTCCACGGTAAAATCAACGTGGCCCGGGGTATCGATAATATTAATACGGGTGTCGTTCCAAAAACAGGTAGTGGCCGCCGAGGTAATAGTAATCCCCCGCTCCTGCTCCTGTTCCATCCAGTCCATAACGGCCGCGCCCTCGTGGACTTCACCGATCTTATAAGTTTTTCCGGTATAAAACAGAATCCGTTCGGAGACGGTAGTTTTGCCCGCGTCAATATGAGCGATGATACCAATATTGCGCGTATTCTCAAGTGAATACTGACGTTCTGCCATATGTTTTACTAATTAAAACCTAGCGAAGTGGGCAAAAGCTCTGTTGGCTTCGGCCATCTTATGAGTTTCTTCTTTTTTCTTAACGGCACCACCGGTGTTGTTGAAAGCATCCATAAACTCGTTGGCTAGCCGATCTCGCAGCGGCATCCCCTTGCGGCTTCTGGCAGATCTAACCAACCATTGCATCGCCAAAATAATTCGGCGATCGGAGCTAACCTCCATCGGAATCTGATAGTTGGCGCCACCTACTCTCCGGCTTCTCAGCTGTACCATCGGAGAGACGTTATCTAAAACTGTTTGAAAAACCTCCATCGGAGTTTTACCGAGTTTTTTTCCGGCGGCTTCGAGGCCAGCGTAGACCGATTGCTCCGCCACGTTCTTCTTACCGTTAACCATGATCTTGTTGATCAAGCGCTGAACTAAAACGCTCCCGTACTTTTTGTCGGGGGCAATTTCTCTTTTAGGAATGCTACCTTTTCTTGACATACAGAATTATTAAATTAAGCAGTAGTTGATTTGGCACCGTACTTGCTCCGGCCCTGTTTGCGATTAGCAACTCCAGCCGCGTCTAATGTGCCGCGAATAATATGGTAACGCACACCAGGTAAATCTTTTACGCGGCCGCCACGCAAAGTAACGATCGAGTGCTCCTGTAAGTTATGACCGATACCGGGAATATAGGCAGTTACTTCCATCCGATTGGTCAACCGAACACGAGCGATCTTTCGTAAAGCGGAGTTTGGCTTCTTAGGCGTCTTGGTAGTGACCTTTAAGCAGACACCACGTTTCTGAGGGGCGCCCTTACCTAATTTAACTACCTTGGTCTTGAGAGTATTAAAAGTAGTCTGCATCGCTGGGGATTTGGACTTGTGCGCTGCAGTCTTTCTCTTTTTTCTAATCAGTTGATTGATAGTAGGCATACTTGCTATTTAATCTCTTATCACCTGGTTCTGTCAAATTATTACTCTTCTCCGTCCTCTACCGGTTCCAAATCAGGAGCCGCGGCTGGGTTTCTAAAACCAGTACCAGCAGGGATCAAGCGACCGATGATCACGTTTTCTTTAAGACCTCTTAGATGATCGACCGTTCCGCGAGTAGCGGCGTCAACTAATACCCGGGTAGTTTCCTGGAAAGAAGCGGCCGAGAGGAACCCTTCGGTGCTGAGAGCGGCTTTAGACACCCCTAACAGCAGGCTCTCGTAGCTAATAGGCCGTTTGTTAGCCGCTACTAGTTCGGCGATGGCGTGATCGGCTACTAGCTTGGAGATAACCTCGCCAGCCATGTACTCGCTATCGCCTTCGTCCTTAATCCGGACCCGGCCAAACATGCGGCTAACGATCACCTCCAAATGCTTGTCGTTAATGCTTTGGCCCTGGAGAGCATAGATCTTTTGAATCTCATGAATAATGTAACGCTTAGTATCGGCTTCGCCCTTTAAGCGCATCAGATCCTTGAGGCTGTAGTGGCCTTCGGTTAAAGCGTCGCCTTGTTCTACCTCGTCACCATCTTGAACTCTCAGGAACATCGTGCCTGTGATCGGATATTCGATGGCTTCTTTCTTTTGGTAGATTAGATGCGCGCGATTGCCAGTAACGCTGGCGACACCCGAGTAAGGCGCTTCGATCGGATTACCATCTTTATCGGTCGCTAACGCATCACCCTTCTTAACTTGATCGCCGTCTTGAACCTTTAAGGTAACGCCCTTGCCGTGCGGCACATCCACTGTCTTATCTAATGTGGCGATCAGTTGCAGATATTTCTTATCGCTAACTTCGACGATCTTAATTGTGCCGCTCTTTTCGGCCAACAACGCTTCGGTCTTAGGATTACGCGCTTCGAAGACTTCTTCTACTCGCGGTAAACCTTGAGTAATATCCAGCGCTGAAGCCACACCACCAGTGTGGAAGGTGCGCATAGTCAGCTGAGTACCGGGCTCACCAATACTTTGAGCGGCGATAATTCCCACGGCCTCACCCAGTTCTACCAACTTGCCGCGAGCCAGATCGTTACCATAACACTTTTGGCAGATGCCAAAGTCTAGTTGGCAACCTAACGGCGATCTAACAGTAAGAGTGTCGAGTTTAAGTTCATCAATTAGTTTGACTGCAGCGGCATCAACATAAGAGCCACCCGCCAAGACCACCTGACCTTTATCGTCTTTAATATCTTCTAGTAAGAACCGACCGCGAGCGGAAGAAGATAACGACTCGCCGATCTCTTCGGCGTCCTCCCGATAGACTGTGCGGCCTTCGGTCGCGCCACAATCTTCGGCAACGATCACCACGTCTTGTGAGACGTCCACTAACCGCCGAGTAAGGTAACCAGCGTCAGATGTTCTTAAAGCGGTATCAGCGCCACCTTTGCGGGCACCGTGCGTAGAGATAAAGTATTCCAACGAGGTGAGACCTTCGCGATAGTTGGATTTAACTGGTAACTCCATAGATTTACCGGCGGGGTTAACCACGACACCTTTCATTCCAACTAGCTGGTTTAACTGCTCGATGCTACCACGGGCGCCAGAATCGATCATTAAGTTGGTAGAACCAAACATATCTTTTTCTTTGTGCGCCACCAGGCCTTCGACCTGCTCTTTGGCAGTTTCCCATAACTGAATAGATAACCGTCGACGCTCATCAACAGTAATAAAACCATCTTTGTACTGGTCTCTGATCAGCTCTACTTTTTCTTCGGTAGCTTTGATCAGATCGGCCTTGGCATCAGGAATTTGCAGATCAGCCACGCTAAACGTAACACCAGAGAGAGTGGCAAAGTTAAACCCAGTGTTCTTTAGCGCGTCAGCAAATTTGGCTGTCTGATCATTCCCCAGTTCGGTATGTACCCGATTAAGAATCTTTTTAAGAGTTTTCTTAGTAACAACCTCATTAATAAATCCGATCTCTTCGGGAATAACGCGGTTAAACATTAACCGGCCTAAAGTAGTTTCGATCAATTTACCATTCTGTCTAACCGTTACGGGATCATGGAAACCTAGTTGATCGTTGTTGTGAGCGATTAATGCGTCATGAATATCTTCGAATACTCTCATCCGGTCGCCATCACGCTTGGCGCGCATAAGAGTCATGTAGTAGCAACCCAACACGATGTCTTGCGTCGGAATGATGATCGGATCACCGGTGGCCGGCTTAAGCAAGTTATGAGACGAAAGCATAATCTCTTCCGCTTCTTTTTGGGCGGGGCGGGAGAGCGGTAAATGAACAGCCATCTGGTCACCGTCGAAGTCCGCGTTAAAAGCGCTACAAGTTAACGGATGCAGCTGGATAGCGTTACCTTCAACTAATTTTGGCTTAAACGCCTGAATACCTAAGCGGTGCAGTGTCGGAGCGCGGTTAAGCAGTACATGGTAGTGGCCAATAACCTCGTCCAACGCGTCCCACACTTCGGGCACCTGGCGTTCCACCATCTTGCTAGCAGTTTTGACGTTGTGAACAATTTCATTCCGCAACAAAACAGAGATGACAAACGGCTTAAAGATCTCGAGAGCAATAGTCTTAGGTAGACCACACTCGTTTAGGTTTAAAGTAGGACCGACCACGATAACACTGCGGCCAGAGTAGTCGACACGTTTACCTAACAAGTTCTGGCGGAAACGGCCCTGCTTACCACGAAGGAGATCAGCGATAGATTTAAGTTTGCGTTTGCTGGTAGTAGCAGTCGAGGCTTCCCGCGCGGTCAGATCGAATAACGCATCCACCGCTTCTTGCAGCATGCGCTTTTCGTTTCTAGTAATAACTTCCGGAGCGCCGATCTCTACCAATTTCTGCAACCGATTATTGCGGTTGATCACCCGACGATATAGATCGTTAAGATCGCTGGTGGCAAATCGGCCGCCGTCTAGCTGCACCATCGGCCGGAGATCGGGAGGAATAACTGGCAGATTTTGGATCAACATCCAATCGGGACGAACCTTGGCTCGTCTAAAGCCTTCTAATAAACGTAATCTCTTTTGTAATCTCTTGCGCTTTTGGCCCACGGCATCAACTAGCTCTTCGCGGATCTCTTTAATATCGGATTCGAGATCAACCGAGCTAACTAATTCGTGAACGGCCTCGGCTCCGATCCCAGCTTTAAATACCGATCCATACTTTAACGAAAGATCGCGGTATTCTAACTCGGAGATAACGCGACGAGGGATCAGATCATTGATCTCTGCTACAGCGGTGCTGTAAGCCTGCTTTAGTTTATCTAATTTATCAGACAGCTCTTTGGTCAAACGCGACTGCTCGCCTTCGTTCGCATCACCAGAACCATTCTTGTAATCATTCTTTAACGCTTTGGTGTGCTGGCTGTATTCGCTGCTTAATTGTTCTAGAGCTTGAGCTTTAGCCGCCTCGTCCACCGAAGTAATAATATAAGCGGCAAAATAAATGACCTGCTCTAATTTTTTAGCTTGAACGTCTAAGGTTAAACCTAATCGAGAAGGTGCCCCGCGCAGATACCAGATATGAGAGACCGGAACAGCCAGAGAGATGTGGCCCATCCGCTCGCGGCGAACTACTGCCCGAGTAACTTCGACACCACATTTATCACAGACCACGCCCTTGTAGCGGATCTTCTTATATTTACCACAGTAACACTCCCAATCTTTGGTGGGACCAAAAATCCGCTCATCAAACAGACCGTCTTTCTCTGGTTTAAGCGTGCGGTAGTTGATGGTTTCTGGTTTAGTTACCTCGCCATGAGACCAAGCCAAAATCTGTTCGGGAGAAGCTAACGAAATTCGAACAGCATTAAACTCTTCTTTAACGAGTTTCTTCTTGGGATTCCGGTCGGCTTGGGAGAGGGTTTCTCTGATCATTACTTCTTCTTATTAAGTTTTTTCGGTAACACTTCGTTAATTACTTTTCCGTCTTTGTTTAGCAGTTCGATGTTAAGACCAAGTCCTTGTAGCTCTTTAGCAATAACGTTAAACGCTTCGGGAGTTTGCGGTTTTTGAATTTCTTCTCCCTTGATGATCGCTTCGTAAGTGCGAGAACGACCCAACACATCATCAGACTTAATAGTGAGCATCTCTTGCAAGATATGCGCGGCACCGTAACCTTCGAGCGCCCATACCTCCATCTCACCTAAGCGCTGACCACCTAATTGAGCCTTACCACCTAACGGCTGTTGGGTAACAAGAGCGTATGGCCCAATGGAGCGCGCGTGGATCTTATCGTCCACCATGTGGATCAGCTTAAGCATGTAGACCACGCCCACGGTAGTTCTTTGATCAAATGGCTTACCACTCCGGCCATCAAACAGTTGTTGCTTACCATCAACCGGTAATCCCGCGCGTTGCATCTCTTCGACGATCCCTTCCATATCGATGCCTTCGAACACTGGGTTAACTGCGTTAAATCCTTGAGTAGCTGCAGCCCAACCTAAGTGGGTCTCTAAGACCTGACCCAAGTTCATCCGGGAGATAATACCCAACGGGTTCAACACAATGTCTACTGGGGTACCATCGGCCATAAACGGCATATCGGCTTGAGGCAGAACGCGAGAGATAACACCCTTGTTGCCGTGGCGACCAGCTAACTTATCACCCACGGAGATCTTTCGCAGCTGAGCGATGTAAACATAGATCCGCTTAATGACGCCGACCTCTAATTTATCGCCCTTATCCCGATCAAATATTTTAATATCGACTACCTTGCCGTAACCGCCGTGAGGAAGTCTGAGCGAAGTGTCCTTAACATCTTTTACTTTCTCACCGAAGATGGCGCGCAGTAACCGCTCTTCGGCAGTTAACTCGGTCTCACCCTTCGGCGTGATCTTACCAACCAAAATATCGTTGGCCTTAACCCGCGCGCCTACCCGAACGATACCATCTTCATCTAGATCGGCGACGGCGTCTTCACCAACGTTAGGAATATCTCTAGTAGTAATTTCCGGTCCTAATTTAGTTTCCCGGACATCAATCTCTTCGCGCTTGATATGGATAGAACTAAAGATATCTTCTTTAACTAACCGCTCAGAAATAATAATAGCGTCTTCGTAGTTGGATCCGCCCCAAGGCATAAAGGCCACTAATAAGTTTTGGCCGAGAGCCAAGCGACCGTTGACGATAGCGGGACCATCACACAATGGCTCACCCTTCTTAACCTTCTGGCCTTTAGCGACGATCGGCTTTTGGTGAAGATTGGTTTCGTAGTTAGACCGGCGGAAGTTGGCTAATTTAAATACGTGAGTCTTTTCGTCTTTATCCCCTACTAATTCGATCCGCTTAGCGTCGACATATTTGATGGTGCCAGCAACCGGAGCGGTGACGACCCAGCCGGAACCCAACGCTGCCGGACCTTCCATACCAGTGCCCACAATCGGAACGGACGGTTTAACCAATGGTACAGCCTGCCGTTGCATGTTCGATCCCATCAGAGCCCTTCTGGCATCATCATGTTCTACAAATGCAATTAACGAAGTAGCAATACTCACGATCTGTCTGGGGCTGACGTCGGCGTGATCCACTCGACCGACCGAGGCGGTAACTGGCTCGCCACTTTGGCGCGCGGCCACTTTAGTTTGAGAGATCATGCCAACTTCATTGTGAGGAATATCGGCTTGAGCGATCGATAATCCTTCTTCTTCAAACGCATCAAGATATTCGACTTCGTTAGTGATCTTAGATTTGATCGGGAGCAATGGTAGCTCTTGCTTGTGCTTGGCCAACGTCGCGGCTAATTCTGAAGTGATCTCCGCGCCAGCTGACACTACTACCTTGCTGCTGCCAGGCACGACGATATCGCTAAAGGCTAGCATACCCACCGGGGCTACTCCATCGTTAACGATCTCGTGAACAATGCGACGGTACGGTGTTTCGATAAAGCCATAGTTATTAACCTTGGCAAACGAGGCGAGTTGTCCTACCAGACCGATGTTCTGGCCCTCTGGGGTTTGAATAGGACAGATGCGGCCGTAATGGCTGGTATGGACGTCGCGAACATCAAATCCGGCCCGCTCACGCGACAAACCACCTGGCCCCATAGCAGATAAGCGGCGCTTGTGCTCCAACTCCGCTAACGGGTTGGTTTGATCCATAAATTGAGATAACTGCGAAGAGCCAAAGAACTCCTGCATGATGGCGCTGATCGGTCGAGCGTTAATTAACTGAGCCGGGGTAACGGTTTGGATATCCGATACGCTCATCCGATCTTTAACAATACGTTCGACCCGAACTAATCCGGTTCTAAACTTACTTTGGACTAATTCGCCGACTGCCCGGACACGACGGTTCTTTAAGTTATCAACGTCGTCTTCTGGGCCACCCTCGTTATTTAAACGAATGATCTCACGCGCAATCGCGATGAGATCTTCTTTGGTAAGTACTCTAAACTCTTTTTTATTAGGAATATCGAGGCCTAAGCGCTTGTTGATCTTGTATCGACCGACGCCCGACAGATCGTAGCGGCGGAAGGTGTTAAACATGTTATGGAACAAGTTGCGCGCGTTATCAACAGTGGCTAAGTCTCCTGGCCGCACTTTTTTGTAGATCTCTAAAATAGCCTGATCACTCGACTTGGACGGATCTTTGTCGATAGTCGCAGCTAGATAATCACATTTGGGATTAGTGTTGATGTCTTTAAATACATCTAAAATCTCCCGATCGGAGCTTAAACCAAACGCCCGCAGCAATGTGGTGAGATAAGTTTTGCGTTTGCGATCGATCTTCACCGAGATCACGCCCTTGCTGTTGGTCTCGATCTCCAGCCAAGCGCCTCGCTCCGGGATGATCTTAGCGCCGTACTGGCCGTACTCTAATCCTTCTTCGCGAGTAAATAAGACGCCCGCAGAGCGGATTAACTGAGATACCACTACCCGCTCGACACCGTTAATGATAAATGTGCCGGAAGCGGTCATCAAAGGCATGTCGCCTAAGAAAACTTCTTGTTCTTTAATCTCGCCTGTCTCTTTGTTGATCAGACGTAGCTTTACTCTCAGGGCTGCTTCGTAGGTGGCATCCGTCTCCCGAGCGGTCAATTCGTCTACCTTTGGTTCTTCGAGGTAATAGTCGACGAAATGGAGCTCCAGATTCTTACCGGTTAAGTCCTCGATGGGAGAGATTTCGTCGAATAAGTCTTTTAATCCCTCGCGGAGAAACCAGTTGTACGAATCGGTCTGGAGCGAACTTAAATCTGGGAGCTCGGCCACATCCTTAGCGGAAGCATACCACTTAGTCTCAGAGAAATGAGAGTTATCAGTAATATGGGGCCTCTTTGAACGCATACAAAAAATGAACCTTTTGATGAACTACGACCAAAAAGTCTCGATGGGACTTTTATTCCCTATCTTTGGGTCATGACTAAACAGTAACAGGCTACCTGGTTGGATGTCAATACTTTGAGCAAAAAAGTATCCCCACCCCTTTTGATGGGGACAAATCAGGGGTCCGTTCGCCTAGCTAATAGAGAAGTTTTTGGTGGTAACTAGGACCTTATCCACATAGATGGAAACGCTGTAATTCCCAGCCGGCCATAACCGATCGGCCCAGCTCTTACCTAGGAGGCTCAAGGAGATATTAAACGGCAGATAACCACTACCCGAGAAGGTAGTATTAAAGTCGCTGATCTGCTTACCAGTCTCCAGCTGCTCCCAGACTGCCCTAACCGCCGTTCCCTGAGGGGCCTGTTTAAGCAATGCCACAGCATATATCTTCTCCTGCGATCTGCTAAATTTAGTCCCGGGAACGGTAACTTGATTTTGTTCGTTAAGCTTACTCCCCAGATAGACCGTCTCGACTAAAGCCTTCTTGGCCAGATCATCAAAGGCCTGGCTGCCGACTACGTTAAAGTCTATCCTGGTCGCCTCTTGGCCGTTTAGCCGAATAACCACCTCGTACGATCCCATCGCCCAACTTAAGCCGCTTAAAGCGACCCGAGACGATAGCCAGCTAGTGGTGGGGGCAACTCCGGTCACAAATTCTTGCGGGCTATCCTCGCTCCGCCCTCCCACAAAGCTCTCAGTGGCTACCAAGCGATCACCGGTTAGATATTTCCACTCCACTTCTACTGCGGCCCCTTCGCGAGCGTTAGCCACTTCCGCGCAAAGATAGATCGTGGGAGTAGTAGAAAGAATATTTAATTGTGACGCGGTAGCTGGGCTGTTGTCGTTATTAATTTGAGTAGTGATGGCTGCTTTACTAATACTGACCGGCTTACTGCCACAACTAGCAGCTGACAATAATAAAACCCCCAACAAGAGGAAAGAAGTTTTTTGCCAATGAGAAAATGTTTTTCTCATACATTCATATTATTAAGCGCGGCGATCCTTTTGGCAATTGGGGGATGAGTCGAAAATAATTCCGAAACCACTTCGCTAGTTTTTCCAAACGGATTAACAATATAAATACCAGCAGTGGCGCTGCTTGCCATCCGCAATTTGCTTTTGTCAGAGCTGATTTTTTGCAGAGCCCGCGCTAACCCCTCGGGATAACGCGTTAACAAAGCGCCCGAAGCATCCGCCAGATACTCGCGTTTGCGTGATATTGCAAAGTGAATTAATCGAGCTAAGATCGGCGATAAAATAATTAAAATTAAGCCGATGATCGCCAACCAACTGCCACCTTGATTGTCGCGATCGTTATTATTGCTACCATACCAACGCGCTCGTAATGTCCAATCGGATATCATTACCACTAATCCCAGTAACGTGATCACCACCGTGGCTAACAAAATATCATAGTTGCGCACATGCGATAGCTCGTGCGCGATCACTCCCTCTAACTCCGCTTTATCTAACTTATCCAACAAGCCGGTAGTCAGAGCAATACTGGCATGTTTCGGGTCACGACCCGTCGCAAACGCGTTGGGGGCAGGATCGTTGATGATATAAACCGCCGGCAGGGGTACACCGGCAGTAATACACAGATTCTCTACCAGGTGGTAGATCTGGCGTTCTTTAAGATCCTGGTCATGATTTAGAAGCCTCGCCCCAGATAGTCCCAGGATAGCCTTATCGCCCCACCAATAGCTAACCCAGTTGCTCAGCAGACTAACTACCAGGGCGATCGCCATGATCCCCCAGTCTTGATAGTAAACAGCTAGGGCGTAACCGACCGCCAAGATCAACCCAAAAAATAACACCATCAACAAAACCGTCTTGCGTCGATTGGCAGCGATCTGCTGATACATTCCTTTTAAGCCTGAGCGTTAAAATCTACTTTGGGAACTTCGCGCTCCACGATATCGGCTAGCTCAAACAGCTCGGACTTCTTAAATCCAAACGTTTTGGCGATTAAGCCAGAAGGAAAGGTCTCCTGTCTGGTGTTGAAATCTTTAACGTTGGCGTTGTAGAACCGGCGCGAGGACATGATCTTGTTTTCGGTATCGGATAATTCCTCTTGCAGAGCCAAGAAATTAGTATTGGCCTTCAGATCTGGATAGCTCTCGGCTACCGCAAATAAAGACTTAAGAGTGGAAGTTAACTGATTCTCGGCCGCCGCTCTGGCTGCTTTGGGTTGAGTCGCTGCGCCCATGGCCGCAGTCCGAGCTAAGGTAACCTTTTCCAACAGCTCTCGCTCATGAGTAGCATACCCCTCCACTGTTTGCACCAGGTTAGGGATCAGATCGTGTCGGCGCTTTAACTGAACATCAATATCGCTATCTGCCTCCGCTACCCGATTCTTTAGAACTACCAGCCCGTTGAATATGCTGATAACCCAAATGGCTAACAGAAAGATGACAATAATTAGAAACCAAGTGAAGCCCATATTAATTCCTTTCTTAGCTTACTGATACGCCACTTATTATACTCTGTTATTTCTGGGAAGGGAAAGGCACCACCAGAGTGTAAACCACCTTTTTCACTTCGCTCCAAGTTAAAAATCTGGCCCAAGAATCCAGCCACCAGCCATTCTTGCGCCAAGCAGAATCTAACGACGAATGATTAAGTACTTTAACTGGCAACCCGCTTAAGGCCTTGCCAAAAACTATGGCTGCTCTTCTTTGATGATACGGCGATGTAACTAAGATCAGGCGATTAAATTTATTCTGTTCGATAATTTCGCGGACATAGGCGGCATTCTCGAATGTGTTCATCGATTTTTCTTCGGTGATAATTTTATCCGCCGGCACGCCCGAATTAACGGCCATCCGTTTCATCGCCGCGGCATTAGAATCCTGAGAATCCCTGGCCGCCCCAGACATGATTAACGTATCTGCCCAATCGGCTTTGTACAGCTTTACTCCCTCGGCCACTCGCTGGCTAGTCTCTCCCCCGCTTACCACCACAATCGCATCGCTATTAGCTAACTCATCTTGAGGTGATAGATAAAAACCCACCCCCACCGCGGAGGCAACGATTATCACAATAACAACTGCTAAAAATAAGCTTAACTTTCGAAACACTCTACGGTAATTTAATGGTCTGACCAACCTTGAGACTATACGGCGGTTCTAAACCATTCAGCTGCGCGATCTGTTTCCAATCCTTACCCAACTGTTGGCCAACTACATATAGAGTGTCGCCGTCTTTAACTGTGTAGGTTTCGCCACTAGTAACATCTGCGGTAGCGGATGAATCAACTGGTGTTTCCGTTTTATTTAGATTGCTTTGATCGGTAGTAGTGTTAGAAATTGGCTCTTCCGTTTTTAAGTGCGCGTTAGGATCTACATCCACCTTGCGCATAAATTGAACGGCGATAAGTCCGCGAAAAGCAAAGATTAAAAATATTGCGCTAAAAAACATAGCCCAGAGCACCAAAAAAGCAAACGGATCTTCCTGGTACTTCCGTTTCATTTGGTGAGTGTAATGCTGACGATAGTGTTTTAATCGACTCATATAATAATATTTACTGCCAAATTCTTTGTTTATTAATTTCTTCCTTAGCGCGGAAAGCTTGTTCTAGATCGATGCCCAACTGGTTGCAGATATGCAGAAGATAAATAAAAACATCTGCCGCTTCCTCGTCAACGTGATAAGTTTTGGAATTAGCATCGGATTTAATATTTTGCGATTTACGCGCCGCTTTTGCTAACTCGCCGCACTCTTCCATCAGCAGCATAAACCGTTCGGCCACGGTTTCGTGATCAAATCCCCGTTCTTTTACCAACGTAGCGGCGTATTCCTGAAAATCCGCTAAGGTGGGGTTATCCTTTAGAAATAATTTGCTATCTACCGCATTATTCATCGTTGCTTTTTTGAATATTAATTAATCCCTGAGCTAATTTCTGTAGCTTACCTGGATCGGCCATCGGGCCGCTGCCAGACGATATCCATCCCTCATATTTATCGAACCAGAATTCTTTCCCGCTCAGAAATTGTTGCCAGATCCCCCGCTTAAGATCTTCTGTGCCGTGCATCGGAACCAATTTAATATGCGCGTGATCAATGCCCGTCCCCTCCATCATCACACCCACTCGGCCCACATCGTCAAAATATTTTTCTAAAATGGCCGAGACCGATTTAGCCGCGATAATAAATCTTTGCAGAACATCATCCGGCATCTTCATCACATCACTGCCATAATGTTTTTTGGGAACAACA
>Ga0265297_10005463_pt1 | contig 19379 bp, 10 predicted proteins | sample Munlanlwell13791_FD_192502 | JGI IMG/M metagenome (GOLD analysis project Ga0265297, IMG submission 192502) | Leachate microbial communities from a municipal landfill in Southern Ontario, Canada - Leachate well 137-91 | ecosystem: Engineered > Solid waste > Landfill > Unclassified | place...
TAGAAACCCTTGGCCTTGCTGACCGGAATGGTGCTTGCAAGGAACGCCAGCGGCGACATGACGATCAGGAGCCAGAGATAGACGATGCGCACCACCAGCACGGCGATCATGATGACGATCACCACGGAAGCGACGCAGACGAACGCCAGCGCCAATATCATCGACAGCGTCACGCTCCATTGGAAGTCCGGCTGTTCGCCCGGCTGATCCATCTGCATCAGCTGGGTGATCTGGAAGGCGTCCACGAAGTTGCCGCCAGCCGCTTCCTTGAAGCCGTTGACGAAGGTGAGCATCACCACCTGCGCGAAGTCGATGATGAGTCCGCAGATGGTGCGCGAGAAATTCACTAGGATCGCCATGATGACGAAGCGCGGCAGGGCGTTCTTGTAATCGTAGTTGCCGCCGAGTCCCAGCATCGTGCCGAACGCGATCAAGAGTAGCGCGACGATGAAGAACATGTTGGCGATGTCGCGGATGATGGTCCAACCGTTCGCTACCGGCGCGGCAGTGACGAAACCGTTGTACTGCGCGATGTAGATGAGCGCGCCGACGAGGATGAGAAGCAGCTGCCCCACGAAACTCGCCAAGTAGTAGGCGCCCATCGCGAAAATGAAGGCGATGGTGCCGCCGATAGTCATGCTGGCCGACGCTGCTGGCGGCAGGAACAAGACGCCGACCGCGGCTAGCGCGATGACGGCGAACCAAGTCCGACGGCCCAAAAAGCGCCCCTTCTCCCCTTTCGGGATGGGCATCGTCTGACTAAGACGTTCGATGTCCTCTTGTCTCATCTCATCCATGCGGTTGCATGGCCTGAAGCCGCTGACGGCACGCGCCGCGAGCGGCGTTTCATATACGCTAGTAGGATACCACGAATAAGGCTGAGTCGGAAGTGAAAATTTCGCGCAGAATCACGGAAAATTCGGGCTTATCGCAGACTTATCCACATTGAAACGAGATTGGGTGTCATATCCACAGTTCTAGCAAAATAGTGCCACGCAGTTTTGCTTCAAAACTGCGTGGCACTTTTTGCGTCGAACTGTGGATATGACCGCATCGACCCGTATCAAAACACCCGCCTTTCAGCGGGTGTTTATCAATGCAGGCTTCAGGTGAGATGAGATGTGCCTGTCTGGAACGGATCGCGTACGACCGAGGGCAAGCTTCAGGCGGGATGAGATGTGCGCACAATGCAGGCTTCAGGTGAGATGAGATGTGCCTGTCTGGAGCGGATTGCGAAGCGAGGCGTACTGGATAAGTACGGCGAGCGAGCGATGCGTGAAGACAGGTACAGCTCGCTCACCTGAAGCCTGCATCAGGTGCCAGGGCAGGTGCCGGGACAGACGGTTATATCAGGTCCCACAGTCCACGGCTGCGCGTCGCCGCCGTATCTCCTGTCATTGGGCTGAGTGCCGCCCATGCCGAGATCGTAACATTCGTCCGCAGCGTCATCCGCGGCTGTCGCTGCTTCCAGGTATCCCGGGGGCTCGGAGGAGTTGAAGCACATGGACCCGCCCGGATCACCTGAACAGGAGCCGTTACAGACGCCCCAGTTGTCGAGTACCTGGACGCGCGGCTTGAAGACGCAGCAGCCGTTCACGTCCTTGCATGGGTAGAATGGATTGCCGGGGGTGCATTCGGACAGGGTTTCGGCGAACGCCTGGGAACAGGTGTAGGTCTTCTGCTCGCGATAGTAGCGGCCGTCGCAGGCGTCGGTCGAGAGTCCGAAATCCGTATTCCCTTCGGGGTTGCAGATTTCAGTGCCGTCCGATTCAAGTCCCCGGTGGTTCTTGTAGCTGCCGCTCTGGTTGACGGGCTGGCTGCCGTCGCCGAAGTCCACTATCTTGCGGCGGATAGGCATGTGGTCGCTGTCGGCGAAGGCGTAATACTGGAGCTGGACGTTGACCGCGCTGCCGCCGGCATAACAACGGTTCTGTGTCGAACCGTTCACCGCGATGCCATCAGCCGCCATTTCCTCGCAGACATCTCCCCGGCCGGCGCAATTCGCCAGGTTGACCGGACGGATGTGCGGCGACGCGGAACCGGCGAGATTCTCGACGCGACGGTCAAGAAGATCACCGCGTTCGTCATAAGAACCTCCCGCAGTATCCCATTCGTAGGTCTGGAAGATGACCGCGAACAGCTCGGACAGCCTATCTATGCCCGTGTCAAGAGCGCCCGCTCCGACATCCGACACTCCGGATATCCCGTCCGGCAGGCGACACGGACCGACGCAGGCCCACGGCAGGCCAGCGGCTACGCCTTGACCGAATTCGGGATCGAAGTCCGTGTTTTCGATCACGCTGTCACTGTAGTAAACGTTCACGATTCCGAACTGGCTACCGGCCCCCTCCGTTTCTGAACCGATGACTGATATCGGATACCCCAGCGAGTCTGATGAAACATCGATGGCCGGCGCCGTCACTCCAAGAGGTTCGTGGTCCAATTCGGCCTCCAACAACCTAGAATGGTATGTCGGATAACTATAGTAGTCCTCCAACCCAGGCAGGCTTGTGACGACATTCATTCTCGACAAATCATATAGCTTATCTGTCGAGGCGACATTCGCCAGCGCTCCTACGTTCATGTGAACGTCGCTCACGGCGGAACAATTCTCTCGAAGATACACCACAGCCCAATCTACCGGCACATGATCAAGGAAATAATCCCTTTCGGTGGCGCAGAGCACGGAACGCAACCCCAGAAACGCTCCGGATGCGGGATCGAAATTGGCGCGTATCGCAAGGCAGTTATCGTTATCCTGCCTAAATGTCGAATTATCTTGGCAGTCACCATCGACATCGGACGAGTCCAGCAATCGCGCGCAACTTGAACCGCCCGGATCATACTCATTCACGAAGTATGAATTGCTCGATCCGGATGGGTATGTGAATTGCGTCACATCCGACATCCTAAGTCCGAAATCTTCCGAATTCCAATGAAGCGCAAACGTATAATCTTCTCCCGGCGTCAGAAGCATTGAGGGCCTGCCGTCCAATTTGATCCTTACTGCCGCCACATCATTCTGGTACAGGCCTTCGAGACCGCCAGGACTGAAATCATACAACCTCGAGTAGGTGTACGGGGGCCAGGGGTCATAATATTGGAATAGATATCCGCGATCTTCCATGCAAGTTCCGACGGGATTCGAGTACTCGCATGGCGCCTCATCACCCTTGATCTTGAAAGCGTACGAGAGACAGTTCTCACATCCTTCTGGCAAATCTCCGCCCACAGTACATGTTCGTCCCATGTCTGCAGAACACACCCCCGTTTCCCTTTGGACTCCCTTTGCGTAAGTACACATCGTCAAGCTTTCGAACTCCGCCCCGAAACCTGCCTCCGGCGCCTGGCCGAACATGTCGGTCATGCCGGGAATGATGTCCACCGGGAGCCAAAGGTTGCAGCCAGGGATGTCCGGATCGCCGTAGAGCCGCAGGGATTCGTCGGTGTCCACGCAGAACCCGGGCCAGCCCAGGGCGTTCGTCACCGAACCTACGGCGGAGCATGAACCGCCCTGATCAGGCGCACCGCAAGTGACACCCGGAGCGCTGGGATTGCACGGAGTTCCGGCGTTATTGCCTCCGACACACACTCCGATCGCGTACCCGTCATCGTAATCGTCCACGCCGACCCCGTGTCTGAACGAGGAATCGATCGAGTGGAACCTGACGGTGCTCTGACCCGTCCCATAACCCACGCGCCTGTAGCTGCATTCGCAATTGTTCCCCTCCTGACAGACATTGGCGCCGCGGAAAGCGGTCTTCTTCTGAAGCGGGTTACCGAATCCGTTGGCATCATAACCCGTAGCGGTCTCGCCGCCGTCGGTGTTGAGCACTTCATCTGGGAACGGCGCGTCCTTCTCCGGATAGGCGCGGCAGGAAGGACCGCTCAAGATGGAATCCGTCTTCAGCGGACCGCCGCGGAAGTCATAGACGCAGACCCCGCGCAGACAGGAGCCGTGCTCGTCGCCGGTGACTCCCGGATCGTCGTGCCCGTCCGACGGACAATCATCGTCAGCATCGCAGTCTGCGACGCAGGAGCTCCCGGGACAGTCGCCGTTGTCGTCGCAATACTCCCCTTCCCGCACGCCGCCGCGGCAGAGCGACAGCCTGATGCCGAACTTGGTCGTGTCGAACTCTGCCTGCGAACAATAATTGCTGTCGCACTCGGCGTCATCAGCGCACTCCGCGCCCGCATTGCTGCCGCCGACGCAGACGCCAGCGGTCGAGATCTGGAACGACTGCAGATACTGCGCCGGATAGCGGCCGACAAGGCTGTAGCCGGAGTAGTCGAGTCCGCGCCAGGTGGTATCGCGCGCCACGTAATCCTCTACGGTCAGCAGCTCGCGCGCTTCCTGCTTGAACTCCGAGCAGACGTAGCTCTCGCCGACCTGCATGTTCTGCGTGCAGAGCCCGAAGTTGGCACAGCGGTTGATCCATCGCCCCTGGTTACTATCGTAAGTCGGGACGACGCTCTCGCACTCAAGCCATTCGGCGCACTCGCGATCGCGGCGCACCTTCAACACCAGGTTGGCGTCGTTGCTGGTGACCTCGTCCTCGTCGATGCCGGGCATCGTCTCTGGATTCGCGCAAATTTCCCCCGCAGCCAGATCACATTCGGCGTTCTCGGTGCAGCCCGTGCCCCAGACATCATCGCCGAGACAATCGCCGGCGCAGTCAGAGTCCTGCGTGCAGGACAGACCGTTGTCGGAACAGGTGCCGTTGACTTTACGGTAGCACCGCTCACCGCAAAAGCTGCTGCGTCTCGGGTCGTTCGGGTTGCAGTCGAGCGGGGTCACCAAGTCGCCGCCGGCTTCATAATCGCTCCTGAAGTATGACGCGGCGCTCGAGAAGTAGTTCTGCGTATTGCTGGTCTGCTGGACAAGGACGCAGCCCTGTTTAAGGCTGACTTCGCCTTCACAACCGCTCTTGTCGAGCTTCTTGTTGTCGAGATAGTAATACGGTCTGCCGTCCGGATTGGTCTCCGAGGTGTCCAGCGGATCCACGAATTCCTCGCAGCGGTCGAACTCGGCCTGGCACATGCCGACCCAGCCGCCGTAAGCGCTGTCGCCGTTCTTGAGGATGCCGTAGGTCTCGCCGCCGATGAGGTACTCGTCGTAGCACGGGAACACCGCGCCTGACTGGCTCTTCCTGAACCAGCCGCTCACGGTCGCGCCCTCAAACTTGACGTTGGTCTTGAACTCGCAGACCTGGTTGCTGGGATCCTTGAAATAGTAGACGCCGTCCGAGCCGCTGAACGCTTCACAACCGACCGCGCCGGTCTCGCAGAGCGTCTTCTCGTAGTTCGCCGGGTCGTCGCGGAAAGCGATGGCGCGCCAGGCGCCGATGACGCCCTCGTCCAGAGACACGATGCACTTGGTCTCGCCCTCGGGTACGTCGCAACTCCGACCGGTCAGGTCGTCAGTGCAGACGCAGGTCCCGCCGACGACGGCCGGGTCGCACGTGTCCGGATCGGTATCGGCGTCGGCGCCGTCCGGCATGTCGCATCGCCTTTCGAACTGGATCTCCGGCACGCCCATGGTGCGGCAGCCGACCGATGTCGCCGGGCATTGCATGTCGTCAGCGGCCACGAGATAGAGCCGCTCGTCGGCCAGTGAGGTGAACCTGTCAGGATAGTCCGAAGCCGCGCCGACGGCGTCTATGCCTTCATATATGAAGCGGCACTCGCTTTCGCCGATAGCCACGCGGCAGGCGTCAGTGACTGTCGCCGGAGTGATTCCGGCGATGTCCGGCGGCTCGAAGTCGCACGGACAGTTCGGAGCCGTGGAGCATTCGGCGGCCAACCGGCAGACCGCGCCGTAGGTCCGATAACCGGTCGTGTCCGCGGTGTTCTGCGTGTTTGAGTAGGCCTTGCAGCCGACCGCCTTGTCGCGGCAGAGCGCGCTGATGGAACGCAGATAGACGAGACTGTTCGCGGTATTCTTGTATTCGCGGCACCCGAGCATCTCCTGCGGCGAAAACACGCCATCCAGCGTCCGATCGCATGAATCCGGCGTCTTCCAGCTGTCGCGTACGACGTAGATGTTGTCGCGCACGCGCTTCAGGATGATGTTGTCGATGATGATTTCAGTCTGACCCTGTATTCTCAAGGTTATGGACGAAGAACCGTAAGCGCCGCCGGACACGAGTTCCGCGCGTACGGGACCCAAGGTGTACTCTTTCCATTCCGTGCTCAAAGTGACCTCAGGCGCATCAGTCGCGACCGAGCTGTCGCTGAACCATGCGCCGGGCGCAGCGGTATTATCCGGATCGTCCACATCGCCAGCCGGGACCGTACACGAATCGGCACCGTCGGGGATGGTGCACCGTAATCCGTCATCGGTAGTGCATGAGCACCCTCCCGCAAGCGCGCATGGGGACGAGCCGGAAGACGGACATGTGCGTGCCGTGCCGGGGCCGAGCATGGCTGTCAGCGTTCCGCTGCCGCGTGCCCAGAAGGACAACGAATACAGCGAGTCATCGGCGATATCACGACCGACCTCCCGATACACGGAGGTCGCTCCGTCTATGCGCATCGAATGGCCGCCTACGACAAGGGATTCGAGCGAAATCTCGGCGTCGGTCGCGGAACCGGCTGATCCCTCGACCCAGTTCATCTCATCCTCGAAATCATCCACGAACAGCGCCTGCACGTTCATCGCCGCGTTGCCGCGATAGGCGCGGCAGCCGGCGGCTGTGGCCGGACAGGCGTCGCTCCAGCTCGGGCTGGCGCGGTAGATACACTCGCCCAGCGTGGCATCGAAACTGCCGTTGCCCTTCTCGCAGTCGGCCTCGGTCCTGCCGGACAGGCGGTAGAAGCGGCAATCGGGCGAAGCGATGATGGTCTTCGACAGGCGGCGGTAGTGGCGATTTCCGGAACTGTCGTAAAACTCGCGGCAGTCGTAATCCCCCGCTTCGATATCGGCCGCCGTGCAGAAGCCTTCGCGCTCGGCCGGAGCGACCGGATTGTCGATGCAACTGTCCGGGTCACCCGCCGCCAGCCTGACGCAAGGGGCGAAGCCGACAGTAGAACCGACAACGCAGAGAGGGCTCTCGCAGATATCGTTCGCGCTGACCGTCACGACCGCCTCGGTCCGTTGGAGACTCCAGGCGCGCAACTGATATCCGGTGGTGTCCGAACCTTCCCAAGTATAGAAAGTCTCGACGTTCGTATCGTCTTCGTGCAGACAGAGGCGCAGGTGCGAGTAATTCTCGACCGCCTCGGTCTCGACGTTGGTGAACGCGGTACAGCCGGCGTCGAGGCTCGAGCATTGCGCCGCAGTCGAAGGTATGAAGTAGTCCGGATCCGCGGCTGCGGCTTCGAAATCGGTCTCGTCCTGGAAGAACGTGTCGTAGCCGTTACATTGGGCGGGGCAGTAGTCCTGCGGGCCGACGATGCCAGGTACGGCCGGATCGCCGCTCGTCGGCGAGTAGCGGTCGCAGCCGACCTCGGTCTCGCGGCACATCTGCGCGAACGAATCGCATTCCTGCCTATCACTCTCCTCGCCCGTGCACCCCAGATAATCGGGCGCGATCTTGACGTTGACGCGCTGTCCGGCGTTGTAGCCGGTGTGATACGGCGTAAGCGGCCCCTCTTCGAACTGGACCGCATCGAGGTACGCTCCGGCGCCGTAGAATTCGACGGCGGCCTGGGCGACATCGGAGCTCGTGGTCAGGAACGAGAAGCCGGCGCGCAGCTCATCGAACGCCTCATCATCATAGGTGATCGTACATCTGATGGCGTTGAGCACGGCATTATAGTTACACGGATTGGACCCCGCGTCGGTAGTATCATATGCGGCCAGATATTCGCTGAATGCGGCTGTCGTGGAGAACGGCCGCGGATCCTGCTGTACGCCCGCCTCATCGTAGAGCGTGACGATTACCGTCAGACTGACCGCCGTGCTGTCCGGATCCTGTTTGAGCGCCGCCGAGACTGTGTGCATCTTGCCGGGACCAGCCGGGAGCGGACCATAGACCAAGCGCCCGGTAGCCGAACCGGCAAGCGTCGCGGAGCGGCTGCCCTCTACGGCCAGATCGGAATCATTGACGATGTAACCGTTGTTGTCGGGCAACGAAGCGGCGGTCGGAGCCAGCCAGCCGAAAGGCACCCCACTGTCGACGCGTTCGAATCCGCCGTTCTCGACGAAATTGAGCGATTGACCGGTGCCCAGGGAGACGAGCGCCGAACAGCCGTTGTCCTTAGCGTTACAGGTCTCGACATTATCGCTGAAGAAGCGCGACGGGAGTGCGAGCCAATCATCCGACTTGTCGCTTTCGAGTCCGGTCAGGCTAGAGCAGGACCGCTGACCCTGAAGGATCTTGCAGCCACCCTCGCAATCATCCGGATTTTCGCAGACGCTTGAGCTCCTGCAGGTCGTGTCTGCCGTCGAACAGCTGTCGCTCCCCTCGGCGATGGAACATGACCGCTCACAGCCCTCCTCCGGAACGCAGGCCGCCGACATCTCGCACGACACTACGTTCAGCGTCGTCGCATACTGGCGGCAGCCGACGTTGTCGGAGTTGCAGGTACCGTAATCGATGGTGTTCATCAGGTAGTTCACCGGCGACCCGCCCTTGACCGGGTTCAGCGTGCGGCAACTGTTGTAGTACTCTGGACAGGAATCGCCGTTGAAGCGCCAGACGTTCTTCTCACGCACGCAATAGCCCCAGCCGCCGACGCAGTTGCCCATGTCGTCCTCGCGGAGACAGGTGCGGGTGTCCACGCACTGTTCCTGGCGCTGGGGGATCTCCGGCGAGACGAGATGCGGACCGTAGGACTGGGCGCGGCATTGCGCGGCCGGAGCCTTCAATACCCAATCCGGATCGATCAAACGGCAGAACGGGTGATCATCGTCGCGTTCGCCATCGTCATTACAGTCGTTGAAACCGGCGACGACGTCCTTGAGACGCCAGCTCGCCGAACCCACGGGCGCGTCGTGCGCCGCGATCTCCCAGCCGATGGGGATGACGCGCGCCGCGCGCAGCTTCTTCAAGTTGCTCTCGCAGTAGGCGAAGGTGTAGCAGAACGGATCCTGGTCGCGACCAGTGTCGCTCGAGGAGACGAGCGGCCAGTCGCCGTGCAGGTAGCCCTGTTCAAGCGCGTCGCGGACAGTGAACGGCGTCGCTCCGGCTACGCGGACGGCGTTGATGAGCTGAGCGTCGGCGACGCAGTTATCCGGCCTTCTGCCCGATGGCGGACAGACGCCAAAATTCAGCAACGGGTCGATGACGCCGATATCTTTGGGCGGCGAGACCAGAAGCCGCGTCAGCGCCTTGCGGGCGGTACTGCGGCCCGGCGGCCTGAACAAGCCCTCCTCCGACAGGATGATATCCGGTTGGGCGGTGATCGCCTCTTCGGCCGTCAGTATGCCTGAGGTGAACTTGTTGAACAGGCGCGAGACGAAAGTCTGCACGAAAGTCTGCACGGTGTTGATGACGACAGAGAGCACGGCGCCCTTGGCGATCTGTCCGGCGCTCATCTGCTGCTGGGCCTCGCGCGGCGCCTCGTCTTTTTCGGTCTCCATCTTCTCGAAACCCTTCTGGACCACCGAACCCGGCGACAGGACGCGACCGGAAACCGGATCGATGATGTCCGAGAAGCCGCCGGTCCCCGATTCCGCGAGTCGTTTCAGCGCCGCCGTCTCGGCCGCTTCGGTGCTGGCGTCATAGCTGTGTCCGAGCACTTCGAGCGCGACGGAAAGCGAACCTTGTCCGGGCTCGAACGCCGGCATCATCGCCTCAAGCGTCTCTTCGGAGGTCAACTGGTCGCTCCAATTGGTCCAGTTCTCGGCGATGGCGTTGAAGTCACAACTCGGTTCCGGCGGCTCGACCTCGTTCAGGATGCCGAGCTGGATGTTCATCGAAACGTCCGGGCTGGGCGGAGAGCAGAGGTTGAGTCCGAGCTCGCTGAAGCCGCCCTCCTCGGAAAGCGTGCCGACCATTTCGCCGACGGCGCCCTGCCAGGCGTCCGTCAGACCTTCCGAGAACCCCTTGCTGTCCCAGCAGACGACCTGACCGGGGCAGTCGGAAGTGAGCGCCACGGCAGCTTCGTACGCCAGCTTGGACAGGAAGTAGTTCGCTCCGTTGACGAGCGCGCTGACTGCGCCCTCGACAAGGTTATCCTTGAGCGTGTTCCAGACGTTGACGACGGTGGTCTGTGTCTCGGTGACGATGTCTTCGGTCGGGAACGCCTGCGCCGGCTTCGGCGCGAGCAAGAGCGGCGCTGAAACTATCACGGCGACGACAAAAAGCAGGAAGGATGCTCCCAGCCTTCCCCTGAACCGGTTGTCGCCTGCGCCTTTCATTATTATATGGGTTATTGACCGTCAGTGGTTCCCTCCCCTTCATTTGGGGTGGTTCCCTCTTCGGATTGCGGCATTTCCTGCAGGGTCTCGAGAAGGAGGTTGCGCATCGTCGCGTCGTCAGCCTGCTGCAGCATCTCATCCGGTACGCCGATCTTGCTCAAGAACGCGCGCAGTTCTTCCGGCGTCATCTCCGCCAGCCGGGCGCGCATCGCTTCCGGCGTCAACTCGTCCAGGTCGCCGAACGCGAGCTCCATCGCGTCGAGCACGTCCTGCTCATCCGCCGCGAGCGCAGGCGGTTCGGCGCCCGTCGCATCGCCGGCATCGGTCGTATCAGTGCTCGCGGCCTGCCGACAGACACTCCCGGCCGGACAGTTCGGATCGGTGGATTGCGCGACCTCCAGACCGTCGTCGGCACCGTCCGAATCCGAGTCCTCAAGGAATGGACTCGTGCGGAAGACGTACAGTTCGTCGTAATCGTTGAGGCTATCGTTGTCCGTATCCTGCTGTTTCAACCTGGCGATCTTCTCCTGTTCGACCTCATCCGCGCTCCGAAAATGGAGATTGCCCTCCCTAGCTAGAGGCTCGACGATGGAACGATTGATCTGAAAAACGCCAAAGACGAGCGTCGTGATCCCGATGACCACTAGCACGCCCAATCCGAGTCTCTGTTGCGGATTGAACTGTCCTTTTCTGGCCATGCGTTATCGCAGTTGAGTATAACATGCACGATATGCACCGTCTACGGAAATTGTAGCAAAAAAAAGCTCAGCGCATAAGCGCGCCGGCGAGCCTGACCCAATCCGACACCGTCAGACGTTCCGGGCGCTCCGTGGGCGCGATTCCGGCGGCGGCAAAGGCGCGCTCAAGCGTCTCTTTCGGATACTTCGCAGCCAGGGTGTTCTTGAGCTGCTTGCGGCGGCCGGCAAAACCGATTTTCGCCAGTCCAAGCACTTTTTCCGGGTCAATTCCAGCTAGGAGGACGTCCAATTCCGCTTCGGAATGAAGGCGCACATGTAGGACGGCGGAATCGACTTTGGGTTCAGGATGGAACATCGATGCTGGGACGTCCATGATCTTACGCGCTTCGCCGTAGATCCGGACCGCGACCGAAAGCAGGCTCATCTCCGGCGGCGCGGCGGTGATGCGATCCGCGACCTCGCGCTGGACCATGACGGTGAGCGAAGCCGGGCGCGGACGTCCGGAGACGAACTTGCGCAGAGCGTCGCTGGTGATGGAATACGGCAGGTTGGCGACGACCTTGTACTCCCCTGCCCCGGCGCCGAGGCGTGCGGCCAGATCGGCGACCGCGAAAGAGAGCGCGTCGCCCTGCAGGATTTCGAGACGATCTGATGCGATGCGCTCCCTGGCAATCAGCGCGAGCTTCGGATCGAGTTCGATTGCGAGCACCCGCGCGCCGCGGCCAAGTAGCGCTTCGGTCAGGATTCCGAGCCCGGGACCGACCTCGACGATCTTATCGTCCGCGGCGATCCCTGCCGCATCGGCCATCGCTTCAGCGATACCTGGCTCGCACAGGAAATTCTGTCCCCTCCCCTTGATGGGTTTGAGTCCATGTTCCTCGATCAATCTGCGGACGTCCTTCCTCTCCATAACTCACGGCAGCTGGTCATGAACCGCGACGGCAGCGGCGGGGTTCTCGACAGGTTCCGCCTTGCGGCCCGAGTACGGCAGTAGCGCATACAGCACGGTGAAAAGCGCGGCGATGATGAACACGGCGGGCCAGGGATTCGCCGGCAGCAGGATGAACGCAAGATAGACAAGCACAGCCGCGGTCAGTTTGCCGAACGCGAGCGACATCTCGTGGAAGATGACCGTCTGCATGACGCCCTCCTTCCTGGCGAACGCGTAACCCGCCGAGTCGAACGGAATCCGGATCATATTCTCGGAGACCTTGTAATAGGAGTCGACCAGGAAAACCCCCAGCGGTCCGGAGACGAACGGACGCACCAGCCATGACGCGGCGGTGAAGACCGTGCCGCTCAAAAGCAATTTGTCCCAGCGGTCCTCGTCGGCGAGCCGGCCGGCATAGAGCGTCAGCAATACGTTGACCGACCTGGCGAGCGAGACGACGATGCCGATGGTCAGCAGACTGGGGATGACTATGACGATGAAGATGGGCCAGACCGCGAGCGCGATGAACGCTTCGCCCTCCGCAAAATAGGTCAGGAACCTGGCGCTGCCGAAACGGCGCAGGAAGTTGCGCATCGCTCCGGTATACGAAAACTCCTGCGGCATGAACATCTCCGGCGTGCGCAGCAGCGGGATGTTCGACAGCAGGATAAGCAAAGCGACGGTGATGAACAGCGCGCCGAAACCGAAGAAGACGATGATCGCTCCGCCGATGACCGGGGCGAACGCCGCCGCCAGCGCCGCGAGCGCGATGCGGTTCGACATCTCCTTGCCGGCCTCCTTGCCGTTCATCCAAGTGGCGAAGTTGGCGTGATAGCCGACCCAATAAAGCACGCGATGCAGCACGGTCGCGACAACAGCGACGGCCAGGAAGACCGGATATTTCGGTACTGCGAACAACGACAGGTAGAAGATGATCAGGAACGGCGCGCTCAAGAGCATCGTGTGTTCGTAGCCGTGCCTGCGGCAGATGCGTCCGCCCAGGGGCAGGATCAGGAAGAAACAGGCGAAAACCGCGATATAGAAAAGCAGGATGTCCGGTATCGAATAGCCCAGCATGTAAAGATAGATGGGTTCGAACACGCCGACCATCGAGACCGCGAGCGAACGAAGCGCGATCGCCTGAAACATCTCCTTCACTTCTTGCGAAGGATGAAGGGCGAAATAGTGTTCGAGGTAATGGCGGATGTGGGAGGTGGGCATATGTGTTGAGCTGGAAGCATGAAGCTGGAAGCCTCTTTCAAGCTTGCTTCCCGCTTCCCGCTTCCCGCGTTCTGCTTTCAATCTTCAACTGTCCCTGCCGCAGCACCTCGATGCGGCCGCCTTTCGCCCGCACGAGAGTCGTTGACGGTCGTTCGGGCAGGCGCCCGGCGTCAAGCAAGAGGTCCGGTTTCGGTTCGCGCCCGCGGAAGGCGCGATGCACGGCGGCCGCGGAGTAGGCCGGTGCGCCGCCGGAGACGTTGGCCGAAGTCGAGGTGATGGGTCCGCCGAACTCCCGGGCGAGCGCACGCAGCCAGGCGGACGCCGGCACGCGGATCGCCAGATCCTCGGACCGTTCCCCGCCGGAAACATAGAAATCACCCAGGGCCGGAGCCACGACAGTGAGCGGACCGGGCCAATGCCGGCGCGCCAGCTTCCTGATCGCGCCGACGAGACGCACCGCCTTCGCCGCCTGCCCAAACGAATGCGCCACGACGAGCGCCGACATTCCCTTGGATCTGCTCTTCATCGAAAACATCCGCCGCACCGCAGCCGCATTGCGCGGATCAGCCGCGAGTCCGTAAGAAGATTCGCTCGGGTGCACGACTACGCCGCCTGCCCGAAGCACGTCGACCGCTTCGCGGAGAGCTCGCTTAGTGACGCGATGACGATTTATCTTGATGATGCGCATTTCAAATATTGATACGGATTCGGAAGCGGGGGCCGCTCGCTGCGTCACGTCGTTCGCGAATGACGTGACTGCGCTCGCTAGCGGGGACCGTCCGGCATGCGCCGGACTAGCGGGGAAAGAATCCCTACCCCGCTATCTCCGCTACGTCGTTCGCGAACGACGTGGTGGCCCCGCTATCCCCGCTCTCAACCGATCTCTTCCCTCCACCACTCGTACGTCTTCCTGATTCCGGTCTTGACGTCGACTTTGGCCTTCCATCCCGTCGCGCGCAGCGCTTTCACCGGACTCAACGACACGCGGCGCTCATCGCCGGCCTTAGCCGGACCGTGCGCGGCTTCTTTATGAAACTTCGCTGCCTCGCAGATCTCCTTGTAGAGACCGTTCACGGAGGTCTCCTTGCCCGTACTGACGTTGAACACTCCGGACAGGGAGCGCGAAACGGCTGTCGCCACCATCCTGGCCACGTCGCCGACATAGATGAAATCGCGCGTCTGTCTGCCATCGCCGTTCACGGTCACGCTCTTGCCCGACATCAGGCGCGACAGGAACGTCGCGACGACGCCGGCCTCGCCTTGCACGGTCTGACGCGGACCATACACGTTCGCGAACCGGAGCACTGCGCTGTCGACCCCATAGGCGTCCTGTGCGAACCGGAGATACTCCTCGAACGTCGCTTTCGAAATGCCGTACGGGGAATTCGGCCCGGTCGGAGATGTCTCCTTCGCCGGCAGCTTTGCCGTCCGTCCGTAGACCGCAGCCGACGAGGCAAACACCAGATGCTTCACCTCCGCGTTGCGGCACGCCTCAAGCACGTTCAACCCGCCGATGATGTTGATGTCAGCGTCGTGCTTGGGCATCGCGACCGAACTCCGGAGATCGATGTGCGCCGCGAGGTGCACGACCGCCGTTGGCCTCATCCGCAAAACCAGATTACGGAACCTATCCGAACGTATGTCCAGTATATACAGCTTCGCCTTGCGATTGACGTGGCTGCGGAATCCGGTCGAGAGGTCGTCCGCCACATGCACCTGCCAGCCGCGGGCGACAAGCTCGTCGACCACGTGCGATCCGATGAAGCCGGCGCCGCCGGTGACGATGACCGTCTTTTTCTTTGGCATAGATTATTCCTTGGTTTCCGGCGCGCCGCTCTTGCGGAAGCGCAGGTAAGCTTCAACGAAGTCATCAAGATCTCCGTCCAACACGCGCTGGGTATCTTGAGTCTCGTACTTGGTCCGATGGTCTTTGACCATCTGGTAAGGATGCAGGACGTAAGAGCGGATCTGATTGCCCCATTCCGCGCTGGCGAAGTCGCCTCGCAGCTGCTTCTTCTCGGCCTCGCGTTCGGCCAGATAGATGGCATGCAGGCGCGCCTTAAGGATGCGCAACGCCGTTTCCTTATTTTGCGTCTGCGAACGTTCGTTCTGACAGGAAACCACGATGCCGGTCGACAGGTGCGTGATGCGCACCGCGGAATAGGTGGTCTGCACGCTCTGGCCGCCGTGTCCGGAAGACAGGAAAGTGTCTATGCGCAGGTCTTTGGGATCGAGTTTGATCTCCGCGAGATCGCCGAGTTCCGGCAGGACCTCGAGCAGCGCGAACGAAGTCTGCCGCAGCTGGTCGGCGTTGAACGGCGACAATCGAACAAGGCGATGTACGCCGGCCTCGGCCTTGAAGTAGCCGTAGGCGAAGCGCCCTTCGACCGAGAACGTCGCGCTCTTGATCCCCGCTTCGGATCCGCGATGCTCGTCCAGCATCTTCACTTTCCAGCCTTTCGATTCCGCATAGCGCAAGTACATCCGCAGCAGCATGCCGGCCCAATCCTGCGCATCGGTCCCGCCCGCCCCGGCGTGCACAGCGACGATCGCGTCCCGGTCGTCATGCTCGCCGTCCATGAGCGTGGCAAATTCAAGTTTCTCGAACCTGCCGAGCAGTCCGTCAAGTGAGGTCTTCACTTCCTCCTCGGAGGCATCATCCCCCTCGGCGATCGCCAGCTTCACGAATTCAAGAAGATCGGCCGCCTCTTTACGAAGCGCCGACCATTGCCCATGGAAGTCCTTCAAATCCGACAGCCGCCGACTGACCCGTTGAGCGTTCTCGCGGTCGGTCCAAAAATCGGACTGCTGCGTCTCCCATTCCAACGAAGAAATTTCAGCTTCAACCTTATCGAGGTCAAAGTAACCCCCACGCGGAATCGATCTTCCCGTGCAGTGCCTCGATTGCGTGGAGGTGGTCCTTAATCATAATTAATCCGGTTTCAGACTAGACGTGTATCTTCTTAGCGTACTTGCCGATGTACGGCAGTTCCCATTCCTTCCCATACAACGCCTGCAGGAATCCGTAGATGGAGATGACGAGCAGGAACAATCCGATCATCCAACCGAACACCGGAAACCAGACGATGGCGCTCGCGACGACATAGGCGGCGAACAGCACTATCCCCTGCCGCAGGTGGAATTTGACGAAAGCGTCCTTCTTGGCGAACAGCAACGGTATCAGGAACAGGATATTCAGGTACGACAACGCGGCCATCAGGCGGCGATTGCCTTCCGTGCCGTCGGCGATGATCTTATTCTCGTCTTTTGACGAAGACATACTCAATCAGCGTTCGTTCTTACATATATAATGATAGCTCATTCCGGAGATACTTTCCAGGCTTATGGGGACGTGGGGAGGAGAGGAGGAGAGAAGGTGAGGAGGTGAGAAGATTTTTACATGACTTCTCTCCTTCTCCATACCAAAACAGGGACCGAAGCCCCTGTTTCTTGTTTGCTCATCAATCGGAAGGCATTCCCTGTGAGATGATATGCGCTCGCTTGGAGCGGATCGCGCCGCGAGGCGTACTTTAGACGTACGTCGAGCAAGCGATCCGCGAAAGCGAGTGCAGATCGCTCACAGGGGATGCCGTATCTAGAATCCCATTCCGCCGCCCATGCCTCCCATATCCGGCGCTCCACCAGCGTGATCCTTCTTCTCCGGAAGGTCAGTGACGACGCATTCGGTCGTCAGGAGCAGCGATGCGATAGATGCGGCGTTCTGCAGCGCGAAACGCGTCACCTTGGTCGGGTCGATGATGCCGGCTGCTGGCAGGTCCTCGAACTCGTCGGTCGCGGCGTTGTAACCGTGTCCGCCCGTTCCCTTCTTGACCTCGGCGACGACCACTGCGGCGTCCTTGCCGGCGTTCGCGGCGATCTGCCGGAGCGGCTCCTCAAGCGCCCGGCGCAAGATGGCGATGCCGACAAACTCGTCCGGCGTCATACCCTGACCCTGGAACGCGTCGAGCGCGGCCGCGGCGCGGACGAGCGCAACGCCTCCCCCTGGCACAATGCCCTCTTCGACGGCGGCCCTAGTCGCGGATACGGCGTCCTCGATGCGCTGCTTCTTCTCCTTCATCTCGGTCTCGGTCGCGGCGCCGACTTTGATGACGCCGATGCCGCCTGACAGCTTGGCCAGCCTCTCCTGTAACTTCTCGCGGTCGAAATCAGACTCGGTCTTCTCAAGCTCCAGCTTTATCGCCGCGACGCGGTCCTTGATGCTGTCGGTGCTGCCCGCGCCGTTGACGATGGTGGTGGTCTCCTTGGTGGAGACGACCTTCCGGGCGCGCCCGAGATCCTCGAGCGTCGCGTCCTCAAGCTTCAGTCCGACCTCCTCGCTGATGACTTTGCCGCCGGTCAGCACCGCGATGTCCTTGAGCATCTCCTTCCTGCGGTCGCCGAAACCCGGCGCTTTCACCGCCAGCGTGTTGAACGTACCGCGCAGCTTATTCACGACGAGCGTGGCCAGCGCCTCGCCGTCCACTTCCTCGCAGATGATGACCAGTTCCTTCTTGCCGCTCTGCGCGACCTTCTCCAACACGGGCAGGATGGCCTGCACGGACGATATCTTCTTGTCGGTGATGAGGATGTGCGCGTCGTTGTACTCGGCCTCCATCCGGTCGGCGTTGGTGATCATGTACGCCGAGACGTAACCCTTGTCGAAACGCATGCCGTCGACGACCTCCTTCTCGATGCCGAACAGCTGCGATTCCTCGACGGTGATGACGCCGTCCTCGCCGACCGCCTTCATGGCTTCGGCGATGATGGCGCCGATCTCCTTGTCGTTCGCGGAGATGGATGCGACCTTCTCGACTTCATCGCCGGAGATCGGTTTGGAGATCTTGCCGGTCAGTTCGGCCACGACCACATCGACGCCGATCTCGATGCCCTTCTTGATGGACATCGGGTTGGCGCCGGCGACGACGTTCTTCACGCCCTCGGCATAAATGGCCTGGGCAAGCACGGTCGCCGTGGTAGTGCCGTCACCGGCGACGTCGTTGGTCTTCGACGCGACTTCCTTCACCAGTTCGGCGCCGACGTTCTCGAACTTGTCCTCGAGCTCGATCTCCTTGGCGACCGTCACGCCGTCCTTGGTCACGGTCGGCGAACCGTAGCCCTTGTCTAGGACCACGTTCCTGCCCTTCGGACCCAGGGTCACTTTGACCGCGTTCGCGAGCGCGTCCACGCCCCGCTTGATCTTCTGGCGGGCGTCTTCTTTGAACAATATCTGTTTAGCCATAATCTGTGGTGTCTTATTTCTAGTCGGTGGCGGTGCCAGGCAATCGTCGCTAAAGCGACGAGTAAGCCTGGCACCGCGTTAATTTAAAAAGCCATTACTCAATGATCGCTAAAATATCCGACTCATCGAGGATTAACAGTTCTTCGCCGTCGACCTTGATCTCGTCCGGACCATATTTCTTGAAGATGACCTTATTGCCGACCCTGACGTTCATCGGCGCGACGCTGCCGTTATCGAGCAGCTTGCCCGGACCGACGGCGATGACCTCGCCCTTCTCGGGCCTTTCCTTCTCGACCGTTTCCGGAATGACGATACCGGACTTGGTGATCTCGGATTCGGTGATGGCCTTGACCAGCACGCGATCCGCAAGCGGTTTCACGCTCATAGCCCTTAAATAAAGGAAATTATTAATATCTTTTAGCACTCCTCAAAAGAGAGTGCTAATACTATATAAACAATCTGCGAGATAGAGTCAAGAGACGTGACGAAGCTCAAAGCGTAAAGCAGAGAGCTGAAAGCTCAAAGCGAAAAGAAAAAGCGGAAAGTTCTGCGCTTTCTGCTTTAAGCTTTCGGCTCTGAGCTTTCTGCCGCTTACCGCACTTCTCTCGCTCCCCCGCTATTCCACCACCAACCTCCCGCCTTCCTTCCTGAACTGGGGGATGGACGCCGCCGAAGTCACGGTCAGCGCGGCCATGAGCCAAAACATCAACTGTCCGAACCAGGAGCTCCAGACGAAATGGTCGAACAATCCGACGACGAAAATCACGGCGAGAGCCGGCAGGAACGGCACCCAGCCCGGACCGGCCTCGCGTTTGGCTGTCCGGCATGCGACCCGAACCAGGAAAAAGATGAACAGCGACCAGGCCATGAATCCAAGCAATCCGGTCTCCACGGCGACCAGGAGCGGCGTATTGTGCACGTACTGATAGTCCCAGGGGTCGCGGCCGGGATCCACCCGGTGCATGGCGTACGGCATCATGCCCG
>Ga0265297_10005464_pt1 | contig 19373 bp, 18 predicted proteins | sample Munlanlwell13791_FD_192502 | JGI IMG/M metagenome (GOLD analysis project Ga0265297, IMG submission 192502) | Leachate microbial communities from a municipal landfill in Southern Ontario, Canada - Leachate well 137-91 | ecosystem: Engineered > Solid waste > Landfill > Unclassified | place...
ATTTATTTGTGGTTTTTAAACGCTGACAGGTCTATCGACGCTGTCAGGTTCGGTTAGACCTGTCGCCGTGCTTACACCCGACAGCGTCTTATAAGTGTTTATTATTTTTTATATTCAATTCCATATTCCCACATTTATTTTACTTCTCCTCGCCTCCGGTTGGAGACGGAAGGATCAGTTTTACACGATCACTTTCATTACTGGTGAACAAAAGTCAGTTGTACCATCGGGCATAACGACCGCCCTGCGGAAATAATACTTAGCTCCCACGGTAAGTCCCGTTACTATAAAATAGGACTGGGTGCTGATTCCGGCTTGTGTCCAACCGTTCTCGTCCGTAGGCAAAACATCTTTAGCATATTGCCAGATATAAGCTCCGGCTTTTGGCACCGCCCTCGCCACTAATTTCACACTACCCGAATTCGGTCCATCCTCTACTGCCAGTACAGCTTTCTGAATGGATTCCGGTTGTTTGGAGGCATGAAATCCGCTACTTAATATCTTGCTTTCGTCACCATCCGCAGTCACATCTACATAAGTAGCATTGCTGTGAAAGATTTTGTCAGCAGCTTCTTCATCAGCACGCAGCGTGGCTATTGCCGTATGACTGCCGTCTTTCGAAGCCAGATAGGAAGTTTCCATTTTATCCACTGCCGCTTTTGCTTCGGTCAATGGAACAATAGGTGTTGGAAAAGTAGGATTATCCGTTAGTTCTGAATTCACATTCCGGTAAAAAGCTATTTTCTCAGCCACCGCTAATTTGATAAAATCAAATAAAACTTTAATTTTCTTCATAATGATAATTTTTTAAGGTTGTTTTTTAATCTTGATTTTTTAAGTGAGAATATAGAATTGAATATTTTGTTCTCTGTTGATTTAATTCATCCTTCCGTCCGTCCGTCCGTCTTCTCTTTGATAGTCTTCGGGGGTTTTCTCTCTTTTTTTTAAAACCGCGGTTAAAAACCACGAAACCCTTCCCCTTTTTACCGGAATATTGCCTGTTCCAATTGGAATATTACTTATTCCTTGTGGTATAGCACCTGTTCCAATTGGAATATTACTTATTCCTTGTGGTATAGCACCTGTTCCAATTGGAATATTACTTATTCCTTCTGGTATAGCACCTGTTCCAATTGGAATATTACTTATTCCTTGTGGTATAGCACCTGTTCCAATTGGAATATTACTTATTCCTTCTGGTATAGCACCTATTCCTTGTGGAATATTACTTATTCCTCGTGGTATAGCACTTATTCCTTGTGGAATATTACTTATTCCTCGTGGTATAGCACTTATTCCTTGTGGAATATTACCTATTCCTTGTGGAATATTACTTATTCCTCGTGGAATATTACTTATTCCTCCTGGTATAGCACTTATTCCTCCTGGTATTGGTAGTATACTACAAAGAATAAGGTCTTTTTTACCTGTATAAACCGGTTAGCAAGCCCGACCGCTGTCTGAAGTTGCTTCGCCTGTACAAATCACAAAAGGGAGACCGTACCCTTTAAGTTCGTTTTGCATTAACCCTCTACTTATTTTTATCGGACTACCTGAAATTGTGATTGAACTTGTGATAAAATTAATTACATTTTGTAGACTAACCAAAAATTTTCTAAAAATAAACCTGGACAAGCCGTTTTTTATCTAGCAGATAATCAGCGGAATAAAATTGTTAAAATAGGGAATATCTGGTCAAGGCTTTTTTTGATGAAAAAAAGAGGCAAAAAAGAGTGTATTTTGAGCAATTGGAAAGTGAGAAATTGGAAAAATATGAAAAATAATATGAGATACTCTTAATGGAAATTTTAATCCGGTCTGATCGTATTTTATTTCGGAATCTTGTGATATTTCGGATCCCATGGTCTGTATTTTAGATTATATATACATGATAATAAGATATATAAATCAAACTGTAAATTTTATTCTATCGTGATAGAATTCGTCTTTTACTGATGTTGGATGGAATAATAACCGGTTTGTTCCGCAAATTTGAGAATTCTACAGTTTCAAATGGAGTTAAATGCTGTCATTTTATGTTGTAAGGATTAAACCATCGTCTGAACCCGATACGGTGAGTGTTAAAACAGCCGGACAACCTGTTTTTTGTTGAGTCTGATAATTAGTGTGTTAATCTTTTCGAAAATGAAAAAAGCCGGACAAAGATATTGATCGGTGCCATTTAAAAGAGAAGAATTAAATAATATGGTATAACTTTCTGTCTTGCGCCTGGCTAAATTCCCCTTTTTCCTTCTACTTTGAAGAAGGTGCCTGATTGTACATACAAAACGGGAGGGGGTAGAGATTAGATAAGGTCCCGATTGAAATCAGGGGAGGTCCAATCAAAATATTAAATTATATTTATCATATTCCTTACATTGATATCTCGTAGATTACAAAAAAGGCTGACCTGAATAATTCAGATCAGCCGATGTTTATCCCGTCGCGCGAACTACCCCGGGAAGCTATAGGGATCTAGTCCGGGAGCGTGTCCATCCGCTCGTCGGATTTGTTTATTTTGGTTTATATCCCGATAGAATTCGGGACCCTGGAATACACAGGCTGGGATCACAGATAGCAATCACCGGTACATAACTTTGCCTATATAATCAGCTGGAGCGGTAGGAGAGGACTGAGTGTAACCTATTTTAGGCCGCTTTTTAAACGTTTCGCCTTTCCTATCACCCCTCCGGATTGACGTCTTTCACCCATTCCAACCCCGGGCTTTTGTTCTTTTTCGGGTTCGGAAATTTTAATGCATTTTCCTAATTTACGTCCTGATCGGGCACCCAATCCTTCCGGACCGGAACTGTCAAGTTTTGGCATAGCTTACTAAATTATTAATTAACAGCTTACAGCACCAGCTCTTTGTTTTTTTGTAAATAAGCCTGCACTACTTCACGAACCTTCCCGGAATAATTCAGGTTGACATGTATGCCGTATTTCGAACAGGATCCTTCCGCATGATCCGGTACTTTGTTGGCAAGCAAAACCGTCACTCCTTTTTGTTGCATGATTAATGGAATATTGTTTTTACAATCGCAGCCTTCGGGTGTATATAATAATTCCGAATGAACAACGTTTCCGGACTCATCAACCGTAAAGATGGTAAAAACTTCGCACGAGTAAAAATAGTCATCGAGTAGACCGCCAATTGTAGGAACCGCTATTTTCATAATAATATCCTCCTTAATTTACAGGGTTTAAAATATCAATAATGTCTTTGATTTGTTTATCAGGCTCTTTCAGAATAATCATTTGAATTTTCAGGCTGTCAAGAAGTGATTTTATTTTAATACCAAACTCGCCCGATATGATTCTACGTACGTTTCGGGATGCAACTAATTGAACGGATGATGAACCCGCCCCTTCTTCAGCATCTTTGTAGGGATTAGGAATAAATTCCATGGCTTTATTCTCTGTGTCGTAAATCACAAAGTATGCACAGCGGCCAAACCGCTGATCGATTGTTGATTCTAATGTATTTCCGGTAGAAGTGATTGCAATTTTCATATTTTTTTATTTGAATAAGATTAGCAATTCTGTGTTCCTTTTCCAACCATTAAACTGTTTCATGTTGGACAAAGCTGTTGATTACAGGCTTGCCCCGGTTGCTGAACCTGTTCAAAACCACAGTCGGGACAATAGCAGGTATCATTGCAACTCTTTTTGGCTGTATATTCTGTTGCATCGTCTGAATCATATCTTTTTATTTGTTGATTACCGCACAAAGGACATGCTTTGATTTCTTTCTCTTTCTCCGGGTTATTGAAATTACAATGACAGTTATCGCATTGATACCAGTCACTGTCAAAATACACTTTACCTCCTTCGATGGAAATTTGTCTTCCTTCAACGAAAGCTTCCGCTATTTTCCGGAGCGCTGAAGCATATATCCTTGTAAAAGTTGGTCTGGAAACAGCCATCATTTCCGAAGCCTGTTGATGATTAAGCCTGTCGTAGTCGCTTAACCGTATGGCTTCATATTCTTCATACAGTAAGTTGACGGGCACGGAATTTTGTTTGCCCGATTCGGGACCATAGGGTTTAAATCCTTTGATTACCGGCAGATCTAATACTTTCCGAAGGACCTTTTTTCTTGGTGACATAGTAATATAATCTATAGTTCGCTACAAATATAATGAACTATTGTTCAATATGCAACAAATTTAATGTATTTCTTCAAAATATTTATTCCGGAGACTATAATAAGTACCCGAAGCTATGGGATGTCCTGTTGTAAAAAATGATAATAAAGAAACCACATAGTAATCATATTAAGATAGAAACACATAGCTTTAACGTCTCCCGATTCCCGGGATGTATCCTGTGTGTTTTAAACAGGGAAATTATTTCCTTCCCATACTAAATAGCATAACAGTCCCCCTAATAGCTATCGAAGAGGAACACCAATCTGAAAATTAAATGAAAGAAAATGAATGAGAATAGAAAATAAATTAATTTCGATGGAGCGGATAAAATACCGATAGCTATCTCGAGACCCCCGGGAAGGACTTTTGAACAGTAATACTAACGGATTTAGTGAAAAATAGAAACTGACAAATTATTGGTTTGCATTTTATTTGTTCCCGATTTCTATCGGGGGTGGGATTATGTTCAAAATATACTTGTAAGTTAATAATATAATAATTGGTAAATCGTTATGGGATTATGAAAATAGATCTTATAGCGATTTGTTTTTTTGTTAAATTGAAAATTAGTTGTATATTTGCGCTGACAAATTGTTAATTGAGATATTCTAAAGTACAGGAGAAACGAATGATGATAAAAATAAGATCAATCCTGAGTTTTTACAAGTCCTTTGCATTTGCAGGTTTTACCATAACGCTGGCATGTATGCAATTTCCGTACAGGTATGGAATTGGTACGTTTTCACAAGTTTTCTGGTTTAAAATGCTAACTTTAGGCATGATATTTTATCTGAACAATACATATAAACGTCGTGAGTTTTATTACTATAAAAATCTGGGCGTTACCAAAAAGCTTTTATGGATTACCACCCTCTCGTTTGACCTGATTTTGTTCCTCACATTATTCTTCCTCACGTTAAATTTAAAACATTAAATGGTACATAGCCTCGAAGTGGATAGTGTAATTCTTGATTTTGGGACAAAAAGAGTATTACAAAACGTATATTTGAAGAGTGAGACCGGCAAAATTACCGGTTTGCTTGGACGGAACGGTACAGGAAAGTCCTGTTTAATGAATATCATTTATGGAGAACTTATACCGAATGATAAATCCATTCGGTTGGATAACAAATCTGTGTTTGATAAAAACCGAAATCCGGACGATATACGATATTTGCCCCAATTCGGGTATATTCCTAAAAGTTTCACGATTAAACGTATCTTTCATGATTTTAGCCTGGATTTTACCGATTTTGCCGGTTTGTTTCCTGAATTAGAAAGGTTCAAAAGCTCAAAATTCAAAAAACTCTCGGGGGGCGAACAGCGAATAATTGAGATTTATGCCATACTGGCTTCTAAAACAAAATTCTGTATGCTGGACGAACCTTTCTCACAGGTTATGCCGGTTCATATTGATACGATTAAGAACTTAATTGTTCGGGAAAAACAAAACAAGGGAATCATTGTAACCGATCATTTATATCAGCATATTGTCGATATTTGTGATAGCCTGTATGTAATAAAAGACGGGAAAACCTACCTTACCAAAAGTGTTCAGGATTTGGAAACACTTGGATATGTGAATTTTTCAAAGTTCTAAACATTGAGAAAGTTGAATGAACTAAACAATAATGGATTCCACAATTACTTTTTCGGTTTGTTCGAACAATGTGTTGAAATCGGTTTCAGCTACTGAAATAGCCGGATGAACAGTAAAAGTAACTTTATTGAATAACCCCAGCGGAAAATTGCCATATTTAAATACCTTCCACGAATTATTAATGGTAACCGGTACCACATAAGCATCGGGAGCAAATTTACATAGAATTTTCAGTCCGCTTGGGGCAAATTGCTTCGGTTTACCATCCCGGGTTCGTGTCCCTTCGGGATAAATGGTCACTGAACGGTTGTATTTTTGTATATATTCACCCATCTGACGAAGCACAGGCAAAGCCTGTCTCGGATCTTTACGGTCGATAAGTACAGAACCGCCATTTCTCAGATTGTACGAAATACTTGGTATATTTTTACCCAACTCAATTTTGCTTACATATTTGAGATCATATTTACGAAAGAACCAGGCCATACCAACAATATCAAATGTTCCCTGATGGTTGGAAACGAAGATCAGGGGTTTCCCTTCGGGTATCAATTCTCTGTTCTTACATGACATGGATGAAAACGTAAAACTTAATGCATATCGTAAAAAGAAATTCAAAAAGACGATACTTTTTCTATGTGCCTGATAACCGAATAAATTTAAGCATATCCATTGAATGGGCTGAAACAGGCATAAAAAAAACAAAAACCAGAAATAGGCCAATATAGACAGGGGGTAAGAGATAATTTTTTCCATATTCTTGAATGTTTAGCACAAAAATAACACTTTATTTTAAAATAAGCAGTTGGTTTCATTAAATATGAAATCATTTTATTGCAGATGGATAATAATCAGACCACAAATATCAATATTTAATATTTAGTTCTAAGCTTGTGAATTAAAACTGTTATATTGAAATTTAAAATGAACAAAGCTCTTAATCACTGAAGATTAAGAGCTTTATATTTAAAAGTATAGATGTAATTCAAAGTTACATTTCATCATATTCTTTAATCAATCCGGCATCAAAAAGGATTTTCTCCATTTCCAGTTGCACTTTCTCTGCTTCGAGACGGGCTGCTTTGGCAAAGTCAATATCATCTGAAGCATAAATAATTTGTCTCGAGGAGTTTACCAGCAAACCACAGCTGCTGTTTAAACCATATTTAGCCACTTCTTCCAGACTTCCGCCTTGTGCACCTACACCGGGAACCAACAGAAAATGTTCGGGGACTATGGCACGGATTTCAGTTAACATCTCCGCTTTGGTGGCACCTACCACATACATCATGTTTTCGTCAGTTCCCCACTTTAGGGAAGTTCTCAGGACTTTCTCAAATAGTTGCTCACCGGTTTCAGCATCTTTCATTAGTTGAAAATCAAAGGCTCCCTTGTTGGAAGTTAAAGCCAGCAGAGTAACCCATTTCCCTTCGTAAGTAAGAAAGGGTGTAACCGAATCTTCGCCCATATAAGGAGCCACGGTTACGGAATCGAAATCCATGTTGCCAAAGAAGGTACGGGCATACATCGCCGAAGTATTGCCAATATCGCCCCGTTTGGCATCGGCAATGATAAACTGATCGGGGTACTTTTCACGAATATAATCGACGGTGCGTTCCAACACTTCCCAGCCTTCGAGACCGAGACTTTCGTAGAAAGCCAGGTTCGGTTTATAAGCCACGCACAAATCGGCTGTGGCATCAATAATCGCTTTGTTAAATTCAAAAATGGGATCTTCAGACAGATTGAACAAATGTTCGGGAATCTTACTCACATCAGTATCCAGTCCCACGCAAAGAAATGATTTTTTGCGTTGTATATTTTCAAATAGATCTTGTTTTGTCATAAATATTAGGATGATTAGGTGGTTTTATGCCAGATATACTCTCACTTTATTTGCAATGGTTTTTTTAATTTCTTCCCAAGTTATAGGTTTGATAGTTACAGGTTCTTCGCTTTCGTCAGCATCAGTAAAATATATTAGTGCTTGAGGAATAGAAATTCCCAACATCTGGTTTGGGTATTTGGCTTTGTGACAGGCTATCATTTCTTCCAATGAATAATGTTCCAATAACTCAGCAATATCCCAAAAATCCTTTTTTTTGCCCCGACCAAGTATAGCTTGTATTTTCATTGCCATCAAGTCTTTATCGTTGTAAAAACGAATCGAATCGTAAGTTTCAATTTTGCCAATAATCGGATGTGGATAATTTACAATATCGACTTTTATATTGTCTATATAACAAAAAATGCCCCACTTTGCATTTGTGTTTTCGTACAAAAATCGTTCAGAAAATTGAGAACTTAATCCAGCTTCAATAGTACTCTTTTGAATCTGTTGATCTGTAAATAAATCTAAATCAATAGAAATTCGATGTCCATATTTTAAAGAGAGAGCAGTGTCACCAACCAAACTAAATTGTTTTAAAGCAGGAAGTTGCATCAATTCTTTTAATAAGGATAAAGTTCCGGGTTCAACTGTCTCAGTGTATAACATTTCAGTTCTGATATATCTCGATTAATAATTACTGCTGCCAAATTCATGCGATGTTCCGGCAAAAAACGAACATTTAATATTACCTCCGTTATTTTATCATCTCCGTAATACCGCCTGCATTGCCGGATATCTTCCACATCGCCCCGTTCAAACACTCTGGCGATCACAAAATCAGCCTTTGCGTCCATATCGAGTTGATCGAAATCAACGTCCCAGAATATTCGTCTTTCAAATATCGGTTTCATTTTCTTGATCTATATTTTGACAAAGATACATCCTTTTTTCAAAACTAATAATTTCTTAAAGTCCCTTTTTGGGAGTTCCGTAAGCAATTTGGGACAGGGGTTTTTAAAGTTCCGATTCCTTTAATCGTTCCGAATTCTCAGCCACTATCAGTTGATCGATAACACCCTGGATATCGCCTCCCATAAAGGCCGACAGATTGTAAATGGTGAAGTTGATACGGTGATCGGTGATACGTCCCTGCGGATAGTTGTATGTACGGATTTTGGCTGAACGGTCGCCTGTAGAAACCATGGTTTTTCGTTTTGAACCTATTTCGTCCAGGTACTTTTGGTGCTCCACTGCATATAAACGCGAACGGAGCTCATTCATTGCCTTGGCCTTGTTTTTATGTTGCGATTTCTCGTCCTGACATTGAACCGTGGTTCCTGTAGGAATATGTACCAGCCGAATGGCCGAATAGGTTGTATTTACCGACTGACCGCCGGCTCCCGAAGAACAGAAGGTATCCACGCGCACATCCGATTCTTTCAGTTCGTAATCAAATTCTTCCATTTCAGGAAGTACAGCCACAGTGGCCGCAGAGGTATGAACACGTCCCTGCGTTTCGGTTTGCGGAACGCGTTGTACACGGTGCACGCCCGATTCGTATTTCAGGGTTCCGTACACATTTTCGCCTGAAACCGTAAAAATAACTTCTTTGTAGCCGCCCGAACTCCCGTCACTTATATTTGTGATATCAACTTTCCAACCTTTTGTTTCACAGTATTTTACATACATGCGAAAAAGATCACCGGCAAAAATGGCTGCTTCATCACCACCGGTACCACCACGAATTTCGACAATGGCATTTTTGTTATCTTCAGGATCGGCCGGAATCAACAGCAACTTAATATTTTCTTCCATTTCCGGGATTTTGGGTTCAATCTCGTCAATTTCAGCTTTGGCCATTTCACGCATTTCAGGATCACTTTCATTTTCCTGAATTTCTTTGGCTTCGGACAAATGTGTCAATGCAGTTTTGTATTCCTGTTGTGCCTCCATGATTCGTTGCAATTCACGATACTCTTTGTTGAGTTTTACATATCGTTTCATGTCTCCAATCACTTCGGGATCGGTTATCAACGTCGAAATCTCTTCGAACTTGTGTTGCAATCCTTCTAACTTTTCTATTAATGTTTTCTCAGCCATATTGTTTTAATAAACCCTTCATCCGTCAGTTGACGGAGAATAAGAGATGCTTTTTGTTTTAATAAATTTCTACTTCTTTCATGAAGTTTAAATCATCAAGAATTGTAGTTTCCATTTTTCCCCTTTAGGGGTTAGGGGTCAGTCTTTCCCTTCTTTCTGCCTCATCTTTCAAATTATGCACATACTTTTTTAACCGCCATTCCATAATACTTTGGAAACGCTTTTTTGAAATGAATATATCAAAAAACCATCCAAATCGGATATGTGTTTCAAGTGTATACATACATTCCTTTTTGTTTTTGGGAATAAGGGTAAATGTGCAGTACATTTTCTTGAAAAATCCTTCCGAATGAACCAATTCGAGATTAAATGAACTGTTCCCGTTTTTGAATCGTTTATGAGTCAGCTTACTGTCAATACTTATGTCGGGAAATGTAATTATATTCGGTATAACTACATCGCCCACACCACGGATAACAGCAGTTGATTTATCATAACTTGTTGATTTAAAGTAAAATTCCATCAATTCGTTCTTCTCTTTCCGTAAATTCATTCCCTTTAATGCCCAGCTAAAAAGTGCATCCAGATTATATCGCATCTGGTAATCGAAATCCCGGGTCACCGAACTACACACACTATCGGATGCTTTTACACTGACCTGACAATAAGTAACAAACTCTCCATCCTTATAGTTTGTAGAAATGGAATCGACAGGTGAAGCATTTAAGAATAGACTATTCGTAAGAAATGAAAATAGTAACAGGTTGCAATTTTTCATGCTTTGGTTTTTTAAAACAGAACTGAATTTACACATCTATTTACTTTTGACAGCTTTCTGTCTTTTTTCCGATTCGTCAATCATGTTTTCGGTAAACTTCTTTATCCGCCATTCGACAATTGTTTTGTATCTTCTTTTCGTTATAAACAGATTGAAAAACCAATCAAATTCAATTTTTAAATTAGAAATATAAAGTTGTTCGTTATTACTCAGTGGAATTATTGTTAGAGTTCCCAGTGCATTTTTAATAACGAAACTTGAATATATAATGTCCGCAGTAACTTTAGTCTGTCCATTTGCATAGTTAGTCTTCTGAATGATGCCATCCATTTTGATATTATTAAATGATGTTAATCCGGGTAACACTACATCAAAAAGTCCGTGAGTGACGTTTGTTTTGGGGTCATTAATGGAAGATTTTAAAACAATAATTAATTCATTATCCTTGTGACCTTGTAACCCCAAATCTTTCAGAGCCCAATTAAACAGATTTCCGGGGGTAGTATGAAAATCACTAACCAAATCGCTTGTTACTGCGGACACAATTTTATTCGAAACTTTTATTTTGCGCTGATATTGTGAAACAAAAGCTCCATCTTTGTAAAACGTTGAAACAGAATCTGTCGAAGAAGCTGAGATACTAAAAAATGAAATTATTGTAAATATAAGATATGTATATGTTCTCTTCATTATTCAATTTAAACGCGAATAAAAGCAAATTATCTCAAATTGGAACTGAATTTTTCAGGTTTTGCTTAAAGCGCTACAAAATTACCATTTATTTAGCTGACTTAAAAATAAAAGTTGAAATTAGATTCAATTATCAAAAATACTTGTATTGAAACAAACATTTTTTGAGGTTTTAAGTTTATTGAAATTAAAAGAGAATATAAAAAAAAAACGATACAGGTACCAAAACGAAAGAATAGCTGAAAAAAATCTAAAACAGTCAGTTTCGAACAATAATTTAAAAGTCATCGATAGTCAAATCGGAACATCCGGTCAATAGTTTGTATAAAAATGAGTACCTTTGTGCCTTTATTAATAAGATATCAATGAGATTTGACGAACTTCCTCTTTGCGATGCCGTGCTGGACGGCTTGCAAGCCATGAATTTTAAAGAAGCCACTCCGGTTCAGGAGCAAACTATCCCTGTAATTTTACAAAAACGAGATGTAATTGCCTGTGCACAAACCGGTACCGGTAAAACGGCTGCTTTTATTTTGCCGCTTTTACATAATTTACAATCCGAACCACACCCCGAAGATAAAGTAAATGCCATTATTATGGCACCAACCCGTGAGTTGGCGCAACAAATTGACCAACAAATGGAAGGTTTCTCGTATTATACTTCTTTTTCATCGGTAGCAGTTTATGGTGGAAATGATTCTAATGCCTGGGATGTACAACGACGTGGTTTGCAAAAAGGAGCCGATGTGGTTATTGCCACTCCGGGCCGATTGTTGTCGCATATTAATCTTTACGACATAGATTTTTCACACGTAAAGTACTTTATTCTTGATGAAGCCGATCGCATGCTCGATATGGGTTTTTTCGACGATATAATGTTGGTGGTCAACCGCCTGCCGAAAGACCGGCAGACAATCATGTTTTCGGCTACCATGCCTCCGAAAATCCGTCTGCTTGCCAAAACCATTATGCACGATCCTTTCGAAGTAAAAATTGCCGTTTCGAAACCGCCGGAAAGCATTATGCAAACTGCTTATATTTGTTATGAAGCTCAAAAACAGGGCATTATTCGTCATTTATTTGTAGAACAGGAAGCGAATAAAGTGATAATTTTTTCCGGCTCAAAACTTAAGGTGAAGGAACTTTTCAAAACCTTTCGTCAAATGGGACTTTCGGTTGGTGAAATGCATTCCGACCTCGACCAGGTACAACGCGACCACATCATGCACGAGTTCCGGAATAATCGGGTGAATATACTGGTGGCTACCGATATTGTTTCGCGCGGAATAGATATTGATGATATTTCGTTGATAATAAATTATGATGTACCTCATGATGCCGAAGATTACGTTCACCGTATCGGTCGTACGGCGCGTGCCAGTGCTAAAGGGATGTCCATTACTTTTGTTTCGGAAGAGGAACAATACAAGTTCAAACAAATTGAAGAATTTCTCGAAAAAACGATTTATAAAATCCCTATGCCCGAAGAACTGGGCGAAGCACCGGAATATAAACCTGAACTACACCGTTTCGGTCATAAGAAATTTGCTAAAGGAAAAGGGTCGTTTAACAGACAAAAACCCAGAAAATAATGCATAATTCATAATGCATAATTCATAATTGAGGAAATTCTTATATGACAACCGGGCCACGATATTTCGCGGCTCTTTTTTTTGTTAATGTTGAACTTTCGTTTGAATCTGAATTTCGTGGAATTAATTGATAGAATGTATATAAAAAATCACGGTTCCACCTGAGTGAAACCGTGATAATATTAAGTACAATAAAACCATTACTTAGCTGCAACTGTTTTTTCCACCCATTTTCTTGCATTTACAAATGCTTCCACCCACGGGGTAATTTGGTCATTAGCTTTGCGGTCAGCCGGATAATGCGCCCATTGCCATGGGAAAATGGCACGTTCGGGGTGAGGCATCATGGCCAGATGGCGCCCATCGGTTGAGCAAATACCGGCTACACCGTAATCCGAACCGTTCGGGTTGGCAGGATAACTTGAATAGGCGTATTTGGCAATAATATTGTACTCCTTTTCTTCTTTCGGCAGGTAAAATTTACCTTCACCGTGAGCTACCCAAACGCCCAGCTGGCTGTTTGACAATGAACCCAACATCACCGAATTATTTTCAGGAATATTTAATCCAATAAACCCGGATTCAAATTTATGCGAGTCGTTGTGTAGCATACGGGGTTGAACATCATGCTCCGGATTGACCAGTCCGAGCTCTATCATCAACTGGCAACCATTACAAATTCCCAGACTCAATGTATCTTTTCTGCTGTAGAATTTATCCAGTGCCGATTTTGCTTTTTCATTGAACAGGAAACCGCCAGCCCAACCTTTGGCTGAGCCTAATACGTCGGAGTTCGAAAAACCTCCGCAGAACACAATCATGTTCAAATCTTCCAGTGTTTCACGTCCTGTAGCCAAATCGGTCATGTGCACATCTTTCACATCGAAACCGGCAAGATAAAGAGCGTAAGCCATTTCACGTTCACCGTTCGTCCCTTTATCGCGGATAATAGCCGCTTTAATACCACTTGGTTTCCTGTCCTGCGACAGATTGAATTGAGTGAATTTTCCTTTGAAAGATTTATTGAAATTGAATTCCAGCGCTTGTGTCTTGTAATTATTGAAACGGGCTGTGGCACAAATTTCACCACTTTGCCTGCGATCCAGCAGATAGGACGAACGGAACCAAATATCACGCAATTCATCGATGGAGAATGTATATGAAGCCAGTTTCTTTTTGATTTCCAATCGTCTTTCCTGAATTGGAGTGGCAATACGTGCAAAGCCAATGCCATTGTTTGCCAGAATCTTTTCAACAGCTTTTTTGTCTGTTACCTGAATCAAAACCCCCGGATTCTCTGCAAAAAGAATGTTGACCAGCGATTTCTCAGCAATATCATCCAGTTTTACATTCAGTCCGCCGGTTGCATTGGCAAAACACATTTCGAGCAAAGCGGTAATCATACCACCTTCAGAGATATCATGACCGGCAAGAATTAATCCTTTGCCAATCAGTTCCTGAATGCTGTCGAATGCGGCTTTAAAATATTCGGCATCTTGAACTGTAGGTACTTCTTCACCCAGTTTATTGAGTGTTTGTCCTAAAACGGACCCACCTAATTTAAAAGAATCAAAAGAAAAATCGATATGATAAAGGACCGATTTAGGTTCATTTACTAAAACCGGACTAATAATTTTCTGTACATCCGATACTTCTGCACCGGCGGAAATTATTACGGTTCCCGGAGAGAAAACTTTATCGTTACCGTATTTTTGAGTCATCGAAAGACTGTCCTTTCCGGTCGGGATATTGATTCCCAGCGAACAGGCGAAATTACTGCAAGCCTCAACCGCTTTATATAAACGCGCATCTTCACCCGGATTTTTGCTTGGCCACATCCAGTTGGCACTCAGTGAAACACTGTCCAAACCTTCAGCCAAGGGCGCCCAGACGATATTGGTTAAGGCTTCGGCAATAGCCAAAACAGATCCGGCTTCGGGATTTACCATGGCTGCCAGGGGTGCATGACCAATGGAAGTGGCAATACCTGCTTTTCCACGATAATCCAGTGCAACTGCACCCAAATCATTCAATGGCAGCTGAATTTCACCCGCACATTGTTGGAATGCCACCTTACCGGTAATGGAACGGTCCACTTTGTTTGTCAACCAGTCTTTACAAGCAACCGATTCAACCTGAAGAACGTTCTGAATATAATTCAATAAATTATCTTCATCAATTTCAATCGGAGCATAATTTTCAACAACGGTTTGATCGGTAATAACCGTACGTGGTGGCTTACCGATCATATAATTTAATTTCAAATCAATCGGTTTTTGACCATCAGCCTGTTCAAAAACAAACTGCATATCATCAGTCGTTTCACCTACAACATACATGGGAGCACGTTCCCGTTCCGCAATCCGGCGAACTTTATCGATATCATCCTTTTTAATAATCATTCCCATGCGTTCCTGGCTTTCATTGCCAATAATTTCTTTGGCACTCAATGTTGGATCACCGACAGGCAGTTTGGATACATCAATTTTTCCTCCGGTGCTTTCTACCAGTTCGGAGAGGCAATTTAAATGTCCACCTGCACCGTGGTCGTGCATTGAAACGATTGGATTTTTATCCGATTCAGCCATGGTACGAATGACGTTGGCTACGCGTTTTTGCATTTCAGGATTGGCACGTTGAACGGCATTCAGTTCAATGGCATTGGCGTACTCTCCGGTTTCAACCGATGATACAGCACCACCACCCATACCGATACGGTAATTATCACCGCCCATTACCACCACTTTTTCACCGGCAACCGGTTCCGCTTTCAGGGCATCACGTTTGGTACCAAATCCAACACCACCGGCCAACATGATTACTTTGTCAAAACCAAATATTTTGCCGTTTTCTTCGTGTTCGAAAGTCAGAAGCGAACCGCAAATAAGCGGTTGGCCGAATTTATTTCCAAAATCGGAAGCGCCATTCGATGCTTTGATAAGAATTTGTTCCGGAGTCTGATACAACCATTTGCGTGGAGTCGTTGCTTTTTCCCACGAGCGGGAAGGTCCTTCCGGACTTGTTTTAGGATTTGTTCTCGGATAACTGGTCATGTAGACTGCGGTACCGGCCATAGGTAAGCTGGCTTTACCACCAGCCAGGCGGTCGCGGATTTCACCGCCGGAACCTGTTGCAGCACCATTGAAGGGTTCTACGGTAGTTGGAAAATTATGTGTTTCGGCTTTCAATGAAATAACCGATTCAATTTCTTTAATTTCAAAAAAGTCGGGTTTGTCGCCGCTGGCAGGTGCAAACTGTTCAATTTTAGGACCTTCGTTAAAAGAAACGTTGTCCTTGTAAGCCGAAACCAACCGGTTCGGATTTTCTTCCGAGGTTTTGCGAATCAACTTAAACAGGGTCATTTCTTTTTCTTCGCCATCAATAATAAATTGTCCGTTGAAGATTTTGTGACGGCAATGTTCCGAGTTTACCTGTGAAAAACCAAAGACTTCGCTATCGGTCAGTTTTCTTCCAATTTTTTCACTGACATCATTCAGGTAATCAATCTCTTCTTTATTCAGTGCCAGACCTTCCTGTGCATTATAAGCGGCAATATCATCGATTGATAAAATAGGCTCAGGTTGTTTGTTTACCGTAAAAACATCCTGACCAACTCCCGTGTATATACGTTGCAGCATGGGATCATATTCCAAACCACCCTGTGCCGAAGGAGTTTGAGGAAGTGCTGTAAACTCTTCAATACGAATAATGCCGCTGATTCCCATATTTTGGGTAATTTCAACGGCATTTGTACTCCAGGGTGTGATCATTTCGCGGCGCGGCCCAACGTAGTTTCCTTCGATTTTCTCTTGATTGAGAAGTACGGATTCTCCAAAGAGCCATTCTAATTTTCTGACATTGTCGGCTTCAAGCGGAAAGGATGTTTGCACCGCGTAAAGATGTTGTGCGGGAGTTCGGAAAAATTGAATCATGATAATATGTTGAAGTTATTGATTTACTTGATGTATGGAAATGGCAGACTATAAGGTCTTTACCGGCATTTTCGATTCTCTTTCAATTTGAACACAAAGATAGACATTTTTTGCGGTCTATGAAATAACCATATAATTAAAAACCGTATAAATCTGAGAATTATTTTTCATTTTGAACATCGATCATGCAGGTATTAAATATTTAAATTCAATAAATTGTCAGATCAGGGAATTGACAAAGTCTCAGTTAAATATGTCATCATTGAATAATAAAATAAACAATCTCGACAAACTGATTGTTATGTCCTTCTGAATCAAAAAAGCTGAACAATGCTGGAAAACAGAATTAATAAAGAAATTTTAAAAGAACAACTCGATAATGAATCGTTTAAACGAAGAACGATTTCATTTTATAAATATTTTAATATTGAAAGTCCGGTAGATTTCAGGAATCAACTCTATAAAGAATGGTTTGACTTGAATTGTTTTGGTCGTATTTACATTGCTCACGAAGGAATTAATGCTCAAATGAGTGTGCCGGAACATAATTTGCAACAGTTTTTAGTTCAAATTTATGCCATTGCGGAACTGGATCAGGTTCCGATAAAATACGCTATTGAAGATGATGGAAAATCGTTTTATAAACTAACTATCAAGGTTCGTCCCAAAATTGTAGCGGATGGACTGGATCATGGCAGTTACGATCTTTCGAAAGTGGGAAAACATCTTACAGCCCTGGAGTTTCATCAGGCGATTGATGATCCGGATACCATCGTCGTGGATATGCGCAACCATTACGAAAGTGAAATCGGCCGGTTTGATAAAGCCTATTGTCCCGATTCGGATACTTTTAAAGAAGCTATTGTGGATGTTGTTGACAAATTCAAAGATCAAAAGGATAAACAATTTCTGTTGTATTGTACCGGTGGAATTCGTTGTGAGAAAGCCAGTTCGTACCTGATTCACAACGGATTTGAAAATGTGGGGCAAATGCATGGCGGAATTATAGAATATGCGCAACAAATTAAAAAGTTGGGTGTTAATTCGAAATTTTATGGAAAGAATTTTGTCTTTGACCAACGACTGGGAGAATCGATTGATGGACAGGTAATATCGCATTGCCACCAGTGTGGAAAACCAGCCGATACACATACCAATTGTGTAAACAACGATTGTCATTTGTTATTTATTCAATGTGATGAATGCCGGACGAAATATGATGGATGCTGTGGAGATGAATGCAAAGAAATAATCCGGCTGACGGCTGACGAACGAAAGAATTTGCGTGTTTTGAACCAACAAAAATATGCTGAAAGTAAAATATTTAAAAGCCGGCTTCGCCCGGAACTTCGTCCGGGTTTATCGGTTATAAAATCAAATTCGAATGAATAATTTCTGGCAGACAATCAATCAGCCGATTATTGCCCTTGCACCCATGGAAGACGTTACCGATACCGTCTTTCGTGAAGTTATCCGTTCGGTTTCCCAGCCTGAAGCATTAAATGTGCTATTCACCGAGTTTACATCTACCGATGGTCTGACGAATGAAAAAGGGTTGAAACATGTTGTTCACCGCTTAGCAGTTAATGATAGTGAACGTGAATTGCTTGTAGCAACCGGTACTAAACTGGTTGCACAAATCTGGGGTTCCGATCCTGAAAAATTCATGAAAAGTGCTCAATTAATTTCCGCTTTAGAGCAGTTTGATGGTATCGATATCAACATGGGTTGTCCTGTAAAGAAAGTGGTAAAGAAGCAATGTTGCTCTGCCCTGATCAATAATCCGGATTTGGCAAAAGAGATTGTTTTGGCAACGCAAGAAGGAACAGATTTGCCGGTAAGTGTGAAGACGCGGTTGGGATTTAATGCTGTTATTACCGAAAAATGGATAGGAGAGTTGCTTGAAGTACATCCGGCTGCCATAACTATTCATGGACGAACTCAAAAAATGTTGTCTACAGGCCTCGCTATGTGGGATGAAATCGGAAAGGCTGTACAATTGCGAAATAATCTGAATTCGAATACTTTAATTTTAGGAAACGGGGATATAAGCAGTTATGAAATGGCTTTGAATAAAGTTTTGGAATTTGGCGTTGATGGGGTTATGGTTGGCACGGGGGTATTTAAAAATCCGTGGATGTTCAATAAAATCCAACCGGATATTACCGTTGAAACGAGACTGGCACTGCTAACAAAGCATATAAATTTGTTCGATACAACCTGGGGTTGTAAGCATTTTAATATTTTAAAACGGTTCTTTAAAATTTACGTCAACGGTTTTGAAGGCGCCGCCGAAGGACGCGATAAATTGATGCACGCTAAAAGTTGTGAGGAAGCATTGGAGGTGATAAGACAGTTAGCAATTTTCAAACAAATCTCTTAATTTTGTTTTGATATTTTCTTCCAAGGTCTTGTTTATATTCCCTAATTTTCTTTTAATCAGACTTTTTGGTATTGTTACTATTTTATGTAATCTTATAACTGAATCAAAAACAAGCCCTGTTCCTTCAAAATCCTTTGACTTCTTTCGGAGAAGCAAGTCGCTTTCGATCAAATTATCAGGAATTCTACTTGAGATAAAAGCAATAATCACGTGAATGTATTCACCAATTTCAGATGTCAAACAGATTGCCGGTCTGACTTTTGAAATTGAAAAATCATCAAAAGGAAATGGTACCAGAACAATCGAATTCTTAATC
>Ga0265297_10005465_pt1 | contig 19372 bp, 16 predicted proteins | sample Munlanlwell13791_FD_192502 | JGI IMG/M metagenome (GOLD analysis project Ga0265297, IMG submission 192502) | Leachate microbial communities from a municipal landfill in Southern Ontario, Canada - Leachate well 137-91 | ecosystem: Engineered > Solid waste > Landfill > Unclassified | place...
AAGAGGAGCAATTTCAATGTCTCCTCGCTCAACCAGCTTGTTCGCTTTTTCTGTCTCGATCATGTCATAGAGAGCATCATAGAGCGGCCGTAAATACGGGTTCACCTTCTCGTAAAGATCGCCTGGAAGAAAACCGAGTTTTTCACCTGCTTCAACTGCAGGACGTACCAGAATGATCCTGCTTACTTCTCTGCGGAGTAACGCTGAAACAGCGGTAGCCATGGCAAGATACGTCTTTCCTGTTCCTGCGGGACCGATTCCGAAAACAATGTCATACTTCTTGATTGCTTCCACATATTTCCGCTGGGTTTCATTTTTTGGCGAGACTGAACGTTTGCGGCTTGATACGGGGATCGACTTCTCAAAGACACTCTTGAGGGTGGTTGAAGAATCAGAAAAGAAGGCATGAATTGCCGAAGCCACATCTTCCTTACGGTGAATAACGCTCTGTTCCAGCATGTCAGAAAGTTGCTTGAGAAGATGCTCGGTTTTTTCGACTGCCCGCTCTTCTCCTTCTATCCGTATTCTGTTCCCTCGCACACTTAAAACCACACCCTGCGTGCTCTCGATCAGCCTGAGGTTTTTATCCATATCTCCGTAGAGAACAGGAAGCAGCAGCTCATTTTCCAATGTTAAAAGAATTGCGGTTGATTTCATTATTTCCCTAATAATAACGAAGAGTTACGCAAAATACTACCATGCTAACAGGGTAAAGTCAATTTGACTTTTATAAATCTACATTGTTTATAATATCATGAATTGAGAGGTAGCCTGGCTAATAATCAATTCCTTTTTGTGCTTGAATACCGGAGGTATATGGATGTTTGATAGGGTGCATTTCAGTAACCATGTCAGCGAGGGCAATGAGGTCAGAATGGGCGTCCCTCCCCGTGCAAACCACATGCAGCTCCGGTGGTTTACTTTTTAACAGGTCAAGTACCGCCTGAATATCAATAAGTCCCAGGGAGATTGCATTATTAATCTCATCAAGAATCAAAATATCGCAGGTTCGAGAAAACATCTGCTCACGTGCCTGGTCAAGTGCATATGCAGCGGCCTTTTGATGTTCTGAGAAAGGATATTTATCTCTCAAGCCACCGGTTTCTTTATCGCACGAAACAACAAATCCTTTTCCTAGGGAATGAAGTTGGATAGCGGGTCGCATTTTTTCAATGGCTGTTGCCTCTCCCCCCTGCATCGGGCTTTTCAGAAATTGCACCATAGTTACTTTCATAGCATGGCCGGATGCTCGAAGTGCAATACCCAACGCTGCGCTGGTTTTGCCTTTGCCTTCTCCGGTAAATACTATCACAAGTCCTTTTTGCATAGGAGTCCTTCCTAAAGGAATGAGCCGAATCATAGCACCTTGCCCTATAAAACTCAAGAAAGAAGGGATGATTCAAACATGACCCCATAATTCGCAAGAATACTTCCTGTTTACTTTTCCTGAATGAGATGTGTATAATGGTTTCCAATGCAAAAGGAAAAAGCCCCGTTTCTCTATCTTTTTTTGACTCTCGCCGCAATCCTCATTGGTGGTGCCATGGGGTTTGTCATGTTTTCCCTCTGGGATCTGCCTGAAATCCAGACACTTGAAGAGTACAAGCCGAGCATCACCTCTCGTGTATATTCAGACAACAATAAACTGCTCGCTGAATTTTTTCTCGAAAACAGAACGCCGGTTGTTCTGGAACATGTTCCTGATGTCTTCATCAAGGCGCTTCTTGCAACCGAAGATGCGCGGTTTTACGATCATCATGGCCTCGATTGGCAGGGAATTGCACGCGCGCTGTACCGCAACATCCGGGCTCGAAAAATTGTGGAAGGCGGAAGCACGCTTACCCAGCAACTCGCCAAGATTCTTTTTTTGACACCGGAACGGAGTTATACCCGGAAATTGAAAGAAATGGCACTTGCATTGCGGATTGAACAGCGCTACACCAAACGGGAAATTCTTACCCTGTATCTCAATCAGATTTACTTTGGAAGCGGGGCTTATGGAATCGAGGCTGCCGCACAAATTTATTTCGGAAAATCGGCAAAAGATATTACCATGGCGGAATCTGCTCTTCTTGCGGGCATCCCTCGATCTCCAAAATATTATTCTCCGTTCAAATCTCCGAAAAGCGCAATAAGCAGGCGATCGTATGTATTAAATCGGATGATAGCAACAGGCGTAATTACTTCAGCACAGGCTGATGAAGCAAAAAAGACTCCTTTGCCGGTTCGAACCTCCGGAAAGGTTGCAGGAAGTGCGCCGTATTTTGTCGAATATGTCAGGCAAAAAGTAGAAGAACGATTTGGGGCAAGCATTTTATATTCTGGCGGTCTGAATATTTATACAAGCATCAATGATGAACTACAGAAATACGCAGAGGAAGCCGTTGCATCTGGCCTTGCAAAGATAGAAGGACGAAACAGAAAAACACATAAATCGCCCTTACAAGCGGCTCTTGTCTGTATTGAACCTATGACCGGTCGTATTCGAGCCATGGTGGGTGGACGCGATTATGCCCAAAGCCAGTTTAACCGTGCATGGCAAGCCGTCCGCCAGCCAGGCTCGGCATTCAAACCCATTATCTTTGCAACTGCTCTTGACCGGGGATTCGGAGCTTCGGATATTCTTGATGACTCCCCTCTTACGGTCAATGTAGACCGGAATAAAATCTGGTCTCCGGAAAATTTTACCCGTATGTACCAAGGCCCGGTAACCCTTAGTAGAGCGCTCACCCAATCGTTAAATATTCCCACCGTACGATTGTTGGAGAAGGTAGGTGTTGAAGAAGTAATAAAATATGCGAAGAAAATCGGGATCAAGAGTAACCTTGGCCCTTATCTCTCGTTGGCGCTGGGAAGTTCTGATCTCACACTCATCGAACTGACATCCGCGTACGCAGTATTTGCGGATCAGGGAATGAAGGTTGGTCCTGTTTCGATTTTGACAATAACAGATGCGACCGGCAATGTTTTATATGCAAATGATGCTGTTCCTCTGCAGGCTCTGAGCCCCGAAACAGCGTATCTCACGACAAGCCTGCTTAAAGGAGCGGTTGCCCGCGGCACCGGATGGAAAGCACGGGAACTAGGAAGACCGATAGCAGGGAAAACCGGTACGACAAATGATTATCGAGATGCGTGGTTTATTGGATACACTCCACACCTTGTTACCGGCGTTTGGGTTGGGTATGATGATCAAGCTAGTATTGGACAAAAGGAAACTGGTGCCAGGGCAGCCCTTCCTATTTGGTTGGAATTCATGAAAAAGGCTGTTATTGGACAGGAGCAGGACGACTTTCCTATACCGACAGGCCTTTTATTCAAGCAGGTTGACCCAAAAACAGGATTATTATGCAATGAACAGTGCACATATACCATCCGGGAGGCATTTTTACCGGGTACTGAACCGAGAAAATATTGCGATGAAAATATCCCAATACCCGAAGATGCCCAAACCATCGACGAAGCTCCGCAAATAGAGCCCCTCCAGCGGGAACTAAAGGCTCCTTTGAATAAGGTATTCCGCAGCAGTCCCTAGTGGAGCCCCCTCAGGCATCCCGACATGTCGGGACTCAATGAACGCGACCTCCCGCGACTTACCACAACATTCCTCCCCCGGCGGGAGCCGGGGGATTCCATGTCGTAGGGATTGATCAGGTTGTGCGAACCACGGGGTCAATTGCCAAACACCTTAAAATATTGACAAGACAACTTAGGTTTGTTACTCTTGTATGGTGAACTTAATGTTGCCAAAAATTACTATCCCTGTTTCCGAAAAAATCTTAGAAAAACTCGTTCCCTCCAAGCTTTTTGCCCGCCTGTCTATTGCAAACAAGATGCTTCTCGGCTATATGACGCTTGTTGGGCTTACCCTTATTGTGGTCATATATGCACTTATAAATCTCGAACGAATCAATAGTTTGAACAGAAGCATCGTGAAAGTGGATATTGTAACCGCTGAGACTGCTGACAAAATGTTGGATGCCTTGCTCGCCCAAGATACCTATGAAAAACGGTTTCTCATACTCAAGAGCAGGGATATACAACGGCTTTTCGTCAAAAGAGGAAATGAGTTTCAGACATCACTTCTCACGTTAAAAAATATTCCTGGCGCAAAAGACTTCTCTGTGGAAGAAATTGAGCGACTGCATAAACGATACGTTGCATTATTTAACAAAGAACTCTGGTTAATTAAGACAAACAAAGTAGACAAAGCATATTCCATTTCAAATAAAGATTTAAAAAATGTTCTTGAAAAGCTGGTCGACACACTCAAAACAGTGTCCGCATCCGCACGGACGTCCCAAGACAGAAAAATGAAACAGATACGAGCAATCGGCGGAACGGCTTTTTTGACAACTGCTATTTTATGCATTATTAGTATTATAGCAGGAGCCCTTGCAGGATTTATCGTAACTCATCATATTGCTTCTTCAATCCATAAATTAAAAATCGGAACAGAACACATTGCCGAAGGAAACTTCGATTACGATCCCCAGATAAAAACAGACGATGAAATTGGCAGTTTATCCCAGTCCTTCCTTGCCATGGGCAAACGCCTTAAGAAACTCGAAGAAATGTATCTTGATGCCAGTCCCCTCACCCGGCTGCCGGGCGGCATTGCCATTGAAAATGTACTCAAGAAACGGATTGAATCGAATCACCCGCTTGCTTTTTGTGTTCTTGATCTTGATAATTTTAAAGCATTCAATGACCGGTACGGATATGCCAATGGAAGTGAAGTAATCAAAGAAACAGCAAAAATCATCGAAGCGGCGGTAAAGGATAAAGGAACTCCTGATGATTTTGTAGGGCACGTTGGCGGGGATGATTTTGTGGTAATTACCGTTCCTGCTGTCATGCGGGATATTTCAGCTGAGGTCATTGCTCGGTTCGATGAAAGAATCCGAGAGTTCTATGAACCTGCTGACCGTGAAAAAGGTTACATTATGGGAAAAACTAGACAGGGCATTGAAATCCAATTCCCTCTGATGACCATTTCCATCGCAGTGGTAACGAATCTGACACGCAAATTCAGCGGCCCCCTCGAAGCATCTGAAATAGCCGCAGAACTCAAAGATTACGCAAAAACAATCCCGAAAAGCGTGTATGTAATTGACAAACGGAGATCAGTGTGAGAGAGCAAAATTCAACGAATATAGGGAAGACTGTTTCGCGCGAAGACGCTACGTTCACAAAGAAAGAAAAATCTGTGAGTTTAAACTTGGCGCTCTTTACGACTCTACGCGAGAAGCTTTTTAAGTTCCGCTTCTCCTGGTTATGCATTATAGTTATTACGACTATTTTTCTTTCATCTTGTGCTTTTATTACTGGCAATCAGGATATTTCACTTGCAGATGCTCTTTTTGAAAAAAAACATTATAGCGAAGCTACGGATACCTACCGAAAGTTTTTGAGAGAAAATCCAAATTCGTTATATGCATCGGATGCGCAATACAATCTTGCTAAAATTCTCATCACAGCGGATAATTCCAAAAGAGATTATGTCCAAGCCTTGCATGAATTTGAAACGTTTTACAAATTATATCCGAAAGATGTGAGAAACCTCGAAGTCCAAAACTGGATTGCCGTGCTCAAGGTATTAAACAAGCGCAGTAAAAGCATTGAACAACTAAGAAGACTTGATGTCAGGCATGAGGAGAGGAGGAGGTAAATAACTGTACAAACAGTGTAAATGGAAATATTTTTCAACTATTTCCATTTACAACTTCTAAAAAAACATCTTCGAGTGTTTTTCTCTTGGTATCAATAGAAACTATTTTAGCATCAAGTTTTTTTATCATTCCCATCGTGACATCTAATTTGTCTTTCGAAACACAAATGTTGCTGGTGCTGTTGTCCATCTGCATTGTTGCGCTTATTTTTTCAAAACAATCCTTGCTCTGTCCATCAAGTTTTGATATTTTTATGCAAACATCATCCGAAGACGCATGCAGCATCTCCGAAATTTTACCCACTTTTTTCAGCTGTCCTTTGACCAGAATTCCGACACGGTCACACACGTTTTCTATATCAGACAGCACATGAGAACTGAAAAAAATCGTTTTCCCTTCGCCCTTCAACCTATTAATAAGATCAACAAAATCTTTCCGTCCTATGGGATCTAACCCGCTCATGGGCTCATCTAAAATAAGCACATCTGGATTTCCTATCAATGCATACGCCAGGCCTGTCCGTTGTTGCATGCCTTTTGAAAATTTTCTGATCCTTACTTTCTTTGTCCCTACCATATCTAATGTTTCAGCCAATTCATCTGTTCTTTTTCTTATATCTGCCTTATTCATACCCTGGGTACGGCCGGCAAAATGCAATATCTCTTCAAACGTTAGAAAATCAAACAAACTTGACATCTCAGGTAAATAACCAATGTGCTTTCTGGATTTAGGGTCACTGCATGGTTTATTCAGTATCCAGGCATTACCACTGGTAGGGAAAATCAGATTAACAAGTATTTTTATGGTTGTAGTTTTTCCTGCTCCATTAGGACCCAAAAAACCGAAAACCTCACCTCTTTCGATATCAAGGGATAAATCCTTTAAAGCAATAAATTTTTGCTTGAGTGCTCTTTTAAATATTTTGCCGAGATGCTCCGTGTGAATTACTGTGTTCTGCATATAATTATTCCTTGAATGGATATGTGATTTAAAAACAGCTAGAGTGAATCAGACCATTATCGATACATCTGAGCTCTTTTTTCTATACGTATCTCTATAGCAGTTCTTACACGACCATCTTTATCCAAGAAAAACTCACCGCCTTCTGAGCTAATTGGTTTTTTGGATAAATAGTTTTTTGAGATTAACACATCTATGGACGCAGGGTTCTTTCTATAAACTTTTTTATATGCCTCTACAGCTTGCTCGACATATAAACGTGCATACAGAGCATTTAATCTCGCCTGATAAGCGATCCGCAGATTTTCGTCCTTAGTCTTTTCGGAATCATCTTTTACTAATGCAATGGCAAGTTCAGTTTGAGCTGACTGAACATATAATCGTGAAGCAAGTGCGATCAATGTTGTTCTTGATGTTCCTGGTCTTTGTGCTGCTTGCTCAATATATTTTGCACCTGCATCCGGGTCATTTAGGAAATAATAATAATTAAAACCAATAAAAAAAGGCATGATCCAATCATTAGTTCGATACTGCATGCCACGCTCTAAAAGACTATTCGTTTCCCGAAACATTTTCCCATGCCAAGTTAAAAACCCTTCAGCAATAAAATAAGGATCCATATTGTAAGGATTGAGATAAGAAGAGGCATCAAGTGTCTTATAAAGCCATCCCCACGTCTCTAAATCTTCTTTACTCTGCGTGCGACCACCGACAAAAGAAAGCGTATTCAAAAAAAGCATGTCAGAAACAATATTTCTAAATTCTAAACTCGAAACTTCAATAAGTTCCTTATGCGGAATATAGCGAATATCCCTGTCAGCAAGACGCGCTTTTGAATATCCATCCATAACAGGCAAAAATACGATATATCCAACTATAAAAACCCCTAGAAGGACATAAGATCTCATGCAATGTCCCTTTTGTTAAATATGTTGATCGTCAGAATGAGCAAGATCACTGTATAAACAGTGCCATAAAAAAAAATGAGTAACAAATCAAGAGCAGGCACTTTCAAGTTATAAGCCGCGCTGGTTTTAAAATCAAACAAGGTCAAATTGGGGAAAATATAATAGGCAGCCGATACAATCATTTTCAAAATAGCGTTTAGTTCGATTGTCTTTGAACTTTCAAGCAACGCTTTGACCTTTGCTATGGATTCCCCGGTAAAATAAAAACCAATAGTAAACATGAGCGGCAGAAAAGAGCTGGTTGATATTGATGAAATGAAAAACGAAGCCGCAACTAAAATTAAAAGCATTTCAATGTTAAAAAAGAAATTTATTCCGAAAAGGAACCAATTTGGGCTTTCTCCCTGGCTATTAAAGAAATGAACGGTAATATAAAAAGAAAAAAGTCCAAATATAACTAGCAGAAGTGTAGAAAAAAGCAAAACAGTTCCGATCCCTAGGAACCTTCCAAGAACATACTGTAACCGGGAAACAGGTCTTGTAATTATCGAACAAAGCGTCTTTTTATCAATGTCTCGATTAATTAAGTTTGACCCTAGAAAGATGGCAAGCATCAGCCCTGCGAACGAAACAGTGGACATGACAAAGTCTAAGGCAACCTGAATTCCCTGGCGAGGAGCAAGAGCAGTAAGATAAGGAGTAACAAAAAATAAAAAAAGAGCAACGAGGACAAGTACAGAAAACAGCCGTTCTCGTATTATCCCTTTAAAAGTTATTCGTGCAAGAAAAATTATATTCATCATGAGATTGTTAGAGAACTAACTCCCCAAAAATATAGAGGGGGATTTTTCTCCCCCTCTAATAATCAGTGGCTTTATGTAAAATTAGGATACTTAAAGCGCGCTCCAGGTTCCAATAGCATCACCACCGCAATTTACAAGTGCTCCTGGATTAAAATCATCAACATTAACGGTCAAGGCGGGATAATTTGCTTGAGGTAAATTCTTCTTTGCAAAAGTAATATTTTTGCACCAATAAACAGCCGTTGAATCCGTATCTGTACCAAATTCAGTGTCACCCTCAAAATGTTTTGTGCGTACCTGCGCTTGATCTGAAAGATTTGGGTCATCTGTTGAAACAACATTTTGAGCCCAAATTTGAATATTATTACCAATACCAACCCCAAGACCACCCGGCTGTGGAGTTAATGGATTTCTTACAGGTACCCACGTTGTCGATAATATTGCTCCTGCAGATGCAAGAGTTCCCGCCGAAAGAGCGCCCATCAATGGTGAAGCTCCAACTCCAAAGGCTCCTCCACCAGGTAATATAGCATTCTCTACATGTCCATATGAACTAAAGGCAGTGTTCATGGCTTCTTCTGAAAGTTTCCAGTTTCTTGCATCTGATTGCGCGCTAGCATTAAATCCTCTCATCCTATATTGAGAAAATTGAGGGATAGCTATCGCCGCCAAAATCGCAATGATTGCTATAACGATCAACAGTTCAATCAATGTAAAACCTTTTTTATTCATTTTCATTATTACCTCCCATAAACTTTTTAAAATTTCTCGATATCTGCTTAAGGCTTTATGGAAGTTTCACCTCCTTTCAATAGCCTTAAACTTTTACTTTTACTCGTCATGCAGGATACATACCAAAGAATTAAATAATTTTTTCAAATAATTACATGTCAACAATACTAAAAAAGGCTTAATGTGTCAATATATTAATGACAAAAAATGTCACAAGTTCTTTTTCACATTGATTGTTCAAAACATGTTTATAGACTCTGTGAGTATGTAATTTTTGAAGGCTACAATAACAAGTAAGATGTAAATTGCATAAAAAAATAGACGTTATAAATTCTATGAAAATAAGGTGTTACATTATTTCTCCGAAATTTTCAAATTTTTCTATTTTATCGAATTGAACTGAAATTACATTTCCAATATCATTTTTCTTTGCTTCCTGAACATGAATCCGTAAATAATTATCACTTAACCCTGTGAAAAGACCGGTATGCCGATCAACTTTGTCTTCAACAACAATTTTCAGAGTATTTCCTTGCTGTATTTTCCTAAATGCAAGATTCTTTTGATAGCCAAGATTGCGAAGAATCTCATTTCTCTCTTTCTTTATTCTTTCAGTAATTTGGTTCTTCATTTCAGCGGCCAATGTTCCAGGTCTTTTTGAATAGGAGAATACATGTAAATGCGTTATCGGAAGTTCTTTGATTAGGTTTACTGTATTTTTAAATTCCTTTTCCCCTTCCCCTGGAAATCCCACCATGACATCTGCTCCAAGAGCAATGCCGGGAACATGATTCGCGATGCCATTGATAAGATCACAATAAAAAGCAGCCGTATAACCTCTTTTCATCGCTTGCAAGATGGAATCATCGCCACTTTGGAGCGGGATATGCAAATGACGGCAGAAACCATTGCCAAGAAGTCCAATCAGCTCCTTGGTTACTTCTCCTGGCTCGATGGAACTTAAACGTATTCTTGCGTTACCTCGCCTTGTTTGCAGCAGTTTCAAGAGATCGGTCAATTCCATTTTTGGAGTAAGATCTTTTCCATACATACCGATGTGTATTCCTGTGAGGACAATTTCCTGATTCCCATTCTGAACAAGCTTATCAAATTCAGTAAGAACATCTTGCAATGCAATGCTTCGTGATTCACCGCGCGCAAATGGAACAATGCAGTAGGAACAGCGGCTATTGCAACCATCCTGAATCTTAAGAAGTCCACGCGTTCTACTGCGAACAGTGTTTACGGAAAAATTCGGAATTAATGAAGGATCACTATTCGATTTTTTATAAACCGACAGGATATGGTGAACGAGTGAAGCTTTATCTTTATTGCCAATGACCTGATCGACACCTTCAATTTTTTTTAATTCCTCCGGCCGGGTTTCGGCGTAACATCCGGTCACTACAACTTTTGCTTTGGCATTTCTCCGGATCGCATTCTTAATCGCCTGCCTGCATTGATAATCAGTTTTTGCGGTTATTGTACAAGTATTGATAACATAGATATCAGCTTCATCTTTAAATGCAACGATGTCATTGCCAGCTGCCTTGAATTCGTTACTAAGGGCATCTGTTTCAAATTGATTGATCTTGCAGCCAAATGTGGTTAATGCTATTCGCATATAAAATTCTCTCAAGCCGTCTTCCCGAATGGTTTTATCGGGATCAAGTATAAAACCATATTCCCGATAGAACCTTCGAGAATGACAAAAATCAGTTAATTTCCAAGCAACTTAAACACGGTAAAATATGCACTGATAAATTACAAGAGCAAAACCATTTTTATATAGCAGTGTTCATCAGTGTTAGTCCGTGGTTAATACAGTATTTTAATTCATCAATGTTCATCAGTTTTTATCGGTTCCTTGATTATTAAGTCTCCAGTCAAAGAATTCATGCCAGCCTTGGTTATGGAAACATGAACAAGATTACCTATCAGTTCACTCGGAGCTTCAAAATTTACGACCTTATTTCCACGAGTCCTTCCAGAAAGCCGCACCCCTTTTTTGCTCTGGCCATCAACCAGCACTTCCTGGACGGTTCCAATCTGTCTTTTATTTTGTTCAAAGGTAATGTTTTTTTGCAAAGCGAGCACTTCATGTAATCGTTTTTCTTTTATTTGTTGTTCAACATCATCCTGATATTTGCAAGCTGCAGTTTGCGGCCGCTGAGAATACTTAAAAGCAAAAATACTATCGAAATGAACTTCTTCAAGTAGTTTCATGGTCTGCAAGAAGTCCTTCTCTGTTTCTCCCGGGAATCCTACAATGATATCTGTTGATAAGGTTATACCAGGAACCTCTTGCCGTAATCGAGATACTTTATCAAGATACTCTTCTCTGCTATAGCGTCTATTCATAGCGTGAAGAATGGTGTTCGATCCGCTCTGGACAGGCAAATGGAGCGATTCACAAACTTTAGAAAGATCACGAATAGCGGAAATGAGTTCTTCAGATAAATCTCTGGGATGCGATGTAACGAACCTGATACGAGTAATATCCGTTTCATTATTCAGCAATTTTAATAATGAGGGGAAATTAACCGGTGATTCACATCCATTGCCATACGAATTAACATTCTGTCCCAGCAAAGTGACTTCTTTATAGCCCTTTTCTGCAAGCTGGCGTACTTCATTCACAATATCATCCGATGGCCTTGATCGTTCCCTCCCCCGTACATAGGGAACAACACAATAAGAGCAAAAATTATTGCATCCATACATGATCGAGACCCATGCTTTTATCCCATCATTGCGCAACGCAGGCAAGCGTTTGATATGATAATCAGGATCGCCAGAAACATCAAAAGCGGGTTTACAAGAATCGAATCTTTTTTCGATTAATTCAGGAAGTTTTTCCAAGTCGGAAGTTCCGATAATGACATCTACATACGGTGCACGAGAAAGGATAGCTTTTCCTTCCTGTTGCGCAATGCATCCGGCAGCAACGATAATGAGTTCTGGTTTTGCTATTTTGTATTTTTTTATTCTTCCCAGCTCACTGTAAAATTTCTGTTCAGCTTTTTCACGAATGCTGCACGTATTCAAAACAATTATGTCAGCATCTTCACAAGCAGAAGAATGGCAACCCTGTTTCTCAAGAATCCCGGCTATTCGTTCTGAATCATGTTCATTCATCTGACAGCCGAAGGTGATGATGTGAAATGACTTATTCATTTTGGCATTATAATTCCTGAAACAAGGTTAAACAAGAACATTATTTGGGACCTGTGGAAGATAACAGAATGGAAGGTAATTTAACGAGGCACGGTGAAACGAACCGATTCTCCCCTGCGGGAAGACAACAGTGCTTTGGCACTTTGTTTAAACACAAAAATTTCAACCGAGCCAGAGCTGTTAACGAGTGCAGCAGGTTCTCCGGGTGCTGCTTCAGCATAGTATTTTTTCAAACCTTTTATTTCCTTCCCTGCAATGGAAATAACCGCATTCGTTATATCGCCGCCGCCTTCAACTAGCATCTGGATGGTATTATACGTAAAATTCGTAATCATATTCCCAAAGCGATCAATATGGACAATATGTCCTTCAATACTGTTGGCAGTTACCTTGGGTGCAGGGATATTGAGTTTGGTATAATCGGTAATCTCTTCACCAAAATTCCCCGATGGAATTCCCTTGGCTAACCATGCAGCCACAGGAGCAAAAATGTCTCTTCCATGAAATGTAGAACCTGGATTCGGGAGAAAATAGTGAGCAGCAGTAATATGATGAACTCGAAGCCGTTCAGCCTTCTCATAGACTAAGGTAAATATTCCATTATCCGGTCCTACAAAAAAGTAGCTTTCTGTTACTACAATAATCGGGCGTCTTCCGCTTCCAACCCCAGGATCCACAACAACAAGGTGCACAGTCCCTCTCGGAAAGTGGGTGCATGCTGACTGCAGGGTAAAGGCTGCTTCCCAGATATCTTGAGGAGCTATTTCATGGGATATATCGATAATCTGTGCCTGCGGATTGATCTTGAGGATAACCCCTTTCATACTGGCAGCAAACGCATCTCTCGTACCAAAATCGCTTGTTAACGTTATGATAGCAGCCATAAATTCCTCGGAAGGATAAAGTGGAAAATTATTATAATAATCTGTACCTTTTCTCATCGTCATCCCCGAATGCTACTATCGGGGATACGATTTTGAAACCAGATTCCCGATTACAAACTTGGGAATGACCTTAAAAGATTCTATTCTCAAAAAAATGATTTTGAGATAGGTTCTCAGTAATGAGTTGATAATATCAACCTATCAAAATTTTGTCAACCAAGGCAATCAACAATATGAGAGAATTTTTTCGATCCGTGAGAGATAATACCAATAATTTTTGTGTGGGAAATGGCAGAGATGATCTGAGGACTGGTTTTTTCTGCAAGCTCTTTTTTTTGATTACTCGCATAGTTTATGATGATACCGGCAAGTTTTAATCGTCTTCTTTTTATTGCCTCAATAGTAAGAAGAGTATGATTGATTGTACCCAAAGATGGCCTGGCAACAATGACAATAGGCAGCTTAAGGTCATTGGCAAGATCCAGATAAAGATAATCTTCACGCAAAGGAACCATGATTCCGCCTGCTCCTTCTACAACCATAAATTCATGTTTTAGGACAAGCGTGTTAAAAGCGGTGAGTATTTTGGAAGGATTGATTTTTCCCTTTTCTAATTTTGCAGCAACAAGCGGTGCTAACGGTTTCCGATAACAATAGGGATTTACCAACGAGAGAGAATCATGAACATCCGCTGCTTTCATAAGCTGCATTGCATCAGCAGGATTTAACCGGCCATTTCTCATCTTGCAGCCTGTTTCAGCAGGCTTCAGGATGCCGACATTCACTGTTCGCCGTCGAAGTTCTTTAATAATACCGGTTGCAACATAGGTTTTCCCCACGCCGGTATCTGTTCCTGTAATAAAAATTCCTTTCATGACTCCTTATATACACCTGACTTTACAACGATTAGATAATCCTGCTATCAAGGTTAAAAATCTGGCCGGATACATTTTTCATGGTGCTGAGATGGAAAATAAAATCGGCAACCTCACGGAGATCGGATGACCGGCCAAGAATATTTTCTTTGAGAATCACCTTTCGTGCATCAGGGGAAACAGCCTGTCCCATATCAGTTTCAAGATAGCCCGGACAAACAGCATTCACTTGAACATTATATGAACCGAGTTCACGGGCAGCTGATTTTGTAAAGCCAATAATAGCCGCCTTTGATGCCGCATAATTTGCCTGGCCTACTCTTCCCAGAATGCCAGACAGAGACGCAATGTTAATAATATGACCTTTTTTTTGATGAAACATAATTTCCGCTATTCTTTTTGTACAATTGAATGTTCCCTTTAAATTAATATCAAGAACCTTGTCCCAGGAATCTTCCGACATCTTGAATAGTAAGCTATCATTCGTGATTCCGGCATTATTTATGAGAACATCAATTCTTTTCCAGCGATCCATTACAAAGTCAATCATGGATTGAACGGTTTGAGAATTTGAAACATCAGCTTGAAATGAAACCGCTTCTCCCCCGCCATTCTGTATCATATTCACCAATGAATCCGCTTCTTGTTTTTGATGCAAATAATTGACAACAACATAATCTCCTGCATATCCAAATCGCAATGCAATCGCTTTACCAATCCCTCGTGAAGCACCTGTCACGATCACAACTCGTTTTTCACAATACTCCATCTACAGATAACCTTCCTGTTTAAGTTTTTGAAAGGCATCGAGTGCATGATCAATATCTTCATGAGAATGAGTTGCCATGATTGTTACCCGTATGCGAGCCGAACCTTCAGGAACCGTCGGAGGTCTGATTGCTGAAGCGTATAACCCTTCTTCAAAAAGTCTTTCACTTGCCTGCAGAGCTCTTTTTGAATCTCCGATCATAACAGGAATGATTGGGGTTTCTGATTGACTGTCTATTCCCATTTCACGAAGCCCTTTTATAAACTGTTCGCGGTTATTCCATAACTTTTCTCGACGATCGTGTTCCTGGTTAACAATATCAAGTGCGGCAATCGAAGCAGCGCATACCAAAGGCGGTAATGCCGTACTGTAAATAAAACTTCGTGCAGAATTTACAAGAAACTCTACCAAATTTTTTGAACCGGCTACAAAAGCACCAAAAGAACCAAGCGCCTTGCTTAGCGTTCCCATTTGAATCGGAATTCTGCCTTCCAACCCGAAATATTCCGCTGTACCTCTTCCGGTTTTTCCCAGAACGCCTGTTGCATGCGCATCGTCAACCATGAGCATTGCACCATATTTTTCAGCAAGAGCTACCAAATCAGGCAAAGGAGCAATATCACCATCCATGCTGAAAACGCCGTCCGTCACAATGAGCTTTCGAGATATTTGTTTACATTTTTTGAGAATCTGTTCAACATGACAAATATCCTTATGATTATAAATAAAAAGATCAGCCTTGCTGAGCCTACAGCCATCGACAATGCTCGCATGATTCAAGCAATCGCTTAAAAGGATATCGCCTTCTCGTGCAAGAGACTGAATAACGCCTGTATTTGCCGCATATCCCGAATTAAACAATATTGCCGCTTCTGCATGTTTGAACTTGGCTAATTTATCTTCAAGCTGCTTATGCATTTCACTTGTTCCAGACACAAGTCGTGATGCACCAGAACCGAAACCGTATTGTTCCATAGCCCTTGCCGCCGCCTTGCATAACATCGGATGATTTGCAAGACCAAGGTAATCGTTCGAACACATGAGCAGGAATCTATTGCCATGTATGGTGACATAGGGTCCTCGGCTTGACTCAACAACCGTAAGCCGTCGTAAAAGATTCTGTTGCTCTAATTGAAAAAGTTCTTGTTCAAGCATTTTTCAAATACAAACCTCAAACATCAAATTTCAAAGAATGTTCAATATACAAATTATTAAAGGCCTCAAAATAGCAAAAACATAGGGTTGTGTCTTTCCCGAAGTTTTAATCGGGAATCCGGTGTTAAAACCATATCCCCGATAGATGCATTTGGGGATGACGCATCAGAGTGTGTACAGATTATTATGAGACTATTAATAATCATCAAACGTTTGAGCTTTGAATATTGTACTTTATTTGTATTTTGACTATTGTTATTTGATATTTAAACTTCTTTCCTGTATTTTCCAATCTCATTAATCAAAACTGGCTGCTTTTCCAGATAATAAATTAATTGTTCCAACTTCAGGTTTTCCCAATCAACGAAAAAAACACGACCACCTTTCGGATTTCCTATATCCTTTAGATGTGGAAAACGCATATAACCCGTTTTCGAAGAAGCTACATATCCCGCAGTATAACCCGGATCATCCGACCAGCAGAGTTCCGCCACCATACCAGGTACATGAGCAATTTTTGTTGCAAGCGCAAGCGCCTCGTAAATCCGAAAATGAGTGAGTCCGTATGCGGCCAACTCTGTTTCAATCTGCTTTTTAGCCTCATCAGTCCAATCAACTCGTGATACACGAATACCGCGTTCGTGATCTGGCTCCAGTCGTTCTCCGGTCTTCGCATTCATCAGAATGGCGCCTCGCATATTTTCTCCTGACGGTGCCGGACCTTTTTCCAGAAAAGCGAATGCCTGCTGTGTGGCTTGTTCAGAAATTCCTATTTCATGCAAAATTCGGGATGCAGCCGACCTTCCCTGCTCTGCCGTAATGACCGGTAAAGTTCTCACATCCAGTGAAGTGAGATACTGAATATCATTTTCATGCAATGCATCAACATGAACAATTATCTGCTGGGGATCTGTTGCTCTTTCCTTTACCCTTTTAATGAGTTCAGAAACAGTCACTTCAAGCCGTTGATACGGTACTATTCTTTCTGCACCAGAGACATGCCGTCCATCTATAGCAGCTCTCATGCGAACACTATGAAGCGTTATATTGTTCATACGTTAAGATCGAGATTTTTGATAGTATTAAGATCTTGTTCTGGGTCCATTCCGGAAGTGGTAAGATAATTTCCAATCATGAGACCGTTTGCACCCGCAGTGAAAATCAAAGAATGAAGCTGTTGGAGTGCTCTTTGCCTTCCTCCACATACGCGAATTTCTGTTTGTGGAAGAATAAGACGAAACAAGGCAATAATATGCAATGCTTCTAATGGCTGGATAGGTGATTGGTGCTCCAGCGGGGTTCCTTGAATTGGCATAAGGAAATTGATGGGAATCGAATCCACCTTCATTTCCCGCAAGGTAAAGGCCATATTGATTCTTTCATCCATGCTTTCACCCATGCCGAATATTCCTCCACTGCAAACAGATAACCCAATATCCTGTGCATCGCGTAAGACCTGCAGACGATCTTCAAAGGAATGTGTCGAACAAATACGCGGAAAAAAATCCTTGGATGTTTCAATGTTATGATGATAACGGTCAAGTCCTGCCTGTTTTAAAATGAGAAGTTGTTCCTTGTTCAGTGCTCCAAGCGTTGCACAGGGGAAGAGGCCGAGTTTCCGAATAGCCTCGATGCCTTTTGCAATTGTTTGAAAGTCTTTACTCGACTCAATACCTCGACCGCTCGTTGCAATACTAAACCGCTTTGCTCCATTTTTTTTGGCACTTTCTGCTGCAGCAGCAATTTGTGGAACGGCAAGCATCGGATAGACAGGAGCTCCAGTGAAGTAATGAAGTGATTGAGCACAATAGGAGCAATCTTCAGTACATAAACCAGATTTTGCATTTATGATGGAACAGAGATCCGCCTTCTTTGCATGATAGAATTCACGCACTCTGTTCGCCGCTGCAAAAAGATCCCAGAGGTCTGCGTTTTCGATCTTCGATAACTCGAATGCTGTGTTGTCATCAATGGTATTGCCATCCAAAATATTCTGACAAATTTTATAAATTTTTTCTCGATTTATCATACTCGCCTTTTATGCAAGGGCTTACGTAAACCATCCAGAAAATATTGGTTAACAATGAGGGTAAATAAATTATCTCGTTCCCGGGTAAAAAAAACAGTTGTGTAGTCGAAGTGATTTTCGTGCTTTTTAATCAACAATAGTCCTGCGAAAATTGCTGTCCTTTTTAAGGCTGGAAGTTGCCTTTGCGCCTCCTTTTTCAGGATGAAATTCCGGCACAATATTCTTGATTTTCGGGATCATGTTCTCTGTCATTCCTTCTTGAAGTGCATTCAGCAATCGCTGTATTTTATCAGATAGTTTCTTCCAGTCATGCTTTGTGGCATCGGCAACCTTGATTTTTTCATGATAAGTCGGTTTAATCTCTTCGCCGTCAGTGAGCAGTTCTTCATACAATTTTTCTCCGGGTCTCAGACCAGTAAAAATTATTTGAATGTCTTTATCTGGCTCGAGACCTGAAAGTGTTATCATATCTCGTGCAAGATCAGCAATTTTGACTGGCTCTCCCATATCAAGCACAAATACTTCACCACCCTTGCCCATGGCCCCGGCCTGCATAATAAGCTGCACCGCTTCCGGAATGGTCATAAAGTACCGGTAGATTTCAGGATGGGTTACGGTTAACGGTCCTCCTTTGGCAATCTGTTGTTTGAAGAGAGGAATCACACTCCCGACGCTGTTCAAAACATTTCCAAATCTTACCGTAACGAATTGAGTATCTCCGCGTTGACCAAAAATCTGGCATATTAATTCCGCGATTCGCTTGCTTGCTCCCATAATGTTAACGGGACGAACCGCTTTATCCGTGGAAATCATTACAAACTTCTCGACACGGTATTGTTGTGAAAGTCGAGCCATAACCCATGTTCCAAGCGCATTATTGCTTAATGCTTCTTCGATATTCAGTTCCATTAACGGAACATGCTTGTACGCGGCAGCATGAAATACGACCTCCGGTCGGAATTTTTCAAAAATCTTTTCGACTTTTCCCTGATTTAATATATTTCCAATAACAGGCTGTATGTCCATCTCGGGAAACAGTTCAAGCAAATTCATTTCAATTTGATACAGATTAAATTCAGAGCTTTCATACAGCACAAGCTGTTTCGGTGAAAATTGCGCGACTTGTCGGCAAAGCTCCGAGCCAATTGAGCCACCAGCCCCTGTAATTAAAATAGTTTTATTACGCACATATTCGCCAATAGCAGCAGCATCGAGCTCTACCGGTGCCCTGCCAAGTAAATCCTCAATTTGGATTTCATGCAATGCACTAATCTTAACAGTACCCTGCAGGAGTTCTCCTACCGAAGGCAGCGTTTTTATTTTCGCTCCCGTACTCTTGCAAACATGCATAATTCTGCGTCTTGATTTTGTTGTGGCCGATGGGATTGCCAGTATAATTTCATCAACA
>Ga0265297_10005466_pt1 | contig 19367 bp, 22 predicted proteins | sample Munlanlwell13791_FD_192502 | JGI IMG/M metagenome (GOLD analysis project Ga0265297, IMG submission 192502) | Leachate microbial communities from a municipal landfill in Southern Ontario, Canada - Leachate well 137-91 | ecosystem: Engineered > Solid waste > Landfill > Unclassified | place...
CGGTCTGCCGGTCCTTCACCATGCGAAGGTACGCCACCAGGTTCCGCGCCCCTTCCCTGTACGGCGTGGTGATGGCGGGCGTGCGCCCGTCCTGCCTAATCATTTTCGCCCTTGCCTCATACAGGTCGTATGCGACTCCCTTCCCGAGGTCGCCCTTGTACGGGTTGCCCTGCGCCGCGCTTCCCGTGAATGCCCCGTTTCCAAGCTGTATTTTGCGTGCCATATAAATCGCCAGTTAAGTGTTGTAAATAATATACTGTTCTGATTATAAAAGTTTCTGGAATGGTGCTAGCCCTCGCCCTCCCATCACCTTTATTAACATCCGCAGCGTAGTACCATCACGTGATGACACAGGTGATCGCTGAGGGCGCAAGCCCAATGAGGATTGATAGGCGGTCTGACTAACAATGATTCATATGGAAAACCATACCAGAACGAAAAAGGTTTTTACCTTTGAAAAACTAGAGAAGCACAGACAACAATTAAGTGACGTAGTCAAAAAAAAGTTTAACAAACAGATTCTCATACTAACCCAGCTAATCAAATGCCAGACAACTCTAACTGATATGTTCCTTAAGCACCTATATGTAAAAGAGCATTTAGGATTATCTTTTAGATCTAATTTTCTTTTGACACACTCCTTACTGACCCAACCGATGCTTTCTTCATCTGCTCTTCTTCTGGTTGAAAATGGCTTTTATGGTTCTTCAAGGGTTTTATTGCGCCAAAATTTTGAATTTCTTATCATTTCTAAATATGCCGAATTAGATAACTCAATTATTTCTCGTTGGAAAAAAAAGAATGAGGGAAAAGATAGAAATAATGAGATAAATATCACCAATGATGTGTTCAATAAATTGGAAAGTAAGGTTCGCGTCTATCATCTAAAAGATAGTTGGGTTCGTTTGTGCGATTTTTGCCACGCCACTCATTTTGCCCAGCAACCGCCACTACTACCATCTTTCGAGAAAGACTCTGAGCACATCCCAAATGCGTGGTATACTCTAGATTTAATTTTTATGACCATTGTAATGTCCTTGCACTTAACGAACATACTACACACGAAAGCCCGTCGTTTTTATTTGGGTTATGAAGAAGATCCTTTTGGGGACTACAAAAAAATTAGAACCATGAAAAAGAAGATAAAAAAATTAATTTCGGATTATTACATGCTTAACATATCTTCGAATATTAATACCCGTAAAGTAATCGGTCCAACAATCCGTGAGTTTAAGGCTAGATGGGAATGATGTAATCTCATGCCACTATTACTGGCAAACCACCCCAGAAAGCTTTTTAATCAAGGGGCGAGCATCAACACCGGGTACTCAAGTGCACGAAGAAGCCAAACCTTTTGTGAAATGGGCCGGTGGCAAGCGGCAACTCTTGGACGAGCTTACAAAAGGATTACCATACATTGAATCCTACCATGAGCCATTCTTGGGTGGGGGTGCGCTTTTCTTCAGGCTGGAATCAGAAAACAGGATAAAAAAGGCATATCTTTGCGATTCCAACCGAGAGCTAATCAACGCCTATTCCGTAATCAGAACTCAGGTTTTTGAGCTAATGGCTGAACTTGCATCACCTAAATATGCAAACAACCCAATGGCATACTACAAAATCCGTGCCTCAAACCCAACTTCAAAAGTAGAAAGTGCTGCCCGCTTCATTTACCTTAACAAAACCGCATTCAACGGCTTGTACAGGGTTAATTCCAAAGGCGGCTTCAACGTTCCTTTTGGCAAATACGAAAACCCTAGGATACTAGACAGTGAGAACCTCTTGCGAGTGCACCGAGCGTTGCAGAAGGATGATCTTTATTGCGGAGATTTTACCGTGGTGCTGAAAAATGCCAGAAGGGGAGATTTGATCTATTTTGATCCGCCATACCACCCAATCTCCAAAACCTCCAATTTCACCGGCTATACTCAGAACAGTTTCTACGAAAAAGACCAAGAACGGCTCATGCGGACTTACAGGGCGCTTGATTCCAGGGGTTGCCATGTTATCCTTAGCAATTCTTACTCGGATTTCATATCAGACCTTTATGCGGAATTTGAGCCAGAAGTCGTGTACGCCAGCAGGGCAATCAACTGCAAGGGCGACAAAAGGGGCAAGGTAAGGGAGCTAATCGTGAGGAACTGGGAGCCCGAGGTAGCCCAGAGGAAGCTCGTAAAAGAAATAGTCGCATCCTACTGATTTGATGTAGTCCAGCACGTCTTTGTACTCCTTTTTCTTGAACCAGTCATTAAGCACGTAGACGTATTTCACATTCAATCCTAGTGGATGAGCTAGTTTCTTGTATTGTTTCAACTTGAAGTCGCAGGTTTGCAGCTTTTCATCAACTGAACCTGCAACAGTTTGGAATTTCGTTTCCACTATAAACAGGGTCTTATTGACCAGAACCAGCACCGCATCATCTGGGAGCAGCTTCTTGGAGATTAACTTTGCCACATCAACGCCTAGTGGCCCTAGTAATTTGGAATAGAGTTTGTTTTTCTTGTAAAGGCGCGCAACGTCCTTCCCTCCAAATATTATGCAATCATCTTTTACTGAGTAGCTAGGTATTCCTGAAATGACTGTGGCGAAATCCGTCCTTTTCTCAAATCTGAGCCCGTGCTTTAGCGGTGTTCTCCCGCCTTTTCCGCCGCGAATCATGAGAATGCTTCAACCGCAAATAATATATTCACTTCATCCCTTATGGTGGTACCTATGACTAAAGTATTCCTATTGGGAACCTCGCATATTAGCTCGTTAAGAACCAGTTTTAAAGAAATGCTAATCAGAGAAAAAATTCAAGCTATATTCTCCGAAGCCGTGCAAATCAAAGGACATTTTACATTTGATAATTTAATTCTGGAACCATTTTTTGTTATATTCAGTTTCATTTGGTTACACTTGCCTATCAGTCATCAGGACTCAAAGAGCATTTTTAATTTAAGCAAAGATTCGGGTATAGATTACTATGATAGCATTGATTTATCCATAAGTGATTTAGTCCGCATTTCTCATGCCCCAATGAACTACCTAACAGCGACATTAATACTAATCATTATTTTTTACACGTTATCAATTTTTTTTGGATCGCTAAATATGTTGTTCCCAGTTTTATTGTTGGTTGTGATTCTGTTAACAAGCATGGTTTATTCCTTCTTTTTTGTTATTCGTAAAACAGCCCGTTCCAGAAATGAAGCGATGGTGTCCAAATCAGTTTCTATAATTAATGAAAAGTCTTACGATCGTGTGATTTTCTCTTGCGGTATTGCGCACATGTCCGATATTTCTAAGCGTTTCAAACAACTGGGATATGAAGTTGAGGAACTAAGCGGTTATCAGCATCCGGCATTTAAGCGTTTCTATGGATGGATTGGGATTAATGAGCGCTGATTTAACAATCCAATCATCTGTGGGCAAGCCAGCCCCCAACCCATCCAATCACATACGCAATTCCTGCCCCGACCAGCGTCAATATGACTATCACTATTGCGCCACCGATGAACGCTATCGCCTCATACCCCTCCAGGTTCCCCCAGAGCAAGGCGCTCACAAAAGCGGTTATGCCCCCTATCACCAAACCGGTTGCGCCCGGAACAATCCATGTCGCAACCCCGCTGATGCCCGCCTCGGACAAAGGCAGCCCGTATTCCTTCACCGTCCTGTACCCGTTCCAAAGAGTCGCAAGCGCGCAAAGGGCCAGAACAAACGCCCACCACGCCATCACGATGAGGACATCAAGGAAATTAATCAGTATGCCTACGCAAACAAGGGCGGTCAATAAAATCACAGGCATTCGGACTATCCCGAATGTCCTTTTGGCATCCATGCCCAACCTAAGCAGCATATCGTTATAAATATTATTCACGGCCCGGTTTTCCCCGGCCACTAAAAAGAAGAATATCATTTTAATTATCACGCTTGCCAGGGCCGCCTATTTTACTTTGGGCAGCCTGCCCCTGTAATGCCAGCACACCAGCGCCAGCAGCACATAAACCAGCGGCGAAAGCCATCCGAATTCCCCCGTAATAAGTTCGGTGGAAGGCGTCTGCACGGTTAGCGCGGGATAAAACGCCTGTATGAAATAATTCCAGAATCCGTGGAACAGCACCGCAACCCATACGCTCCCGGATTTTAGCCGCAGCCATGCGAGCACCACGCCCGCCCCTATCACCGAGGGCGTAAATGTGAGCAGCGAGAACCAGAGCGAGCCCACCCCGTGGTAGCTACCGAATATGATGAGCGGGAAGTGCCACACCGCCCATATCGCGCCGCTCAGCAATGCAAGTTTGGTAAAACTCATGAATTTTGACATTTCAGGAACGAGCAGGCCGCGCCAGCCCAGCTCCTCCCCGAACGCCGCGAATATGTTGAACGCAAGGAGCCAGGCAAACATGGGCAGGAATGAAACCGAGAACATCTCCGCCGCCTTTTCATAGTTGAACTCCCCCACCGTGAGCCATACCGAGCCGAACATCACCAGCCCGAGCACAATTGGCAGGAAGATACCAACCAGCAGCCATTTCCTGTCCCCCAGCCCCAGGCCGAACCCCGCGAGGTTCCTCTGCCAATAAAGCCGCGTCAAAACCGCGGCAACCGCGGGGCACCACATCAGCATGATGGTGAATATGCCTGCATCATGCGGAGTTGCGGCGTTTGCGATTAGATAATAGAAAACCGAGCTGAATGCGAATGCCAGCACAATAAAAGTCAGCACTTCCCTGCGCGCCAGGCCTTCGGGGCCGTATGCCATGCGCATTAGATGCAATCAAGGTTAAAGAATTTTTGCCCGCAACGTTCTGCATGGAAAAGCGCACGCTCATCATAATGCTTGCAATATTGTTTGCATTCGCAATCCTGCTGGCAATCTTTCTGGGCCCTAAGCCGGACCCGCACTATGCCTACCAGCAGGCGTTGAAGGACGCCGCAAGAAACGATTCTTCACGGATAGTGCGCACCCTCACTCCGATAAACGATGAGAACGGCAATCTAATCCGCGATTCCGAGGGGAACGTGCTTTTCGCCACCTGGACCTCCTGGGGAGGGTACGATTCAATGGAAGGGAAAGAGATGAACCTCTCGGTGGAGGTGTGGGTTGCCGTGGGGCACGAGCTCAGGGATTTCTGCACCGCCCTTCCGGAGAATGGCTGGATGCTGCGCACCGAGCAGGAGATGGGGCTCCCGCCCGGAAACAACAAGACCAGGTTCGTGGAGATGTACGTGAATCCGCAGGACATCTTCCGCCCCTGCGCCGACCCTGAAATAAATGATGCGGAGTGCGGATTCGCATTCCCGGAAAACACCCCCGCCGAATACCGTGAATGGTTCCTCAGCCTCCAGTCCCGTTCCTACGGGGAGAACGGCTACCCCTGGACGCGCCTTGGATACACATATGACTGGGGCAGCCTAAACCACGTGGGCTTATCCGAATACGTAGTTAAGCCCGGCTCGGAAGTCCGCATAGCGGGCGTTTATCCGAGTGCAGAGTACTGCGCAAAGGCATCATGAAATCCCGCCGTCCCTCCACCCAGCATGGCTCATTCCGCTGCCGTCCGGGCATACCCTTTAAAATCTCATTTCCCCAGCCAATCTGGCGTAATATTGCACGCCAGGTCTTTCCTATGCGGAATTCACTCTTGGTCTTGGTCGGGATGGTGCTGCTCGCGAATTTTGGATTCCCTGCCATTATCTATGTAAATATGACCGATGGCGCCGCCTGCGGTGCCGTTGGCGCCACGTATGACCTGATACAGGACGCGATAGACGCCTCCTCTGATGGGGACACGATAATAGTCTGCAACGAGACGGCCCCGTACGAGCAGAACTTTGAGATATACCGGTCCATAAACATCTATGGCCAGGAATCCGGCGTGGTCCTCAGGCCCGCAATCGGGAACCCCATAGTCATAGTCAACAATGATTCCATAAACATGACCAACTTCACCATAGAGAATGCAAACAACAATGATGCGGTGATAATTTATGCAAATAAGGACAACATCTACGGCAACGTGATAAGGAACAGCCTTGTCGGGGTTGAAATCCGCGGCGGCCCGCGTCAGTTCAACAACATCTCCGGCAACGCCTTTTCAAACATAAGCAGCATCGCCATCTTCCTCAATGCCTCTTCCAGCAGCATCAACGGCACCACCGTCTCCTACAACACGCTCACGAATGGCAGCGGCAGGGCGTTCTATGCCCACATAGATTCCGGCAGCATATCCAACCTGACCTTCATTGGAAACAACGCGAGCGGGTACGAGTTTGGCGTGGACGACGATGGCTCCAACAACAGCATATACGCGAACAACACCATGACCAACTGCAGCTCCTCCTTCATCGCGGATGGGATGAACAACTCGCTCATCTCCGGGAACAGTGTAAGCGGGAGCACCAACCGCGTGTTCACCCTCACGGGCTGCACCAGCAACACGATTCGCGACAATTTCGTGTCCAACAACACCGGATCCTTGAACGACACCGGCTTCCTCATATACCACGGTTCCAGCTACAACGTGCTCATAAACAACACCGCGCAGAGCAGCACCCCCTACGGCTTTCATGTGCTCTGGGACTCAAACTTCAACAACCTGACCAACAACACCGCGGCATACAACGACAACACCGGGATAGTCGTTGAGGCGTCCTACAACAATACGCTCCTCAACAACAGCGCCTACAACAACACCGGCTATGCCGCCTTCTACATATATACGGGCGGCGGGAACACCCTTGAGAACAACACCGCCTACTATAGCCCGTACGGCATCTCCGTCATAAATACGTTCAACAATACGCTATCCGGCAACGGAGCATACAGCAACATCATCGACGGAGTGCAGCTCATCAACGCGACCTACTGCAACCTCACGGGCAACAACGCGTCCCATAACACCAACGACGGTTTCGCCCTCTACGATTCCAGCAACTTCAACATTTTCAATTCCAACATAGCGGAGCACAACGGCCATGAGGACGACACATATGCATTCAACGGAATCCTCCTTGACCACAGCAGCGGCAACAATTTCACCGGCGATTTCCTGTACAACAACACCGACTTGGGCATCTACCTCAACACCTCTGCGAACAACACCTTCAACGGCTCCATCTCATCCTTCAACGACATAGGCGGGGTCTACACTTTCGAATCGGACTACAATATATTCACCAACATAACCGCTAACGGCAACCTTGGCTATGGCTTCTACCTCCAGGGCTCGTCCGGCAACAACTTGAGCTCCGTTGAGGTGTACGACAACTTCGGCTACGGCATCATCCTTGAGGACTATGCCGACAACAACACCATCTCCGATTCCAACATATACAGCAGCCTGATATACGGCATAGAGCTGTACAACAGCTCCAGCAACCTCATCAACAACACGAACGTTTCCCTCATCTACCTCGCGGGCGTCGCCCTGACCGAAAGCAGCGGGGGAAACGAGCTGGTCGGCCTGAACGTATCTGGCAACAGCGCCGTAGGCATCCTGATATCCGTTGAGGAGCAGAACAGCATAACAAACAGCGTGGCCGCGGAGAACGAATTGTTTGACGTACTGCCTCTCGCCTGCTTCAGCGGCGCCATTGACAACGTGACCGGCTCCGGCGACAGGTCCATAAACTATTCCAACTCCTCGGTGAACTGGCAGGATTTCGAGGCGTCCGAAATCCTCCTCTGCAATGCCAACTATTCCAACCTGACCAACGTCACGGTGCACGGCTCCGACGAATTCAACAACAACGCCTTTGTCATATGGGACAGCAACCATCTGAATATAACCAACTCCAACTCCTCCGGCAACTATATGGGCTTCTATATCTACGGAGGCCAGAACGCCAGCTTAACCAACAACACCGCCATGAACACAAGCTTCGGCGGCATTGTCCTGGAGTATTCTCCGAACGCCACCATACGCGGCTCCACCATCGGAAATAACTTCGCGGACGACACGGTCGTATTCGGGCTGGGCGAAGAGCGGGTTGGCATAACGCTCTGGGATTCCCAGGACGTGGCCATGTATAACAATTCCATAACAGACATATGGAACTCCAGCGCGTTCCTCCTAGAGGCGCAGTCAAGCACCGAGGGATTCTACAACAACACCATAACCAACGCGACAATCGGCATAAAGGTCAGCGACGCCACGATCATCATCACCGGGTTCAATTACCTGCATGACATCCCGGCGGAAGGCAGCGACATATACGTGGAAGGGGACGGATACCTCAATGCGATGGACCACCTGATGGTGACTATTACCTCAACTATTCCATATACGCCCAGAACATAATGGCGAAGTCCGTCAACCTGTCCGCCACCGCGCTGTCCATAAACGGCACCAATTTCAACGTCACGCCATCGGGCACGCTGGGCGCGAGGGTCCTGAAGACGCCGGGGATGTACGGCGCGCTCAACGTGACCTCGCTGGGCGCCGGAGCCGCAGCCAATGTAATCCTTTCATATAACGACTCGGATGTAACTGACTCTGGCTATTCATCCATCGGGATGGGCGCGTATTCCGGCAGCTGGGCCAACCTCGGCAGCACGGAGACCGACACAATCGCCCATACGGTGAGGAAGGAGGGCATAGCCTCGTTCAGCTATCTGGTGCCGATTGCGTACACGCCGGCCCCGGCCAGTTCCTCCAGCCACGGCAAGAAGGACATAGACCTGAGCTACGCCTTCAACTGCTCAAGCGGCAGGCTTGTGGTAATGGCGTCCTATTCCGACAACCCAATAAGCGGCCTTGTGATAACCCTCTTCAGGGGCAGCCGCGTGGAAGCCGACCGGATTACGGATGCCAGCGGCAGGGCCGCATTCACCCTTTCCCAGGACGGGGCATACGAGGCATTGTCCGAAACCACCAGCGCCTATTCCAGCGAGGACCTGATCCTCGGCACCCTGCGCATGTGCCCTGCCGAAGGCGCAGCGGAGGAAGAGGACACAACGCTTGAGCAGGCGATTGCAGCCCTGGGCGCGAACCAGACCGGAGAAGAAGGCCAGCAAGTCACATCTGCCGAGCCGCAGCCCGAAGGCCCGACAAGGGAGGACGCCCTCGCCGCAATAGCCGCGGCGCAGTCCGCAATCTCCGCCGCGGCGGATGCTGGCAAGGACGTGGCTGATGCGCAGGCGAAATTGCAGCAGGCCAACGATGCCCTCGCGCAGAACGAGTATGCGAGTGCGGTGCAATTCGCAAGGGAAGCCGAACTACTTGCAGGGAATGCGCAGGCGAGGGAAATAGGCACCCCCGCCCCCGGCACCCAGCTACCTGCATCCGGTTCCCAGCCGGCAGCTGGCATTGACTGGGCGCTCATAATCGGCGTATTGGCGGTGCTGCTGGCGATTGCGGCCGGTGCCTACTATCTGCTCGCCAAAAGGAAATAGGGTTTTGCGGCTGGCAGAGTGCAGATATCAATTTAAACATTCCCGGAAAACCATCATCATGCTTTCGGACAAGGACCTGATGAAGAAGCTGGGCGTAGATTCCAAAACCCTATCCATGTTCAAGCGGGTCCGCGCCTCAGCCATCGCGGAAGCGAAAAGGATGGCGAGGCCCAAAAAAGGAAAAATAAACGTGCTTGGCATCTCCGGCTCGGCGCGCGACAGGCTCGACACAGCGGCCGAGGATTCCAACTCCGAAGCGCTCCTCAAGGAATGCCTTTCCCACTGCAGGAAGATGGGCGCGCGCACGGAATTAATCCCGCTCCGAAAATACGAAATCAAATACTGCAAGGCCTGCTACTCCACAACCAATACGCAATGCCATTTCTACTGCTCCTGCTACCCGCGCGGAAAGAACGGCGACGACATGACCAACATCCTTTATGACAAGGTAATCGCGGCGGACGCGATAATAATCGCAACCCCTGTCAATAATTTCAAAATATCCGCCCCTCTCGCTGATTTCCTGGACAGGTGCATAAGCCTGGACGGAAGCCTCAAGCCCGCAAACCCGGACGCTCCAAAGGACCGCGAACTCAACATAAAACACATGAAATACATAGAGCTCACCGCTGACCAGGAAATCCCTGGAAGCGGGACGCTCCGCCGCTTCCTCGGAAAAACCGCGGGCGTAATCGTAACCGGGCACGAGGCCGGCGCCTCGCTTGCGATAAGCAACCTCTTCATGGCGCTGAACCAGTTCGGGATGGTTTTCCCTCCGTTCAGCAGCATGTACGCCATGTCCTCAATCTGCAATTCCACATACGAGGACAAGAAAATAGTTCTCAGCAAATGCTTCATGGAGGAGACGGAACTCCTCGCAAAGAACGTGATGCGCTGCGCAAAAACCGCCCGCTCAGTGAAGCCCACGGACTGGGCCTATGATTACACTGCGGACTGACTCACAATTCCTTGAGCATCCCCTTGAGCAGCGTTGTCTCCGCCCACACGTCGTCTTCATGCGCGACGCTCACGGTTGAATGTATATACCTCGTGGGCATGCACACCGCGAGGGAAGGGATGCCGCTCTTCACGTTGTGCACCGATGCCGCGTCCGTTGCCCCTCCGTCAAACACCTCCAGCTGGAACTTGATTTTGCCCCTCTTCGCAATCTTGATTGTCTTCTCCGCCAGCCGCTTGTCCGCGACGTTGCCGCGCCCTCCCGCCTCCAGGAGCGCAATGGCAGGCCCCTTGCCCAAGTAGATGGGCGCCTCCTCAGGCCGCACCTCAGGGTGGTCGCCAGCCACCGTGGTATCCACCGCAATGAATGCGCGCGGGTCCAGCCTGAAGCTCGCGGTCTTCGCCCCCTTCCCGAATGTGGAGACCTCCTCCTGCGAGGTCCCTATTAGCACCACGTTCGCCGGCAGCCCTTCCGCCAGTTTTGCGAGCACGTAGCACCCAAGCCGGTTGTCCAGCGCTTTTCCGGAGAACATCTTCTTCCCCATCCTGCGGAACTGCGTGTTGAACGTAATCGTATTCCCTATCTCTATCCCCAGTTCCTCCGCCTCCTTCCTGTCCGAAGCCCCGACGTCTATGAAAAGCCCCTTCGCCTCCACCGCCGCCTTCCTTTCCTCATCCTTCATTATGTGCGGCGGCTTGCTCCCTATGACGCCAGCGACCATCCCGTTCCCGGTCGCAACCGTCACCTGCTGGTTGATGAGCGTCCTGTCGTCTATCCCCCCGATTTTTATGAACCTGATGAAACCCTTTTCATCTATGTGCTTCACCATCAGCCCTATCTCGTCCATGTGCGCCCCGAGTATAAGGGGGTTCTTCCCGATGGATTTGTACGCGAGCACGTTCCCGAAATTGTCTATTTCGGTTTTCAGCCCCCTCTTTTTGAACTCTCCTGCAAGAATCTTCGCCACCGCCCCTTCCTGGGAGCTCACACCGTCCGCTTCCGAAAGCTTCTTCATGAGTTCGTAGTCCATAGGAACACCGCACACCTATCTCTAATCAGGTTATTAACTTTTTCATAAATGGGGCGGCATAAAATTTGGAAGCCCCCTCCAGAGAGGGGGCAATCAACTCTATTCCCCAGGGCCCTTCTTCCCCTTCTGTTTCAGGGGGACGATGTTCGTCCCCGCCATCTCCGACATCACGTTCACGAGGTTGCTCTTGGAATCTATCACATACTTTGTCCCGTTCTCAAAGGAGTCCCTGAAAGTCTCCAGCGCCTTGTAGGTCTGCGCCTCGTTCCTGAAGTGTTTCTGTATGGCCTCGTTCACGATGCGCACGCGGTTCGCCTCGGCTGCGGCAAGCGCCTCTATCTTCATCGCCTCGGCCTTCGCGAGCCTCTCAATCGCCTGCCCGTGCCCCTCGGCCTCCAGTATTTCACTCTGCCTCTTCCCCTCGGCGACCTTGATGTATGCCCTCTTCTCCCCGTCCGCCTTGGTTTCGGTGGCGGTGGCCAGGTCCTGCGCGGCAATCTTCTCCTGTTCCGCCTTCACTACCTTGTTCATGGAATCCTGCACGTCCTGCGGGGGCTCAATCCTCTGCAGTTCCACGCGCAGGACGTCCACGCCGTAATTCTTCGTCTCCGTGTCCAGTATCTCCTCTATTCTGGTATTGATTATCGCCCTGTTCTCGTTCGCCTCTGTGAGCGACATCTGCCCGATGACCGCCCTCAGGGTGGTCTGCGCCAGCGTCATGAGCTGGCTCCTCACGTCGTTCACCTGGTAGAGGGAATTCTCCACATTCTGTATCCTATAGTATATGACCGCATCCACAATCGCGTTCAATTTATCCTTTGTAATCACATTCTGGGAGCCGATGTCTATCATGCGCTCCGTGGTGTTCACCATTATCATCCTGTCCACAAACGGGATGATGAATGTTATGCCCGCCCCCACGGTCCGGTTGTATTTCCCGAACCTCTCCACCACGCCCTTCTCCGTGGGTCTCACTATCCTTATGCTCATGAAAAGGATTAACAGCGCCAGGCACCCGACCACTATCATCAGCACAATATCCGTTGCAGCCATGTTTTTCCCCGCGTTTATTTCCCCGAAGTTGCTTAAATATTTATGCCTATTTTTTCCCGAGCATTGCGCGCAGGAAAAGGGCCACAAGCAATATCAGCCCGCCGTAATCAAACAGCGGGATGAGCACGCAGCAGTAGAGCAGAATCCCGCCCCCGCCCAGAAGCGTGATTATCATCTCCCCGGAGTTGTGCATCGCGTGGAAGAACGCCGCGGCCGGCACCCCGATTAGCAGCCCAAGCGAGGGGAAAGCGAATTTCTTCTCTATGAAATATCCTATCACGGCCCCGGTTATTGCCGCATACAGGCCGTGGTTCGCGGAGAAAACAATTGAGCGCAGCAGGAACAGCAGCAGCCAGCCGAAGATGTCCGCGCCCATCGGGTTCTGGATGAGGTAAATCCAGTTCTCTATGAACGCGAAGCCCATCCCTATCGTGAAGCCGAACACTATCCCATCTTCCACGGAATTGAACTCGTGGTGGCCCGCGAAGATGAGCAGCCCGCTCCCCTTGAAGGACTCCTCCACAAGCGGTGCGACAAGGAAAGAGGTGAAGAACCCCACGCCGATGAGCCCGAACAGCAAGCCCATGAGGGAGTTTATCCCTATGGCCATCAGCGCCGCGAGCATCCCCCACAGGAACAGGGTGACCAGAACGCGCAGCGGCTCCCTCTCCTTGTAATCCGCATACCACCAGGCGAAGCACCAGAGGAAGGGCACTATGAACGCAATCAGCCCGGAAATCGCAAACGCTGCGACTGCGGTCCATGATTTCCACACCCCGCCCTCCAGCGCCATGTAGGATATGACGATGAATATCCCCAGCATCTCCAGGCTCCAGAAATAGGGGGAGACCATGGCGGCATGCACCCTATCCCCCATTTTCTCGCTTACGGAAAAGGGCGAAAACAGGGAGGCGAGAGAATACTCCCCGCGGTATTCCTCCTCGTGCTTCGTCCTGCCGGAAATCCACCATGCCGCGAGCGCGAGCGGAATCACAAGGAGCAGGAATGCCGCGCCCGTGCACAGGAACGTGCCTCCGGAGAAATCCCAGAAGCTGCTCTCGTATGCCCCCCAGTCCGCCTGCACCGCAACGGGCCCGTAGGCAAATTCGCCATCCCCGCTCTCCAGCACGGCATAGACCTTGTATCCCTCGGAGTTCTGGTAATTGTATGGGATGGAGGCATTACACTCCAATTGCGTGAGCCCCTCCCAGCTCTCCATGCCCTCAAGGCAGTCTATCTCCCCGAGCTCCTTCCCCTCCCCGAAAATCCTCAGCTTAACGGAATCGGTTTCTTCCAGCGCCGGCGTCCTCACCACAATCGCGGCAACGTAAGGGGAATCGTCCGGAGCCGCATTGGGCGGCAGCCCTTCCATGGAGAAGGAGCCCATCCTTGCCATCCCGTCCAGCTCCCCAAGCCCCAGGTCCCCGCCCAAGAGGTAGGACAGGAACAGGGTCCCCACGCTTATGAAAATCCCAGAGAGCACAAGCAGCGCGACGAGCACGCGCAATCCTGCGTCCATCTCCTTCAGCATGTCAGCATCCCGGGCAGTCCAGCATCTCTAAATTCTCGTTCGGGAACGGGCTTTCCGCAGTATCCGTCCCATAGATGTTTCCCCTTCCGTCAATCCAGTAATAGTTGGAGCCGCTATCAACTATGTAATGCCCGCCCGCATTGTCATAAACGTCCTCTATCCCCAGTATGTAGTTGTCCCATTTGTGGTTCATCTCGTCCATCGTGCGGCTCCGCATCTCAAACGTTGAGGAGATTATCTCGGATATGTCGCTCTGGCTCTGCGAGAGTATAGCGGAGCGCCTCATCATCTCCTGCTGCTCGCGCGCGGCCCACGCCTCATCCACCTTGAAGGAGCGCTGCATGTCCAGCACAAGGAGCTCCGTCTCGTTCTTGAGCGCTGCCGGTGAGTAATATTCCATCACAGCAACCGACCATATGCCCGTTCCGGAAATCTCCACAAGGGAGGTGCGCACCAGAAGCGTACCCTTCATCGCGGTTCCCGCATAATCGTAATCATATGTTATCTCCGCAGCAGTCTGCTCCGTGACCAGCGCGTTCGCGGGGGGCAGCAAATCCGGCCTGTTCGCCACCCTCACATTCCGCGCATCAATGCCGCTCGCCTCCAGCAGTTCCTGCGCATACTCGTCCGCAGGCACATAAGCCCTCACCATCATGGGGTTTGAATACCCTCCCGAAGGGTCGTAAAGCGAGCCCTCAGTGAATCCCGCGTATGAGAGCAGGTCGTTCGGAGTCACATAAACATACCCATACGGGTCCTGGAAGTAGAATCCCTGCCCATCCGGTGATTTCGCCTCAAACGCTATTCCAGCATCTATATACGGGCGTATTAGGCCCGAGCCCTCGGTCACAACCCACCCGTCAGGCACGTCCATGCTGAACGCACCCTCCGCGGGGTCAGTGAATGTGTAAAATGAGCGTGCATTTACAGTAGTATAAGCGGGCTGCGCCCCGGATGCGCCGCCAGGCTGCGTTCCCGGCGCAGTAGAGCCCGTGCCCGTTCCCCCGCCTTGTGTTCCCGCACCTGCCCCGGAAGCCGGCTGGGCGCCCGATGCCGGTTGCCCGGTTCCCGCGTACCCTCCCGCACCACCTTGCGCATAATTTCCTTGCCAGTCCGGCAAAACGCACCCGGCAGCAACCAAAAGCAGAACTCCCAGCAGGATTCCCCAAACGGCTCTCATGCATCCTGTTCCAGCCATGCATATTTATACGCTTTTCTTTCAATAGCACAAAGGGCGTTTAAATGGGAAAGAGCAAGAAGGACCTAGGCAAGCTGTTGCAGAACATAAAGAAGCGGATTGCGGAGCTGGAGGAGAAGGCGCGGTACGACCCGCTTAAGAAAAACCACGCGCTCCACGATGAACTAGCCAAAATGAAGAAGAAGCTTGAGGAATACGGCTGAGCGCAGCCGGAATTCTTTATAAATTTTCCATTCCATATCCCAGCATGAACAAGAACGCATTATTCCTGGTTCTGCTGGTTTCGCTCGCGCTCTTCGCGGGCACGGCCTGGGCGCAGAGCGATTACGGCTACGAGGATGACTACTACTATGATTCAGGGTACTCCTCAGGCTGCTGCTGCGGGCCCGTGTTCGCGCTGGTCGGCGGCGCCGCTGCCTTCACATACGCATACAAGAAGGAGTGAGCGGGTTTCCGCCCCGGGTTGCGTTTCTTTTCTTATTTCTATTTTCTCTTCTTTGTCTACTCTATATTATCCCAAGCCGCGCCCCCGCCTTCCAGAGCACGAAGGCGAGGATCCCTCCGGCAACGGCAGTAATCAGCTGTACAACCCCCATTGCCTCAAGGAAGAGCGCGGGCACCAAAGAGAATTGCAGCAGCACGTATGCGGCGCCGAACAGCAGCCCCGCCTTCAAAAGCGAACCCGCCCCCAGCGAGATGAGGTAATTCATCCCCTTCCCCGCAACCAGGTATTTCATCGCATATATGAGAACCATGTTTCCCGCCCAGATGAACGGGACCATATAGACTAGCGCAAACGTAAAGGGCCCGAACAGGACCCCGCGAGCAATCGCCCCCATGCAGGGAATGAGCGCGAGCGGAATCACCTTCTTGGCGTCCATGTTCAGCGCGGCCAGCACGAGGAACGCATTGACCACTATCCCCACAAGGAGCTGGGGGTGCCCGAGCAAGACCGGAATCATGAACGAAAGGAAGCACAGGACAAGGAACTCCGCGTATTCCACCTTCTCGCCGAGCCGGAATATCCTCGCGTCCAGAACCCCCGCCGCCCTGCCCACAAAAGCCATCATGCACCCATCCTCCCCCTGCCTTCATAACATCAGTACGCATTTAATATGTTTCTATGCCAATGCATATCAGGGTAGTTTAAATGGCAGAAGGACAGGTAAAATTTTATAACGTAAGCAAGAGGTTCGGCTTCATAGCCGGAGACGATGGGAAGGACTATTTCGTTCACCAGACCGGAATCGTCCCTGGCACCCAGCTAAACGAAGGCGACCGCGTCTCTTTCGACATAGTGCAGGGCGACAAGGGGCTCAAGGCGGAGAACGTTAAGAAGCTCTGATTCCAAGCTGAAGGGGGGTTCATCCCCCCATATAATCTTTTCTTGCTTTTCTTCTCAACTCTTTTTTCTTATTCCTTACGCATCAGGTTAGCATCCTCCGTCCTCTCAAGAAGGAAAGGCATGCAATCCTTCATCTTCCCCCTGCCCCTGTTCCACTCCGCGACTATTTCCCTGTAAATCCCTATCTCCTTCGCGTACCCCTCCCTTATCTCCGTCCCCAGCACCCCATGAATGAGCTTCGGAATGCCGGGGCACAGCCGCCCCATCATCTTCCCCGAGGCGTTCTTGGGGTAAGCCTTGCACACGGACGGCGCGAGCCGGTGTATGCCGCACCTGCCGTTCTCAAGGAAATAGCACGGGTTTGATTTCAGCGCGAGCAGGTGGTCCTCGGCAATCCCTGAGTCGTGGAACTCCAGCACCATCTCATTATCATAATTAAGTATCCTGCACGGCGCGAACTGCGCGAAGTCCTGCACCCTGTATCCGTCCACGTGCAGCCTCAGCACGTCAAAGGAAGTGACCGTGATGAGATGGTTCCTGCAGCATTCCGCCTTGCAGAGCATGCACGGGCTGAGCATGCACCCCTTTCCCCGTTCGCCTTTTTATGCATTTCCGGTCGGGCTGATTTTCCTAGCCGTTGGCAATGAATTGTATGATCAGCGAGAGTATGTAGAACAGCAGGAGATACATCCCCTCTTTCTTGCTCAGGATCTTTTCCGACCTGATGAACGATATGGCAAGCGCCCCGGAGACCACCATCAGGCCCCCGGTTACGTAGATTATCATGGGGTCGAAATCGAACGGCTTTATCAGGGCCATCACGCCGACGAGTATGGTCGCATCTATGATGACAGTCCCCAGGATATCCCCCAGCGCCAGCTCATAGTGCCTTTTTTTCACGGCATTCAATGAGAACACCAGCTCTGGCATGCACGTCCCTATGGAGACCAGGCTGAGCGCGATCAAAATGGGCGGCAGGCTGATGTCGTTCGCAAAATCCACCCCGAACTTCACCGTGTAGTACGCGCCCGCGACCAGGAATGCGAGGCTGATGGCGAGCAGAACCAGATTTTTGGCCCAGGAATGGTCCTTGACGTCGTTGAACTTCTTCGTGAACATCTTTGACTGTATTGATAACGTAAGGAGGAATATCGCGCCGCTGAGGACGAGCAGGGCGCCGTCCGTCCTTGACAGGTGCCCGTCAATCCCCAGGATTATCGGGACCAGGAGCAGCAGCAGGTAAAGCAGGTCGTTTTTCAGTATCTCGCTTTTCACCTTTATCCCGTTCATGGAGAACATGGCGACCAGGCCGAAGACCAGGGCGAGGTCGGCGACGTTCGAGCCGAGCAGCGTCCCGAGCCCGAATTCAGGCACGCCGTCAATAGAAGAAACGACCGCGACGGTCGCTTCCGGGAAGCAGGAGATGAAGGCGATCAGGAAAAAGCTTACGATGAATTCCGAAATGCCGAGCATTTTTGCGAGTTTTGAGGAATAATTTACGGCGTGCTCGGCGCTTTTCACGAGGACGAACAGCGCGGCCAGAAACAATGCCAGGTTCAGTATCACCATATCCAGCCCTCGTTGCCTGCCGCTTTTGCGGCCTGCCCTCTTCCAGCTTTTGCTCCAAAAATTATTAAACCGGCGCATCAATAATTTTTTGCACCCACGTAAAAGTGCGATTTTACACGTCGGAGCGGGAATATATATTTAAGCATATACCCTCTGTAAGTAGATTACGATGCAAAATGGGTCTAACACACCTACATTTGACGGTTAACGCGAAAATCGACCCTAGTTTTTCCCAACTCCCTAAGGAGAAGGCACAGGAATTCGTAGGAGAACTGCTGCGGATTACTGGCATGAAGCCCCTCGGCGAGTTGAAGTGGTCGGACGCAGTTGACCTGGATTTCCCGGGGCAGAGCTACGTGCAGATGATTACCACGAGCCACACGTCGCTGCATTTCTTCAGCGACACGCACGAAGTCTACTTCGACCTGTACTCCTGCAAGGAGTTCGACCCGCAGAAGGTCCTCGAGCACCTGGACAAGACGTTCGGGCTGCGCGAGTGGCACGGCATCCTTTACAGCCGTGAGACCGGCAAGAAGCCGGGCCTTATGCGGATAGGTTCCACCAAGAAAGAACTGCTGGTCATAAGGAACTGAGCCATTTATTTTCTTTATTTTACTTTTTCCTTTTTGCCCTCCCATCCGGTTATTATACCCCTGCGCCAGTAATATCCATATGAGCTGCGCGAGATGCGGGGCTTGCTGCACCACTTTTGGCGTGTGCATCACACCCGCCGACATAGTTAGGATTTCCCTCGCCACCAGCATGAAGCCCTCCCAATTCGCTGATACGATATATGATTATCCGGACAGGGAGAGGAAGGAGCCCGCGCTGCTCATCGGAGGGGAGAAGCAAATCCTCGTCCTGAAACGCAGCAAGGAGGATGTGTGCTCGTTCCATTCACCGGAGGGCTGCAAAATCTACCATTACCGCCCCCTCCTGTGCAGGACTTACCCGTTCAAGGGGGGAATGGAAAGCATGCGCTCCCGCGCATGCCCCTCGACATGGCTCCCCGAAGGCAGCGAAAAGGAGCAGTACTACCATGACATACTTCTTTACGAAAAAGAGCTCTTGGAATTCCATAAATTCGCCGAGGCATGGAACTCCAGCGGGGGCGGCACCCTCACTTCCCTGCTTGCGAAGATGATGAAGCCCTGAGCCACTCTGATTTTCTGCCCAATCTCTCTTTTTTCGCGTCCTCAAGGGAAATCCACTTCACCCCCGAGAATCCCGCACCCACCCGTGCACTCATGTTTTTCGCGGAAACCCGGAATCCCAGCGCCGGAACCCACCTCTTCCTCTTG
>Ga0265297_10005467_pt1 | contig 19365 bp, 20 predicted proteins | sample Munlanlwell13791_FD_192502 | JGI IMG/M metagenome (GOLD analysis project Ga0265297, IMG submission 192502) | Leachate microbial communities from a municipal landfill in Southern Ontario, Canada - Leachate well 137-91 | ecosystem: Engineered > Solid waste > Landfill > Unclassified | place...
GGTTTCTTGAAATTTTTCCGTAAAATTCAACTGTCCATACCCCGCTTTACCAATATCAAAATCACCGACACTGTGAAAGGTAAATCCGGGAGGGGCAATGGAGTTGGAAGTGAGCCGTAAATCTCCTCTCGCATACTCCATTTTTTTCAAAAAAAGATAAAGCTGTTTTACAGGAGCACGCACTCCTGATGTGAGAACGAGATCAGGACCAATTAAGCGCTTAATTTGAGCAAATTTCTCAGTAGCCATACCTTTCATAAGAAAATGTCCTGTTTTATCCATGTAAATCACATCTCTTTTGGGAGTGACTACCGTAAGCTCAGGAACTGTTCTCTCCCCATAAAAACCGTATTTTCGTGGATCACCATAAAAAATAGATTCAATAAAATCAATTTCAGCTCTCTGAAGCGGCTGTTTGCACCTCGCCGCAGTTTTCAATAAATCATCAAAACTCAAAATATTAAACTGAACGTAACCAACTTGATTTTGAACAATAATAAGTTTCTTTAAAAGTGACGTAACGAGACCATTAGCGCTTCTTCTTTGTACGCTTACTTCTATCTCCTCGCTTGCCCCCAAAAGGGTACTTGTAGCAGCCAAAGTACTCAGTGTTAAAAAAGTTCTTCTGTCCACTGCTTGTACTCCTTCACCATCTTTGAGGCGTATTGTAATATAAAAAAATACTATTTGGATATTATTGAGAATATTTAAGATGATTTAACCTAGAATAAATATAAAAGAAAGGTTAGAAATATGAATATAAAAAGTTTAAATGTCATTGACGTCCTAAACACCCTGTATGAGACAACAGACATAAAAGTTATTACTGAAAAATTCTCCCTCTATCCGGAGCTTACATTTAATCTTTTACGCTATATCAACTCTGCTGAGTACAGTTTTAGAAGCGAAATTACAAGCATCCGACAAATCATCAATTTACTTGGACCAACGAGATTACGCTCATGGCTTGGGCTGTTTGTTTACTCAAGCGAGGATGAATCAACGCTTCATAAAGAAATTATAAGATCGGCAAAGTTCAGAGCTAATATGATGAGAGAATTGGTCATTGCTCATAAAAAGAATGAACTTTCAGATGAAGCTTTTTTAACCGGAAGCTTATCCTTGATTGATCTTTATTTTCAGATGACGACGGAAGAATTACTTACTAAAATTGTTGTTGGAAAATCTATACGAGATGCTCTTTTAGGACGAGACGGATATTTGGGTAAAATTTTGACTATCACCGAAAAGCTCGAAAAAGGAGAAAATTTAGAAGGGATGATTGACGCCATAGCCCCAAAATTAAACTTGACTCACGAAGAGCTGTATGCTATTTATACCAAAGCGAACAGCTTTGTAGAATAAAATATTTTATAGGAGATTAGCATGGTTCCCCCTTTCTGTCTTGCCATCGCACGAGACTCTATACAAAAACGGCTATCCGGATTATCTATTGATAAAGAGGCTTTGCTAGCTGCTTATCCAGAAATGCTCATACACAAAGCAACTTTTGTTACCTTAACCCTGCACGGACGATTACGAGGATGTATCGGCTCCCTCATTGCTCATCGCCCACTTCTAGATGATCTGATCTCCAATGCCCAATCGGCAGCATTTCACGATCCCCGCTTTGCACCTCTTACCCCCGAAGAGTTCACTGAAATAAAAATCGAAGTCTCCTTGTTGAGTGAACCGGAATTAGTGACGTATGCCGACAAAATGGAGTTAAAATCACTTATTCGTACCGGAATAGATGGGGTGATTCTCAGACTTGGAAATTATCAGGCGACTTTTTTACCTCAGGTATGGGAAGAACTCACTGATTTTGAAAGCTTTTTTGCCCATTTAGGGATGAAAGCAGGTATCGGAAATGATCCATTGAGCTATCATCCCGAAATATATACCTATCAAGTTGAAAAAATAAAGGAGGATTAAATGAGCAGTCGAACCATGAGCGTCGCAGGGAGTTTTTACCCTGCTTCGTCGAATGAGATTATCCAAATGATCGATCATTTCAATACGATTTTAGAATCTCACCCTGAAGCATTAAAAAAGTTTAACACTCTTTCAGGGTCTGCCGTCATCGTCCCACATGCGGGATGGATCTATTCAGGCTTCACCGCCAATATTGCGTTTCGTGTCCTTTCCAACACCCAGCCTAAAACCATAGTCGTCATCGGTCCCTCTCACCGTGTCGGATTTGAGGGGATCAGTATTTCCGATATGGACGCCTATCAAACACCGCTGGAAGATTTACTTATCGATCATGAGCTGGTGCAAACATTGCGTCACCATTTCTCGCTCCCCTGCTTTCCTCAAGCGCACCATGAACACAGTACGGAAGTGCAGATGCCCTTTATCAAACACTATTTTCCTAACGTTAAAATTGTCGAATTGGTCTATGCCTATGCCGAATCCTCACAGCTGATCCCTATAATCGATTATGTTCTAAATTTACCCGATACAGCTGTTGTGATCAGTACCGATCTTAGCCATTATTATTCGCTTGAAAAGGCAAAGCAACTTGATTCTATTTGTCTGGAGGCAATACGCACTGAAAATGTCCAAGAGCTGCATCAAGGGTGTGAAGCGTGTGGGATGATAGGGGTAGAAGCAATGCTGAGTGTTGCCAAAGAAAAGAATATGGAAGCTGTTTTACTCGATTATCGGACCAGTGCCGATGCGAGCGGGGATACCGATCGTGTCGTTGGCTACGCAAGTGCGCTTTTTCGTTAAACGTCCATCTCAATAACATTCCAAGGAAGTCCTTGGGTGTTCATCTCATCCATGAAAAAATCAGGATCCATCTGTTCCATGTTGAACACACCTGTACCACTCCATTTTCCTTCAATCATCAGTTTTGCACCGATAACCGCAGGGACACCCGTCGTGTACGAAACACCTTGAGATTTTACCTCGGCATAGCACTCTTCATGATCTTTGATCTGATAAATGTAAATTTTACGTTTTTTACCGTCTTTTAGACCTTCGGCAACGATACCGATATTGGTTTTACCTTTGGTTCTTGGACCCAGTGATGCAGGATCAGGAAGTAGAGTTTTTAGGAATTCCATCGGAACGATCTTCATCCCTTTATGCTCTACTTCTTTGATTCCCAACATTCCGACATTTTCCAAACATTTCATGTGGGTCAGGTAGCTTTGACCGAACGTCATAAAGAAACGGATACGTTTAAGCCCTTTGATGTGTTTGACGAGGGACTCCATCTCTTCGTGATAAAGGAGATAGCTGTCTTTTGGTCCCACTTCAGGATAATCCCATACCTGCATGATTTCCATCGGTTCTGTCTCTATCCACTCACCATTTTCCCAATAACGCCCTTTGGCACTTACTTCACGTAAGTTAATCTCCGGATTAAAATTGGTCGCAAAGGCATAGCCGTGATCGCCTGCGTTACAGTCGAGAATATCGATCGTATGAATTTCATCAAAATAGTGTTTTTGAGCATAGGCGCAAAATACGTTTGTCGCACCCGGATCAAATCCGCTTCCCAACAGTCCCATGATCCCTGCATCTTTAAATGCTTGATCTTTTGCCCATTGCTCTTTGTACTCAAACATAGCCTCATCCGGATGCTCATAGTTCGCCGTATCAAGATAGGGAGTTTTGGTTGCGATACACGCGTCCATAATGGTCAAATCTTGGTACGGAAGGGCAACGTTGATAAGAATATCTGCATTGACACGATTGATAAGGGCTATCACCTCATCGGTATTGTCCGCATCCACCGCCGCGATTTCAATTGCACCCTCTGGAAGTTCGCTTTGGATCTCTTCGCAACGCTTTAACGTACGGCTCGCCAAAATAATACGATCGAATACCGTATTGTTCATAACACATTTGTGTGCCACAACACGCCCTACTCCGCCGGCGCCGATAATGAGTGCAGTTGCCATAGTTAAACCCTTTAGTTGGTAAATATTTTTAAAATTATAGGCAAAATTCTCTTACGAAAATGTTACAAGAAAAACGCAGCATAAAGGGTCAGAGCCCAAATGAAAGACAACATCGCCAATGAGAGAAAAACGAAAGCAGCTCCTGCATCTTTTGCCCGCTTGGCAAGTTCATGATGTTCAAGGGTTACCAAATCAACGGTGCGTTCAATAGCGCTGTTAATAACCTCAGCGATCGGGGCAATAAAAAGAGAAACCGATAAAACAGCACTGTGGGTAAAAGAAATTGGCAAGCACCAAGCTACTGCCATACCTACTGTAAAAAGGGCTATTTGTAGACGAAACGATCTCTCATATCGAGTTACTTCAAGAAGACCATTCAGTGCAAAACGGGTATTTTTGAATAAAGTATGTTCGGTTGGTTTATTTAGAGCCATAAGCTTCCTTTAGATGAGTAATCGAATCATATACTGTTTTTGCGTTGCTGTCCATAGACAGAGGAGTTCCATAGATAATATCTACACGACGACGAAACCAAGTACGTTGTTTTGATGTACGCGAAAAGAGGCTTCCTCCCATACCGTGAATGTAAAAAGGGATAATAACCCCATCAATCCCACGTGCAATGATTTCAAAACCCGAATAAAATTTCTCTATTTCACCCGTAGGACTAATCCCCCCTTCGGGAAAAATACCGATAATCTCACTGTTTTGCAATCGCTTTTGAGCCAGTCTAAACGCATCTTTGGACGCGGTTGAAGATACAGGAATAACACGACCCAGTTGCATAATAGGTCGAATGAAAGGCTGTTCATAGATAGAACGCTCCATCATGTATCCAATGCGACGCGAAATACCGATTTGAACCACGATCCAATCAATCCAGCTGATATGATTTCCAAGTAATAAAACAGCCCCTTTGGGAGGAATATGATGCAAACCGATAGGTCTAATATCATAGCGAAGCGATAAAAGCTTTTCAAAAAAGAGCCAAAGCAAATAATCTCCATGACGTCTTATTAGCCAAAAAGAGAGAAACAAAGAGATGCCAAACATTATCCAAAAAAGATAAAGGCTGTTCATCCCAGCCATTGCAGCAAATGTCGTGAGAATCAAAAATCCCGTCATGAAAATATTTTGCATCCAATTGTTACCCGCTAGGACATACCCCAATCGTGAGGGCAAAACACGAGACTGAATAAGGGCATTAAGGGAAACAATCATCATTGCCCCTCCTATTCCAAAAAAGAAAAAAAGACTGCCAATGACTATTAGTGACGCAGCAAACGGTAATGCCAAAAGGGTAAACGTCAAGATGATTGACCCCATAGGAATAAGTCCATGATGAATATAGTATCGGCTGACGCGTGAGGCGATAAACGATCCTGCAATAATCCCAAATGCCGCGAGTGCCATCAGACCTTGAACAACAATCGTATTGTCTTGATGGAGTGTGGATTTTGCATACGCTCCGAACGAGGCAAGGATAACTTGAGAGATTGACCAAAAAAGTGATAAAACGATAATCGCTTCTAAAATACCCTCATGACGTCGAATCGCCATCCAGTTTTTTCGAAAATAAAATCCGCGAATATAACGACGAATATCCAAAGGAGTTTTAGAGACAGGCAATGTACTTGGCAATCGCAACGTCAGCAGATACTCCACAACAGACCCGCCCACTAAAAGCCAGCCAAGCGGTGCAATTTGTTTTAAAATATCGCTCTCATTGGTGTACGAGGAATACAAAGAAGTTTCAAATAACAGGGTATACGCCATTATCCCAGCCAGTATTGCCACGGTCGTAACCGATTGAACCAAGGCATTGAGCCCGCTAAGGCGATTCTCTTTTACCAAATCTGTGATGTAGCCATATTTTGCCGGTGAATACAGTGCAGCTTGAGCACCAAGAAGAAGGGTAAATCCAAAAGCGCACCAAAACCATCCTTGATAATAGGCAAAGGTAATTCCCAATGTGATAAACACCGCAGAAAGTGCACCATACTGCATAACATGAGAACGTGAAAAACGCTGTGACAAAAATCCAGCCGGGGTAAATAATGCAATAAAGGGGAGGAGTATTAAGGCATTTAAAATCGCAGTCAGTATGATTTGTTCTTGATTATCATAGATTTTAAAAAGGGTATTTTGAATGAGTATCTTATGCCCTAAATCGGTAAAAGCATTGAGAAAAAGGGCTGCCAAATAAGGGACAACCCCTTTCATCTTCCAAAGGGAGAGCTTCAAGACAGCACCGTACTCCAACCCTCATAATGACCATGTTCTTGCAACACCAATTCATAAAGCATCGAGGTCGTTTCATTAACTTGCTCAGGGGTAATAGACTCTGTTTTTACCAATGTTACGCCATACGTATAATCGCTCTCGTCATCATTGATATGTTCTTTGAGACTAAATCCCTGTGAGAGCATCGACGTTTCAAAACGCTGTAATGCAGTAGGAGTTTGAAAAAAGAAATAATGCTCTACTTCCCTTGGGACACTCAAATCATCCCCCTCTTCCAAAAGCGCTTCGAGGGTATGACGGCTTTGTATGCTGATAATCTCGAAAGGTTCAGGATACAGACGTTCTTGGTACATTTCCCATTTCGTATCTTTTGAAGAACCGCGCTCGTAGGGATAATTAGTGTGTCGTGCCATGACTTCCGATGTAATATTTTCAAACTTTTTAGAGGTTGATGCGTAAAAATAAAGCTCACACCATCCATCTTTGGAAATAGTCCCGGCATACACTGCCTCTATCTGTCCATTAAGGGTCGAGATGAGGTCATCTCTAAAAGCAATAAACTCAGAATCTTCACTGTTAGCCACTTTGACAAAAAGCCATAACAGCCAAGGTTTTTCAACATCAGGAACCTCATCCGACAGCGATAAATCAACCTCTATTCGATAGTTTTGTCCCTCTTCATCGGCTTGCTCATAGTATTCAATCATTATTTATCCATATTTTTTATTATTTTACGAATACCATTTTACCCAAATGTACCTCATTCGCCATTGTAACTTTGGTGAAGCTTGACTTTATGGGAAAGCTCCTGCACCTCTTTGGGAGAGACATGGTGATGCGTTTCTTCGAATTTTTCTAAATTTTTGGTAAAAATCTCCATATGTACAATTGCACTGTTGGCAACGTTTTCCAAATGCTCACGAAGCGCACGATGCTCATGTTTCTCATACGATTCAAGGGTAATAATAAGCTCCGATAAAGCAGTTTTTGCCACCATAAACTCTTTAAACAATGAATCCGCCGATCCAAAAAGTGATCCAAGCGGTCGTAACGATTCATTGAGTTCTTTCGTGCTGTGATTCATTTCACTCATATGCTTAGAGGAGAGAACCATTTGCTGCATTATCAGCTCACTTTGATCACGGGAAGCTTTGAGTATCGTTTCATTTTCCAACAATGTCGTTACAATGCTCTCACTCTTAGAACCAATATTTTGTATATGGCGTGCGAATTCAGCGATAATACGCGAAAACTCATCTTCCATATCCCCCATGATCCCATCTAACGAATGGGATTTTTGAAGTTTTTCAAGGGTGTGTTTAATCTGAATAAATTCGTTATGAATCTCTTTTTTCTCCTCACCGGAACCTTTGATGGCATTTTTAAGCTGATTAAAATGATCCTGTTCTGCAATGCGCAACAAATCAATATGACGATGAACCACGTTGTCCAAGCTCGGAAGCTCACTGAGACTAAACTCTTCAAATTTTTCTTGTGCAAGCTGTTGTTGCGCCAAAACCGATTCGACTTTTTGAACAAAATATTTTTGATTATTTAAAATTGAGCCCAGTGCCTCAATCTCCTCTTTAAAAATATTTTTGAGTTGTTCATGCGTTGCGCTTTCCATTTGAGTTACCCGAGCAAGGGAAGTGTTGATAGCACCAAAGAGAGGCTTTAACTGCTCTACATCATCTACAATACTTTGAATACGAAGATTTCCGGTGTACTGATTATGAGCATTTTGCGTTTGGCTCATAACACTCATAATCGCAGAGAGGATAATCCCCACGATCACCGTCAACATAGACTCACGCAATACCAACAGCCACCCTGTGCCATCACCCAATATCACAAAATGGAGAAATCCTCCAATAAAACCTATTGCCAATACCACAGGGGTATAATTTATTTTATTACGATCTTTATAAACGCTAATATGCCGTAAAAAAAGTAACGACATCAGGAGAATGGACACCAAGAGATCTACTTCAAACATACTGCGTTCCTTATAAAATGATAGCTCTAACTTCCGATGGCGCATAGGCCACATAATCACCCTCACCCGTATCACTAAATCCCCATGCAGCAAAAATTGTACCGACATTGGCACTCTTAGCGGCTTGCATATCTTTACTGTTATCGCCGATCATCCATGCTTGGTCACGATGCGCATCATAGCCGTGATGGTTTAATATCCATTCAATCATTTGAGGATTCGGTTTTGGTTGATCCACATTATCCGCACCAATGATACAGCTAAAATATTCTGAAATACCCAAATGAGTCAGCATCCGCTTAGCAAACACACTTGGGGCATTGGTAGCAACACTCATCAAGCACCCATTGGAGCTAAGATGCGACAGTGTATCAATAATTTCATCATAGGTATGAACGTTTTGAATGCATTGATCGTAATAGTGGGATTCAAAAAGTTCTTTGGCTTTGCTCTCATACTCGTTAGTTTGATAAAAAAGAGAGGCTAAGTTACGGTCATGTGCATTAATGGAATCAATCACAAATTGTTCCGGTAACGGAGGGAGCGAATAACACGTTAAACGTACATGATTGATAGAGAGGGTAATATCCCGACTTGAGTTAATCAAAGTACCATCCATATCAAAAATGACAATTTTAGACATTATTATCGCATTTTTTCATAAAGTTCTTTAAGCACTTGAACGAACATTGGATGATCATTCGGGCACTTGCAAACACGATAATCGGTAAAACCAAAAGTGTGTGCAATCTCTGCATATTCCATCGAGAGTTCAAAATCCGTTTCAGAATTATCAATCGTAAAAGCGATAGGGACAATAATCACTTTTTTTGTATTTAAACCCTTCAGCATTGATTCAAGAGAAGGTTCCAACCATTTCATGGGTCCAACTTTAGATTGATACGCCAGATGAACACCCCTGAAATAGATCCCCTCACTATGAAACTTATCCTTTAAAAGCTCGACATGGGCACTCACCTGCCGCTGATATGGATCACCGCTATCGACTATTTTTTGAGGCAATCCATGTGCTGAAAAAATCAACTCAAAATCATTAGGATTATTTTCAGCAAGCGTTTCTTTAATAAGAGTGAGCAAGAGAGTATTGTATCTATCGTTCGTAAAAAAATGTTTTATCTCCACCAGTATTGGAAACCAATTCATTTGTCGCGCAGTCTCTTCAAAATCATCAAGCGAAGAGGCAGTTGTGGTAGTGGAGTATTGCGGATAAAGCGGAATAAGATAAACTTTTTGAACACCGCTGTTTTTTAGCTTTGCAATCACTTCTTTGGCCATCGGAGGAGTATAGCGCATTACAAAGTCCACAATCACCTCTTCATCAAGCGACGCCTGAAGCTTTCCAACCAGTGATGTTGTTAAATCAACTATCGGTGATTTTCCTCCGATTTGTCGATAAATTTCTTGGGATTTTTCAGCACGGGACAGGGTAATTATCCCCGCAATAAAACGACGCATCAACGTACTTTTGGTACGAATAATGGCAGGATCATTAAACATATTGGTTAAGAACATCTCTACTTCACGTAGATTATTGGGACCACCCATATTTAGCAGTACGATAGCCTCTTTCATTTATCCTCATTAACTGTTTGTTTTTTGTAGTAGTGTATCATAACACGATGACACGAATATTAAATTATAATAAAAACTAAAGTTTTTTAGATTTATAATGATTAAGGTTCGAAATAAATTGAGTTGTGACGGATACAGGAGGTTGGATGATTAGCAGGTATTTTCTTAGTGCCCTTCTCCTTTTTAATATCCATCTTTTTGCTGATACGATAAAGCGTGAAACATCCTTATTTTTAGAATACGAACGTGAAGTATCGCGATCCGTTGATACCGCACAAGATGAACCAAACCCTTTCAAAAAAATTGTTCATACCATAACACCCACAAAACCTCAAACTCCTTATGTCGTTATTCCTCCAACAGTAGCAAGCACTCCACCTCTTCCTAAAAAGCCTTCTATCGGAAATGATGATTTACCCTATTTGGTTATTAACAAACCGATATCACCTCGCATAGAGGTACTGAACAGTTGTCCTGATCCAACCATTGCAACCAATACGGTTAAAACCGAAGAGAAACCCAGAAAATCACTTTTTGCGAATCTCTCTTCCGCCAAAGAGCGTGTTTTAGCCAAAGCAAAAGAGTTCTTAGGAACCCCATACGGATTTGGAAATAAAGATTCTGTGCAAACTGATTGTTCAGGCTTCACCCAACAAGTGTACAAACAATTTGGGGTAACACTTCCTCGCAGCGCCGCTGAGCAAGCGAGACTTGGAACCGATGTTGACGCAAACGATTTGCAAGTAGGTGATTTGCTCTTTTATCAAACGTATAAAAGTGAGCCCTCTCACGTTGCGATTTACGCTGGCGAAGGTCAAATCATCCATGCATCCTATCGAAATAAACGTGTTCAGTACGATGCAATTGACAAAGGGTACTACAAGCAACGTTTTATGTATGCCAAGCGTCTAGCACTCAATACTCAAGATTCGTCAAACGAGTAATTGGCAAATGTCAGCACTTTATTCCCTACTCGACAAACACTGGCTTTGGCGAGAAATCAATAGTAAGTTACAGCTCAGTTCACCCGCCTACACCTACTGGAATGAGAGTCGTTATATCAAACTTAACCGCTATGTTTTTATCGAAAAACAAACCTTGCCTGAAAAATATTCCCATATCGAAACATCCCTTACCGATCTCTCCGGATACCTCCCTACCAACTACGCCGCATCGAGTCTAAATATGGATTCTCATATCTTCGCCTACAAAAAAATGCGTCTCTATAATCAGTTTGAGTACAAATACGTGAATGATATTAAATTTGTGAATCTCAAACGTTTTTTTACCGAGAATGGGATTGCCTTAAACAAAAAAAGTTATGTTCATTTGGGACGTTTAGGCGATTTGAGTATTACCAGCGATTCCCGTTTTTATCGTATTGATGACAACTATGGGGTTGTAGTTTACGATTAAACTACCTATTCTTTTTCGCCCATCTCGGGAAAAATCGTGTGGGGGAGAGTCGTTTGTCAAGAGGCTTTCCCTCTACCAAATACTCTTTAAGTTTTTTTGCCAAATACGGTGCCAAAACGAATCCATATCCGCCTGAACCGTTGATCATCGTCAAATGAGGATAATAGACGTACTCACTCGAAGAAACCGCTTTGCCGTGGCGTAAATGAGGATGGAGAGCCAATGTCGCTGTCGCATCTACCAACGAACCCAGCATCGGGAGATAATCATTCGACCCTGAACGCAATCCTGTGTAATCGCGAAGAACTTTAATACCCACTAATTTTAATGTTTTGGATGCTTTTGCGAGAAGCTCTCTCCTTCCCTCTTCCGGATCATACAAGGACGAGCCAAAAGGAGAAAAATGGACATCGTGCGTTGCTCCAATTGCCATAATACCCTCTTGTGAGGTAGGGGATATCGAGACATGATGGTGAAGAATAGTCGGCAGATCGGTGGTCGTTTCAATATCGATACGATGTCCCCAAATACCGCGCAACCCTACATACTCAATCGGTAAAAGTTTTGGATAGGCTCCAATACAGAGAACGAGATGTTTTGCACTTACATTTCCAATCTTCCAAAGACCCTCTTCATAAAGGGGGGTTTCTACTTTAGCTCGGAAAAAATCAATTCCCTGAACCAACGCTTCACATACCCCTTGAGCATCGACTACGGCACCCTTGGAAAAGTAGATAGAACTGCTATTTACCGCTTCTGCACTAAGGGCTGATTTTAGCTTATTGTTAATTTCTGAGTGTTCTAAATCGCTTTCTCGTTTAAATAGCTCAACTTTATCACTCTCCAAGGAACTGTTAGCAATATGAAGAAGGGGTTTTTGAAGTGTATGTTGTGGGAAAAAAGTGGTATAAAATTCAAGCGCTTCGAGATGCGCTTCAGCCATAATCTCTTTTAAAACCCCCTCTTTGGAGATTTTAGGAGAGATAAACGCTCCCGCAGCACCGCTTCCGCCGCTTGCAATACCGCCTTGATCGATCAGTGCGACACGCAATCCGGCTTTATGAAGAAAATAGGCGCTGGTACAGCCATTTATCCCTGCACCGACGATGATTACATCATAATGTGATATTTTTGATGTCGGCAATAGTGTAAATCTCTTGATAAATCATCCCTACTAATGCTTTTCGATTGGCACGTATGGACAAATCTTCATGATTGACCATGACGTTATCAAAAAAGGTATCAATAGGAGACTTAAGGGCGAAAAGTGCATCAAGACGCTCTTCCAAATTTTCGTGTTGCATTGTGATAACCGCAGTTGCCATTGCAAAGAGTGATTTTTCTGCCTCTTCAGCAAGCAGTTGTGAATCTACCACAAAACTACTATCCATGCTTTCATCTTTTAAGATATTTGCCACACGTTTAAAGGTCGAAAATGCTTCGACAAACCCTTGCGAAGAAGCAATACCATTAATGGCATTAACACGACGATCAATTTCGAGAATATCAAGTTCGATAGGTGTTTCTTTTGAAACTACTGAATGAATGATGGAAGGGTTAATCGGATACACACCCACCAATCTATCTACAATAAAGGCTTCAATGTTTTTTTTGTATTCTTTTCCCTGCGGATAGCTAGAAGAGAGCTGATCAATAAGAGTTGAAAAATTAAGCGGTATTTTGTACGCAAGGGCAATTTTAATCAATCCATTCACCGCACGTCGAAGTGCGAAAGGATCACGAGAACCGGTAGGAATTTCACCGATACTAAACATTCCAATGAGGGTATCAAGCTTAATCGCCATAGCCACAAGTGCACTAAAAAGGGTACTTGGTAATGCACTTTCTTCTCCCAGAGGCAAATACTGCTCTTTAATCGCCAAAGCTACATCAGGCTCTTCACCCAGAGCATTCGCGTAGTAATATCCCATAAGCCCTTGCAGTTCGGTAAACTCATATACCATTTCAGACATCAAATCAGCTTTGGCAAGCTCCATCGCACGCTCTAAGGATATTGGATTAATATTAGTGCATACTAAATTAGAAAGGGTAGAAGCAACTACTTTTTCCCGCTCAATTTTGTCACGCAGTGTTCCTAAACCGTTCATAAATACAACTTTTTCCAAGCCGTCTGTTTTTAACCCTTTTTTGAGGTCATTACGATAAAAGAAGAGTGCATCACTAAGACGTGGACGTAAAACGCGCTCATTTCCTTCGATTACCTGCGTAAAATCATCCGCCAAAGCGTTGGATACGACAACAAAGGCATTGATAAGCTTACCCTCTTTAAATACCGGAAAATAACGTTGATGCTCTTTCATCGAAGTAACAATGACTTCTGGAGGAAGTTCCAGAAATGCGACATCAAATTTACCGAGCAAAGGGGTCGGGTGCTCTGTAATCGCCACTACTTCATCGAGTAAATCTTCATCGATTTCAATTGTGATTCCATGCTCGTTTTCAAGATTTTTAAAAGCGCTTAGGATAGTTGAACGACGCTCTTGCGGAAACAATGTTACAAAACCATCTTTTAGAGTATCAAAATAGTCGTGCAACGATACGAGCGGCTTTGCTTCAAAATGGCTGATACGATGAACATAGGTCGAAGGAGCCGATTTCACACCAAAAAGCTCTGTATCTACTTGTTTTTCACCTAACATCACATTGACCCAGCGAATCGGACGGATAAAGCTCTCCGTGTTACTGCCCCAGCGCATTGATTTACCGAAATTAAGAGTTTTAATCCACTGATTAATCATCTCATTTAGAAGCTCGTGGCTCTCTTTTCCTTCAATATCTTTGGAGTAATAGAGGACTTCTTTTTCCCCTTTTTGCGCCTTGGAGAGTTGATCAAAATCAACACCGCATTTTTTTGCAAAACCAAATGCAGCAGGAGTTGGAAGTCCCTCTTTTATCGCCATTTCAACGGGTGCACCAAAAAATTCTTCGGTACGATCTTCTTGGGCCGTTTTAAACTCATGATGCCAAAGAACCAAACGACGAGGGGTGTAATAAAATTCAAACTCGCACAAGAGCCCGTTTTTTTCTAATACAGCAGCCCATTTTTTTTCAATTTCCGGGAGTTCTTTGAGCAAGGGGACTGCGGGAAGTTCTTCAACACCGATTTCAATTAAAAGAGGTTCAACCATAATTCTTATCCAATTGTCATTATTTAATAGCTCGATTTTACCGCTATATTGGTTAAAAATGGCTGTTACGCTATAATATTCAGATGAAAACACCGCACTTTTACGCCGTTATTATCGGCTCTGAAATTCTCAATGGTCGTCGCGAAGACAAACATTTTACCTTTATCCGTGATGCCCTTTTGCGACGAGGGCATCTCTTGTTTTCTACTTTTATTATCAAAGATGATAGTGAGCTCATACACTCTGTTTTTACCCTCATAAAAAATGATCCTGATGGGGTGATGTTTAGTTTTGGCGGTATCGGTTCAACCCCTGATGATCTCACGCGCCAAATTGCCAGCGATGTATTTGAAGATGGAATCCTCGTTCCTCATCTCAAATTTACGAGCGATATAGTCGACCGTTTTGGTGACAGCGCATTTCCTCACCGTATCACTATGGCAAACTTACCCAAAAAATCAAAACTGCTCCATAACGTAATCAATAATATGTCAGGTTTTACTCTTGAAGATCGCTATTTTTTCATGCCGGGTTTTCCAGAAATGTCTCATCCGATGGTTGAAGAGGCATTGGAGCGTTTTTATCCCATTGCACCGACAACCTACCGAATGACGCTGATTGCCCAAACAAGCGAAAATACCCTCATTGATGTCATGGAAAGGCTTGATTCTCGTATTGATTTTTCATCTCTTCCGATGATAAACAATGGTATTCCTACGGTAGAAATTTCCATCGCATCCTCTGATAAAACGTTGTGTGATGAAAATTTTAATCTTTTTATCACTGATTTGACCGCTAAGGCAATATCTTTTGAAGTTCTATAATTAAAAATTATTATCATAATGACGATATGCTCTCATAAGCTTTAGTGTGAGGGGGAGAAATGATTGGGGTTTTAATTATTGCATTAACATTAATGATGATTGTTTATGCTTTTTATCGGCGCTATTTTTTTCACAAACCAAAATCTAAGAGTCCCCATAAGCCTTACTTTACTCTTAAAATCGAACACGAATAGTTTTTAGCTGTAGTGTCGATCATAAAGCTTTGAAGGTTGATCTTCATGGTCTTGATTTTTTAATGCTTCCAGTCGTTCCAATCTTTGCTCTGTCGTCGGATGGGTTCTAAAAAGATTTGAAAATGAAAAATTCTTTCCATCAAACGGACTGATGATAAACATATGCGCATTTTCAGGTGTGGCTCCTTGCACCTCTCCTCGGCTATTATAGTTTGTCAGTTTTACAAGAGCACTTTGAAGCCACTCTGGATGCCCGCTAAGACGCGCAGCTCCCTCATCCGCCATAAATTCACGCGAGCGGCTAATCGACATCTGAATTACCGTAGCCGCTATCGGTAAAACGATTGCCATTGCAATCATTACAATAGGATTCACCCCACGATTGCCACGCCCAAACATCGCCCCAAATTGCAACATATTGGCAATAAAGGCAATAGCACCGGCTATAGTCGCCGCCACGGTTGCAATGAGGATATCTCGATGGGCAACATGCGAGAGCTCATGTGCCATCACCCCCTCAACTTCTTCTTCGTTTAGCAATTCCAGCAATCCTGTCGTAATGGCGACGGCTGCATGCTTGGGGTTGCGCCCCGTAGCAAATGCGTTAGGGATATGATCGTGAATAATATAGACTTTTGGCATCGGAAGATTAGCGCGATTGACCAATCTCTCAACCACACGATATACCATAGGTGCTTCTCTGGGATCAACCTCAACCGCATTGTAATGTTTTAAAATAGCGGTATCTGAAAAATAATAGGCATAAAAATTCATCCCGCCTGCCATAATAAGGGCAATAAGCATCCCCATTTGACCACCTAAATAGCCTCCGATAAAGATCAGGACAACACTCAAGCTTCCGAGTAATAAAAACGTTTTAAACTGTTCCATCTTTTGCTCCTTGCAATAAAGCTAAAATTCCTTTTTTGTGCATTTTACGGGCAAAATCAATTGCTCCAAAGCCCTGTCCATCACGAGCATTGACATCCACTCCCATATCCAGAAGTTTTTTGATTACCTCAATACGCCCATAACACACTGCACCCATCAAAGGTGTAAATCCGCTACGTCTTGTCGAAGAATTAACATCGAATCCTTCCTGGATTAATTTCTCGATTAAAGGAATATTATTATACGTCACAGCAACATCAAATACGCTCACCCCTTCATTGTCACTATGCAAAGTATTGGCACCCTGCTCTATCAATAAATCAAGTATCTCGGAATCACAATGGTAACGAAGAGCAAAACACAATACCGACTCACCATTTTCTTCACTCTCATTTGGGGAAGCACCATTCTTAAGATACCGCTTGATCCCCAAATAATTATTGCCTTTTAAGAGTTCAATCCACTGTTCCATATAGAGTTCCACAAAATAATATAGCGTAGTATAACACGCCATCTTCAACACACCCGTAGAGAGTTATGCTAAAATTCGGAATTAAATTTTAAACAAGAGAGTTTTAATGAACATAATAGAAACAGAAAGCGCGTTCAAAGCGTCCGTCAATGAAATTCAAAACACATCAGGGTATAAAAATCCACTGGCATTTGGAATTTGCCGTATCGATTTTGGTCAGCTCAACAGCGATAAAATCCTCCAAGCCACCTATCCTCATATTAACTGGAATGAAAATTTTGGAAGTGCTGCAATCTTCATTAAAAATGCTCAAGAGCAAGGATTTGAGATTGATTTTACGGCAGACGAAGTTATTGTTCCTATTACAGTCAAATTTTTAGAAGGGTGTCTCAATGCATTTACTCCATACTCCGATGAAGCGTATGGTGATGCTCATAAAAACATTCAAGTTATTTCCGCACTTTACAATCAAATCAAAGAACGTGGTATGCGTGAGGGTGAATTTCATCTTGTGATGTTATTCAACGATGTGGCGTGTAAAAGTGTTCAAGGGACGTATCTCAAACTTTACGCTCTTTCATCGTCAAAAGCCCCTCTTCGTTCACTCAATCTCAATGGTGCCTTTGGTGCATTGCATAATGTTGCATGGTCGGATGGTCAACCTATCGAGCTTGAATGGCTCCGTGAAAACGAGATTGAACTTAAATTTGCCAACGAATATCCTAAAATTGATTTTGTCGATAAATTTCCACGCTATCTTCAGCACATCATACCGGTTAATAATACACGCGTCCTTGATGATTCAAAGGTCCGTTTCGGGGCACAGCTTCATGCAGGCACCACCATTATGCCCGGTGCGAGTTATGTAAACTTCAATGCGGGAACCACAGGTGTCAGCATGGTTGAGGGACGCATTTCAAGCTCTGCCATCGTAGGGGATGGTTCAGACGTTGGAGGGGGTGCATCGATTCTCGGAGTACTCAGCGGAACGGATGGAAACCCTATCTCTATTGGTAAAAACTCACTACTGGGTGCCAATTCGGTAACAGGAATTCCGCTAGGAGATGGATGTATCGTTGATGCCGGTATTGCAATTTTGGCAGGTACAAAATTTGCCATTGATGCCAATCAGCTTGTAAAAATCAAAGAAGCTAATCCTGGCATAACGTTGGAAGGGAATAGTTTCAAAGGAAAAGAACTTGCCGGACTCAATGGTCTCCATTTCCGTCAAGACTCCACAACGGGTGCACTTGTTGCACTTCGTTCAACACGTGAAATTAAACTTAACTCAGATCTGCATTAACCTCTATTTTTAGCCATCTCTTAAGGTGGCTAATCCTATACTGTCTCTATCTAAATACTAAAGGGCTTCAGATGATAAGCTCCAATGTCTCTTCAATCATGTCAAATCAGACGTATATGAATAATAACAGCAATAATGTTGCCAATCTAAATACAGATGGGTTTATTCCTCAAAATACCGTTATCAAAGAGAGTGGGGCAAATTCTACCCAAGCAATAACTTCACGCGCAGATGACACTAAAAGCGAAAAATCACAAACCAATTTAACCAAAGAGATCACCGATCAAATCTCTATCGAAAAAGTCACTGAAGCAAATGTGAATGCGATCCGCACTCAAAATGAAATGTTAGGATCGCTGCTCGATATCAAAGCTTAGAGAGTTTTGCTTTTTCCTTTTTTTGTGCAATGGGTATTGGCATTTTTGTAAAGATATTCATGCTGACCAATGTACTTAAAAGCATATTGCTAGAATCAAAATTTTCGATATCCGACCCTAACTCAAGAGTACTGATAACAGCACGACCCACAATCACCCTTCCCTTGGTCCCTTCTTTGTCTTTTGTACGAATACCCCAGATATTGTGCATTACCATGACACTCTCTTCATATATCCCCACATAAAGAAGTACATGCCCTTTTTTATACAAAATTGTTTCAAAAGGGACTCCTTTTTCTTTAATCAGTGCAATCTTTTGAGAATTATTCAAATCTTTAAAAGAGATAACTTCTCCTTTTTTAGCTTGCTGAGCAGAATTTCGTGGTAACCAAATTCCAAAAGGGGTAACAAAATCACGAATCATAGAGGAACAGTCACGCTCTTCAAACATTCCACCCCACCCATACGTATTACGCAACAAATGGGTACCAACTTTCATCAATTCCTCTTTGTTAATTAAACTGCTTCCAATATGGGCCGATTCTTTGGGGACAAAAAGCTCTTTTATTTTTCCGCTGTTATCCACATAAAGAGCTTTATAGGTATCACTTGTCTCTTCTGAAAGTGGGAGAACCATACCAATCCGTGAATACGCCACAAAACGTTTATCACTGTCACGCAAAGGGATTTTATCCTCCGTAATAAAAAGCTTCTCTTTTCTTTTTAGAGTTTCAACCTGCTCCTTGCCCAATATGGTGACACCATTGGCTTCAATCCAACCCGATGCACTGTTGGTGAATACATAAACCCATGCTCCATCCAATGAGGTATGTGAAATAAAGAGAGGCTCATTAAATGCTACACTGCTATTTTGAATCAAATCAAAGGGATAGCCATCCCCTGCTCTCTGGGGATTTTTATACAGAGGATTTGCGGTTGGAAATACACGCATATTCATCCATTTGGTTGCAATGGCGTATTGATTTAAT
>Ga0265297_10005468_pt1 | contig 19365 bp, 18 predicted proteins | sample Munlanlwell13791_FD_192502 | JGI IMG/M metagenome (GOLD analysis project Ga0265297, IMG submission 192502) | Leachate microbial communities from a municipal landfill in Southern Ontario, Canada - Leachate well 137-91 | ecosystem: Engineered > Solid waste > Landfill > Unclassified | place...
CACACTCAATCTATCAAGAACAATAGACTCTTTGTCATCTTCACGCTGAACCAACTCTTCTCCCGTTTCATCGTCTTTTCCTTCTACTTTTGGCGGATTGTAAAGTACATGGTAGGTACGTCCGGATGCAAGGTGTGCACGGCGCCCTGACATACGTTTAACAATTTCAGAGTCTGGAACATCGATTTCGATGACCGCATCGATCGTCACTCCAGCTTCTTTTAACGCATCCGCTTGTGGAACGGTACGAGGGAATCCGTCAAGTAAAAAACCATTCTTGCAGTCCTCTTCGGTAATACGCTCTTTTACTAAACCAATAATAATCTCATCGGTCACGAGTTTGCCTGAGTCCATAAAGGATTTTGCCAATTTGCCAAGTTCCGTTCCCGCTTTGATTGCGGCACGAAGCATATCGCCTGTAGAGATTTGTGGTATATCAAACGCTTTGGTTAAAAACTGCGCTTGTGTCCCTTTTCCTGCACCTGGTGCACCTAATAAAATTATTTTCATATTATTTCCTATTAGAATTTAGATTTGATAAAGTGTTCCATCTCATCGACAATTGCTTCTATGGACCGTTCACCATCAATTTTTTTGAGAAGGTTTTTTCCCTCGTAAAAATTTTGAATATCCGTTAAAGGCTCCGTATAGACTTTCATACGGTTGTTAAAAACTTGTACATTATCATCCGAACCTCGAGCACGTCCTAAAACACGATCTCTCGCCACTTCTTCACTGACAACAACCTCAATCACACTCATGAGTTCTACAACAGTATCATTTGAGAGGAATTTATCGAGTTCATCCATTTGTTCATGACTGCGTGGATAGCCGTCAAATACAATAATGTTACTTGGTGCATTTTTGATAGCTGTGACAATGGTTTCAATAGCGATTTCGATAGGGACGATTAACCCTTTGCTGATAAAACTATCAATAAGGGCACCGCGCTCACTCCCGCTTGTCACCTCGGCACGGAGAAGATCTCCGGTAGAGTAGTGAACGATAGAGTCACTGTTACGTGCTGCAATAATCTGGGCATCCGTTGTTTTTCCTGAACCCGGTGCCCCGATAATCAAAAAAAGTTTTTTCATCGATTATTTGGCACTTTCACGAAGGCGGATATGAAGTTCACGAAGCTGTGTTAACTCAACCGGACTTGGTGCCTGTGTCATAATACACGACGCTTTTTGTGTTTTCGGGAACGCAATAACGTCACGAATACTCTCTTTTTTAGACAAGAGCATCATAAAGCGGTCAAATCCGATGGCAAAACCGCCATGTGGAGGTGCTCCGTATTTGAGTGCATCAAGCAGGAAGCCAAATTTCTCTTGCGCTTCTTCTTCTTCAATTCCTAACAATCTAAAGATTTGTTCTTGGAGATCTTGCTTGTGAATACGAATCGATCCGCCGCCTAGTTCCGTACCGTTAAGAACGATATCGTAGGCAATGGATTCAATATCTTCAAGGTGCTCATGATTCAAATCTCGTGGCATAGTGAACGGATGGTGAAGTGCTTTGACGCGCCCCTCTTCGATTTCAAACATCGGGAAATCAACAACCCATACAAATTCAAACTGATCTTTATCGATTAGGTTCATTTTTTCATGCTCAGCGATAAAGATGCGGAAACGTCCCATATAATCCCATACGGTTTTTTTATCTCCTGCACCGAAGAATACGACGTCGCCCACTTGAAGTTCAGTACGATCCACAAGAAGCTGTAAATCTTCCGCAGAGAAGAATTTCTCTAATGGTCCTTTGAGACCCTCTTCTTTCATTTGGAAATAGCCAAGCCCTTTTGCTCCAAATTTGCGGACATAATCTTCAAAGCTTTTCATTTCACGCTTGGAAAAGACCAGATCAGCCCCAGGAACACGAAGCGCTTTGATCCGGTTCATTTTTGGATTGGCGGCAATGCCTGTAAAAATCTCATTGTCACACCGTTCAAAAATATCGATAACATCAACCATTTTAAGATCATAACGAAGGTCCGGTTTATCCGATCCGTACCACTCCATCGCATCGGAGTATTTAATACGGTTAAACGGTGTAATAACCTCTCGACCCGCCGATGCAAACATCGCAACGATGAGCTCTTCGGCAACACGAATAACATCTTCTTGGTTACAAAAAGACATTTCGACATCGATTTGGGTAAATTCAGGCTGACGATCGGCTCGTAAATCTTCATCACGGAAGCATCGGGCAATTTGAAAATAGCGGTCAAATCCACCCACCATCAATAGCTGTTTGAAAAGCTGCGGTGATTGGGGGAGGGCGTAGAACTCACCTTCGTGTACACGGCTGGGGACAAGATAATCACGTGCACCCTCAGGGGTTGATTTGGTGAGAATAGGGGTTTCTACTTCCAAAAATCCAAGACTGTCGAGGACATTTCGTGCGGCAATGGCAGCTTTTGAACGGAGTAAAAAAGTGTTGTACATTGAGGCGTTACGCAAATCCAAATAACGGTATTTCAGACGGGTCTCTTCACCAACATTGTTGTCACCAATCACAAAAGGGACAGGTTCGGAGCGGTTTTCAATGATCAACTCATCTACTACCACTTCGATGGCACCGGTTTTGAGACGCGGATTGGTAAGCCCTTCACCACGGGCACGGATATGTCCATGGGCTATGAGAACAAACTCATCACGAACTTCGCTTGCCAATTTGTGCGCACGCGCATTATCAGCAGGGTCGCATACGAGCTGTATTAAACCGCTTTTATCACGCAAATCGATAAATACGATACCGCCATGATCGCGGTTACTGTTCGCCCAACCACATAAAACGACTTTTTCGCCAACGTTTGTTTCATTTAATTCAGTACAAAAATGACTTCTCAAATCAAAGTCCTCAGGTTTATTTTTCGCAATTATAGCGCTTACAATCTTTTGGTTTGATAATAGTCCGATTCCTCATGCCAATTATCTACATATCCTCAATAAATTCCTAAAGAGACTGACTGGTTATTGCATCGCCAATCCCAATCGTAACCATAAGATGTTATACTCCTGTAATAAAGGAATTACTATGCAACAACTCACCCCAGCAGGTCAAAATATTGTTAATGATCTTTCACGTAGATACAATTTAAGTACAGATGCCGTTATCCACATGATTGTTGCTGTTAGTAATGGTGGCGGGACGATGGCTCAGTTTAATTCTCCCGAACTTGGCGGTTCAGGGCAGTGGATGCAAGGGGGTATGACGATGGTGGGCGATATGTTCAACTATGGTCTTAAAAATACTGTCAACAATCTATGTACTGAGATTTCTAATTCACTTGCAAATACCCAAATTTTTCCGGTAATCAAAGCAGGTACCCCAGGAAGCAGCCAATGGTGGCCGGCTGATTTAGGCAGTCCTTTTAGCAGTGGCGGACAAAACAATATTCGCTACGCAGTATTTCCAAACAGGCTTGCCGTTGAGATGAATGGACAAGTCACTGTATATGACACACTCAATCATAATATCGGTGGCGTGAGTCAACAGCAGGGGGGAGATACATCACTGACTTTTTCCAGTCAATATGGGACGATATCCGTTTCCACACTTCCTATTATTTCTGGCGGCGCCAATGTGATTCCACCAGCACCTCAAACGAATTTTGCACAGCCCGTATATGAACAGTATTCCAATCCTAGCCCTGTAGTACCTGAGATCCCAGTAGCAAAAAATGAATCGGCAGATGCCATTATCCAAGTGATTGAAAAGCTCTCTAAGTTGCGTGATGCAGGAGCTCTTACAGATAATGAATTTAATGCAAAAAAAGTTGAATTACTAAATAGATTATAAGGGAGATTATTGGATCCATTTTTGAGACATTTAGTAAACTTCGCCACCATTTAATTAGTGGTTAATAATAGCTGTATATAATAGCTGTATATAATGTAAGGATAAAAAATGCTTTCAGGTAGTACAGTAAAAACAACCATGCTTTTTCCTATAGAAATCAAACAAGAGGTTGAAGCACTTGCGCGGGAATTAAAAGTAAGTATGACTGCTTTTGTTCTTGATTCTATAAAAGAGCACATGCAAAAAATAGAAGCAACTCGTTGGGAAAAAGCAGCGGCTATGATGGCAGCGGAATATGAGTCCGATGATGATTTGAAAGAGTGGAGTGGTTTTGTTGGGGATATCCATGATTAATCAAGGAGAAATCTGGAAAATTAATCTCGATCCGACAATTGGAAATGAAATCGGAAAGAGCCGTCCATGTGTTGTGGTTAGCCATAATAATGCTGGCCGGCTAAATTTGAGAATCATTGTTCCTATTACAGGATGGAAGCCGCATTATAAAGATGTTCCATGGATGACAATAATTGAGGCATCTAACTTAAATGGATTATCTAAGGACTCCTCTGCGGATGCGTTTCAAACAAAAAGTGTTTCCGTGGATAGATTTACAGAAAAGCTTGGTGATGTCACGCCAGAGCAACTAAATAAAATTCACATAGCTATAACTAAAACACTTAACTCTGCCTACACTATTTATTAAGATTCCTTAAACTTCTCGAGCGCTTTATATTCACCCTTATTTGTAATTCTGTGCAGGGATACCCATGGCATTTGAATTTTATTCTTGTATCAAATGCGTATTTTGCTTCACATAATACGCAACCAAATAGCGCAGTGTTTCACATAATGAATCGCTCTCATAAAACTCGATCATCTTGGAATTAAATTCCACTTTCTCTTTTGCTTTGATAATAGTCCGATTATTCCCATCACTATCCTTAATTCTCACTGGAACACAATAGCAAACACAACCGTATGTGATAAGTATGTAACTATTATAATTTTATAATGTTACATAATGTAAATAATTTAGAAAAAGTAATAAAAAAACGGATTAAACCTATTTGTTTGTTAAAACATAAGTTAATATTAATGGTTATAAAAAAATATTAATGAAGTGCCAATGAAACAAACTCTCTTTTTAACAACCTGCATGGTAAGTGTTTTGTGTGCTAGCGAGATTACTTTTTCTGAACTACAGTCCGCTGCTTCGGCAAACTCTCACCGTTTGAAACTCAGAACCATCGATAGTTCTATCGAAGAGGCTCGTTTGGGAAGCGTCTATTCGTCCCTTTATCCCCAACTCTCATTTGGATATAACGGAGAGTACAACCGTAATCTTGATAGCACCTCTTCTAGTAGTATCTCTGTGGGGGACACGACGATTAATTCGACGGTCCGACATAAAGACTCGCTTTCTCTTAGGATGAATTATGAGCTCTATCACTTCGGAACGACCCTCAAGCAGATTGAAATGTCCAAAAATGAGATTGCAGCAAAAAAACTCGAAATCTGCAACGAAGAGACGAAGCTACACTTGGAACTGCTAGACCATTACGCGACAGCCCAAAAGTCTCAGAGTGAACAGCGCTATAAAACTCAAATGCACACCTTGCGTCAAGAACTCTATACCCTCAAGCAACGTCTTTATGCCGCCGGAAAAGAATCCCGTGTCTCCGTAGGGGATGAAGCGATACGTCTTATCGATCTTGAACGGGACATCGAACGTTCTCATATGAGCTATGATGAAAATCTCATTGCTCTGACCAAACTCTCCCATATCGAGCTAAACCTAAAAGAGACACAGCTTCTTCCGCTGAATACTAAATCCGAAGAGATCCATATAGGAAGTTTTGAAGAGAACTCCCAAGCACGCCAATATCAAGAAAAAATCCTTCAAAAAAACAGTGAAATTTCGATGAATGAACGTTCCCAGCTTCCTGTTATTTCTATGTATTCGAACTATTATCTCTATGGCTCCGATATGCACAACGCCTATGATGCGCTTAGCAGTATCCAACCTAACAGTTGGAATGCAGGGTTAAGTGTCCGATGGAATTTGTTCGAAGGGTTTAAATACAACTATGAATCTGCACGTCTGCATTTCGAGCGAGATCGGATATATGAAGAATATGCCCTTGCCAAACGGGAGTTTGATGCAAATACCCAAACCAAACAAGAACACTTGGAACGCCTCGCCTTGCTCACCAAGAACGAAACCGATGCGCTCAAAGAAACTCATTCTAAAATCACAATGACTCAGCGTCTTCGTGCTGGAGGAGAAGCCGATGCGGTGAGTGAGGTGAGTGTGAAACTAGAATCACTGGAGAGAGAATTGACATTGGAGAGTGAAAAGATACAACATGCCTATGAGGCGGAGTCGTTGAAGTTGCACCACAGGGGGGTGGAAGAGTGCAAAACAAATTGAGATATAACATTAGCGGAACGGTCTACCTCAGCGGTTCGACTCTCAGCGTCATCTCTTCTACCGGAATCATCACGATCAATAACTTCTCCAACAAACAACTGGGGATTAGTCTGAGTGAAAAAGAGACCATCGATAAAAAGAACGTCGAACGTGACGTATTCCTCCAAGAAGATTTTTGCTCTCCTCTCATCCTCGATATTAATAATAACGGAACTTCCTCCACAGGACTGGGTAACTCCCAAACCTACTTCGATATGGACGGGGATGGGTTCAAAGAACGCACTGCATGGGTAGAACAGGGTGATGGTCTGCTCGTACTGGATCGTAACGGTAACGGGTCTATCGATAACGGAACCGAACTCTTCGGGAACTTCACCCCTCTCTCATCCGGCAACAGTGCCAACGACGGATTCGAAGCACTCCTCCAATACAATAGCGCCGTAGAGTTTGTTCAACAAGCTTTGGCAATGGGTATCGATAAATCAAACCTTACCCTTACAGGTCACTCTCTAGGCGGTATATTGACCCAACAAGTCGGAGCAAGTTTAGGCATACAAGGCTATGCTTACAACCCATGGGGAGCAAATGCCCTCACCAAATATCCGCCAAACGGCACACTCAATATCGTTGCAAGAGTTCTTGAAGCAGTAGGCGTCTACAGCTCTTCAACCGAAGCCTTCGCAAAAGACAATATCGCAAATATCTCTTATCAAGACGGAGGGGACTTAAACGGCGATTTTCTCTCTAACCTTGCAACGGGACTTGTCTCTGAACACTTGGGCGATGCGTTTATCCCTGTATGGGGAGCAGATGTAGGGGCTGATGGGCATAGAATGCCAGTACTAAACAGTGCGATAGCTCATTACAATACAGTACTGACACATTTTTCCAATAGTTCTTATAAAGAACTCTCACAGGCATATCTTTCTAAAGGAAGCTTTGAAAAAACAGAAGCTATCTTTAACGACCTAGGCCTCTATCAAGCTTCGGGGCTAAAATTCAACTTCCTAACCGACGACTCCGCCTTATATATCGCCACCCAAGCCAAATCCGACACAAATTGGTTCAATCCTGATAATCGTATCGAATCATTTAGTTTTAGTAATGGAACAACATGGGATGCGAATATGATTTTGGCGCATCAGGGGACGGATGAAGCGGATATTACAAAGCTATCAAATAACAATACTTTTAAACAAAATATATTTACTTACACATCAAAACGTGATACTATCAATAATTGTTTTTATATATTTAATAAAAAGGCAGCTTAAATGGGTATGGTAATTTTCTTTCTTCTATTTTTGTATGTAATTGCGGCAGTCGCTGTGATTGCTCTTGTTCGTCGTTATCTAACAACCAACCGTTGGGTCATAGCCGTGCTTATGACAATTGCCATACTGCTTCCAACCTATGACATTATCATAACAAATGTATTGGGAACTTACTACTGTTATAGCGAACCCAATCCAAAAACACTGATCAAAAAGAAAGTCGAATACCCGATAAGTATTTATTGGGAAAATAATATTCATCAAGGGTTTGAAGCCGAAGGTAGAGGACTGATGATAATCAACTACCTCGACGGTAAACATCTTCAAAAGATGGCACTAAATGGAAATGACGGAAACATATACGTTTACGAAGTTAATGCTTCTGTATGGGAGCCATTAAAGCTCTTGGAACAAGAAAGAGGAGAAAAATATTTCGATACGATAAAAGCGATCGGAGATGCAATCATCCGGCAAAACCAAAAGATTTACACCAAAGAGACGATGCCAAAAATGAACTACACCGTCACTTTCAACGAAATCAAACTCAACCCATTGTCACAAAAGTTTCTCTACTCCGATGAAACAAAAATCATCAACAACAATACCAAAGAGACCGTCGCTTATAATCGACGAATCATGCACTATTTCTATAATATACTCCCTGATTTTGCTTTGGGGAATAGGGGTTATGCACCAGAACCCATGTGTGGCTTCAGGTTTCCTAGAGATTTTGAAAGAAAAGTTTTCCCAACCTTAAAATACATGTATGGCGGAGAAGTTGCTAACATAATCAGTGTAAACGAAAAATCTTACAACAAAAACATCAAAGGAGAAAAATAAAATGGCACTTAACAATACAACAATCACAACGATGGGACTACTGTCTGAGATAGTCTATAATGATAAAAAAGATGAGGATGGCGTACCGATAAACTACTTTGAAAAAGACTATACTTTTTCTGTTAACGGCACCACCTACACTGTTAAAGATTTTGCAAATACTCCAAATAATATGCAAGCCCTTTTGCTTGAAAGCGGGGGTCAATACGTCATCGCCTTTCGTGGTACAGCAGGCTGGATAGATGCGTTGGTGGATGGGGTCATTGGATTGGACAACATTAATGGTCAATACGCAGATGCGGTTGCATTTGTCAATAAAGCACTAGCATTACCTGAAGTCTCAAAATCCAATCTTACCCTCACAGGACATAGCTTGGGCGGTATTCTCACCCAACAAGTGGGAGCGACACTAGGATTAAATGGATACGCCTATAATCCTTACGGTGTTGACCGACTTTTGAGTATGATGCCCAATAGCCCATTGAACGCTATCTTGGATATTGCGCTCTACAACATTATGAAATCATCTGGCTTGGGGGCTTCAGAGGCTGCATGGGCAAAAGAGCATATCGTTAATGTTTCCACTAATGACTTTGGCATCATTCATGGAGATATTTTATCGAACCTTGTAACCCAACTGACTTCTGGGCATTTGGGAGTGTACCTTCCTGTGTATGGTGTAGATACGTTCTGGGGGCATAGTATGCCTGATCTTAATATAGCTATCGCCCACTACAACACTATTCTGTCTCATTTCACGGACAAAAACTACGCACTTTTAACTGCTGCCTACGTCTCTGTCGGCAGTTATGAAAAAACTGAAAAGATTTTCAGTGATGTAGGGCTAAAAAATGCGTCGGGGGTCTTTAATGATAATATATCAGGCTTAAGCTTCAACTTCCTAACCGACGACTCCGCCTTATATATCGCCACCCAAGCCAAAACCAATTCCGCCGTTCTCTACGCCCTTTCCAAGCTCAATCCATTTGCTATCGAAGGAAATCTCCCCGCCTACGCGAACCTAAACCGAACCGATATGAGTGATAAATACCTCGAAGACCGAGCACAGTATCTCTATTATTTCCTTGATAGAACTCATCGTTACGACGTCGATCCCACCCTCACTATGAACCATTATGAATACGCGGCATTGGGAGCGGCTTACACGCTGAAACAATTGTTTTCTCGTAGCCGTGTCTTCTTCGGTGTAGAATTTAAATCTAAAAATGTAAGGAGTGCAGCATGATAGGATTGTCTATTCTAGCGGTTATATTCGGTTACATATTTTTATCCAAGTTTATCGTAACAAAGGTATATAAATCTTACGGAGTTAAAAAAGCAAATATTGCATTAGCCATAATGATTCTTATTCCGACATGGGATGTAATCTTCGGATTTCCAATATACGCCTATCTCTGTCTCTTTGAAGCAGGTCCCAAGATCTATAAAACCGTTGATAATGTCGAAGGCTTTTATGTTGGAGAAAAAGATCTTTCAAGTCAACCTATCGAACCGTATAAAGGATATAAATATATTGATTATAAAGAGACGGCATTCGGCAGATCGACAGGAAAGTATTATAGAAGCTATTGGACAGATTATTATGCAGATAGAAATGCTTCAAACCTTTGCGTTTCTCCGCGACATCCAAACTCTCCCTCAGATCCTTACACAAAAGCTTTCAACAGCGGTAGATGTATTGTGAAAAAAGAGATTGCTGGGGGAGAAATTAGTCGGTGGGAATTAGAACAATATCATACTGGAACAACAAAGTGCATTGTGCCTGTATTAGATGTAAATAAGTTTTATGAAATGCAAATCAAAGATCTAAACACACAAAAATATGTTGGACAAGTTGTTAACTATTCATGGAAAGCAGGATGGATTTACGGGTTTTTCTCATCAATAGAAACCGGTTCATCTCACTATGTCACTAGTTTTAAATTTCGTATAAATGATGAAAAATTATTTATACAAACAATACTAAAACCAAAAAAAGGAAATTAAAATGGCAACGATTAAAAATTATTTGGATTACGCAGAGTTGGCTCAAGCATCTTATGGTGATTATCAAAACACTACGCTCTATGCAGAGCTGATCAAATCTAAAGATGATGGTGGCGAAGTTAATTTTACTCAAACCCAAGCTACTAACTTCGCCAACCGCTACGAAGTAAAAGCCGTAGCAAACCCTCTTCTAACCGGACTTGATGCTGTACTTTTTTATGACCGCGACTACAATAAATATATACTCTCAATTCGCGGTACAACGCCTGGTTTAGATATATTTTCCGATATCTTGCTTGCCAAATATGGAGTGGCTTACGATCAGCTGGCAGCACTCAATTCTTTTTACAACCAATGGCTCTTGGACGGAATCATCCCTATTGGAACTAAACTGGATGTGACAGGTCATTCACTGGGGGGAGTATTGGCACAGACATTTGCCATCTCCCATCCGAATGAAGTCGGCAGTGTATATTCGTATAATGCTCCTGGAATCGGCGGGCTTAGTGCCGAGGCATATGAGGCGCTCGGACTGACTTCTGGAAATATTGCCAATGTAAATATTACAAATATCTATGCAAAAGAGGGGAAGGAAGTCACTTCCGGTCTTGGAACGATGATAGGAGGTGTTATCCCTATTTCGATAGATAATGTCGATCCACTATCAAATCATAGAATTCCATTTACTACGCAATCACTGCATATCTATAACATGCTTTCAAGCATAGCAAATACACAAGATATAAACCTGTTGACATCTATCTTGGAGCATGCAACCAATGAAAAAGTGCTAAGTATTGTCAGCGATATTTTTAATATCCAGTCAGTGGAAGTATCGTTGATAAAGCGATTACTTTGTCTGATAAATGGAGTGGCGATGCAGCGGGTATAGCCTCTTTAGTAGATAAAACGCCGTCACAGCTTCAATCAAAAAGAGTTGAAAATTTATATGCTCTTATTCATCTCAATCCATTTATTCTTGAAGGAGATTACCTTCCTGCTTATGCAAATCTCAACCGAACCGATATGAGTGATAAATACATCGAAGACCGAGCACAGTATCTCTACTATTTCCTTGATAGAACTCATCGTTACGACGTCGATCCGACACTCAGTATGACATGGTACGAAGATGCGGCATTGGGAAGCGACTATACCCTCAAGCAATCTTTTTCCCGCAGTCGTGTCCTTTTCGGCGGAGACGGAACCAGTACCCTGAGAGGGGGAGACTACGGCGACCGCCTTTATGGTATGGGAGGAGCAGACGGACTAAAAGGAAATGGCGGAGCTGACTGGATCGAGGGTGGAAATAATGTTTACATGGGCTCAGGTGATCAAAGAGATACGATTAGTATTTTTTCTTTAAATTCTAAACCAAAAAGAAAGGCAGTCTAAATGAGTTTCGCAATCGTAGGATTCGTCCTGATATATCCGCTCCTGTTGCTTATTGCTCTCTTTATTACATCGCGTTTTACTAAAACGACCAAAGCCAAACTTATTGTATTCGCGGTGTGGTTTCTTATTCCCACATGGGACGTAATCATAGGATATCCAATCTATTGGTATCTATGTAAATATGAATCAGGTATGAAAATTTATAAAACTGTTGACAATGTCGAAGGGTTTTATGTCGGAGAAAAAAGTCAAGAGTACGAACCATATGAGCCATATGCCGGATACCGTTTCATCGACTACAAAGAAAAAGAAACAGGAAAATACTATCGTAGCTACTGGATTGACTCCAATACCTCAAAACTCTGCATCCCCGTTGGCGATGATGCTTGGGTGGGACAGGGAAAACATTATTCTGCTGCTTTTAAACAGGGGAAATGCATAGCTAAAGAAGAGATCAAAGAAGGGGCAGTGAGTCGGTGGGAAGAAAAAACAAGTACAGATGAAGCCTATTGGAAAATATATCGAAAACTTTTAATTCCAGTATTAGAAATTTACAAAGATAAATTGGTTGAAATTGTTGATCATTCTGAAGATCTAGTACTATCACAATTTTTCGAGATTCGTTGGCATGGAGGCTGGTTATGGGGATTTATTTCATCGATTGATGCAGGGAGTCCAGCATGGAGAACATGCTCAGGAAATATACAACATCCTTTTAATGATACGCTACAGACAACACTAAAACCCAAACAAGGAGCATCACATGGCAACTATTAAAGAGTATCTAGATTATGCAGAGTTGGCTCAAGCGAGCTATAGTGGTTTGAATAATGGTATGTCCAATACATATCTTAATCAGGAATATAAAGCGGCTTTGATTAGTGGAGATTTTACTAGTATACAAGCCACCGATTTTGCCAACCGTTACACCGTATTGGCGGTATCCAACAATCCAAACGGCTTTAGTGCGACATTATTTACCGATACGTCGGGGAATAAGTACCTTTCTATCCGAGGATCGGATGATATTCCCGATGTAAATGATGACTTTTGGAATGGATTGGTCGCGGGTAGAGTTCCTCCTCAGTATGAATCACTTGTTGCATTTTTTGAGAATTTAAAAGCTTCGGGACAGATTACGGTATCGGATAAAGTAGTGGTTACCGGACATTCTCTGGGTGGTGCATTAGCTCAAATGCTGACAGCAACCTATCCTTCCTATATTGATGAAACCTATACCTACAATTCGCCGGGGGCTATAAATCTTTCTATCCCCGTGATGGAGTATCAGGGACAATATTATAAGGATTACTATATAGTGGGTGGTGTCGTGCAGGGAACTCTGATTTCTAAAAGCCTGTATGACGCCTATAGTGCTTTTTCTCAAAATAAAAATGGTATGGACGGAAAAGTTACAAGTCTGTATGCACAAGAAGGTGATGAACTGGCCGCCGGACTAGGCGGCGGAGTTATGGGGACAATCGTGCCTATCTCCATTACCCCTCAATTATTGGATGTTTCAAATCATCGAATGAAATTTCTTACAAATTCCCTGCATCTCTACGATATGCTCTCTTCCATCGCCCAGACTCAAGACTTAGACCTACTGACATCAATAATGGTGCACTCTACAGATAATAAAATCCTCGATGTAGTCAAAGGGGCATTCGGTATTGCACTAACAGGAACAGCTGTGGATCAGGCAATCAACCTCACAAAAAATCATACAGGAGAGGCTAACGGACTTATAGATCTCTATCCAAAATCCCCCTCCCAAATCGCCACCCAAGCCAAATCCGACTCAGCCGTCCTCTACGCCCTCACGAAACTAAACCCCTTCGCCATCGAAGGAAATCTCCCCGCTTATACGAACCTAAACCGTACCGATATGAGTGATAAGTACCTCGAAGACCGCGCGCAGTATCTCTATTATCTCCTCGATAAAACCAACCGCTACGACGTTGATCCCACACTTAGTATGACCCACTACGAAGATGCGGCATTGGGAGCGGCTTACACGCTGAAACAATCGTTTTCCCGTAGCCGTGTCCTTTTCGGCGGAGACGGAACCAGTACCCTGAGAGGGGGAGAGTACGGCGACCGCCTTTACGGTATGGGAGGGGATGATACCCTCACCGGTAACGGCGGGGATGATTATATGGAGGGTGGAATAGGCTACGATAAATATATAACTGCCAACGGCGACACGATCAAAGATTCCGACGGAAGCGGACGAGTCACGTTTGAGGGGAGACTTCTCACCGGAGGGACACGAGACCGGAACCAAGATTCTCAAAACGGCGGTTCATGCTCAACTTCAGGTAATTCGACATCGGGAGGAGGGAGCCATTACAAGGGTGACGGAGGAGAATACACCTATGCTAACGGACAACTGATCTTTACGTCGGATAGCGGTGAGACTCTTGTTCTGGAAAACTACTATAACACCGATCTGGGAATCACCCTCACTGAAGACAATAGTAACAACAGTTCTGGCGGGGGAGGAGGTTCATGTCCTCCACCTCCACCAAAACCATCCCCTAATACTCCAAATCCGAATTTCTCTTCCCCTCTAGTGCTCGACCTAAACGGTGATGGAGTTACATCAACTTTTATCTCCTCTACCTCCACCTACTTCGATCTCGATAACGACGGAATGCGAGAACGTACAGGATGGGCACAAACGACCGATGCACTGCTGGCATTTGATAAAAACCGTGACGGCATTATCAACGATGGTAGCGAACTGTTTGGGAACTATACGACCCTCGCCAACGGTACGAAAGCCGATAACGGTTTTACAGCATTAGCACAATACGATAATAACCATGACGGAGTCATCGATAAAAACGACTCTGTCTATAACGCCCTCAGCGCATGGGTTGACTCTGACCAAGACGGAGTAACAGACACAGGAGAACTCCATAGCCTCTCAGAACTAGGCGCACCCCAGGGTGGTCTCTCTGGCTCCGCCATTCACCTCCTAACCTCCATCAACCTAAACGCGACAACTACTACCGCCTATGAGGATCAAAACGCTATCTCCCACACCTCGTCCTTTCCCCAACAAACGACCGATGCGGATGGAAACACGATCACCGAAACCCAAACTGTCAATGATGTGTGGTTTAAAGATGAAATTCAAAGAAAGGCAGCTTAAATGGAACAAGTGACACAAAACACCAATCCCCCTACATCAAGAGATTATGATAAAGACCCGATAGTGATAGAGGATTATAACCCTCTATTTGGATGGTGGGAAACAATATATGTTGTTTTCCCTATTTTCATTTTAATATTTTTGTTTAATCCATTTGGTGTTGAGAAAGGAAGCATGATTTCAAAAGTGTTGCTTATGACTCCTTTCGCATTGTTGCCAATGTATCGAGAATATAAAAATGCAAAAAATCATAGAAAGATTTTTTTAAAAAATAATAACTTACTTTACTGCCATGATAAAAATAAAGTGACTCAAATTCAATTGAATTCAATTGAAAAAATACATAGAACCTTTGACGATTTTTATCATTCTTCACAAAATTTAAATGATTTTTATAAAATGGTTTTGCTTATACTTTTTCCTTTTGTAGTTGCATGGAAAATGGGATTATTGTTGACCAAATTTATAAGATATCTCATTATTAATAAAAGCATTAATGGATATATAGTTTTTGATGCAATTATAGTTGAAAGTAATACGAAGGAGATTTTAACAATTTTCGCTCGTAATGCTATTGAAAGGGAATTAGTTAAGGAATATTTTTGGCGATTCAAAAATATAGATATAGATCAATTAGCAAAACGCTATAGCATCTTTTATGGTTATGAAAAAATTAATACTGGAGAAAAATAATGAACCCGTTAGAACTTTTAGAAGTCGCAAAGAAAATTTGGGAAGCATCTCATAGTGTCGGTGGAGAATTTGTTAATGATGCAGGAAAGAAGTATGCATTTATACAATCAAAAACTGGTAGCTCTATTTATGACACTGTCAATGGAGATACATGGGATGAAATGCTTGTGGGCTTGGGTGGTGATGTCATTCAATTTTTTGCATTAGCCCCATTAAAAGGGGTAGGTATAATTGTTGATTTAACAACAATAACTACAGATACTTCACTTGGTAATTACTTTAAAGATTGGTATAAATATATCAAATCCGATGTTGCTACCCAATACTGGAAATATGAAAAAGACTTTAATTACATGGTTGGTGGAACCATGCTTCATTGCTCTACGATCGACATGGTGCGATTATGATTAATGGGGAACAGGTTGTTCAGTCCACCTATGAACTTCAATATAACGAGTATATGGCTACTAAAAAAACGATATTGGACTATATCGATTCATCAGTACTTAATGTTAAAATCGAAAATTCAGGCGGCGTCCTAAAAGTCACTCTCCCTGATGGAACCATCTACGCACAGGGTGATAACGGATCAAATACCATCTACGGTGCTTCCAAAAACGACCGTCTCTACGGCATGGGCGGCAACGACATTCTCTACGGCAACGGCGGAGATGATTTCCTCGACGGCGGAATCGGCAACGACACCCTAGTCGGCGGAATAGGTTCAGACGGACTGGTCGGAGGAACGGGCAACGATACCCTTATGGGCACCAACGGTTATGGCGGAGATGATGGCGTAGCCGACACCCTCAACGGCGGAGACGGATATGACACCTACATTGCAGGTAACGGAGACACGATCTACGACAGCGACGGATCAGGAATCATCGTCTTCGAAGGGCGAGTTCTGCACGGAGTAGACGTGACGATGGATTCAACCATCTACCCCTCCAACCAATACCACACTGCCTACTACTCCAAAGCCGATAAGGGAACCTACTACCGTAACGGCAACACCGGATTTAGTTTCGTCTCCGATACCGGTAAAACCCTCACCGTCTATTCCCCCCTCGACTACACCGAAAAAGTAATCCCCAAACCGGGTGGGGGAACCATGACGCAAAAAACCTACCGTGGAGTAGGGGTAACACTGGAAAACTTCTCTTCTCCATTGGTACTCGATCTAAACCATGACGGTGTTACCTCCCTCGATCTCTACGCTACCCCTGCGTATTTTGATATGGAAAAAGACGGCATACGAGAAAAAACAGGCTGGATACAAAGCACCGATGCACTGCTGGCATTTGATAAAAACCGTGATGGACTCATCAATGACTCCATCGAACTCTTCGCCCAACTGCAAGTCTGGAACGATCTTAACCAAGACGCTAGTGTTCAAGAGGGGGAGCTCCAAAGCCTCAGCGAAGCAGGGATCACCAGTATCGATCTCAACTACGTCTCGACCAATATCAACGTCAACGGTAACCTCCTCGTTGAAGCCAGCAAATACACCGATACGGCAGGGAACAAAGAACTCGCCGCCGATATCCAACTCGCAACTGATGCCAAAGATACCCGGGTCAATATCGATGACATCCCGAACTTCACCATCGATCCGATTACAAACCTCCTCCCGCAGCTACGCGGGAGCGGACTGGTTTATGACAGCTTCATCCGCTACAACATGGATCCGGAGTTTAAAGCGATAGCAAACAATTTAATCCAAAAAAAGGCTGTCGCATGAACATCAAAAAAATAATCAAATACATTCTAATAGCGGTTCCAGCACTATTTTTAGCAAAGTGTAGTGTAGAGGCTGTAATGTATAACACAGATTTAACACCTGAAATCAATCCAAATCCGACGCATAAGATGAAAGTTCATGGCAATTTTCCATTTGAAGACGAAGTGAAACTTGATATGGCGGTACTCTATATAACCACAAACCCAGTATGCGATAAAAACAATTGGCTTGCCGGTATTAGATTTCCGCAGAGGTTTATGAAATCGTTTCCCGCATCTGTTAAAGATGGAGGATTTGAATCAGACATTTATCTGGATAGTTATTCTTCAGGATTCTGTAAGTGGCAAGCGTATGGAACTTATATTTTATTGCAGGGTACACAAGATGATGTAGTTGGTGCGGATACGCCGGTAGGTGTAATAGCACATGAAACTTTTAAAGACCAGGGTAAAACATTAGATGTAGAGTGTTTTAGAAGGAAGCAATTTTTATGGAAAGGTCTTCCGAAAGAAGAGCGTTATACAGAATATTATTGTAGATATCTTGGAGAAATTAGTCGCCCGATTCCGGATAGTGGCGCGAAGCCTAAAGCAAATATTTCAAGCTTGCAAAAAGAGGTCGAGATAAATTTTATAGATAAAGGATGGAAAGAATAATGGAAAAGTTGACAGCACTAGACGGAGCAAAAATAGCGGATGCAGTGTATAGATTTGAACCTCAAGTTGGAGAATATACAATTGCGAAAGATAAAAATACAAAACAACAGATTACCTACAACGATCCAAACATCAACCTCCAATTAGCACTCTATCAAAGTGCAACAGGAGAGTATGTTATAGCAGTGCGAGGAACTGAGCCTACTGCCTATGGAGACTGGGATACGAATGTAAGGATGTTTGTCAGTACATTGGGTGATATATTGCCTAGCGCATTCATACAAGCTTTGCAATTTATAGAACCGCTTATGGAAACATACGGTCTAAATAGTAGCAATACTTCTATAGTCGGACACTCCATGGGAGGAAGTATCGCACAATATCTCGGTAGCGTGAAAGGGTTTGAAACCTTGACATACAACGCTTATGGTATTGGGAATATGAATATGGTTCCAAGCGGAAGCAATCAAAGCAATATTACCAACTACATCACTATGTATGATTTTGTATCACCATTACCGGGGAGTCAAATGGTGGGTAAAACCTATATGTTGCAAGATGAAACATTAGCAGATGTACTGGGTCATGGAATAACAAATTTCACAAGTGAGAGTAACTGGGTCAGAGGCTATTCGAGAGTTAATAGTCCTAGGGATATTGATGTCATTTATGATGGATATATGGAAGAGGATGAACGAAGAATTTATGCAAGAATTAATGGCTCTAAAAATGATTTCATTCTAGGCGGTGAAATCAATAACGTTCTCATCGGCGGCGGTGGTAAAGATACTCTTTATGGTATGGGTGGAAGTGATACTTTACGAGGAGGAGCAGGTGACGACAAATTAGTAGGAGGATATAGTAATCAAGATGACGGCGTAGCCGACACCCTTAACGGCGGAGACGGATATGACACCTACGTAGCAGGTAACGGCGATACGATCTACGACAGTGACGGATCAGGAATCATCGTCTTCGAAGGAAAAGTTCTGCATGGTGTAGACGTGACGATGGATTCAACGATCTACCCTTCCAACCAAGACCATACGACCTATTACTCCAAAGTCGATCACGGAACCTACTACCGTAACGGCAACAAAGGATTTAGTTTTGTATCCGATAACGGACATTGGCTAAACGTCTTTACCCCACTGGACTATACAGAGAAAATCATCCCTAAACCGGGTGGGGGAACCATGAAAGATAAAACCTACCGTGGAGTAGGGGTCATACTGGAAAACTTCTCTTCTCCATTGGTACTCGATCTAAACCATGACGGTGTTACCTCCCTCGATCTCTACGCTACCCCTGCGTATTTTGATATGGAAAAAGACGGCATACGAGAAAAAACAGGCTGGATA
>Ga0265297_10005469_pt1 | contig 19365 bp, 15 predicted proteins | sample Munlanlwell13791_FD_192502 | JGI IMG/M metagenome (GOLD analysis project Ga0265297, IMG submission 192502) | Leachate microbial communities from a municipal landfill in Southern Ontario, Canada - Leachate well 137-91 | ecosystem: Engineered > Solid waste > Landfill > Unclassified | place...
TAGCCCGGGCGGCTTCAATCGTTTTGACACCGAGTATTTCAAAAATCCGTTCTCCCATCGCCTCGAGTTTTTCCAGGGGTTGACCGGTCCACCATGTCCTCGCGGTAGCGGTACCGCTCTCGCAGATAGCTTTATGATATAGACCTTTCGTCAGTGGTGAGGCTACAAGCGTTGAAACCTTGGCGCCACCGCCGGACTCACCGAAGATGGTGACATTTTTCGGGTCGCCTCCGAAGGCGGCGATATTGCGCTGTACCCATTGTAATGCGGCTATCATATCCAGAAACATATAGTTGCCGGAAACCCCATTAGGCGATTCAGCAGAAAGCTGGGGATGAGCCAAGAGACCGATAACGTCAAGTCGCATATTGACGGTGACGAGCACGATGCCGTGCTGCGGCAGCCGGCAGTGATTTGAGAGGAGATCATTACCAGAGCCGAGCGCATACATCCCTCCATGCATCCAGACCATCACCGGCAGCTTGTCTTCAAAAGTTTCAGCCGGTGTCAAGACATTGAGATATAAGCAGTCTTCGCTGGCACCACCCGGTAGCCCGCCGCGCAAAGGATTCTGAGGAGCGGTTAGACTGAATTGCGTACAATCACGCACGCCTGACCAGGCTTTAACTGGTTGTGGCGCCTGCCAGCGTAATTCTCCCATCGGTGGAGCGGCGAATGGAATGCCCCTGAAAACGGATACCTCTTTCCCGTGTTCACCAATCGTTGTTCCTGAAACATTGCCTTTATCCGTTTTAACAATTTGCATGGAATCCACTTTCCTTTCTAAATTTATCACTATAGTAATGATTGGGGCTAGATGTTACCTTTAATAATTATTCATCGTCCGGGGGTATCTTTAAGCTACTAATCAGAATATCAGTCCGTTTTTCTAAAATTTCAATTGAGGGTTTATCATCCAGCAGCCCTTTGTAAGAAAAGACAATCACCTCTGCTAAATCATAACCGACTAAAGGGACAAGTGATTTTATGAAGTCTCCCCTTAACAGCTTTTCACTTTCCTGGATACTTTTAACCGGTTTAAGCCAGATATTGGGCAGGGGAGATTTATATATAATCCGGTGAGGGTCGATTATCCAAATATCGATTATTTTACGTAATTTTTCCTTAGCTGACAGACTAGAATTGAGCACTTCTTGAGATTGACGCAGGTAATTTTTGTGTTTTTCGTCCATCATGGTAAAGAAAAATTCCTGCTTGCTTTTAAAATAAGTATATATTAGCGTTCTTGATATCCCCGCTCTTTTAGCTACGTCATCAAAGGTCGTCTTGTCATAACCGTACTCGGCAAAGCAGGCAGATGCTGCATCAATTATTTGCTTGCGCGTGATGCTTCTTTTATCTTTCATCTACAAGCTCCATTTTCGTGAATTATTTGTTTATACTATAATTATACATATTGACAATATTTGTCAAATATGTAAATATTAACCAATATTTCACTAATACTTAACAGTAGTTAAGAATAATTGTCAATTTAGTATACCTTGGATAATAGCAGATATTCCCCCTACGCCACTGAATAGGTGAATATATAAATTAATAAGAGGAGTGATATCACAATGAAGCACCAGGAAGCAAATTTTAAAGGATACCGAGACTTCAATATCTATTATCAGTATTGGCTGCCGGAAGGCCAACCTAAAGCGATTTTGCTGATTGCCCACGGTTTTGCGGAGCATAGCGGGCGTTATGATAATGTAGTTAACTACTTCGTTCCCCGGGGTTTTGCTGTTTATGCTCTAGATCATCGGGGGCATGGTAAATCGGATGGAGAACGCGTCCAGGTGGATGATTTCCATGATTACGTCTTAGACCTTAAAACTTTTTTCGATATTATACGCCGGAAGAATCCAAAGGAAAAAATATTCCTCATCGGACACAGTATGGGGTCCATAATTAGCCTGTGTTATTGCTTGGAATACCAGAGTGAACTCGCGGGGCTTGTCACATCCGGCGGAGGCCTGGTCAAACCTGGTACGCCGCCAATGCAACCTCCACCTCCTGGCCAACCTTTGCCCGTTGCCACGCTCAGCCGGGATCCCGCAGTAATAGCTGCTTATGTCAATGACCCTCTGGTATATCACGGGCCGGTTCCGGTAAATCATGCTATGCGGAACAGAATGCAGGAATTGACAGCCAAGGTATCGAATATTCGTCTACCGGTCCTGATTATGGCCGGCGCCGGCGGTGAGGATGGCGCACGCAGTAAAGTCCTGTTCGATATGATAGGTTCTACGGATAAAACGCATAAGCCCTATGCCGGACTTTTACACGAGATATTTAATGAGCCCGAGTATCTTCAAGTGATGGCCGATATGGAGGAGTGGTTAAAAAAACATATTTAGTCTATCAGCTAATATTCCTATATACGCCTAGAATACTTAGTCTCGCATCAGAAAGGACGCTTTATGAAACGTAATTTTAAAAACCTGAAAAATAAAACGTTCGATTTGATAGTTATTGGGGGAGGTATCATAGGAACCGGAATCGTTCGTGATGCCGCCCTCCGTGGACTAGATACTTTACTTGTAGAAAAAGAGGACTTTGCCTGCGGTACGACTTCGAGCTCTACCCGCCTGATCCACGGCGGACTACGTTATCTACGCATGCTCGATTTCAAACTAGTCAGGCAAGACCTACTTGAGCGGGAAACCCTGCTGCATATCGCCCCTCACTTAGTAGACCGCCTCGCCTTCATCATCCCTCTGCTACGGAGTGAACCATTATACCGGATATCGTTGCCTTTCGGTCTGTGCTTATACGATATTCTAGCCGCGGGGAAAAGTCTGCCGTCCCGGAAGCGTCTCTCACGTGATGAAACGTTAAATCTGGAACCGGCTCTAGCCAGTATTCCGGATTTAGTAGGTTCTTATCTTTTTTATGATTGCCAAGCCCGTTACATGGAACGACTTTGTCTGGAGAACGTCCTTAGTGCGGCAGGAAAAAACGCTTGTATCCTGAACCATACTGAAGTTATTGGTTTCCTAGTGGATGGTAATACCATCAGGGGAATTAATCTAAGGGATAATATTACGGGACGCGAATATGTTGCACAGGGACGTATGGTGATTAATGCGGCAGGACCGGGGGCTGATCTTATCTGGAATAAGATCAACCTCAGCCGCCAGAATAATATCCGCCGGACAAAAGGTATCCACCTGGTAACCCGGAAATTGACTAGCCAGGCTTTGTTTCTGTTTGCCAAAAGCGATGATCGTGTTTTTTTTGTTATCCCCTGGAACGGCTACTCACTAATCGGAACAACTGATACAGACTATTCGGACGATTTGGATAGAGTAAGCGCTGTGAGTACGGATGTTGATTATCTTGTATCGGAAACCTGTAACTATTTCCCCCAATTTACACGCAACGATATTTGTTATACTATGGCAGGACTAAGGGCTTTAGTAGCGGCTAGTAAGAAAAAAGAATCTAATACCTCCAGAGCGCATAAACTTATAGATCATCAACACAAAGACGGAGTAACAGGTTTAATATCAATTTTGGGCGGTAAAATAACTGCTTACCGCGCTATTGCGGAAGAAGCTGTCAACCTGGTGTGTAAAAAGCTAATGAAAAATATCCCCTGCACCACCGCACAGACTCCGCTTCCCGGATATCCGGCAATCGGTCAAGAGGATTTACTGAAAATATCCCAAGAAAAAGAAATTCCCTTCGAGACTATTGGTCACCTCGCGGGTATTTATGGTTCAAGGCTAGCATCAGTACTGGCTTATGTTGACCAGGACAATCGTCTGGGGGGAAATATCATACCTGGATATCCGGATATATTTGCTCAGATAAAACATGCAGTATTGGAGGAAGAAGCCCTAACTGTTAGTGATTTTATGTTACGCCGCAGCGTTCTCGGATTGAGTCACAACCAAGGCCGGAATGCTGTTGAATCAGTCACTCAAGAAATGGGATTATTATTAGGTTGGGATAATGAAGAAAAACAAAAACAAATCCGGGAATATTTGGATTTAGTTGATCTTAGTCAGAGCTTCCGTAAAGGAGTTGTCTGATGGTTACAGGAAGTTATCTTCTAGCTTTAGATCAAGGCACAACCGGCAGCACTGCTTTGTTATTTGACGAAAAAGGCCAGGTGGTTTCCCGGGCATACCGGGAAATACGCCAGATCTTTCCACAACCGGGATGGGTGGAACATGCTCCTGATGAGATTTTTGAAAGCTGTGTTGCTGTGGGGAATGAAGCTGTGCACAAAGCTGGCATTCCTTTCTCTAAAGTAAGTGCTCTGGGCATAACCAACCAGCGAGAGAGCGTAGTGGTGTGGGAACGATCCAGCGGGAAACCGGTTCATCCCTCAATCTGCTGGCAGTGCCGCCGTACTTCTGGTTTGTGCGAAGACCTAAAACAACAAGGACTGGAAAAGCTAATTAGACAAAAGACTGGGCTACCAATCGACGCCTATTTCTCCGGCACCAAGATTAAGTGGTTACTGGATAATATTCCTCACGGGTGGGAACGGGCAAAACAAGGAGACCTGATTTGCGGCACGATCGATACCTGGTTAGTCTGGAATCTCACCAAAGGGAAAATCCATGTTACAGATTACTCTAACGCCAGCCGTACTATGTTACTCAATATCAGTACGCTTCAATGGGATACTGATCTTCTTCAAATACTGGGCATCCCGAGCGTCATATTGCCTCAGTTATTGCCATCGAGTTTCACGTACGGAGAAACTGCCGAAGGAATATTTGATGATGCGCATATACCCATTGCGGGTATTGTTGGAGATCAGCAAGCAAGTCTATTCGGTCAAGCCTGCCATCAAAAAGGCATGGCAAAAAACACCTATGGCACCGGTTCATTCGTGCTGGTGAATACGGGCAAAAAACCGATATTCTCTGACAAAGGCATCATCACCACAGTCGCCTGGGGGCTCGGGAACCAGGCAACTTACGCTATGGAGGGTAGCATCTTTATTACTGGGGCGGTTATTCAATGGTTACGAGATAATCTGGGGCTGATCAAGACCGCAGCCGAAAGCGAGACACTAGCGAGCACTGTCCCTGACAACGGCGGTGTCTATTTTGTGCCTGCTTTCGTGGGATTGGGCGCTCCTCATTGGGATATGTATGCACGGGGTTCTATTTTCGGTCTCACCCGAGGCAGTAGTAAAGGGCATCTGGCAAGAGCGGCATTAGAAGCAATCGCCTATCAGGCTCGTGATGTTATCGATGTTATAAAAGAAGCGTCAAATACAAAAATTCAGGTACTGCGCGTTGATGGTGGCGGCAGTGTTAATAACTTCTTGATGCAATTCCAGGCAGACATTCTTGGTATACCCATTCAACGAGCACAAATCCCCGAAATAACGGCACTAGGGGCGGCTTATCTGGCCGGTTTAGCTGTGGGGGTTTGGCAAGATGTGGAAGAAATCGGGAAACAATGGCACAGCACTGCTACCTTTGAGCCAAAGATGAATGCTGATGAACGGGAAACTCTATATCACCACTGGAAACGTGCTGTTGAGAGAGCGCAAGGATGGGAAGAACAATAAAAAAATTTTATTTTGCGCTACCCTTATAGTCCAGCCATCAATATAGGGGGTGGACTCAGCGATGGCGGTACAACAAAATATCTCACCGCGGAAGGTTGAATACCATAGACAGAACCTTTGGACTATCTTTCAGCTTTAATTCATAATTGTATAATAAACTTAAATATTTAACATGTAAAAACAAACTCTATTATTAGAAACAAAAAGGCTGGGTTTTATCCCAGCCTTTTTGCAAGGTTCTTAAATTTTTGTTATCACTATCTAGCTATTCGTGCTTATAGATGTGTCGGAGTGGGTAAGAGCCAACCTCAACAATTACTCCATCCTGTACCTGTTGAATACGTACCATGTCGACGCCTTCGACATCACCCGGGCCATATGTAAGATTGGATATTGTGATATCGCCCACGTTGAAGTCTTCAATCTGGTAGAAACCATACTCTAAAACATCCAGCGCTGTTAATTGATCCGCCGGTTTTTGCAGCATGGCTAATCTTAACGCTTCGACCTGGGTCATAGCCTCGATAATACCGTCTAGGTACATCACGTGGCTGATTTTGTTATCTGGACGATATTCATCCTGAAGCATGTTGGCAAAGTCGATACCGGGAACGTCGGCATCCAGAGCGACGAAATCGCCGGTGACAACTACACCGTTGCCCAATTCACCCATCGCAGGGACAAAGACCTGAAGGTGAGAAGGATTAGCGAAAACAAAGGTTATTTCGTACTCGAGGTCCGGACCCATACCAAGCCTGACGGCTTCTTTAATGGTCGGCTGAGAGCCGGGATTGATCATACAACCGAGAGTCAGGTTAACGTTGTTATCCTTCAACCAAAGCAGTTGGGTGGTCGGCGGAGTAGTCGGAACCATCGGTACAAACTGGCTACCGACAAATTCATAGCCGAGTTCTTCCAAGTATGCCTGCATTTCCGGAATGTCGATGCCCCTGCCAAGAGAGCTATCGGCAGTGAGATAGGCTACACGAGGTTTTTCGGTATGGCCGGCCGCAATCCATTGTTCAAGGAACCATTCGGCGGCGGCAGCCATCTGGTCGGTGTAAATCGGGGCGTTGGTAAAGATCGTCTGGGGCGGTGAGAGATAAGAAGGCGAGGTGGACTGGCTGGTAGCGCCGATGCGGTCTTCATTCAATCTATCTTTCAACGCTAAACCTTCAGGCGAACCAGTGATTCGTTCAACCAGCATGCCCTGAGACTTGAGGTCATCATATATAGTCAGGGCTTTATCCGGCGCCAACTGATCGTCTCCCCAGAGTACTTCGAAGGTAATGTTGCCAGGTATTGTTTTATCTGTATACCAAGGGGCGATAATGTGATTATCGTTGACGTATTTGGCATAATCCTGGAAGCCAGCGAGAACCGCAGCACAATCTTCGGCGTAAGCGCCGGTAAGAGCAAAAGTCCCTCCGATATAGAGTGTAACTGGACTGGCTGTAGTTGTGGTTGATGTTGAAGAGGTGGTGACCGTAGCTGTAACTGTTGTGCTTTCACCATTACAAGAAGTCAACACCAAAATAAATGCTAGTAGAAGAGTGAGTGAAACGGTTAAAAACGGCTTAAATTTTTTCATATTTTCTCCTTTTTACGATTGACAGATCGATCGATTGGACAATAATCATTTTTTCCCTAATAAATCCACCTCCTTTAGTATTTCGTTTCAGTATTACACAGAAAACGGCCAACGTTTGAAATAAGCTTTAATCAACTCCCAGCGGTGCACCAAACCCCTGGGTTCAAAAATCAGAAAGATGACAATTACCAACCCCCGCATAATAAGACTTAATGAAGCCGCTGCCTGGGCGGCGATAGCGGGGAAAGCCGCAGCTAAAGCTGGACCTGCTAGTATCATCGCCTCATCCAGCAACTTTAGAGTAATGACCCCGAAAATAGCACCGGTAGTGCTGCCCATGCCACCAACAATCAACATCGCTAGGTACCACACCGAATCGCCGAAAGGAAACATATTAATGTCGGCAAAAGCAAAATAGTGAACTAATAGAGAACCAGCTACTCCTGCATAGACACAGCCAATGAAGAAAGCCAGCAGTTTATAAGATAAAAGATTTACACCCATGACCTCCGCTGCCAGGTCATTATCACGAATGGCAATGAAAGCCCGCCCCACCCTGGTCCTCACCAAGTTTTTTGCGAAAAATGTCGCCAGGCAGGCGATTATCATCACCAGCAGGAAATATGCTCCCTTGGTTTTTATAACATAACCAAAGAGTTCCGGTCGGGGGACTGCAAGACCATCAGTGCCGCCGGTAAAACCGCGGAATTGGAGGATAAGCCAGATGACAATAAACTGGGCAGCTACAGTGGCCATAATGAGGTAAAAACCTTTTATCTTCAGCGACGGGAGTCCGAAGAGAATCCCCACTAACCCGGCGGCTAGACCGGCGCAGGGCAAAGCTGCCCAGAAAGGCCAGCCGAGATTGGCAGTAAGCATCGCGGAAACATAACCGCCGACAGCCATAAAACCGGCGTGGCCAAGAGAAATCTGGCCGCAATAACCAGTTAGGATATTAAGACCAAGTACGCTGATAACACTAATACCCATCATAGTTGCTAGGGTCATAATTTTATCGCTGGAATATAACGGCATAGTAAAGAGCACGGCAAGGAAAATTAGCAGCCAAATCCATTGTTGCTTGGTGCGGAGGATAGCCATGTCCTGGCCATAGCTTTCTTGAAAAATCCCACTGGGTAAGCTCATGACTAAATCCTTTCTATCCTCTTCAAGCCGAACAAGCCGTGTGGCTTAAAAATCAACACGATAATGATAATAATAAATGGGAAAACATTAGCGAGGCCGCCGCCAGAAGGCAATAGTGGATCCAGATAACCTGCGGCCACATTTTCTAATACACCGATAATAATACCTGCCAGAATCGCGCCGCCGATGGAGTCAATTCCTCCAAGTAGCACGACAGCTAAAGCTTTCATGCCTACTTCAGACATGGAAACCATCACGCCAGATACGCCACCTAGTATAATACCGCTAACGACACCCACTACACAGGCTATCATCCAGGAAATTGTATAGATGCTGGTTACTTTGATCCCAGCGCTTTGCACAACCTGCTCATCCTCAGCCGTAGCCCGCATGGCAAGCCCAATTTTGGCATAACGAAAGAGAGCCATTAGTGCTACTACGACCAATATAGAAACTATAATTCCAATCAATGTTTCAGGAGGTATTGAAAATTCACCTACTTTTAGTGTTATAGTAGGCAATGCTCCATGATATGCTTTATATTCTCCACCCCATACTAAGGTTGCAACGCCTTCCAGTATCGTCCCCAGGGCAATTGTCATCATTATAATAGCTAACACCGATTGGCCGACTAGCGGTCGTAATGTCAGCCTCTCAATTAGTCCCCCCATAACAACTGCAACAGCGATTGCTGCTAGAATGCTAGCCCAGACTGGCAAATTAAAAGTAACTAGGAAGGTGAAACCCAAATAGCCGCCGATCATTACGAACTGGCCCTGGGCGATATTAAATGCCTTGGAACACTTGAGGATGATGACAAAACCGATGGCGATGAGGGCATAAACCATGCCTAACCCAAAGCCCGTGATAACTAATTGCAGAAAGAAAGTCATCGTTTAGTCCTCTCTATTTCGCAGATGCTGATTTGGTGTTTGGTGGAATCGATTCGGCCATCGCGGTATTTTACCTGGGTTTCGAGCGTTACCGAAGATTGATCTTTATATATGGCAGCAACCAATCCGCGGTAACGCTCAGCCAAGAATGATCTCCGCAATTTTCGGTTCCTAGTTAATTCGCCTTCGTCGGGATCAAACTCTTTATGCAGGTTGACAAACTTTTTTATCTGACAGCCAGCCGGAAAACTCCGATTAATTTTGGTGATTTCCTGTCTGATTAATTCATACACTTCAGGTTTCTGGGCGAGGTCACTAAAGGTTGTATGGGTCACCTTATGCCGATCCGCCCATGGTCCGATACTTACATTATCGATAATAATGACTGCTGCAACGTATTCATTTTTAGGTCCGGCCATTACCCATGCGTCCTTTATGTACTGGCTGAATTTCAAGCGACTTTCGATTTCCTGGGGTGCTAATTGTTCACCGGATTTAAGTTTTACGATATCCTCAATGCGGTCAACAAAGACTAGATGGCCTTCTTGTGTTAAGTAGCCACAATCACCGCTGCAGAACCATCCGTTTTTAAGCACATCTGCGGTGGCTTTAGGATTGTTATAATATCCCAAGAACATACCGGGATGCCGGCTGGAAATTTCTCCATCCTTGGAAATTTCTATCTCAATACTGGGATGTAACGGGCCGACTGTTTCTGGTTTAATATCAGCGTTTCCGGCGCCTGTCAGCGCGCCTCCTTCAGTGGAGCCATAAAGGCTTTTTAACGGCACATTTAAAGCGTGAAAAAACCTGATAATATCCGGGCTTAAAGAAGAACCGGCGGAATAGCAAATCCTGGCGTTAATCAGGCCTAGGTTGTCCCGGATAGGCCGAAATATCACCAAGTCACCCATGGAATAGAGTAGTTTCCATAGAAGCCCGGGCTTTATATTTTTGAATTTCATATCAGCTACTTTATAGCCTACTGGTAGAAACAAATGGTAGATGAATTTTTTAATAAAATCAGTACCTTGAATTCTTGATTGAACACGACTGGCTTGTGTCTCCCAGAGACGGGCGTTATAAAAAACCATCGTCGGCCCGATTTCGCGGATATCCTGTTGTTGTGTTTCAACTCCTTCAGGAAAGTTCGCGATACAGCCCGATAACAGGTGAGAACCGATGCCCAACCATTGCTCGGTTATCCAAGCTGGTGGCAAGTACGACATAATGTTGTCTGATTCAAATATTGGGTCGAGGTCTAAATAACAATCGGAGCCATACTTCATGGTCTTGAATGTGTGCATAGCTCCCTTGGGATTCTCACCAGTAGTTCCGGAAGTATAGACTAAGGAACAAATATCCTCTGCTTTACCTGTGGCAATATTTTCTTCAAATAAACCAAAATGGTCATTTTCATACTTTTTGCCGAGTTCTATTACTTGCCGGTAACCGATTATTTCAGGATTTTTATAATTGGAAAGGCCCTTATATCTCCAGTAAATGATTTTCTTGAGTAGTGGAAGTTTTTGTTTACTTTCGAGTAATTTATCAACCTGTTCCTGGTCCTCCACTAACGCAAAAGAAGCCTCCGAATCGGTAGCGATATATTGGATTTCACCTGGTGTTAAATCGGAATATAGTCCGACACTCACACCGTGGTTAGACTGCGCAGCAAGTTCACCGAAATACCATTCCGGCGCGTTATCACCGATTATCAGCAGCTTTGCATTCTTTTTAAAATTCAGCGCCAGCAGGCCTAGAGCTAAATATTTAACGTTATGATAGTAATCCTGCCAGGAGTAAGACTGCCAGATGCCAAAAATTTTCTTGCGCATAGCTTTTTGTTTTGCGCCGTATTTTTCGTAATTAAACCGTAGGATTTTCGGCCAGGTATCACCGCGGTCTTCTTTTCTTACCTCAGTCTTCATCGATTTTTCCTTTACGTCAGGAAAGCCATCTCTTTCTCCGTCGATAATGCTTTATATCACGGAAGCTTTTTTGTAAACCTACGGTTGACAGGCCCAGGTAAAATTCTTTTACGTCTTCGTTATCCCGGAGTTTATCTGCGGGACCATCCAATACGATCCGCCCATTTTCCATTACATAGCCGTAATCGGCTATACCAAAGGCGGCGCGGACATTTTGTTCAACCAGTAAAATCGCCACCTTTTGTTCAGCATTAATTTTCTTTATAATTTTAAAAATTTCATGAACAAAAAGCGGAGCCAGTCCCAATGAAGGTTCATCGAGCAACATAAGTTTAGGGCGAGCCATCATCGCTCGACCAATAACGAGCATTTGCTGCTCGCCGCCCGATAAATAGCCGCTTGTTCGACGGCGAAAATCCTTTAATTTAGGGAAGTAATTGAATACCATATCCAGATCGCTTTTAACACCAGCTCTATCATTACGATGATAGGCACCGATATTAAGATTTTCTTCAACACTTAGGTGCTCTAGAACTCTACGCCCTTCCATTACTTGTGAAATACCTAATCCCGCAATAGATTCCGGGCGGTATTTATCAATTTTATGATCGTTGAAAATAATGTTTCCGCTGGTAATTTCTCCTTCTTCCGTTTTTAGAAGACCAGAAATTGATTTCAATGTAGTGGTTTTGCCGCCGCCGTTGGCTCCTATGAGTGCCACGATTTTGCCATCATCAACAGTAAGCGATACTCCATGAAGCACGCGGATAACACTCATATAAGCAACTTCAATATTGTTAACTTGTAACACTTTTCAGCTCTTCCTGTTTTTTAATGAGTACCAAACTTATATTTATTCACCCAGGTAGGCCTTAATAACCTTTTTATTAGCTTTAACTTCCGCTGGAGTACCTTCAGCTATTTTGTGTCCGAAATCTAATACGACCACTCTATCAGCGATATCCATCACGACACCCATATCATGTTCGATAAGAATGATGTTTTTTATGCCGTTCTTTAATACCGGAGTATCCGGATATGTTTCTCCCTGGCCTTCATAAACATCAATAATAAAGCGGGCAATATCCTCTTTTTCTTCGAGGTTCATTCCCGCCATAGGTTCATCAAGTAGCAGGATTTGTGGTTCTAACGCCAGAGCTCGCCCTAGTTCAACACGTTTTCGCATGCCGTAAGGCAATGCGCCCACCACCTGTTTTCTGATGGACTGGATTTCCAGAAAATCAATTATTTCCTCAACAATGCGGCGATGCTGAATTTCTTCTTGGCGTGCCCAACCAAAGTAAATAGCTCCGGTAATGAAGTTTTGCTTCATTAATACATGCCTGGCAGCCATTATATTATCCTGTGTGCTAAGGCCTGTATAGAGTTCAATATTTTGGAAGGTTCTGCCGATTCCCAGTTTGGCAAGTTTATCAGGACGCATGCGGGTTACCCGTTTACCATTAAAGTAAATTTCACCTTTCTGCGGTTTATAAAAGCCGTTTATACAGTTGAGAAGGGCGGTTTTACCAGCTCCGTTCGGACCGATGATTGCCAGTATCTCTCCGTCTTTAATTTCCAGGCTAACATCAGATAGAGCGTTTACCCCCCCAAAACTTAGTGAGAGGTTTTTAATACTCAAACGGACATTTTTATCAATCTTCATAAGAAAACGGAATGATTAACGCTTGGTTAACAGAAGTATTACATAAGATATCGGTGAATGAAATACCCAAAACGGGGTATTTTTTTGACTTTTGTTTTGAAAGGTGTTATATATCACATGTGGTTAGAATGACTGAAAAAGATACACAGGACATTTTACACCTGATTTACCATGCCAATTGCTGTCAGGACATGGATAGTTTCATTTTTACTATCTGTACTTCAATGATGCAGATATTCCGTTCAGAATGTACCACTTTCCATGTGGTTAAGGGCTATCCCCAGCATATCAATATCGATGAATCGCGGTCTTTTAAAAACGATTCCCGTAACATTGCAGAAGATAAATATTATCCCGCGTTATATAAGGACGGCTATTTCCATCAATCACCTTTACTTAAAACAGCTTTGTCTTCGCCAAAGACCGTTCTTAAAATACAGGATTCTCTATCCCAAAAAGACTGGGAAAACTCAGATATGTATAACGATTTCATAAAACCACAACACTTATTCTGGGAATTATTTTTACCATTGCGGTGGAAGAGTAGTCTAAAAGGTGTGATTACTTTATGGCGGCCACGAAACCAGCCAGATTTTGAGATTAGTGACATATTGAAGAGCGAGATGCTATCACCGCATCTTTCTTTGGCTATACGGAATATCTCCAGAATTTCAAAAGTAAACAATTTGGAAAAGCAATCTATATCTGGAGAGAATGCCAATAATGAAGGGCTTATTTTACTTGATGACAAGTTACAGCTTGTATATTCTAACGTGATAGCACGAGAAATTTGTATCTACTTATTCAATCGAATGTCCTCGGGAACTTTTGACCTCAATAAAGGTGAATTCCCCATCCCCCATTGTGTCATCAGCGACTGTTATGACCTACTAAATACGCAAAAAACTGAAGAACAGCTTGAATGGTTACCTAAAGAAAGGGTAATCTTCACCAAGAACGGGAAAAAGTTCCGTATTGAGTGTTCGCTTATTTGGAAAACTAATAAGGAAATCGCCACGCCTCAATTCATGGTTACATTTGCAGATTTAACTAGAGAAAACACGTTCCAAACTACTTTACAAGTAAAATTCCACCTGACTCATCGAGAGGTTGAAATTATCTTTTGTATCTTAGCAGATATGTCCTACGATGATATCGCCGAGAATCTTTTTATTAGTAAATTAACCGTACATACTCACGTAAAAAACATCTATAGGAAGCTGGGTGTAAAGAATAGAATAGAATTATTCAAATGCATTCAATACCCCTTGACGTTAAAATAATCGCCGCCAACTATAAAAAAGAGAAAATCAGGTACTAATCACCATCGTTTTGATGATATCAACAAATTACAATTCGTTGGTTCCATTGAGTTAGTCTTGAAAAAATGGTGGGCGGTACAGGACTCGAACCTATGACCCCCTGCGTGTAAAATATTCTTGAGAAAAGGCGGAAGCCGCTTGCCTCCTTTCCTGGCATAAAATGAAAACCTGATACTCTGTCGTGTCAATATATATAGCAGAAATATAAAGGAAGTAGGCGAGGCAATAGCATATAAAATAGACTTTTGTTAAACCAGAAATGAAATAGGTGTTTACTAGGCTTATCAAGAATTCGTATCTAAGAAAACATTAATATGTTTACTTTTGATCTAACATGTGCTTCAATAATTTCTGGTAATCATCCGGTGTATCTATATCTACCAATATATACCTATCATCTACCGGAACACCAATCACCCGTTTTTCATACGCCTGCAGGACGGCTTTAAGTCCACCACCTTTTCCCCATCCCAATATCACCGGGATAAGGCTGGTGGGGATCAGCGGCGGGTGCCCCTTTTTTTCATGATGCGTGGGATAAATGATTTTACCCGGGTTTTCCTGCGCCGCTTTCATTAAGCTCTGAATTGTTGACGGTTTGACTAACGGTATATCCACCGGTAAAATGAAAAACCCCTTATACCTTTGCCCCACCTCGCGGACCCCCACCTGAATAGACGAGAACATTTCTTTTTCGTAGTCTGGGTTAAAAATAACCGTAATGTCCTTGTCTTTAATGGTGTTGATAACATCATCACGTCGGTAACCAACTACGAGGATGACATCAACGTTGACGCTTTTAAAGGTGCTGATAACATGGTCGGTGATAGTAGCTTTGCCGAGCGGCAGGAGCGGTTTAAATCCCTTCATCCGACTAGAAAGGCCGGCGGCCAGCACCACCGCGGCAAAGCGCGGGATTTTCATGTCGTTGGCTCGTTCCGTAACTTGACTAGTTCCGATACGATGCTGACGGCGATTTCTTCCGGCGTTTCCGCGCCGATATCCAGCCCTATGGGCGAGTGGACACAATCCAGTTGTTCCTTACTGATACCCATAGTCATCAGTTCTGCAAAAATCGTTTCGCGTTTTTTCCGGCTGCTAATCATGCCCACGTAGCTGGCTTTAGTCCTTAGTGCTTGTTCCAGCACTTGTCGGTCGTACATGTGCCCTCGCGTTACAATCACGATGAACGCATCAGCGTCAATATCCAGTCCCTCAAACGCTTCATTAAAATCAGTCACCACCCGCGTTTCATTAGCCTCGGGGAAGCGCTCGGCATTGGCATATTCCGCCCTGTCGTCAACAACCACCACCCTAAAGCCCACCAACGCCGCTAAATGCGCTGTAGGTTCCGCCACATGCCCCGCCCCAAAACAGTAAAGCGTCTTTATCCGGCGCACGCGATCAACTATTACGCTGGTTTCGCCAAAAGGTAAAACCGCTGTAGTGGAAATATTATGGAGTTCCGAATTCAAGCTGTGAATATCGTCGTCTGATAAAGAACTGCTGGAAAGGACGGTTCCATCTACCATCATGACGGTGTGCCCCAAAACATCAACGTTATCGCCGTCGTCTTTAACGTGGGTAAAAAGATAAAAGTCTTTGCCCTGTCGCATCGCCTTAAGCCAGCCGGCAGCAAATTTCTTGTTATCTGTCGTAGCCGCCATGTACTCCAGCAGCACTTCGGCTTTACCGCCGCATATCATATCGGAGCTTTCAGTGCCCTGCCCGGTCAAGTCATAGGAGAAGGACTTGGATTTTTTGGCAGCCAGAACGGTCTTTGCTTCCTTGATGGAATCCGATTCGATGATACTGCCGCCGATAGTACCGTAGGATTTGCCGCCCTGCCCCAATACCATTTTGGTGCCGGTATGGCGTGGTGATGAGCCCTGCTGGTTGATGATGGATATCAGGACCAGCGGGGAATCAAAATCCAACTGTGCTTGAATAATTGCGGCTACGTATTCGTACTCATTCATAATAAGCCTCGAATAGATGATATGCCTTTAATAAAAAATCGGCAAGCCCCCGCAAAGAGACTTGCCGATTTATCGGTCTTAACTTATTTCATTGCCGCTTTAACTTTATCCGGAGTGGCGGGGAGGTTATAAATCCTTGCGCCGCAGGCGTTATAAATGGCGTTGGTGACCGCCGGAGCGGTAGAGACCATCGTCATCTCACCGATGCCGGTGGAGCCTAACGTGCCCCTGACGCGCGGCGTTTCCCGCGTAATGAATACCACCTCGGCGGCGTCATTGATAGTGGGGAACTTAAAGGTAATCCAGTCCTTGGTCTTACCGAGGACGAATTCTTCTCTTAAAGCATAACCGATGCCCTGGTCCATACCGCCTTCAAGCTGGCCCTCAAGATTCTGCGGGTGGATGATAGGCCCGGCGTCAACAGCGGTGGTCATCTTGAGTACTTTAACGTCGCCGCTCTCGGTGTTGACCTCAACCTCGGCCATCTGGATATTATGCACCTGCGAATCGAACGAGGGGCTTTGCCCTTTCTCGTCGAATTGCTCTTTGCCCGCTATCTGTTTCACACCTTCAAAGCGCGTCGGTTTGCCGGCGTCTTTAAGGGCTTTATAGGTCTTGCCGCCGGCTTCCTTCATCGCCTGCGCCATTTGTTCCAGCCCGTTGACCATTGCGCCGCCGCCCATATAGGTCTGGCGGCTGCCGGCGGAAGGACCAGCTGCGACTGTTTTCTGCGTGTCGCGGGTGTAAAGCTTGATTCTTTCCAGCGGTATGCCGAGCACCTGGCCCGCTAACTGCGAGAGCATGGAGTCGTTGCCTTCGCCGGGGTCGGCGATGGCGGCGTAAAGCGTTACGGTATCGTCCGGGTTAATCTCTACCGAGTTGTCGGCACGGTCGCCGGCCTCGGCGATACCGAAGGACATACAACCCAGACCCACGCCGCGCTTAATCTTGCCGCCCTTGGCGTTAAAGGCGGCGGCTTCTTTCTTGGCGCGCTCCCAGTGCGGTTTAATATCGTCGCAAAGTTCGGGGAAGGTTGTCTGCTCGATGGGCGCCCCGGTGGAACGGGTCTGCCCGACCTTTAAAGCGTTCTTCTTGCGGAACTCCAGCGGGTCAATGCCCAGCTTTTCTGCTACCATGTCCACCAATGATTCCAGAGCGAACATCACCTGGGGCGGGCCTGCGCCGCGGGCAGCGCCACCGGAACCATTGTTGGTATAAACCAGATTAGCCATGGCGTCAACGTTGGGTATATTGTAAGCGCCGTTCAACATATGCAGAGCGCGTCCCGGCATGATGGGACCGAGCATGAAGTAGGCGCCTTTATTCAAAGTGAAGTAGTTCTGATAAGCCGATATGTTGCCATCCGCGTCAACGGCGAGTTTCGTTTCCATGTCAAAGGGGTGCCGCTTTGAGGTAATAAGGAACGAATCCGCCAGTGTGGGTATGTAGCGGATGGGGCGCTTAAAGTGCATGGCGGCAGCGGCGGCAAGTCCTTCGGACGAGACGGTGGCTTTAATACCGAACTGCCCGCCGGAGTAAGGCTCGATGTAGCGTATCTTTTTAGCGCCGACGGCTTCCTGAATTATGGCAGCGTGGGCGTGAATCATAATACTGCGCCCGATGACCACCAGCTCTTCGCCGTCGAGGTAAGATACGCAGGTTTCCGGTTCCAGCGCCGCCTGGTGATTCATCTGTGTCGAGAATGTTCCTTCAACGACGTATTTAGCATCTTTAAAAGCTTTAGCGGCGTCGCCCTTGATTTGGGGCTGCTGGAAGCAGAGATTGGGGGAGTGGGGGTGTATCTGTACCGCACCCGGCGCCAGCGCCTCTTTGGGCGTCTTCATTACCGGCAGCGGTTCGTAAGTGACTTTCACAGCGGCGGCGGCAGCTCTCGCCTGTTCCCTGGTTTCGGCGGCGACTATTGCCACTGGGTCGCCGAAGGCTCTGACTTTATCTTCACACAGTACCGGTTGGTCAGGGGCGATAACACGGATGCGGTTAGTGCCTTTAATGTCTTCCGCTGTTATTACACCGGCAACGCCCGGCATTTTCTTGGCTTCGGAGGCGTCAATAGAGACAATCTTTGCGTGGAACTCGGTGCTTAATACGGCGGCAATCTCCAGCATGTTGGGCATCTTGATATCACCGCCGAACTTAGCCGTGCCACAGGCTTTAATATAAGCCGAGGGGCGCGGGTGGTTCTGACCAATCATCTTGGTTTTATCAATCTTGGCCTTTTCTTTTTCAGGTGTTGTTTCACCGCGCAGGAATTTGCCCGCCAGCTTAATGGCATCGATAATTTTTACATAACCGGTACAGCGGCAGAGGTTGCGCGCTAGCGCTTTCTTAATCGCAGCGTTGTCCGGGTTCGGGTTCTGATCCAGCAAAGCCTTGGCGGCCATTATCATGCCCGGTGTACAGAAACCGCACTGGATGGCGCCGGCCAGCACAAAAGCCTCCTGGATAAGGTGCGGGTTGTCCGGCGTGCCCAGTCCTTCTACGGTAATAACGTTAGCGCCTTCAAGGTCAACGACCTTTTTCAGGCAGGAACGTACTGCCTTGCCGTCAACGATGACTGTGCAGGCGCCGCATTGCCCTTTGCGGTCGCAGGACTGCTTGGTGCCGGTGAGGTCTAATTTCTCACGCAGCAGATCCAGCAGAACAAGTTTATCGTCTGCTTCGACTTTTTGGGTTTTTCCGTTGACGGTCAAAGTGATAGTCTTCACTTGCTTGCCCCCTTTAAGGTTGTTTTGATAGAAAATGCATTTAATGTATTAGTTAAAATGGTACACTTTTCCATAAAATATCATTTATCCATTTATTTGTCAATAAATACTACGCATAGAGCTGAATCAGCGGATGCCGGCTTTATAACGGTCCAGCCCGACCACTTTACCGTTGGCCGGGTTAATGACTTCCATCGTCTTACCCGTTGGGGAATCCAACAGTTTACCGTTAATCAGTATCCGGTATTTCTTTTCCATGTTCTTCTCCCCAGTATTTTTCCCCCGGGAAACATACTATTCCTTTTTTGGAGGAGGTCCCATCCTCATGGGTGGGGGATTAGCCACATAAGCGTTATAGACTTCCATATCTAAGCCCTGCGTTTTTAACATCTGGACCATATTAGCGGGAACAAAGATAAGGAATTCTTCCTTTTTCATCCCCGCAATCAACCCCTCGGCTTCTTGTTCCGAGGTGAGGAAGATGGGGAGTTTCCAGAATTCTTTTGCATCATCCTGCATTTTCTTTACTCGTTCCGGCGGACCGACGAAACGGGAATTGTTGC
>Ga0265297_10005471_pt1 | contig 19358 bp, 23 predicted proteins | sample Munlanlwell13791_FD_192502 | JGI IMG/M metagenome (GOLD analysis project Ga0265297, IMG submission 192502) | Leachate microbial communities from a municipal landfill in Southern Ontario, Canada - Leachate well 137-91 | ecosystem: Engineered > Solid waste > Landfill > Unclassified | place...
GGCGTTTACCTTCTGGATTTCCGAACATATCCTCACGCAACGGCCGCAAAGGATACATTTATCAGGATCCCTGATTACCGAAGCCGAAGAAAGGTCTTTTTCGTAATGTTTTTTCTCCCCCTCAAAATGCCGCTTTCTGATCCCCATGGCAAAAGCCAGCCTTTGTAATTCACAGTTACCGTCCCTTTCGCATGTATGGCAATCTTCCGGGTGGTTATCTAAAATCAATTCCACGATATCGCGCCGGGCACGCCTTATCTCTTCAGTGTTAGTATAAATCTTCATCTCTTCGCTTACCGGATATGCGCAGGAAGCCACATAATTACGCATCCCCACCACCTCCACAATGCACACACGGCAAGCCCCTTCAATAGACAACTTGGGATGATAGCACAGCCGCGGGATATGGAATCCTAACTTGTCCGCTGCCTGCATGATAGTTTGTCCGGCTTCCACCTTATAAGGCTTATCGTTAATAAATATGTTGATCATTTCTTTATCTCCCTTTAAGATTTTTTTATAGCGTTGAACTTGCAAACTTTAAAACAAGCGCCGCACTTAACACATTTGTTTATATCAATAACATGCTTTGCCTTGGGGGCCCCGGATATGGCTTCTGCGGGGCAGGCCTTCTTGCAGGCTGCGCAGCCGGCACATTTATCCGTAATTTCATAAACAAGCAGATGCTGGCAAACCCCCGCGCGGCAGCGTTTATTGCGCACATGTTCTTCATATTCGGCGCGAAAATTTTTAATCGTGCTTAAAACAGGATTGGGCGCTGACTGGCCCAAGCCGCATAAGGAAGCTTTCTTTATCATGTTGCCCAGGCGCTGGAGCTTATCGATATCCTCTTCCGCGCCTTTACCTTCGGTAATACGGGTTAATATCTCCAACATACGCTTAGTCCCTTCCCTGCAAGGCGTACATTTACCGCAAGATTCATTTTGGGTAAACTCCAGGAAGAACTTGGCAATATTTACCATGCAGGAATCTTCATCAATAACAATCATTCCTCCCGAACCCATAATCGAACCAACCTTGGCCAAGGACTCATAATCTATCTTTGTATCCAAATATTCTTCAGACAAACACCCTCCGGAAGGCCCGCCGGTCTGCACTGCCTTGAATTTCTTATCTCCGGGAATTCCTCCCCCGATATTATAAATAATCTGGCGCAAGGTAGTCCCCATGGGGACCTCGACTAAACCGGTGTTTTTAACTTTGCCTGCCAAAGCGAAAACCTTAGTCCCTTTACTTTTCTCTGTACCTAAAGAACTAAACCAATCTGCCCCATCAAGGATAATTACAGGGATATTCGCCCAGGTTTCCACATTATTAATCAATGTAGGTTTGCCAAAAAGCCCGGATACCGATGGAAACGGGGGCCTGGGCCTTGGCATGCCGCGATGCCCTTCGATAGAAAGTATGAGTGCCGTCTCTTCGCCGCAGACAAAAGCACCCGCGCCAAGGCGCACCTCTATATCAAAATTAAAGTTTGAACCTAAAATATTTTCCCCCAAAAAGCCGTCTTTTCTGGCATCCGCTATGGCCTTTTTAATCCTCTTGACAGCTAAAGGATACTCCGCGCGTATGTAAACAACCCCTTTTTTGGCGCCGATGGCAAAACCGGCAATTACCATGCCTTCAACAATTGTATGAGGGTCACCCTCAATAGCACTCCTATCCATAAAGGCTCCGGGGTCTCCTTCGTCGGCGTTACAAATAACATATTTCTCATCGCTTTTTTCTTTGGCGGTAAGCTCCCATTTAATCCCCGTAGGGAAACCCGCCCCTCCCCTGCCGCGCAAACCGGATTTCTTAATTTCAGATATAACTTTTTCCGGGGACATATCCGTAAGCACCTTGGCCATGGCCTCATAACCGCGCAAAGAAATATAATCATCAATATTTTCCGGATCGATAATCCCGCAATTCCGCAAAGCGATACGCATCTGTTTGCCGAAAAAGTTCACATCGCCAAAAACCCGGAAGAAACGGTTATAAAGATGGTCTTCATCAATAATAAAACGGGTAACCGGCTTCTTTTTCAGGATATGCTGCTGTATGATCTCGGGAATATCTTCCTCCGTAAAAGCGCCGTAAATCGTATAGCCCGGGTTAATAATCATTACCGGCCCCTTGCCGCAGATGCCCAGGCAACCGGATAAATTAATACCTACCTTCCCGCTCAGGCCGTGCTTCTTAAGCTCCCCCTCAATGGTAGAGACAATCTCTTTGGACCTTTTATGTATACATGAAGGCCCGTCACATAATGTAATATTAAATCTTACCGGCATATCGCTTAATCTCCTTATCAATAAATCATTTAATTAACCACTCTTTAATCACTTCGCCTTTTTTTAAGTGCCTTTCGATAATCTCTTTTGCCTTTTCTTTAGTCACTAGGCCGTATTTCAAAGGGATTTTACCTTCCTCCACCACCTCAACTGTCGGCTCTAAATTACACCTGCCGGCGCATCCCTTTTGGCTCAAATATACATCGCTTAATCCCGACCTGATTGCCTCCTGGAAAACCTCCATTACTTCAATTGAGCCGGCGGCAATCTCACAGGTAGCCATGCCAACGTAAACACGCTTCGAAGAAAGATAACCCTTGCTGATAATCCTGTTTATAGCCTCTGCTCTTTTTTTCCTGATAATTTCTAATGGTGTCGGCACCTCTCCCCCTTTTTTAAATTGGCAGCTCCATCTTAAAAGCATTGCCATTTTCTCTTGCCTCAACCCAAACCCTGCCTTCGTGTTTTTCAATTATCTGGCGGGTAATAAACAAACCCAACCCTGTCCCCTGTATCTTTACTCCGGAAGGACAGTCAAGACGAGAGAATTTCTTAAATAGCTTAACTTTCTCACTTTCTTTTATCGGCCTGCCGTCATTATATATTTCAATTTCAAGATGATTATTTACTTTAACCGAACTCAAGATTACTTTTCCTCCGGGGCCGGCATATTTAACGGCATTACCCACAAGGTTGTTAGCTGCCACCTGAAGTAAATTTTGGTCTGCGTTTATCTTTAAACCAGGCCGGATATCATTTATCAACTGGATCTGCTTATCATTTGCCTGTTTGGAAAAAACATCCACAGCCGCCTCAAAGATATCCTCTCTTACCAATAAATCTGTCTTGATAAGGGCCATTTCATTCTTCTCAATCCTGCTTAAATTCAGGAAATTCTTTACTGTGGCGTCTAAATAATCAAGATTACGCGCCACTGAATCCATTGCTTTGCTCTGCTTAAAATTAATCATTCCCAGGAACCCGTCGCGTACGGAATAGACGTTAAGAATGGTTGAAGAAAGTATGCCTTTTAATTCATGGGAGACAAAACTTATCAAATCCAGGTAACTTTCCTGGCGCTCTTTAAGCTTTATCGCCATCACGTTGAAAGCCTCGGCCAGATGGTTTAATTCTTTTATCCCGGTTTCAGTTTTTACACGAAAACCAAGATCTCCGCTGGATATCTTACCGGTTGCTTCAACCATGCCGGTTACGGGACGGGAAATTGAATAAGCCAGGATATAAGAAGAAATTGCCGCTAAAATTGCTACCAGCCCAACGATTGCCAGGAAACCGAGGAATATCCCTTTTTCCATATCTTTGAAAGGCTTCTCCAAAACCCCCACATAAAGAATCCCCACAACTTCACCCTTGATGTTTTTAATCGGTTCATAACCGGTTAAATACCAATCCGTAACTACAAAAGCCCTGTCTAACCAGGTATTCCCCTCTTCAACCACCTTCTTGTAAACGATATCCGAAACTACCGTGCCTATCGCGCGTTCACCCCGGCTATCCAACACATTGGTAGTTATACGAATATCATCCAGGAATATTGTCACTGTCCCCAAAGGCTTAGAGTTGTAAAATTTATCCTCAAATACAAGATTACGTATCTTATCTACAAGCGCAAAATCCCGGTTGATAATCTTGCCTCCATAAATAACCCGCTTTACCTCCTTGCGCTCGTCAAAAACAGGCATAGCGTAACCGATAGCCATGACCTTATCCAATACCTTTAAATTATTAGGATGGCTTTTAGGGGTGGGAAGTACCTCAATTTGCGCCTTTTTATACACATCTTCCCCCATCTCCAATAACTCCGGATTTTTGATAATTCTGATACCGCCTGTAGGAACCCCCTGAAAAGCCCTGTGTACAATTTCGCTTGATACCCTGGGCAGCTCTTGACGCTCAACCACATATAAATAATCCAGGCCCAGGCCCTGCTTTACCTTCTCCATGTCCACAGTAAGAGGAATAATATTAAAAGCTGTTTTTATTGTTTCAATTTCACCGTAATATATAGAGTGGGCGATAAAAAGATCATTTTTTACCTGTCTCTGCGCCCGGGCGATGATATCATTTTTAATGATATGCGCACCCAGCAATAGAACCGCTACCGAAAAGATCAAAATACTGACAAATGATAAAATGAGTATCTTTGTTTTTAGGCTTTGTGTGCGCATTTATCCAACCTTGGTTTTTTCCTGTGCATTAACAAAATAAATTACATTTTCCAGTTCAAGCTCTAAATTAACGTTATTAACCACAACATCCTCCGGAGCCCTTAACCTTAGCGGCGCAAAATTCAACACTCCCTTTATGCCGCAGGCAAGCATCATGTCCAACACTGACTGCGCGGCAATATCCGGGACAGCGATTACCCCGATTTTTATGCGCTTGCTCCTTACAAAATCCTTCATCTCTTCCAAGGGGAGTATGGGAATAGCTGCATCCCGGTGGTACTTGGCAGAATCAATATCAAAACAAGCGGAGATCTTTATCCCTTCTTTCTCAAACCCCTTATATTTCATAAGCGCATTGCCGATATTGCCAAGGCCGGCGACAATTACCTCCTGCGTCTGTTCTTTGCCAAGGATAGTATTTAATTTCTCTATCAGCGTATCTACCTGATAGCCGCCGCGCTTATTCCCCGATATCCCGAATAAAGAAAAGTCTTTTCTTACCTGCGAAGGTAATACCCCTATCGCGTCTGCTAAGTTATCAGAAAAAACCTTAACAAATCCTAGCGCGCGCAGCCTATGCAGGGAGTTTTTATAACGGGAAAGCCTGATTATACAACTCTTATTGGTAATCATAGTATTGTTCTTTATTTCACAATAACTGATATAAGCATAACATATGCTTATAATATGTCAAGTTTTTTGTTACTTATTTCACAAAACAGGGACGTTTCTGAACCCAATCGGAGAAGTGTCCCCTATATGAGGACACTTCTCCCTTTAGGATGAGAAACGTCCCTAAATAGTTTCGAGATCGGTGGGGGCGCGGCCTAAAGAACGCAGAAGCGAAACAGTAGATTCGATCTGCGCGGCAATCTCCTCTGATTGGTGTGCCCGGTTAGGATAGATAGAATAAAACTGGCGGTAAGACAACGGGGTAACATTAAGCATAAGCGAATTTGCTCCGGCTAGTAAGCCTTTCTTTGCCGCCTCACTGCTTAAGGTTTCGAGTGCGGTAGTTACTAAGATTTTAGCCTGGGCATTATCAATAATCCTGGCAAGGGCTAAAACTTTGACTATTTTCTCTACTTGCGCAGGCTTTATCCCTGCCAAAGGAGTATGCGGATGCGGGATAAAAGGCCCAAAACTAAACATCTCCGCATGCAGTTCTTTAGCCAGAAATATATCATTTAGGATATCCTCCTTAGACTGCCCGGGTATGCCGATTAATCCTCCGGTAATAATCAAATACCCCATTTTATAAGCCTTGCGTAAATGCGTTAGCCTGTTTTCCAGATTCTGCCCCGGGTGGAGATCTTCATAAATCTTAGGGTTAGAGCTCTCAAAACGCATAAGTAAACCGCGTGCTCCTGCCTGATAAAGTTTTTCCAGGCCGCCTATGCCGATCTCCCCGAAACTGACAAAAATTAACGCGGGGAATTGCTCTTTTATCTCTCTAATTATATCCGCTAATTCATCAGCGTTATAACCGGGATCTTCACCGCTTTGCAGCACCAGAGATTTAAAACCATACTCCTGGACAGCAATCCGGGCGCTTTTTAAAATTTCTTCCTTTGTCATACGATAACGCTGTAACTCTTTATTATAATAAGATATCCCGCAATAACGGCATTTCTGAATACAATAGTTAGATATCTCAATTATTCCATGCACGCAGCAGGAGTTTTTGAAGTGTTTCTGGCGCAGGAAGTTCGCTGTCTTAAACAATAACTCAAGCCCTGCCTGATCCTCTAATTCTAATAAACACAACAACTCATCACGGCTAAGCTCTTTAGACTGGCTGGCTTTATCTAATATTCCCAGCAGGTTTTTATCTGTATTTTTATCCCCCAGATGGAGACGGGAAAGCTTTAGATCAACCTCCTGCAGTTGAAAAAACGTCTCTTTCCATACCGCAAGGATACTTTCTGCTTCGGAAGCGGATATCCTGCTTACCACATAACCGCCCTGGGCGTAGATATAATCCCCGACGTTAATCTGCGCCAACTCATTAAGCGCTTTACGTTTCTCACCGAAATAATCGACGGTTACAGTATTCTTCTCTATTTTCTCTATTTTTCCCGGTATCGCGTAGCACATTTTAACCTAGGGACGGTTCTCAAGTCAAAGTTAAACTGTCCCCCCTGTTTACCCCGCCACATCAATAGCAGGGACACTCTTCCGATTGGATTCAGAAACGTCCCTGCTTTGGATTCAGAAACGTCCCTGTTATAAAGCTGTCAATCTGTTCTGTTAATGCTTCTAATTTCTCTTTGAGCGGGCTGCTTAAAGATTCGCCAAAACCGGTATCCTGCACCTGTATCCCGGCGATATAAATCCTGGCCTTTATCCCCAGATTACGCGTCAACTTAAAAATATCTTTAAGATTTAATTCGTGGGAAGAAACCGCGTTAGCCTCTTCGGGAAAAACTGCCTGCTCTAAATTGAATATTTTTAATTCTCCCGCGGGCAGGCCGGCGGAGATACCGTCAATTAACAAAACCGCCTCATAATCCTGTAGGCGATGCATAAGGTCAAAACTGGCGATACCAAAGTTAAGGTAGTCTACCTGCTTGCGCTGGTAATTATTAAGGAGGGATTCCAGAATAATTATCCCTATTCCGTCATCCCTCCTTAAAGTATTACCTAAACCGATGACCGCTGTCTTTTTAAACAAAGCTTACATCCAAAAGGTGCGTGGCGCAAGATATGCAAGGATCATAGGCGCGTGCCAACATCTCTAAATCCAGGGTAATCTCCTCCTGGGTCTTCTTACCCAAAAGCTCCGGCACGATCTTACGCATATCATCCTCCAAATTACCCATATTTTGATTTGTAGGAATTACGCAGTTAGCAGCGGTAATATGCGCGGAGTCTTCTATCGTATATTCATGAAATAGGGCGCCGCGGGGAACCTCAACACAGGCTATGCCGGTGTTTGGCTTATATTTAATTTTACCAATCTGGCTTCTCTTCGGCCAGGAGGCTACAACCACCTTTTCCTCCCTCAGGCCGTCTTTAAGGATTTTTTCAAGTATGGTAATGGACTCCTCCAGACAATGCACCCATTCCACAAGCTGGGCGGCAGTATTAAGGTAAGGATTATAGCAGGGTGCTTTTAAACCCAATTCCTTCGCCACTGCCTTTGCTTTTTTATGCAGCTATCAGAATTATTGTTAAAACGCGCCAGAGCGCCTACAGCATAAGATTTTCCATTGATCTTGGATATCTTGGCGCGCGAATAATCCACAACCGACTCCATAAAAAGCTTTCGGTAATCCGAAACCTTGCTCTTTTTCCCGTTTACCATCAGGTCCCCGTCATACATGGCGTATTCTTCATCGCTTGTAAGCGACATATATTGCGTCGGCCTCTGAAACTCCGGGAACTTCAATGTTTTAATGATCTTTACTGTTTCCTCCCCGTCCTTACGGGATTCCAGCATCAGGCTGTATAATTTTTCCAGACCTTCCCGGGACGGAAGCTGGGTAAGGCCGCCAATAACATAACTTATTGGGTGTATATGCCTTCCAGCTAAGACTTCTCCGCCGTAATCGCTCATCCTTTTCATGCGCAAAGCCATATCAATGACCGGCCGGTGCGTCTTGATCAAAGGTACGACGCTTTTGACACCCAACAGGTCCGGGGCAACCAAAATATAAATATGCAGAACATGGCTATCCAGCATTTCGGTATAAAGAAGGAGCTTCCTGAGCATAATCGTCTCATCCGAAGGTTTAATTCCTAAAGCATCCTCTCCCGCCTTTACGCTAGCCAGGGTATGACCGCAGGCGCAGATTCCGCAGATGCGGCTGGTCAGGTGCTGGGCTTCCCAGATGGATCTTCCAACGAGCATTGACTCAAAAAAACGCGGGCTCTCGATCACCTGGAATTCACATTTAGTCAGTTTTCCCTCTTTTACATCAACCACGATATTACCATGGCCTTCTACCCGGGTCAAATAATGGACATCGATTTTTACGTTTTGAGAATCTATTTTATTTAAACTCTTGGTCATATTTCTCCCCCATGGAATCATTATATAAAGTAAAACTGTTCAAAATATCTTCTACCTTTAAACCGTATTTTTGCAGGATATCTTTGGCAGCGTCACTTGCCGGTTTATCTACCAGCCCGCGGCAACCATAACATCTATTGCCGTTATTAATACACCAGGAATTACACCCGGCGCGCGTTACAGGCCCCAGGCATTCCTGGTCCTTCTCATAACGGCAGACATTCTCATTCATTTTGCACTCGACACAAACCGGATAATTAGGCACAGCATAAGGCTTGCCCATAAGCAGACATTTCAACACGGCGATAACTTCAGGGATATAAACCGGGCAGCCGTTAATCGCATAATCCACGTGGACCACTTCGTGAACCGGCATGGCTTTGATAGTATTGATTGAACCTGACTTTTCCGCGTACACTGTTTTCTTAGCCGTCTCCAGATCCCGGCGGTTCTTAATCCCGTTTACCCCGGCGATAGTCGCGCAAGCACCTAATGTTACCAGGGCTTTAGCCTTCTCTCTTATCTTCTTGATACGCACTACGTCATTATCCGTGGTTATCGCCCCCTCGACAATGGCAATATCATAATCCTGCCCCTGCTCTGACATAATCTCCCGGAAATTGACTATATCGACAAGCTCGGTCAACTCAAGCAAAGTATTGCCCATATTGGCAAACTGCAGCTGGCAGCCCTCGCAATCCGTGAAATCAAAAAATGCCACCCTGGGTTTAGACTGCTTTTTCATGGCACTCTCCTTTAAATTTTTTCAAATCATTATAAGTAAATACCGGCCCTGACTGACAAACATAAACCCCTTCAATCTGACAGTGGCCGCATTTACCCAGCCCGCAACGCATGCGTCTTTCTAAAGACACGACGATCTGATGTTCGGGAATTTTTTTCTCCAGTAATTTAACGATAACAAACTTATACATGATCGGCGGCCCTACTACAACCCCGTATGTGCGGGTGGGGTTTATATCCACCCCGGGAATTAACGTAGTGATAAGCCCGACATTGCCTTTCCACTCCGGGTCTGCCCGGTCAACGGTACAATTGAATTTGATCTCCGACCTCTTCATCCACTCCTTAGTCTCCTCTTCGAACAAAAGCTCTCTCGGGCTCCTGCAGCCAAGCAGAATCTGGACATTGCCGAAATCATTACGATTGTGCATAATATACCTGATTAGAGAACGCAAGGGGACTATGCCTAATCCTCCGGCGACAATCATCACGTCATAACCAAACATATTATCGATAGGGAATCCCTTGCCAAAAGGGCCCCGGATACCTATCTCATCGCCTTTAGCCATTTTATGCAACCTGTCAGTAAAGACACCTGCGCTTCTGACTGTAAGCTCAAAATAACCTTTATCGCTTGGCGAAGAACAAACAGAGATAGGGGCTTCCCCAAAACCAAAAATAGAAACCATTACAAACTGTCCGGGAATATGCCCAAGGTTAATCTTATTTTCCAGCTGGATGCGGAAGAATTTTTCCTTATCCGTAACCATTTGCGCTTCGGTAATTGTTGCCTTCATCGGCAAATAAGGGGTGGTCCTCATTTTCTCCAAAAGTATTTCGCGTTCAAGCATATTATCTCCTTACCCACAAGGGTACACGACGCAGAAGCGTCGCACTTGTTTCTCAAATAAAACAATGTGCCGGCCACTTCCTAATTAATTACTGTAATCCTTCTTCGCTAAGAAGGGAGTTTACCGTTTCGATCAGGCTGATGTCGGCCATGCATGTCCTGGTGCATCTTCCGCAGCCGGTACAAAAATACCGGTTAAACTTATCAACCGGATATTTAAATTTACGGTAATACCTGTGTTTCTGGCGGTTATCCCGTCCTTTACGAAAATCCTCTCCCCCGGCTACCTTAGCGAAATCATCCATCTGGCAAGAATTCCAAATACGGTATCTTACCCCCTTATCCAAGGATAGCTCGAGGTCATCCTGAGTATCAAAGCAATAACAGGTTGGGCATACGGCAGTGCAATTACCGCAGGCAACGCACCTTCTGCCTACGTCTTTCCATACAGCTGAAGCAAAAGATTTATCAAAGGTATCATAAACCTTAGGGAGAGGGCCGATAAATTCTTCTTTAAATATCTTCTTCTTGGCTTCCCTTGCCCGCTCAAGGAGGCTCATCTCGGCTTCCGTGGCTTCTTTAATATAATCCAGCCCGGTAACCAGTTTCTCTCCTTTTTCGGAATTAATATGAATGATAAATTTCTCACCCAAATCCACCATCATTAAATCATAACCTCCGCGCGGGACATGGTTGCCCATAGAGGTGCAATTTGCGTACTTATCGCAGTATTTTAAACACTCTATCCCGATAATGGTCATTTTATCTTTACGGTTGAGGTAATTGGGGTCCTCCGGGGCGTCTCTAAAAACCACATCCAGACATTGGATCCCGGCGATATCGCAGGTATGCACTCCAAAAAGGATAAATTCTTCAAATTTGTCAATTGCCTTGGCGGTTTTAAACGGCTGGGAGCTGAATTTAAATAACTTCTCTTTCTGGGGAAAATAATATTTCTTGGGAGGCAGGACAGTCGGTATATATTCAAGACAAACGTCTTCTACTTCTTTTACCTGACGGAAGACAAAAAGATTCTCTTTCTTGCGCGGGGCATAAAGCTTTGCCTTCTTCTTCAAATGCCCTAACCAATCATTAAGATTCGCTTTCTTTAAAGATGCATATTTCACTTTTAATAGCCTCCGTTTCTTCTGCGCTAGATGCGCGTACCGGCCTCTCCGATAAGGCCGGGTGCTGCAAACTCTAATCCGGTAATCTCCAGCTCCGGGCCAAAAGGTATAACATCAACTGCTACCTCCAGGCCTTGCCATTTAGTACCACAAATCGCCTGTTTATAATGCTCGAGGAAATGTTCTTTGTTTAAAGCGCCAAATTCAGAGATAGAAACAAATATTTTCTTGATCTTGCGCAAAGACAGATCTTCCTGGTCTTGAAGGTATTTAAGGATATTTTTTAATAGATGGGTGTCGTGCATGGCTTAAGCAAGCGAATATTCTTTAAGTATAACAAAAAATCCGGCTAAGACAAGAATAAAAAATAAAAATTTAGCATTTATTAACCCAGGAGAATCGTGGCTTTATTCCGTAAGACCTCAATATATCCCGGCTGGCTTATGTTTATGGTTGCGGCCTTACCCGAGAGATCCTTAAATGTAATCATTCCTGGTTTAAGCCTTGCTACTAAAGGGGCATGAAGCGCCAGAACCCCCAAATAACCTGATTCTGAAGGAACAACCAAAGAGACCGCCTCTCCCTCATAAATAACCTTATCGGCAGAATAAATGCCTATTTGAAAAACCTTATCCATCTTTATTGCTTATTTATTATTAAGCAGTTGTTTATTTTTCTCTATTGCCTCTTCAATTGCGCCAACCATATAGAAAGCCTGTTCATGCAGGGAATCCAGGTTCCCCTCGATAATCATCTTGACCCCTTTGATCGTATCCTCTAGTTTCACGTATTTACCTTTAAGCCCCGTAAAATTCTCTGCCACAAAAAACGGCTGAGAGAAAAACCTTTGCACTTTGCGCGCACGCTGCACAATCAGCTTATCTTCATCAGACAATTCATCAACTCCCAGGATTGAAATGATATCCCTTAAATCCTTGTAACGCTGCAGCACCTTTTGCACGGCTAATGCCGTGTTATAATGTTCCTCGCCTAAGAGGCGCGGGTCCATAATCCGGGAGGTGGAATCCAAAGGATCAACCGAAGGATAAATTCCAAGCTCGGAGATCTGGCGGGATAAGACTATCTTGGCGTCAAGATGAGAAAACACGGCTGCCGGAGCAGGGTCGGTTAAGTCATCCGCCGGAACATATACCGCTTGTATGGAAGTTATCGAACCGTTACGGGTTGAAGCGATCCTCTCTTCAAGTTGAGCTACCTCTGTTGAAAGATTAGGCTGGTATCCGACGGCTGAAGGCATGCGCCCCAATAAAGTAGAGACCTCCGAACCCGCCTGGATATAACGGTAAACATTATCAATAAACAAAAGCACGTCTTTTCTTTCCTGGTCACGGAAATACTCTGCCATGGTCAAAGCGGATAAACCTACGCGCAGGCGCGCCCCCGGCGGCTCATTCATCTGGCCGAATACAAGAGCGCTGTTTTTAATTACCCCAGACTCATTTAACTCAAGCCATAACTCATTGCCCTCTCTTGTGCGCTCTCCTATGCCGGCGAAGACTGAAACCCCCCCGTGCTCTGTGGCAATAGTGCGGATCAACTCCATAACGACTACTGTTTTGCCAACGCCTGCGCCGCCGAACAATCCAACTTTACCGCCTTTAGGTATAGGAGCTAAAAGATCAACAACCTTTAGCCCTGTTTCCAAAATACTTTCAATGGGCAATTGCTCCTGAAAATTCGGTGAATCCCTATGGATTGGGTTTCTCACTTCAGGATGCTCCAGGGGCCCTTTCGCGTCAATCGGCTCGCCTAAAAGATTAAATATCCTGCCAAGAGTCTGCCTGCCTATCGGTACGGTAATCGGGCTGCCTGTATCAATTGCCTTCATTCCGCGCACAAGGCCATCGGTAGAGCCCAGGGCAATGCAACGAACCGTGTTATTGCCGATATCCTGGGCAACCTCCAGAGTAAGGTTAAGCCCCTTTCCTTCTACTTTAACTGCATTTAAAAGCTGCGGCCCCTGGTTCTCCGGAAAACGGATATCCACGCTTGGCCCGATAATCTGAATAATTTGACCTTCTGCCATAAATCTAACCTCCCCTAACCTCCTCTTAATGCCTCAACAGAAGAAGTAATCTCTAAGATATCCTGAGTGATCCCTGCCTGCCTGACCTTGTTTCTCAAAAGCACCAAACCTTCTAAAAGATCCTTCGCGTTATCGGTAGCCGTCTTCATCGCTACTGTCCTGGCAGCATGCTCGGAAGTAAAGGCTTCCAGGAAAACAAGCTGCATTTTCACCAAGAGGTATTGCGGAATTAAACTTACGAGTATGCTTTTTAAATCCGGCTCCGCTATATATTCGATTGGTTTTAATTTCTTTGGCTCAATACTCAATAACTGCTCAATAGCCGCTTTCTGAATAATCGAGTTTTCAAAAGATGTATAAGCCAGATACACAGAACTGGCTTGCCCGCTTAAAAATACCTGAATAAACTCAGTAGTAATCTTATCGCAAACAGCCTGTGAGAATTTTGCGTTTAAGCCGACATATGAATTAATGACCTTTATGCCGCTTTTACGAAAATAATTCAGTCCTTTTTGACCTACGAGAACCAGGCTGACCCTGCCAGCATCATTGTTTCTTAAGAGTTCTTCCGCGGCGTGGATAACATTCTGGTTATACACTCCGCATAAACCGCTGTCAGAAGTTATTACACAAAGCACAATATTACCCCGGCCGTTAGTTTTCTTAAAATAATCAAGCGATAAGTCAGGCGACAAAGAAACCAGGTTATACATAAGCCGCTCCAGCTCCAAAGCATAGGGACGCATACTAAACAACCTGTTTTGCATACGGTTTAATTTAGCAACCGAGATCATCTGCATGGCGCTGGTTACTTTTTTGCTGTTCTCCACGCTGCGAATACGGTTTTTTATCTGCTTTATGGGAAGCGGCATAATCTTTAGCTACCGGTTAAAAACTCTTTCTTGCAATCAACAATCAGCTTATCCAGCTTGCTCCTTAGTCCCGGACCTAAATCATTCTTTAGCTCTATTTCCGCCCGGAGATCAGGGCAATTTGTTTCAATGAATTTATAAAGCCGGGCTTCAAATTTCCTGACCGCCCCTGCCGGCAAATCATCAAGATAGCCATTGGTCCCTGCGTAAATAATAATTACCTGTTTAGCTGTCTCAAGCGGTTCATATTGCACCTGCTTTAAAACCTCAACCATTCTTTCGCCGCGGGTTAATTGCGCGCGTGTTGTTTTATCCAAATCCGTGCCAAATTGAGTAAAAGTTACCAACTCGCGGTATTGCGCCAAATCCAACCTTAATTTTGAAGCAACCTGGCGCATAGCTTTGCTCTGCGCCTTGCCTCCTACGCGGGAAACCGACAAACCTACATTTACCGCAGGGCGCACCCCGGCATAAAATAAATCACTTTCCAGGTAAATCTGGCCGTCAGTGATGGAAATAACATTAGTAGGGATATAACTTGAAATATCTCCGGCCTGGGTCTCGATAATTGGGATTGCGGTTATTGAACCGGCGCCTAATCCATCATTTAATTTAGCTGACCTCTCAAGGAGCCTTGAATGCAGGTAAAAAATATCCCCCGGATATGCTTCTCTTCCCGGAGGCCGCCTTAATAACAAAGACAGCTGCCGGTAAGCCTGGGCGTGCTTTGACAGATCATCGTAAATTACCAAGACATGCTTTCCCGCGTACATAAATTCCTCCGCCATAGCGGTAGCTGAGTAAGGGGCAAGATACTGCAAGCTCGCCGAAGCCCGGCTGGAAGCGCTGACAATAGTAGTATATTCCATGGCCCCGTGCTTTTTAAGCACCTCATCTACCGCCACAACGCTGGATAATTTCTGGCCGATAGCGCAATAAATACAATAAACATCTTTGCCTTTTTGATTAATGATAGTATCGATGGCAATAGCGGTCTTACCGGTCTGGCGGTCACCGATAACCAGCTCGCGCTGGCCGCGGCCTATAGGCGCCATAGCATCAATGGCCTTTATGCCGGTCTGTAATGGTTCTTTTACCGGCTGCCTTTGTATTACGTTAGGGGCGCTGGATTCCAAGGGCCTGAACTTTTGCGTGGTAACCTGCCCCTTACCGTCAATCGGCCTGCCTAAAGCATTAACCACCCTGCCCACAAGGGACTCTCCGACGGGGACCTGCACAATATTACCCGTACGCTTGACAATATCGCCTTCCCTTATATTCTTATCCGGATTATCCGTGCCAAAAATTACCACGCCTGCGCTATCCTCTTCCAGGTTTAAAACCATACCCATGATATTGTCGGAAAACTGCACCAGTTCCCCCATCATCACATCATCTAACCCATAAACACGGGCGATAGTATCACCTACCTGGATAACCGTGCCGATAGATTCGGTACGCAGGCGGGTTTTATATTTTTCCAACTCTTTCTTGATTATAGATGTAACCTCTTCCGGTTTTAAAACCATTTTACGCCTTTCCTGGTTATTCCAAACTTACCATAGTAAGTTTTTCTTTCAAATCATTAAGCCGTTTTGTTACTGAACCGTCGATAATCGTATTTCCGATAACTACCTGTACTCCCCCTAAAAGGCTGCCGTCTAAATCAATATAAAACCTTAAATCCTGTTTGAGTTTTTTCTTTAAGACAGCCTCTATATCTTTTATCAGGTCCAGTTCCAGGGGGAAAGCGGTCCTAAGCAATACATCCACCTGGCCATGGTGAGAGTATTTTGCGCGCAGGTATTCAGCAACATCCAGGAAGATACCAAAACGTTTCTTCTCAAGAAGAAGCTTCAGGAAATTACGAATTTCATCTGAAAGGCCGTCCTTGATCACCTCATCGATAACCGCGCATTTTTCAGTATGCGAAATCTCCGGGTTATCCATCAGTTCGCCGAATCCCGGATTATCGCGGATAATATTCTTGACGATTACTAAATCCTCCAAAGCCCTCTCCAGTCCGCAAGTTTCCCGCGCTAAACTTATAAAGGCTTCAGCATACCGGACGACAATTACCTTGTTCTTTATCATTTTAAGCGTTTTCCATCTCTTTAATGAAGTTTTCCACTATCTTGCGGTCACCTTCCTCAGTAAGTTTCTCCTGGATCAGGTTTCTGGCGGCATCCAGAGCAATATCCACTATTTTATCCTTGATTTTATCCTGCACCTGGGAGATTTCATATTTAACCTGTTTACGCGCGTCATTAATAATATCCTGGGCGTCTTCATTGGCTTGTTTATGCATCTGGGCGCTTATCTTCCTGCCCTCTTCAACAGCCTCTTTGATCTTTATTTCGGCCTGCTCCCGGATTAACGCCATCTTAGATTCATAATCCGACTTTAACCTGGAGATTTCAAGTTTAGCATCCTCAATCTTTTCAAATTCAGAACGGATTTTCTCCTTACGCTGGTCCAGGAGACCGAGAATCTTTTTCCAGGCAAATATCCTAAGCAAGAATAACAACAGGAAGAAACTTAAAACCTGCGCGAATATTTCGCTTGCGCTAAGCATCTTTAAGATTTCCACTCTATTTTTCTCCTCTTAAGCCTTATTTGCCGGCATACATAAAAGCAAATACTAGGACATAAATAGTAATTGCTTCAATAAAAGCGCAGCCGATAATCATGCTGGTCATGATTTTATTTGAAGCTTCCGGCTGCCTGCCGATAGCCCCCATAGCCGAAGCTACCGCTATACCTAAAGCTATTGCCGAACCAAAAGCCGCCGTGGCTAAAGCTATCGCTACCCCTAGATCCAATACTGTTTTCGCGTCCATATCATCCTCCTTTATACTGCTTCTTCTTCATGGTCTAAAACAAGCGCAAAATATATCGTAGTTAACAAGCAGAAAACCGCGGCCTGCACAACCGCGGCTAAGACCCCCATTAGCATATTAAAAAACAATAACGGCAAGCCCTTGATCCCAAACCCCGCGAGCAAGGCAATCAAAACCTCATCACCCCAGATATTACCGCGTAAACGCAAGGATAGACTTATGGGCCGGATTAATTCGGTAAGGATATGTAAAATTAACATAAACAAAGGCATAATAATCGTAAAAGCCAAAACCCCTCTCTGTTTACCCGCCAAGTGGTCTAAATAACCCAAAAACCCTAATTCCTTTATCGCGGTATACTGCACATAAAAAAATACACACAACGCCAAAGCTAAAGTAGTGGACCAGCTGGCGGTAGAGGCCTTCATAAACGGGATCAACCCGGAAAGATTCATGCAAAGAATATAGATAAACAATGTCCCGACAAAAGGGGTAAATCTTCTTCCCTTAGGGCCCATAATCCCGCAAACAAAATCGTCAAGCCCGGCGGCGATCATTTCAAAAGCGGCCTGGAGCCGGCCGGGAACCAGGCTTTTCTTTCTGCATGCGAAATACGAAAGCACTCCCAATACCAAAACAATGATCAGGGAAAAACTCACATTTTCCCAAAGGTAGATAAATTTAAAAAACGGGTTTGCCGGGAATCTCTCCGCCAGAATGGCAAAAATATCCGGCAACTCCGCAACTGAAGTACTCTGGCTCATTTTTTGTTCATTTTGGCTAAAGCCTTAAGCACCTTAACCATCTCCATTACCCCGGCCGTAAAACCAAAAGCAATGCAAATCAATACCGCATAAGCAGGAAGGTTGAACTTTTTCTGGAAAAAAACGCCTATAAAATAACCTGATATTGCTCCGGCTGCCAGCATAAATGGGACCAAAGAAACAAAACCTACTGTTTTTATCCCTTTATAGAAATCTTCTTTTTGCATTAACCGGCTATAAAAAAATTGACGCCTTCTATCCATTCTCGGATTTAAGACGTCTGTTATTTTAATAACTGCTTTACTCTTTTGTAAGCGGATATTATATTATCACAAATTCCGCCTTTGTCAATTATTCTTTATTCATTCTGTTTTAGTGGCGATATTCAGGTTCTTTATATTCAATTCATTAAAGATATCCAGAAGGCTTACTATGTCTTTGAACCTTACCATTTTATCGGAATATAAAATTACCTCTAAGCCCGGGTCAGCCTGATGGAGCTTGGCGACTTCGGCCTTAAGCGCTTTTTTAGAGATCAGTTTATTATCAAGGTAAATCATGCCTTCATTAGTCGCCATAATGCTGATTTGCCTGGATTCTTTCATTGGCTTGCCGGTTGAAGAACTGGGCAGGTTAACCTGAATATTTGACTGCATTACTAAGGGAGTAGTAACCATAAATATAGCCATAAGCACCAATATTATATCCGTAAAAGGGGCGGTGTTTATCTCGGTAAACGGTTTCTGTCTTCTGGCGGGTTGCCTCATTTCTTTATCGCGCTGATTAAATCCATGGTTTCAGAAGCAGCCAGTTCCATATCTTTGATAAAATCATCGATCTTCTTCATGCTATAATTATAGGCAGCTACCGCAGGAACCGCTATGGTTAAGCCCGCCGCGGTAGTAGATAATGCCTCGGATATACCGCCGATAATAACGCTTATGCCTCCGGAACCGCTTATAGATACATCATGAAAAGCTCTTAATATGCCTGTTATTGTTCCAAGAAGCCCGATATAAACCGAAACGCTTCCGATTGTGCCGATTATAGAAGTAAAACGCTCGAGGATAACGGTCTCGATAATAACCTGACGCTCCATATTATTAGAGATTTCTTTTTCACTGCAATCAAAGAAACTCAAGCCCGCGTAAGCTACCTGGGCAAAAGGGGCATCGCTGTCTCTGCATATTTTCATTGCCGGATTAACCCCGCCTTTCTTGAGCTCCTGGCGGATCCTGGACATAAAGTCTTTACGTTTTAACTTTGATTTACGGCGATAAAAAATAACTCTCTCCAGAATAATAGCGACGGATACCACTGACATTACCAAAAGTATAACCATGGTAACGCCGCCGATCTTGATCAAATGCAACAACATGTTCATTATAATTCCTCCGGATAAAAACTTAAGGTTCCAGGCGTTTACCCTTGATCTCACTACGTTCGATCAAGGATTTCGCTAAATCAAAACTATAAGGTGCTTATTTTATAAACAACATCTCCCTGTACTTGGGCAGGTCCCAGGAGTCATCAGGGACTACGCATTCAAGCTGATCCACATGCCTGCGGATATGCTCCATCAGTGGCTTAAGCTGGCTGAAGTAAAGTTTGGC